>Ga0315274_10000592_pt1 | contig 56264 bp, 43 predicted proteins | sample YL17G02_20_MG_FD_203700 | JGI IMG/M metagenome (GOLD analysis project Ga0315274, IMG submission 203700) | Sediment microbial communities from Yellowstone Lake, YNP, Wyoming, USA - YL17G02_20 | ecosystem: Environmental > Aquatic > Freshwater > Lake > Sediment | place: USA: Wyoming | collected...
GCCACATGGTATTGAGCCTGAAGCCGTATGGGTGTCTTCCTTCCACGCAGTCTGACGGTGCGCTCGATGCGGCGCTCTCTCACTATGGCCGGCAGGGTCATGATATCCTCTTTATACCGGTCGAGACGTCCGGTGAGGGCGAGATAGGCGCCCGCGGGCGGGTCCTGATGGTTCTCGAGGAGGCGAAAGCGCGGTGCGACCGGGAGTTTGAGGCATGTCTGGCAGAGACTGGACACGGGCTCGATGATATACGGTCGTATTGCGGTCGGCACGCCGAGTTCCGGCGGCCTTTTCAACATGTTGCGAAGCATGAAGGGGTTGCAGGGCGGGCGGCGACTTTCGTGTTTGCAGTTGCTTCTCGAATGAACGGGTCGGGCAGTGGTTAGTGGTCGGAGGCTAGTGATCGGCGCTAGGTCACTAACCGGGAATCATTAGAAAGGATGAGCTTATGAGCAGGCCGAAATGCTTGTTCCTTGCAGTAATGGCTATAAGCGTTTTCTGCTTGAACGCGACGTTTTCGTCGGGAGCAGCGGCGCAAGATGCGGCGAGCGAGGCATCGAATGCGCCCATGGCGCCGCCATCGGCGGAGCCACCTGCCGCGGCGGCGGTTCCTGCACCGCCTAGCCCTGGGCCGCAGAGTCCGCCGCCCCAAGCTGCTGCGAGTACCCCAAATCCGTCGGCGCCACCGCCGGGTGCGGCGCCCGCGCCGTCTGGGACCGCGCCCGCGCCTCCTGCACCCGTTGGCGCGCAAAAGGGTGAGACACCCAAAGAAAGGTCGCAACCTGCCGTACCTAAGGCAGGGGGAAGCAAGATGTTCAAAGGAATTCAGATAATGAAGGTTGATGAGATGCCTTCCGGCTTGGAGCAGCCTCAGGTCATTCAGGGCGCTCCCGCGGGTGGGGCGCCAGGCTTTCCCGGCGTCGAGGGGCCTCTGTTGCAGCCGGGGATCATTGCCCCTACTGTCGAGCGGACGCTGACGGTGACGCGCCCACGGGCAACGCGAAGTCCGAGCAAGAGCGTGCCGGCTACTCCTCCGGCGGACCTGCCGGCGCCGAAGTATCCCACGCTGATCGAGGCCGTAAAGGCCGGGGACACCGCCGACGTCGAGAATCACATTCTCCGGGGGGAGAGCCTTGATGCGACGGATGAGACGGGATTGGCCGCTCTTGTGCTGGCGTCGGCTGCGGGGAACCTGCCCGTCATGGAGGTGCTACTGGATTACGGCGTGGATCCGGACAAGGGCGGTTCCCAGGAGGCGCCTACGACTCCGATGACCGAAGTAATGAAAGCGGGCCACTTTGATGCGACGGCGCTCCTTCGCGCTTTTGGTGCGGTCTGCGAGATTCAGCGCTGTGCGGCGTACGGGGACGTTGAGGGGATGAAGGCGGCGATTGAGGCTGACCCAAAAGTGCTTAATATTCAGGATGCTCTTCGCAGGACTCCGCTTCACATTGCGGCGATGTTTGGTCGCCCCGATGCCGTCGCGTTCCTAATGGACCGGGGTGCAAACCCGTCGCAGAATGATATTGAGGACAACACGCCGTTTTTCCTTGCGGCGGAATACAACCAGGCAGAGGTCCTGAAGGTGATGGTATCCAAGGGCGTTGACGTGGACACTACGATGCGGGGCGGCAACACGGTCATGCACGCAAAGGCGCGGAAAGGGGACAAGACCCTGGTGGACCTCCTGCTTTCTCTGGGCGCGGACATCAATGCGAAGAACAATGAAGGGTCCACGCCGCTTCATGTGGCCGCGGCGGCAAACCAAAAGGACTTTGCGGCCTATCTGATCGAGAAGGGCGCCTTGATTTATGCGGGGGACAAGAAAGGTCTGACGCCCCTGCACGCAGCGGCTCAGAACGGGCGTTCCGAAATGTGCACGCTGCTGATCGACAAGGGAGCCGATGTGATGCGGCCGGACAAGGCGGGGGCGGTGCCGCTGCATCTTGCGGCGCGCGAAGCGCAACAGGGCGCCGTGACCTTGCTTCTTGATCGAGGCGCCGACGTGAACGCCAAGACCAAGCAGGGCGAAACCCCGCTGCACATGGTCGTCCAGGAAGACCGGCAGACGACGCCGGGGATGGTGGATCCGAATCGGTATACGCTGCCTCCAATCACGCAGACAAGGCAGCGTCTTGCGATAGTCGAGTTGCTGGTGGCTCGAGGCGCGGCCCTCGAGGCGCAAACGGCGAGCGGCGCGACGCCGCTGCACGTAGCGGCTGAGGCGGGACAGGAGCTGCTTGCGGGGTTGCTTTTGGACAAGGGTGCGCAGATCGATGCGCGGGACCACGGTGGACAGACGGCGATATTCAAGGCGCTTGGGAACGACCGAGCGGCCGTTGTCCAGATTCTGCTCAAACGGGGCGCGAATATCGCCGTGAAGGACAACCTTGGCGATACCCCGCTGCACGCCGCAGCGGCAGGGACGCGGAGCGAGCTCGTTGAAGCCCTGCTGCAAAAAGGAACGGACGTCAACGCAGCGGATAGGAACGAACGGACCCCTATGCATTGGGCCGCTGAAAAGGGGTCTGTACAGGTGGGACAACTGCTGATAGCAAGCGGGGCTCGCGTGAAGGTTGCCGACGTTTCAGGCCGGACGCCGCTGCACATTGCGGCGGAACGGGGCGAAGTGCAGTGGGTGAAAATGCTGATTGCGAACGGGGCCGACCCAAACGCCCGGGATAAGAACGGCCGTGCGCCGATCCACTGCGCCGCGTGGGAAGCACAGTGGGGCCCGGTTCAGGTTCTCCTCGGGGAAGGCGCCGACATCAACGCGGCGGACACGAATGGCTTCACGGCGCTTCACATTGCGGCGGAACACGGGCAGGCGCGGATGGTGAAGCTGCTGCTTGCCCGGGGCGCAAATGTAGTGCTGCGCAACGGCGAAGGGAATACGGCGTTGGGCATTGCGAAGCAAGTGAAGAAGGAGCAAGTTACCGCGCTGCTGCGTCCGGCCGAGGAAAGTGCATTCGTCACGGCTGTCAAGTCGGGCGATAAGGAGACCGTGAAGACTCTGATGCAGGATGAGAGTGAGCTTGCCGGGATCTTTGACGGCGGACTTGCGCCGCTGCACATTGCGGCCCGCAACGGGAAAAAGGAAATCGTGGAAATGTTGTTGGCGCACGGGGCGGACATTGCGGCGTCCGAGAAGAATGTGGACGGCATGACCGCGATTCATGAGGCGGCCGCAGGTGGCCACGCCGAAGTGGTGGACCTTCTGCTGAGGATGGGGGCAAACGTGAACCAAACGGATCGCCGGGGCAGGACGGCGCTCGATCAGGCCATTTCGAGGGGGCGCCGCGAGGTGGCGGATCTACTTCGTGCGAAAGGGGGCACGAGCAACGTGAGAACGCCGTCCTCGGCGGGTCTCAAGGGATTGCCCCGACTTGGCGACGAGACTATGAGCCGTGTTGGCGCCTTGACGCACGATGCGTTGGCCGCGGCGGTCATGGCGAACAACGTGGAGGAGATCCGTAAAGTGTTGGAGGGGAATCCCACGTTGGTGAACACGAAGCTTGCGGGCCGGTCGCCGCTACATCTCGCTTGCTCGCTTGGAAAAACCGAGGCCGCAGCGGAACTGATTGCCCGTGGCGCAAATGTCGGGATCGGTTCGGAAGCGGATGGCACGACTCCGCTGCATCAGGCGGCGCTGAACGGGAACAAGGATCTGGTTGATATGCTGGTCAAGAAAGGCGCCGACGTGCAGGCGAAGGACAAGAGCGGCAAGACGGCCCTGGACCTCGCCACGGAGAAAGGGCGCGAAGATGTAGTGCAGACTCTTCGTGCGTACATGGGGGACAAGAAATAGCCGCCTGATGCGCTGAATCGCGCATCGCGCAATATGTGACCGGATTCCAAGCAGCCGCGGCCGGTTTGCGGAGGAACCGGCCCTATGTTGGGAATTGAACGCAGGCAGGGGCGATGCTGATTTAGCGGAGTTGCGGTTGACCGTTCATCATGCCTCAAAGCTCTTACAGTAACAACCTTCTTATCGGTCTCGATATAGGGAGCACAACGGTAAAGGCCGTGGTGGTAGACGCCTCGACGGAGGCCCTCGTGTGGTCGGATTACCGGCGTCATGAAACGCGGCCCCTCGAGATCTGTCTGGCCTTGCTGGAGCAAGCTGAAAGCAAGTTCGACAATGCCGGCCCTGCAACGTGGCGCGTCTTTGCGACCGGAAGCGGGGCGCCTCCCGTGGCCGAATGCATCGGGGCGTGTGTCTTTCACGAGGTTACGGCGATATCCCGCTTTGTTAAGCGACATTATCCTGATGCGTCGACGGTGATCGAGGTCGGCGGCGAGGACGCGAAGCTCGTAGGCTTCAGCGATGCCGCTGGGGGAGGAAAGAGACGGAAATGGGCCTCAATGAACGACCGGTGTGCCGGCGGCACGGGCGTGATCATCGAACGCATCAGCGCGAAGCTGGGGATTTCGCGGGAGCATCTCTGCGCTCTGTCCCTCAAGGGCGCGCAGGTCCACCGGGTCGCGGGCAAGTGCGGCGTATTCGCGGATACGGACATAAACAGCCTGCACAAGCAAGGTGTTCCGGCGCGCGATCTGATGATCTCGCTGTTCGACGCCATCGTTCAGCAGAATCTGAGCGTGCTGGGACGGGGGCACGTTCTCCGTCCGACGGTGCTGCTCTTGGGGGGGCCGCACGCGTTTATTCCTGCCATGCAGGCATGCTGGCGGATGCATCTCTTGAAGCATTGGCGGGAGCGCGGCGTACCGTTACCCGAAGGGCGGAGCCCGGATACACTTGTCGTGGTTCCCGAGCACGCAGTTTTGTTTGCCGCGCTTGGGGCGGTTGAATGCGGCAGGGATCATCTCCGTGCGAATCCGGACTTCGCGGCTTATCGAGGCACTGAGGCGTTGCGCTCCCGGATCAGGCGTCAGGCGTCAGGAGTCAGGAGTCAGAAGCCAGGAGTCAGAAGTCAGGGGTCAGAATGCGAACAGCTTCTGACTCATGACTCCTGTTTTCTGGCTCCTATTTCCGTTTCCGGGTTCAAAGCCTTGGTGAAACCGAACGGCTGGAAGCCAAAGCGGCGCGCGGCCGGGTCGGTAATCGACGTGTATCTGGGGCTTGATGGAGGTTCGACGAGCACCAAGGCGGTGCTGCTTGATCTGGACAAGGAGGTTGTCGCGAAGGCTTACCAGCTTTCGCAAGGCAACCCGATCGAGGACGCGAAGCAGGTCCTGGCGGCGTTGATGAACCAAGTCCGCGAGCAGGGCTGGAGGATGCGTGTGCGCGCGGCGGCCACCACAGGCTACGCGAAGGACATCCTGCGAGAAGCGATAGGAGCGGACCTTGCGGTCGTCGAAACGGTGGCGCATATGCACAGTGCGTCGCATTACCATCCGGGAGCGGACGTCATCTGCGACGTGGGCGGTCAGGACATCAAGATCATCCTCTTGAAGAACGGGGTCGTCAAGGATTTCCGGGTCAACACGCAGTGTTCAGCGGGGACCGGGTACTATCTGCAATCCACGGCGGTCGCGCTCGGCTATCGCGTCGAGGACTACGCGGAGGTCGCGTTTTCGGCACGGGCCATGCCGACGTTCAGTGCAGGGTGCGCCGTTTTCCTGCAGTCTGAGATCGTCGGGTTTCAGCGGCAAGGCTGGAGACCCAACGAGATCCTTGCAGGGCTTGCGGCAGTTCTTCCTAAGAACATTTGGCTGCACGTCTGCCAGATGCCGAACATCACGCAACTTGGAAAGACCTTTGTTCTGCAAGGCGGCGTTCAGAGGAATCTGGCGGCGGTTAAGGCGCAGACGGATTTCATCCTGGGGCGGTTCGAGGGCTCGGGGATGACGCCTGAGGTGCTGGTCCACAGGCACTGTGGCGAATCAGGCGCCATCGGATGCGCCTTAGGGGCGCAGCGGCATGCCATGAGGGCCGGAGATCGTTTCAGGAGTTCGTTCATAGGGTTTGACGCCGCTGCATGCATCCATTACGCGACGCGCAGCGATGAGACGACGCGCTGCGGCTTCTGCGCCAACAGGTGCATGCGGACGTTCGTTGACATCGGGGTCAACGGTAGGATTGGCGGCGGCGCGCGGCGTCGGTTGATTGTCGCCAACTGTGACAAAGGCACTGCGGATAGCCTCGATGACATGCGTGCCGCGGCGTGGCGGATTGAGGCGGTTAAGCGGGCTAATCCGAACCTTGCGGATGAGGCATCGCGGCTGCTTTTCGAGCCGGTGACCGTGGATCGGGTTGATGATTCCTTGCCCCGACCGAGGGTGCTTGCCCTGCCGTGCCGGCGGAAGGCCGATGCGCGGCGGCGTGATCGGATGTTGCGGCGCGGGGAGGTTCGCATTGGGATCCCGCGGGTGCTGGACATGTACTCGACGGCGCCATTTTTCATGGGGTACTTCCAGAGCCTTGGATTGCCGGCCTCCAGCATTGTCTGGTCCGATTACACCCATGAGCAGGTTTTCAGGAAAGGGTCAAGACGGGGGAGCATTGATCCCTGTTATCCGAGCACATTGGCGCTCGCACACGTGCACAATCTCTTGTACGTCAAACACGGGCGGGAGAGACCTCTGACGCACATTTTCTTCCCCGTGATTGATTCGCTGCCCACGTGGCTCGAGGGAATGGCGGCGTGCAGGAGCTGCCCCGGCAGCGCGGCGGCGCCGGAAGCGACGTACGCGGCTTTTGTAAAGGAGAGGGATGTTTTCACACAGTATGTAGGGGGCGGCTCCGAGAGGAACGCCCCGGCCATCCGCTTTAAGCGCACGTTTGTCGAGTTGAGCGACCCGGAGCTGTGCGCGCATCAGATGTGGGAGGATTGGGCGGATGAGATCGGCGTAAGTAAAGGCGAGTCTCGTCGAGCGGTCGAGGAAGGCTTCAAAGCGCTTGAGCGCTATCATGCGGAGTTGCGATCTCGTGGACGTGTGGTCCTCGAAATGCTCGAACGTGAGCAACGGCTTGGAATCCTCTTGCTGGCGCGACCTTATCATATTGACCCGGGAATCAACCACGGTATCCTTGAACAATTGCAGACCCGCGGGTTCCCGATCCTGACGGCGGACAGCCTTCCGGTGGACGCTGAAGTCCTTGAGCCGCTGTTCGCAGATGAGGGCGCAGGCGCAGCATCAGAAGCCGTAGGGTGGGTGAAGCGAAGCGGAACCCACCATTTCCGGGACATCGATGATGTTTGGAAGCACGGCTTCTCCGAGAACAGTTCGCGGAAGATATGGGCGGCGAAGTTCGCGGCGCGCCACCCGCATCTTGTTGGGCTCGAGATATCGAGCTTCAAGTGCGGTCATGACGCGTCGATCTCCTGGACTGTCGAACGGATTCTCGAGTGTTCGGGCACGCCGTTCTTCTGTTTCAGAGACATCGATGAAAACAAGCCCTCTGCTTCGCTGAACATGCGCGTGGACACGATTGTACACTTCTTAGGACGGTGGGATGGGCCCGGCACGGCGGTTGCGAAGCCCGAGTGTGAGGGGGGGTAAGAGAACGTCGTCTGTAAGACTTTCATAGAGAAAAAGTTGCGGCGGAATTCCGTTTTCAGTAGAATAACTAGAGTGATGCCGGGCCTGGTGGGTAAATTCCATGACGCATAGCATGACGGGCTATGGACGGGCCGATGGTGAGTTTGACGGCGATACCGTATCGGTCGAGCTCAGCAGCGTCAACCATCGGTACCTGGATTGTAGTGTGCGATTGCCTTACATGTGGTCCTCCCTGGACCCGGTGGTGAAGGAGGCGGTGCGCCGGCGGGTCTCCCGTGGCAAGATCAATGTGACGGTGAACCGCAAGCGTGGCACGGCGGGCCAGCGTGAGACGCTTATGTATGATGCGCACGTTGCCCGGCAATACATGGAAGCCGCGCGGCAACTGAGCCAGATGCTGGGCACGTCTGAAACACTGAGTCTGAACACACTTGTGCGGCTTGAGGGCGTCTTCTATCACGAGGAGCCGGAAGAGGACCTGGAAAGAGTCCAGGAAACAGTGGTGCGCATCCTGGACGAGGCCCTTTCCGGGTTGAACTCGATGCGGCTGACGGAGGGCCGGGCGCTGGCCGAGGAGTTGCAGTATCGGGTGGCGCTGATGCGCGAGGGCCTCGTGCAAATCGAGCAGCGGCTACCCGAACTGAATGCGCTGTATGAGCAACGGTTGCGGGCGCGGATCGACGAGCTGAGAGCGGACGTGACCATGACGCAGGATCGGATCGCGATGGAAATCGCGTTTATGGCCGACAAGGGGGATGTGACGGAAGAGGTGGTTCGGCTGAAGACTCATTTCGAGCACATGGTGGGATTGCTCGGCCGGAGTGAGCCGATGGGCCGTGAGTTGTCTTTCCTGGCGCAGGAACTACAGCGCGAGGTCAGCACGCTCGGATCGAAGATTCACGACGGCGACGTGGCCAAAGAAGTGCTTCGCATGAAGTCGGAAGTCGAAAAGATTCGTGAGCAAGTTCAGAACATCGAATAGAAATGCCGAATGCGGAATGCGGAATCCGGAATGCGGAATGTGGAACCCCGAATGAAGAATCGGGGATTCCGCATTCCACATTCCGCGTTCCGCATCTTTGTGGTTTCAGCGCCGTCCGGCGCGGGCAAGCATACGGTGTTGCACGAGGTCTTGTCGCGGGTTCCGAATGTGGTGTTCTCGATATCGGCGACAACGCGCCCTCCGCGGTCCGGGGAGCGGGACGGCCGGGATTATTATTTCGTCGATGAGGCGACGTTCATGCGCCGACGGGCGGCGGGCGAGTTCGCCGAATGGGCGGAGGTCCACGGTCACCTTTACGGGACGCTTCACAGCGAGTTGGAACGCGGAGTTTCGTCCGGCAATGATGTGCTCCTGCAGATAGACGTGCAAGGCATGCGGAATGTGAGTAAACTGCGGCCGGAAAGCGTGACAGTGTTCATTATGCCGCCGTCGTTGGAGGTGCTCGAGAAACGGCTGCGTAAACGGGGCGCGAATGACGAGGCGGATATCGCACTGCGGCTGGAGAATGCGCAGAGGGAGATGGCCGCGGCGAATGAATTCGACTACGTGGTTGTTAATAATGATCTGGAGAGCGCAATCGCGGATGTGGAAGGGATTATACGCGCTGAACGATGCCGGAACCGGCATGATTAGAGTCCGCTCGTTTTAGGCCTCTCGTTCCCAAGTTGAACTTGGGAACGAGCGTAACGAGCGCATAACTGGATGGAGCTTTGAGGAGACACAAATGAAGTATTATTCAGTGGAAGACTTTCGTGGGAAGGTCGACAGCCTTTATCGGCTGGTGCTGCTAGGATCACGGCGGGCGAACCAGATTGCCCGGACGGAATCGCGGCCACTCATCGCGACGCACTCGAAAAAGCCGACCGTCATTGCCCTCGAGGAGGTGCTTAGCGGGAAGGTGTCGTATAGCACGGGTGAACTCGATGAGGAGAGTTATCTCGAATAGAGAGGTCGTCCTCGGGGTTACGGGGTCGATCGCGGCCTACAAGGCCTGCGAGATCGCGTCGCGCTTTGTCGAGTTGGGCGTGAGTGTGCTTCCAGTGCTGACCCGGTCGGCGCAGGAACTCATTCGAGCTGCAAGCCTCGAGGCGATCACGGGGCAACGGGCCATCGTCGAGATGTTCGCGCCGTTGCAGAACCCGGACGTCGAGCATATCGCGGTCGCAAACCGCGCCGCGCTCTTCCTGATTGCTCCCGCGACGGCGAACGTCCTTGCCAAGGCGGCACAGGGCGTTGCGGACGACTGGCTGACCACGACGCTTCTTGCGACGCGTGCGCCGATTTTGTTCGCCCCCGCGATGAACACCAACATGTACAACCACCCCGTCACCCAGGGAAACATCGAGATGTTGCGCGCGCGGGGCTGCCATTTCGTCGGGCCGGGCGCGGGCCGGCTGGCGTGTGGAAGCGTCGGCGTGGGACGAATGATAGATCCCATCACCGTCGTCGAGGCTGCGTTGCCGCTCATTGCGTCGAACAGGGACCTCGCCGGGAAACGCGTCTTGATCACGAGCGGGGGCAACCGGGAACCCATCGATCCTGTCCGCTTTATCGGCAATCGGTCGTCGGGAAAAATGGGCCGGGCCATCGCACTCGAGGCGTTGGTGCGGGGCGCGACTGTTACCGTCGTGAACGGGCCCGCAGAGACGCCGATGCCGTACGGGGCCGAGGTGATCCCCGTTGAGACGGCCGCTCAGATGGCCGAGGCCGTGATGACGCGCGCGCCCGACGCCGACATCATCATCGGCGCCGCGGCCGTCGCGGACTACCGCGTGGAAACGCCGGCGCCAAAGAAGCTCAAGGTGATGGGGAAGCCGCTGGTCCTTACGCTGCTAGAGAACCCGGATATCCTGGCGCAAGTAGGCGCGGGCAAGAGGCAAGGTCAGGTCGTCGTCGGATTTGCGGCGGAAACGGAGGACCTTGTCGAAAACGCCGCAGGCAAGTTGAAGAAGAAACGCCTCGATCTCATCGTCGCGAACCAAGTTGGGGCCGCCGATTCGGGCTTCGGCACGGAGACGGTGAAGGCGGCGTTCATCACAAGAGACGGCAACATCGAACAACTCCCTCTTCTGACCAAGGAAGAACTCGCCGAGCGACTGATAGATCGCATTGTAGCGTTGCACTGACAAGTGCGACCTCTCCCGTTGAAGCCCGCTGCGTTGGCCCGCCTTCGCGGAATTCAGTATGGTGTTCCCGGAGTTCCCACATAGCCCCGAGTATCGCACCACCTCTGCGTTCTTACGGGATCGGAATCGTGACCTCGCCCGTGGCGGCCCACTCGGTGCCGCGCAGGAGCAGCGTACGGACGCCCGCGTTTCGCAGGGCGGGCACGTCGTGTCCGAGCACCAGGTTGACGCCGTGCCCTTTGCCCACTTGTGTCCAGATCAGCACCGGCTCGAATTTGTCCGTGCCGTTCTTATCCTTCGCCGAGAATGCCTTGCAGATGACGTGCAACTCTTGAGGAAAGTCCTGGACCAAATTCTGATAGAGTTCGTCGGTCGTGTAGAAGTCCTGCATGCCTCGCACGATCGGGTGCGCTGCATCCTCGATCTTCACTTGAAACGTGCTATAGGCCGTGTGGCTCGAGTGCCCTTCCTTCCACGTCAACGCGATGATCTGCTGGAACTCAGGCCACACCTGAAACGTGCACGCGGCCGCGTGCAACACCACGAAGCCGCCGCCGTTGTTCATGAAATCGAGAAACGCCTTCTCCGTTTCAGGCGGCCACTGCCGCTGCGTATCGGGATACGGAGTCCAGTTGCTCACGAGCACGTCGTACTTCGCGAAGGCCGCCGCGTCCAGTTTTCCGGGAGCCTCCGTCACGTCGACAACGCCGAAGCGATTGCACTCTTCAAATGTTTTCTTCAAGAACGGCGTAGTGCTCCGCCAATCATGGTTGTTCAGGCCGCTGAGAATGAGCACCCTCAATGGAGCCGCGAAAACAGGCGGACTTGACAGACAACATAAAGCAATCGGCAGGAGCGCACAGACGACGATCTGAGCTTTCATACGAACACCTCCTTCAATCTTTGAGCTTTAGCTTCTTGATCTCTTCGATCATGCCGCGGATCTCATCCTGGATCTTCTTAATAACGCTCAGCGCACTTTCGGGCGACTTGGGCAAGGCGCCCTTGTGACCCTCTTGGCTGATGGTGCGGTTCGCGCCCGCAAGCGTCATCCCTTTATGTTTGATCAGGTACTTGACCGCGCGAATCAACTCGACATCTTCCGACGTGTACGCACGGCGTCCCGCACGAGTGCGCTTGGGCCTCAGCTTGCCTATGCGCTTCTCCCAACTCCGGAGCACATGCAGGGAGATGCCCGTCAACTCGCTTACTTCGGAGATTGTAAGTCGCTTTTCGCCGGGAGCAGCCATGTTGCCCGTATCCCAGAGTCCAGGGTCTAGGGTTCAGGGTCCAGGGTTTAGTGGTTCCGGGTATCCCACAACAAGTAAGAGATCCATTCCACGCTGTATACCCTGCACCCTATACCCTGAACCTTGTACCCTATACCCTGAACCCGATTATGAGGTCCGCAATCTTCAATCGCCAATCTCCAATCGTCAATCGAGGGGTGTGCGGTCTTGCGTCCAGATCGTCAGGTTTCTCAGGTCCCGCTGGCGTTTCGACAGAACAGAAGATAGAAGATAACCCACCGTGAACATCAGGAAGTTACCCGTAATGCCCGTGTAGTAGTTGTCAATGGGCAACCTGATTGCTGCCGGGATCGCCTCGGGCAGCCAGCCGAGTTTGCTGACGGCCATCCAACACGTGAACCCGAACGCGAAAACGATCCCAACCCCGATGGCTCGCGCGTCGGCACGCTTGGTGATGAAACCGAGAAGGTAGAGGCCGAGAAGGCCGCCCGACGTGAGCGCGGCGAGTTCCGTGGCCGTGTCTTGGAGGGTCTTGCTGTCTATTCTGGCAAGGATGTACGCGCCGACGATCATCACCACCGACGCCGCGAACGAAAGGGTCTTCGCGATCATTACGTAGTGCGAGTCTTCGCGCCCCACGGAGATATGGCGCTTATAGATGTCTACAACACTCACGGCGGAGATGGCATTTATGCTCGAGGACAATGAAGACATGGCCGCCGCCAGCACACCTGCTATGACAAGGCCCGACATCCCTTGCGGCATCATGTGCGTGATAAAGTAAGGGAGAATCTTCTCCGCCTTGTCGGCCCCGGTCAGCATGGCCGTCGTTTCCGGGGTAGGCATGACCTTATAGAACACGTAGAGACTCGTTCCAAGAAACATGAAAAATATCCACGTGGGCACGCTGCAAATGACGCAGATCCACATGGCTTTCCGGGCTTCGCGCGCGCTCTTGGACGCGCAGTACTTTTGAATCACGTTCTGGTTGCTGCTGTATTCAGTAAGCCAGTTGTTCAGCCCGATGAGCAGCATCATCACGACGGTCTTCTGGACGAGCGACGGATACCATGGGGCAGGCTCCAACTGGCCTGTGGCCTTGTTCAGATCGCCAAACATAAACTTCCCGTCGGCGATGGCCGTCGAGACGATCTGGCTAAGGCCGCCGGGCAGTTTCATCACGATGATCGCAAGGCACAACAATCCCCCGATCCCAAGGACGATCGACTGAACGAAATCCGTCCAGATCACCGCCTCGATGCCGCCGAGAACCGTGTAGAATGCCGTCACGCACCCGCCCAGCAGTATGCACGTGGTCCGATCCCATCCCGTGAGCGCCTCCATCAGCAGCGACACGAGATACAGGATGAGACTTAGGCGTATGACCTGTCCGATGATGAACATGCACGCCGCGTAGAACCGTGTTTTCGGCCCGAAGCGGCTCTCGAGGTACTCGAACGCCGAGGTGATGCGCGCTCGCCTGAAAAACGGAAGGAACACATAAGACGCGATCAGCACGCCTACGGGCAGCATCAGACCCGGCAGAAGGCGGAGGTAGGCGGTCTTGAACGCGTCGGCGGGGTATGCGACGAAGGTTATCGAGCTGATCGAGGTGGCGAACATCGAGATGCCTATGAGCCATCCCGCGTACGAGCGGTTGCCCAGAAAATACCCCTCCGTCGTCTTCGTCCGCTTTGCGAAGTAGGGCCCCATCGCCGCCATCGCAGCGAAGTAAACGACAAGAACAGTTATATCAATTGCGCGCAAGCTGCACGTTCTCCGTTCCCACCACGTTCCCAACGAGAGGTCTTCGTTCCGAAAACAGATCGGCGCAGACCCACGCCCTCGGCGCCGACGCATTCCGAAGCGGTAAGACTGACAGCGATAGTACCAATTCCGGATTGCCCCGTTCAAAGGCTTATGAAAGGCTGACGGCGGATGCGAATACGGCCCAACGATATGCTATAATCCCGCGCCTTATGTTGGCGGGCGAGGAGCTATGAAGAAGAAAATCCAGATACTTGCCGGGGTTTTGGTTGGTGTGGGACTGCTTTGGTTTCTGTTCCGTAAGTCGGATTCGCGTGCGGTGCTGTCGGCGTTGCGGAGCGTCTCGCCGATCTGGTTGCTTCTCGGGGTGTTTGTTGCGACGCTCGCTTGTTTTGCGCGCACGATGCGTTGGGCGTATATCGTGCGGAGCTCAAAATGGGTCCCGCTCCGTCCGATCTTCAGCGCGAGTCAGATCGGTTTTTTGGCCATAGTCGCTTTGCCGGCGCGATTGGGTGAGATCGTCCGAGTGCTGGTGCTGGGCCGATTGGCGAAGCTGCCCTTCTCGACGTCCATGGCCGCATCAGCTCTTGACCGGGTCTCGGATTTCGTCTCGTTGTTGGTTGTAATCGTTGTCGTGATGCTTTCCTACAGGCCCACGGCGGATGTACGGCTTCCGTCGGACCTTTTCGGATCAAATAGTGACATCTTCATCTCGGCGAAGGCGATCCACAACGGTGAACTCGTGACAGCCGCGGTAGTGCTGGCGATGATGGGGTTCCTTGCGGGGGTATACCTGCGTCCAGGGATCCTGCAGACAGTCTTGAACGCGTCCTTTGGCATTGTATCGAAGCGGCTGGCGGCTCGTATCCACACGTTCATCGACCATTTCGTTGATGGGCTTTCCATCCTTCGGTCGCCGAGTGACATGGCCAAGGCAGTTGCTTTCTCGTTGGCAACGTGGGGCGCCTACCTGCTCACCATAACGATTGTGCTCATCGCCTTTCATGTGGACTTTCCCTGGTATACCCCTTTTTTCGTCGAGGTCCTTGTCGCAGCGATGATCAGCGTTCCGTTGGCGCCGGGGGCCGTGGGGCAATTCCATCTGGCAGCCGTCGTGGGACTCAAGATCGTGCTCCCCGAGATGGAACTCTCGCAGGCCTTCGCTATTTCTCTTGTTGCCTACGTGGTCAACTTGACTCCCGTGATCATACTAGGCACGTTCTGTCTGTTCTGGGAGGACTTCGGCTTGCTGGAATTGAGCCGGCAAGGATCGCAGGCGGTCTTGGCCGAACGGGCCGAAGGCCCTCAACCGGACTGACGCATCCCGCCTACAGCCCTGGGTCTGCTTACCGGTTCCCCGGCTTGTCGTCTGCGGTGATGACGCCGTCCTTGTTCTTGTCGAGTTGCCCGAACCCTTCGGGTGTCATACGCGGCGCAACGGCCTTGAGCTCTTCAAACGTCACCTTGCCGTCCTTGTTTTTGTCTGCGTCCTGCACGAGGCGTCCGAGCGGCCGTTGGCCCCCTTGGCGTCCGGGCGCCGACTGAGCCGGACGGTCTTCCTTGCTGAGAAAACCATCTTTGTTCTTGTCGAGTTGCGCGAACCTTTCAGGGGTCATGCCGGGCGCAACAGCTTTGAGCTCATCGAACGTTACTTTGCCGTCCTTGTCCGCGTCGGCCTTTTGGACGAGTTCCGCAATGGGAGGCCGTGGGTTCTTAGGGACGTCGGCCGTTGAGAGCGCGCCGTCCTTGTTGAAATCGAGCCTTGCGAAGCGGTTCGGGTTCGCCTTTGGAAAGGCGGCCTTGAACTCCTCCGGCGTAACCTTTCCGTCGTTGTCCTTGTCCGCCCTCTTGATGGCAACCGTCAGAGCCAGAGCAATGTCTTCGGCAAGATCCGTCTTGGTGATGACGCCGTCCTTGTTACGGTCGAGGGCTTTGAAACGTTCCTCGGTCAACTTCGGTCGGACGGCCTTCGCCTCATCAAACGTGACCTTCCCATCCTGGTTCTTGTCGGCGTTTTTCATAAGCTGAGCGCCGAGCGGCGCTTCGCCTCCAGGCGGTTGGGCATTCACAATCACCGGAGCGCAGAACAACATCGCAGACACGATGACAAGCAGCGTTGCCTTCTTCATGATTCAAACTCCTTCTGCTGAGGTTTTCCTGCTCATGACCTGCATGTACTGAAACCCCCTTTCCGGTAAATGGTTCCCTGGTTGTGAGAGCGCAATGATTACGAGTACGATTAGGCGCACGATTGCGAGCAGGAGCACGGCAATGCTCCGCTGCGTCTTTGGATGTTGGAGTCTGCGCCTCCATGAGGTCGTTGTGGGTGTGGGTTATCGCCGTGGCCGGCGGCGTGTTGCTCTATGCGGTGTTGTGGCCGCGGCAGGCCGCCACGCCCGCCGAGCGCATGGCGCTCGATGAAGGCCGCACCATCATCGTCTATTGGGATCGCCATTCGGGGCACGAGCATGAATCGCGGTGCGCCCTCATTGATGAGTTCAACCGCTCGCAGGACAAGGTCTACGTCCGCGCGTTGTCAATCGGTTACAACGCGAGCATGGAGAAGCTCCTTACCTCGATTGCCGGCGGCACTCCGCCCGATATCTGCGGCCTCGACGGCTCGATTCTGTCGCAGCTCGTGACTCAAGGGTGTTTTACGCCCCTCGAGGATTTCATCAAGACGCTGCCGTGCGTGCATGAGGAGAACTTTTTCCCTTACTGCTGGGAGATGGTGGCTTTTGACGGCCACGTCTGGGGAATCCCCACCACGACGGACACGTATTGCCTGCTCTGGAACAAGCAGGCATTCCGCAGGGCCGGCCTCGATCCGGAGCGCCCGCCGCAAACGCTCAGAGAGCTCGAGGACTACGCCGTGAAGCTCACGATCCAAACGCCTCGCAACATTGAGCAGATCGGTTTCCTCCCTTGGCAGCCCTGGGACATGACAACGATGTGGGGACTCATGTTCGGCACGAAGTGGTACAACACGGAAACGGGCCTCATCGACTGCGCAGATGACCCGAATGTCCTCCGCATGTTCCGCTGGCAGCAAAGCTTCGCTATCAACCCGAACGGAGGCCCGCATCCACCATATGCGGTTGATCCCGAGAAGATACAATCGTTCCAACAGGGTTTCGGCGCTTACATGAGCGCCAATAATCCCTTCTATTCCGGCAAGATCGCCATGATCGCCGAAGGCGAATGGCAGGTGACCTTCATCCCGAAATACGCACCGGACCTCGATTGGGGCGTGGCCCCTTTGCCGACGCCCGAGGGTGCGGAACCGGTCGCGTACGGCGGCGCGAGCGTCGTGGACTGCATTCCGAAAGGATGTAAGCACATCGATGCCGCCTGGGCATACATCAAGTGGTTCTATTCGCCGCGGCCCAACGGCGGTACGTCGCCCGCGAGCGATTACAATTACGCCATCCACAACATCTGCCCGCGCAAGGATGAAGCGCACCAGGAACGGTTCGTGTCCGACCCGAGGTTCAAAGTCTTCGTCGACGTGCTGAGCACGCGGCGCGTGGTCATGATCCCCGTAACGCCGCTGCCGCAGTTCCTCGGCGATGAGATGGATCGCCAGCGCGAACGAGTGGTGTTCTATAAGACAACGCCTGAACACGCGGCGCGCGAGATTCAGGATCGTGTAAACGACGAGTTGAAACGCACGCGCCTGCTCGCCGAGAGGAACCCGTCATGACGCGCATGGATCGCAGGAACCTTAGAAACGGCCTGCTCTTCGCCGCGCCTTACTTCATCGGGTTCCTGGCGTTCACGCTATACCCGCTGATCGCGAGCGTTTACTACAGCCTGTGCCAGTACAACGTGATCAAGCGGCCCGTGTTCATCGGCCTCGAGAATTTCCGCTACCTGTTTGCCGAAGATCCGCTGTTTTGGAAAGCGCTTTACAACACCCTTTTCTTCACGGCTTTTTCCGTGCCGCTCGGCCTATGCTTCAGCATCGGCCTCGCCCTGCTGCTGAACCAGAAAGTGCGCGCGATGTCCGCGTACCGGACAATCTTCTTCCTGCCGACGATCGTGCCGATCGTCGCCTCGGCCGTGCTGTGGCTGTGGGTGCTCAATCCGGAAAGCGGCCTCATCAACGGCCTCATCCGCCAGTTCTTCGGCGTCGACGGCCCTGGCTGGATCGCCAACGAGCGATGGTCGAAACCCTCGCTGATACTCATGAGCCTTTGGGGCGTCGGCGGCGCGATGGTGATCTTCCTGGCGGGTCTTGCGGAGGTCCCGCAATCGCTTTACGAGGTCGCCGACATCGATGGCGCGGGCCGTTGGGCGAAGTTCCGCCACGTTACCCTGCCGATGCTGACGCCGACCATCCTGTTCAACCTCGTGATGGGCCTCATCGGCGCGTTTCAGTACTTCACGCAGGTCTACGTCATGACCGGAGGACGCGGCGGCCCCGTGGACAGCACGCTGTTGTACGCGCTGTACCTATACCGCAACTCGTTCTACTATCTCCGGATGGGTTACGCGTCCGCGATGGCATGGCTGCTGTTCCTCGTGATCCTCGCGGCGACGATCGCCGTCCTCGCCAGCTCAAAGAGGTGGGTGCATTATCATGGCGAGTAGGATGCGCATACATTGGAAAGCCCACGCGGCGCTCATCATCGCCTCTCTACTTTTCATCTCGCCCTTTGCGTGGATGCTGTCCACGTCGCTGAAGCACGAGTCAGGCATCTTCCCGAAACCGGGCCTGCCCCCGCAATGGATCCCGACCACCGAGATGCGCGACGAGACCGGACACCGTCTCGTGATCTGCAACGGCGAGAACGGCGTTGAACTCGGACGTGATGAACTAGGCAAGCACATAATACAACTTGGCAGCAAGACGGTCTCGCTCTGGCCGGAGGATTTCGAGGTCCGCCAGCAAATCGGCCTGCACTGGGGGAATTATGTCGAAGCCTTTAACAAAATGGACTTCCTGCTCAACCTTCGCAACACCCTGTTTATCTGCGTGTCGTGCGTCATCGGCACGGTGATGTCCTGCTCGCTGGTGGCCTACAGTTTCGCTCGGATTCCGTGGCGGGGCCGCGATACCGTCTTCGTGCTCGTACTGGCGACGATGATGCTTCCTTACCAGGTGACGCTCATCCCGTTGTTTGCCGTGTACAGCAAACTGGGCTGGGTTGGCACATTCAAGCCGCTCATCATATGGGCCTTCTTTGGCGTTCCCTTCTACATCTTTCTGCTGAGGCAGTTTTTCCTGGGCATTCCACAGGACCTCAGCGCCGCGGCGCGCATCGACGGCTGCAACGAATTCGGCATTTTCTGGCGCATCATCCTGCCGCTGGCGAAGCCCGCCCTCGCGACCACGGCCCTGTTTACGTTCCTGTTCGAATGGGGCGACTTCCTCTATCCCTTGGTCTATCTTCAGGACGACCGGCAGTACACGCTGGCCGTGGCCCTTCAGCAGTTTCAGAGCCAGCACGAGAGCCTTTGGGGACCGCTCATGGCAATGTCCACCGTGATCACCATCCCCATCGTGATCGTCTTCTTCTTAACCCAAAAGACCTTCATCCAAGGCATCACCCTGACCGGCTTAAAGGGGTGAAGAGCGAGCACTGGTACGCTTCGCCATGGACAGGGGAATATTCTGAAATTCCGGCTCCTCAGGATTTCGCGTGCTTTTTCGGGACTTCATTCCGAACTCTAAGTTGGGTGTAACGGTTCTCGCAACCTGACCCGCGAAGCGGGTGAGAAGAGTGTAGCCCAGGGTGACCGAAGGGAACCCTGGGAGAGAGGATACCGTTAGATAGGGAGTCCCCGTAGGGGACGGCAGAAGCTGGCACTTGTTCGAAGATTGGAAGCGGTGCTGATAAGAGTTAAGGTGGAGAGTGCTGACTCTGCCGCCCGCCGTGGCGGGCGGAACGGAGCGGCAATCTCTTTCCCAGGGTTCCCTTCGGTCACCCTGGGCTACACTCTTCCCGCCCGCCGCAGCGGGTTCGATTCTCGGAGTCGGCTCCGTTCAGTTTTTCCGTATGCAAGATCGGGGAAGGCGCACGGAAACTCGATGAGGCTCAGGGACGTACGCTCGAACCGGGTAAGCCAAAACTCCGGACCAGGAGTTCGGCGATCTTTCCGCGCCGATCCGCCCGGCTGTTCACCATACGGTTCGCATAGACGATCTCGATCTCGAAGTCATTGTACAGTTCCCTAACTAGCGGAGTGTCCGAATTCGAGAGCAACACCTTCACGCCACCTCGCGCGAGCTCTGCAAAAACCTCTGCCAGACGACGCTGTGCGTTCTCACCGAAGCCTTCTTTGTCATATGAGGTAAAGTTCGAGGTCGCCGACACGGGAACATACGGGGGATCAAAATAAACAAAATCACCCGGCTGTACCCGTTCGAGAACCGTCTCGAACGGGCGTTGCTCTACCTTCGCTCGTTTCAGTGCCTTCGCGCACGCCCGCAGGTTCTCCCCATCGCAGATCAAGGGGTTTACGTAACTCCCCATAGGAACGTTGAACTCTCCCTTGCTGTTCTCCCGAAACAACCCATTAAAACAAGTCCTGTTGAGATATATGATTCTCGCCGCACGCTCAGCCCGCCCTTTGGGATCGCCCGAGCGGACACTGTAGTAATGCTTTTCAGAATGCTTCCTCTTGTGCTGCAACAGGATTGCGATGACACTTTCAACCCGATTTCGCACTCCCAAGTATGCTTCAACCAGGCTTTCATTGTTGTCGGAGAGGAGTGCCTTTCCTTCAAGAGCGCTGGACGCCACTAGTTCAAAGAAAAGCGCGCCGCCACCGACAAACGGCTCGTGATACTGCCCGAACGGCATTGCCTTTCGAACCTGCTTCAGCAGATCGGGAAGCAACTGCCCCTTGCCGCCGGCCCATTTGAGAAATGGTCGGGGCGCGGGAAACAATGAATCTGACATCATAGTCCGAAGTACAACTCCAGCCATTTCCTCAGGTCGGGGAGTTCGACCGCCATGCCCGTCGAGAGCAGGTAATACCGCATGTTCGGCGAAAAGCCCTCTCCATGATAGACGACGATCCCTCGGATCGGCCAAGCCTTGATATCATCAAGACTGGCCGCGATCTTCTCCTCCGCAGTGCCCGCTGTCGCTTGGAATTTGCACTCTATTCCGAGGCTTACTCTTGTCTCGGGGTGCTTAAGGACAACATCAATTCGTCGCCTTGCGCCCCATATTCGCCGCCCCACCACGACCTCCACGTCAGACACAAGCCCCAGTTCAACCCCAATCTCGACGACTCTGTTTTGCAGTTCCTTGCCGGAAGACACCGCTACGGATTTGCCTGGCATGGGTACGAATCCCTACACGACTGTCGGAAAGCCACAGCGATTATGCGCGCGTCTCAGTTTTGCTTTCAAGAAGCCATTTCGAGTGGATTCTTACTCGACGCAGCGGCGGCACGATTTTCCTGCAAACCTATATGTCAGAAATTGTACCCGGCTTCGCCGTGATCGGTTTGGTCGAGGCCGACGATTTCGTCTTCTTCGGAAACGCGGAGACCTACGACGGCGTCGATGATCTTGAGGAGAATGACGCTGACGATGCCGCTCCAGACGATGGTGATCACGATGCCGACGCACTGAGCCAGGAGTTGGTGTGGGATCGAGTAGACTCCCGAGTAGTCGCCGTTGTTGCCAAGGCCGCCGAGAATCGGGGCTGCGAAGATTCCGGTCAGGATTGCGCCGACGGTCCCTCCTACGAAATGGACGCCCACAACGTCCAGAGCATCGTCATATCCGAACATGTGTTTGAGCCTGGTCGCGCCAAGGTAACAGGCGACGCCGGCTGCTGCGCCGATGAACAGCGATCCAATCGGACCAACCCAACCTGACGCGGGTGTAATAGCCACAAGCCCGGCCACGGCGCCGGACGCGATGCCGAGCACGCTTGGCTTGCTGTTCTTGACCCATTCGATGAACATCCACGTCAGCGCCGCCGCGGCCGTGGCGATGTGCGTCACGAGCATCGCCATGCCGGCGCGATTGTCCGCCGCAACGGCGCTGCCGGCATTGAACCCGAACCAGCCCACCCAGAGCATCGCGGCGCCCGTCACGGCCATCGTCATGTTATGCGGCGGCATGGGCGTGTGCGGGAAGCCCCTGCGTTTGCCGACCATCAGCGCGCACACGAGCGCGGCGATTCCAGCGTTGATGTGAACGACCGTTCCGCCGGCATAGTCCAGCGCGCCCCAGGTGCTGCCGAGATAGGAGCCGTCGCCGCTCCACACCATGTGGCAGATGGGCGTGTACACGATAACCGACCACAGCGCCATGAAAATGAGCATTGCGCTGAATTTCATCCGTTCGGCGAACGCGCCGATGATCAAAGCGGGCGTGATGATCGCAAACGTCAATTGGTAGCAAAAGAAAACCGTCTCCGGAATGGCGGACGTGTCGTTGGGCAGCGCGTACCCGCTGAGGCTCGATGACGTGATGCCCGCGCCGAATACCTTCGCAAAAGACCCGATGAACGAATGTAGGTTTGTCACGCCTTTCGTCATGCCCGTGGTATCGAAGGCGAGGCTGTACGTCCCGGCCAACCACAACACGCTGACGACGCACGTGATGGCGAAGCACTGCATCAGCACGGACAGCACGTTCTTCGTGCGTACCAAGCCTCCGTAGAACAGCGCCAATCCCGGAATCGTCATGAACAGGACCAGCGCGGTCGACGTCAGCATCCAGGCCGTGTCGCCGGAATCGAGCACCGCCTTAGGCCCCTGCGCCCAAGCCCCGCCTGAAGACGCCAGAAGCGCCAAGGCACCCGCTGGACTCCAGCGAAACATACGCCTCGACCTGCGCGTTTGATGCGTTTGCATGATCGTTCTTCCTCCGTGGCTTGGCGGTCAAACGCGGCGGCTCACCTCGTGTCGATCGCCTGCCAAACAAGGGGCACGTTTTCAACTGATAGGCATAAGGCGTGCCATGAAACTCCGTCGTGGCATTCCTGGACGTGACATCGCGCGCGACTAGTTGGAGCAGAGCCTGCGTAAACGCTCGTTCCGATAAGTGGATCGCTACAGGTAGGCCGTTCAGAATAAAAGGCGTGCGACCGGCCTCGTTCCCAAGTTCAGCTTGGGAACGAGGCCCTTGGATTTGGGAACGAGGCCCTTGGATTTGGGAACGAGGCCCTTGGATTTGGGAACGAGGCCCTTGGGGCGAGGCGAAAGTCCACACGGCGGTATTTTCCTGGGTGGATTCCTACCGTTGCGTATGTTGCGTTCAGACACGGCTTGGGAGCGCGAGGGTTCAAATACCTCTCTTGGTATATTGAGTCATCCTGTCGGTGTCTTATCTTTTCGACAGGATTTAGAGGACTTACAGGATGGAGACGTTCTAGTGTGATGAGTTTGAAATCCGTTTCATTAGTCAGTGGGTGTACAAGTGAAAGGAGATGAGGGGATGGATGGTGATAACGGGGATGATTCGGTCAATTCGCGCGAGGATAAGAACGGAGTTTCGCATGATCACGCCATCGCCATCCATCCCCTTATCTCCTTTCTTACAATTTCCGGATAAGTCTGTAGGGCGGGTGGAGCGGAGCAGAACGGAACCCACTGCACTGGCCGAAAAAACTCCTTGACTTACCCCCCTGCTCGGCGTATCTTAGATAAGACACACGCCTGGGACGGGAGGAAGTGCGCGCTTCCAAGGGGTGTGCTGAAGTAGGCAGTACAGTTTCCTCGGCGCAGTACTGAGTACTTGGGCACAATCGCAAAGGCATATACCTTCTAATAATCCGAAAGTTCCACCAAATCTTCATGGGGTAATAATGCTAGGGAGGGAGGGCGTGATGAGAAAGTATTCGCGTTGCGTTTTTCTTGCTGTACTTCTGTTGGCGCCGGCTTTCGCCTTTGCCGATGTGGCGACGGTGAATTTCGACTCGCTCATGGACACGGCCTCGGCCTTTGTCTATGGCGGCGATCACCTTTACGAGTATCTTGACGGCAACGGATATTATAAGGACGCACACAATCCTGCGGATCCCCACGAATGGGTCCCGCCGTGTGACAACAACAGCAACGGCATCCCCGATGTCATCGAGTTCGCCGTTCTGTCGGCGATCTTCGCCGATGTCGGGAATCCTCTCCACGCGGCGGTTCATGAAGCGTGGAAGGCGAACGTCGCCCGGGCCGACACGGACTTGGGCTTCTTGGCGCGTGCGTTAACAGGCCCGACTTATTTCCTGAGGCAAATCATGGGCGCGTATGCGACCCTGGGCGATGGCGACTACACGGCTAAGAGTCCGAGTAGCGACGGTATAGATTCGTGGTACGGCTCATGGGGCATTTTCGCGAAGACTATCAGCGACTTTAGAGCCTATGGCTCCGGCTGGAACAGTGGTGCGCCGGACGAGGCGAACTATACGCGACTAGACCCGTGGGTGTCGGCGTGCGGCGACGCAGACAGTGACTCCGTGACCAACGTTAACGAGTTTTACGGCCAAGGTGAGGATCGAGCACTCTATGTGGCAGCAGTTCTGGACGCAGGGATTACTCAGGATACCAGCGGTCCCGGCAGCGCCGAATGTGGCGGGACGCCCTTGCCGGACGTGGACGCGGACGGCCTCCCGGACGCCTCAGAAGCGGGTCAAGGGTGCAACCCGCTTGTTGCAGATGCATCTTTATCAGCGACAATTGACTTGCCGAGCAACGGCGCTCTCTTCCACACAACGCCAATCATGTTGGGCGGGCGGACATCGAGCTCGTACATTGACAGGGTAAGGATCAGCACCGACGGCGGCACGGTGTATTCTCGGGGGGTCGCACCGTCCGGCATGACCTGGACCTATTTGTGGACGCCGGCCTCCGCCGGAACATACGCCATTACGATCCTGGCACGGAATACCTTTGGTGGTTCCACGACCGCTGGGCCAGTGACGGTGGTCTACCACCCGGACGTGCCGACGGCCGCCATTACATCGCCTGTGGACGGCACGCATGTCCATGGTTCCGTCCCGATGACGGGATCGGTGCTTGCGGGGTTGTTGGGGTTGCAGCAGTATGCGCTGGATTACCATCCGGGGCTGGACCCGGAAGCACCGACGGGTTGGGTGCGGTTCCGGACGTCGTCCTCGGAGGTGGACGACGGGCCGTTGGGGACATGGAACGCGTCGGGGCTGGCGGACGGGCCTTACGTGCTCCGGCTGCGGATTACCGATGGCACGGGCGACGACTTGTATTACACGCACGTCATCGTATACGTTGACAGCGACACGATTCCGCCAGGGGCGCCGTCCGCGCTGAACATCACTTCGGGCGTTTTTCCCGATGTTGTATCGAATGGCATGCCGGTGACTGTTCGCGGCACGGCCGGGAGCCAGTGCTATGTGGCCTCGGCCGAAGTGTTGAATGAGTCCGCGCAGGCCATCAAGGATGTGACCAACGATATCACTTTGCATCTGAGCGGATCGGTTCGTGGCACGTTCACGCTGCCAGACGACATGACGGCTACTACCGTTGCATTGCGGCTGCGAGTGAAGGATGCCGCGGGGAACATATCGGGCGCGAAGACGTCCAACGCGTTGCCGGTAGACAATGCAGCGCCGACGGTTCAGGTTGCATTCCCCGTGAATGGGGCGACGCTGCCGCGCGACCTCATCATCGTGTCGGGCGTGGCGGCGGACAATGGTGTTGCGGGCCTCGAGAAGATCGAGTTCAGCGCGGACGGCTCGACGTGGAGCGAAGCTACGGGGACGGAGGCGTGGTCCTACCACTGGACACCACCGACCGAAGGGCCGTACACGTTGCACGTCCGGGGCACAGACAAGCAGGGCAATAGCGCAGAGGTCGCCGTCAGTGTGACGATCAATAGTGCATATCCGTCCGCGTATATAACGTCGCCAGCGCAGGGCGAGGAAGTCGATCGCGGAACAACGATTGAAGTGGTCGGCACGGCGACGGACACGTCGGATTTCAAGAACTACCGGTTGGAGTACGCGGAGGGCGTATCGCCGGACACGTACTGGACGAACCTGACTGCGGACCCGATCACGACACCGGTCACAAATGGCCTCTTGGGGACCTGGAGCACCGCGGGACTGGACCAAGGGACGTATACGTTGCGCCTGATTGTCCGGGACAACTCGTACAACGCGGTGATCTTCGACATGCAGGTGTTTGTGCGCGATCTGGAATGCGAGTACATGGGCCTGTTCAACAACGAGCTTACGGAGGAACCGCCTGGTCAGGGACCGATGTTCGCGGGGTTGCTGCCGACGATGTCCCAGCCGATCTCGGACCTGTTCTATGTGATCGGATACGAGACTTGGCGCGATTACGACATCGAATACCTCGAGGAGGCGCTGAATCACACGCGGGAAAGGCCGGGGGACGGTCTCCCGGACCGGTTCCAGATGGCGCTGGTCGAGTATTCGCTCTGTCACCCGACGAGTCCGCACCACGAGGAGGCCATGGCCGGTTTCCTGGCGAACCGGGCCGCGTTCGTGAGCGACATTGAGGACTTGCAGGGAAGCTTCCCCGACCTAGCCCAACTCCTACCGTTGGCGGACTTGTTTGCCGGCATGATGGGGACGAGCGAGGTGATGCACACAACCATCGACGCCATAATCCGGATGTTGACGGACGGCTCGACGGGCCTGCCGCGTCTCGAGGAATACGTGGTGTTCGGGACAGGGGAAAAAGCGCCCAACGAGCCTTTCTCGGCGGAAGGCGACTTTGACGGCGACGGAATCTCGAACATTACGGAATATGACGACGTCATGGCCGCAGGCGGCGACGTTAGCGTCTTCCTCGAGGCCGCAACCGATCCCAGCCCCTTCTGGCCCGGCAACCCGGCTCTGCCGGTGGGGAGCATAACCGCCGTCCTGGCGCTGCTTTTCGGCGCGGCACTGCTCGGGAGCTGTGCGCTCTTGAGGCGCAGGGAGTAACAAGTCTGTAGGGTGGGTGGAGCGAAGCGGAACCCACCCTACAGTTCCATTCATTTTGGGTTTGCCGGGAAACACTCGGCAACTCTCCGGGAATCCAATCTTGTCGAAGACGGCGAGCGTCGTAGGTCCCATCTCCAGGTGGGACCGTGGATTTTCGGTCATTTCCCCGCCGGTCCCACCTGGAGATGGGACCTACGACACTCTGCGATAGATCCATTCCGAGGGGCTTGCGCGGCCTCCATACAGCCCGAGATCTCGGTACTCTCAAACATTTTACAGCTTACGGTGCGGGGTGGCGGGCTCGTTGCAGGTTGACGAGGGCGCTGAGATACGCGGTGTTGTGCGGAAGCCATACCTCGTTTGACTCGTAATCGGGGATGTCCAGGCCGCGCATGTCGAAGTAGGGACGATCATCGCCGATGGCACGCCAGGTGATTCCGTTCACGATGCTTCCCGGCACGGCGCCGCGAGGCACGCCTGAAAACGTGTAGCGGTGATGATACGTCGGGGGAAATGCGCTGCCAACGCCTTCCATGAGACTGATGTCGAAGGGATTGTTGCCGAGGGTCCAGTTGAACTGATCGTAGACGAATTCAAGGTAGCGCGGATCCGGATTGTACTGATAGGCCTCAGCGGCGAGAGCAGCAGCTTGCATGAGATGCGAACTCGTGCCAACGTGCCAGCCGCCTTGGTCCGCCGGGCCGCCAAAGAAGTTCGGCTTCTCTTTTGGGCCGAAGGTGTATACGCCGAACGGGTTCTGCGACAACGCCAGCATCTCCTCGGCCTTCGCAACAAGCTGCTCCTTCAACGCGGCACTGTGATCTTCATGCGACAAGGGGTTGCTACCCCTTGCCTCGAAAAGCGCGTCATATGATCGGACGGATTCGATCACGTCAAGGTTGGGCCCGGGAAAAAGCTCTTTCGCAAGCATAGCGTACTTCTCGTCGTGCGTGGCGACATAGAGGTCCAATGCGGCGGCAAACGACAACGGCCCGCGCTGATTTTTGGCGAGCGTGCGATTGAGGGCGCGCTGTGCAGCCTCGATCCATGGGGCCTTTTCCGGAACGTACTTCGCAATCGCCGCCATAGCGGCCGCGTGCTGCGCAGACTCGTTGCCCGTTTCGTTCCCGCTGATGCGGCGCTCGTCCCCGGTGCCGGGTTTGTTGTCCGTCTCCAACTCGGGCGGGCCCCAGAAGCCATAGCCGGACGTGATCGCCCCATATGCCGAGCCGTCAGGAGCGATCATTCTCCGCGTGTGCTCGCCGCCCCAGATGATCTCATCCAGAAAATCGCTCACGCCGTTCCCATCGGTGTCTTGCTGATCGAACAGGTTCTTTTGAATACCGTAAGCCGTTGCCAAACCCAGCACATAGGGTACGTTGTCATACGTGTTGTAATCCCCGGCATCGTGCCATCCGCCCCAAAACTCGTACTGGCGTTTCCCGTCCGGGCTTGCCGCGTCATCGAGATGACACGCTTTATGGAAGCCGGGAATCTCCATGCCGCATCGCTGGTAGTAGAAGAACCGATACGCCGGGCGCGCGGTCTTCTCCCAGATCAAGTCGTTTCCGATCTCGAAAGGCCACGAGACATCCGTGCTCTTATCGAGGCCGATCCTGATTCGATACTTGCCCGGTGCGTTGAAATCGGAGAAATCGCCGCGCCAGTATTCATGTCCCCAATCGTTGCCGTACGCACCGCGTATCCTGCCTTCATGCCGCAGGGCGCCTTTGAAGACCGACTGACCCTGTTCATTGATCAAGTCAAAGGATGCCTCTTTCGCCACAAAGTTGCTTTGCGCCGTGAATCGCTTCGGCGCACCGATGTCGTATCCCGTTTGATTGACAAGGGCGCGAAGCGAGCGCGTCCTCTTCACGGCGCCGTTGAGAACGACATCATCCCACCATGCCGTGCCTGTCTGCGTTGTCAGCGCAACCTGAAGCCAACGGGCGCCGCGAGGCCGCGTGCTGCCGGGAAGCGCAAGTACGCTCCATCCCTCCGATCCGGGCCGAGTATCTTCGAGGGGATCCTCGCGCAGGACGCCCTGCAGTCCGCCCCAACGCACGGACGCCATATGACTGCCCTCTCCTTTGGCGGCGACGGTTGCGGACACGGATCTCACGGCCGGGTCGGCCTCGATAGGCTCCGAAACAACGGTAATCGGTTTCTCCGCGGCACCCACCTTAAGCGAGCGCGCGCCACTGCGTTTTGTGCTCTCATCGAGAACCCACGTCCCCTCGCCCGCCGATTCCGTGAGCCAGCCGCGCGGCTGTTGTTTGCGCATTTCGAACAGGCCCAAGCCTTGCGGATAGTCTTCCTTCGGAGCCGTCTCCTTGCCTAGTTCGAACCCGCCGAGGTTGAAAAGCGGCACGACTTCATCAACCATACTTTCCGCTTGAGCGGAACGCTTCCCGAACGAAGCGCCCGACTGCTTTGCATCGAATCGTCGCGATGGCCATGGAATGAGGCTCGGATCATATCGCCCGTCAAGAGTGAGACACCGCAGCGTCCTGTCGCTTCCACAGAACAGGATATCCGTCTTGCCGTCTTCGTCCATGTCCGCGATAGTCGGCGCATAAATGAGACGCAGATCCGCCGCATAACGCCACTTGAGACGTCCATCCGCGTCAACGCAATACAGAGAGTGGTCTCCGCTGGCGATGAGCGCCTCAATTGCGTGATCACCGTCGACGTCCCCAATGGACACAGCCGCGTGCGTCCGTTTGTCCGTGGGGAAAACCCAACGGACCTCCCCAGAATGCGTGAGGCAATACACGTACCCTTTCATATCGGGAACAAAGATTTCCTCCTTGCCGTCCTGATCGATATCGCCGACGGCCATCGATGAACCCGGATACGCTTCGCTGCCGCCTATTGTCACAAACCTCCAACGCAGCTTTCCGCTGCGCGCATCGAAGCAATAGGCATAGTTGTCATTGCGGGACGCACAGTAGAGCTCGGGCCCACCGTCGGCATCCGCGTCGGCGATGACGACGGATGAGATGAAATCGTCCCCGATCAGCGTTTCCCACCGAAGCGTACCGTCCGCGCTTACGCAGAACGGGCCAAATGCGCCTGCGCCGAAGATGTCGGCCTTCCTGTCGCCGTCGATGTCCGCGGCGGCGATCGGGCACCGAATAAGAACGGTCTTCTCACCCTTCCGGCTCCTGTAATTCCAGAGCAAGTTCCCGTCGCCGTCAAGAGCCGTCAGGCCGGAGTGTTCGGTTCCCGCCACGATCTCGTCGCGTCCGTCGCCATTGATGTCCGCCCACAGCGCAGCGCCCCACTCGATGCCGCCCACGTCGCGCTGCCAGATCTGCGTTCCCGATTCGGCATCGAGACAACAGAGCTTTCCATCAGGATTTCCGATCACAAGCGTTAACTTGCCCGGACGACCCGTATCGCTCAACGCGGCGGAATTCGTGAGCCGTTTCGTCCAGCCGCCATTGAATTCCCAAAGCTGCTTGCCCTTCGCGTCGATGCAGACAAGCCGGCGGCTTTCGCTGTCGCTGATGATGGTCTCCTTGCCGGGACTGGGCGCAAGATCGGCAACCAACGGCGGCGCGTACAAGTTTGATTCCGCTTTGTAAGACCACTTGAGTTGCGGCTCCTCGGCATTGGCGGCACATATGAGCAGCGCCGCGGCAATGGCAAGTCCAAGAAGCAGACATGACCTCATGACAAGACCCTCCTGACCTTGCAGATAATACCTGTAACCTGCCTTTCGTTCATCCCGTGTTGCGAAGACGGACGATCATCAGGAGGCGCTCAAACCGAACGGCCTGCTATACTGATGCGGACGAGGTTTTCAGTCGACAAACGCATCCAGGAGAGTTCACATCATGAAGATTGAAATCAGAGACAAGTTTATGCGCCTTTGGGCGGAATACTTCCCGAACGCGGAACTGCCGATTGTGTTTTACTACGCGAACGACGCGGCAGGGACAGAGTTAGTCCCAGCCGTTTCGGAACGGGTGTGTTTCATTGCTCAATTGGGAGCGATCCGGAAGGGCGAATCCCTGTGCTTCGAGCTGTCGTCGCTCGGATGTCCCGGCGGGAAACGCTACCTCGGTTTCTCGCAAACGCTGATGCCGAACTTCGAGTATTTTCTTTCCTGCGGCATTCCCGGCCAGTTGGAGGGAGAACGATACAAGAAGACGCCGGAACTTGTCCGCGAGCTGATGGAAAAGGCCCCGAAGTTCATCGCCCCAAGTCCCTACATCGTGTTCAAGCGGTGGGACAAACTCGAAGCCCGAGACGCGCCCGAGGTGGTGATCTTCTTTGCACCGCCGGACGTACTTTCCGGGCTGTTCACGCTCTCCGGGTTTGACGAATCGGACACAAACGCCGTGATCGCGCCATTCTGTGCGGGCTGCGGGTCCATCGTCCATTGGCCTTTTCTCGAACAACAGGCCGAGCGGCCTCGGGCGGTGCTAGGGATGTTTGACGTCTCGGCGCGCCCGTTTGTACAGAAACAACTCCTGACCTTTGCGGCGCCCATGAAGAAATTCTCCCGCATGTTGGACAACATGGACGAGAGCTTCCTCACCACGCATTCGTGGGAACGGGTAAAGGCGAGGATGTAACCCGGATTCTTCGCGGGGATCACACGGGTCGAGGCAGTTGCTATTTTCACGCCGCTACGCAGAGGAGAAACGGAGGCGAGGAAACTCGCCTCCGTTTCCTGATTGGTGAACCGTTCAGATCATCCGAAGTTTGCGACCACGATCGCGAACACCGGGCTGACCGGCCATTCGCCCGGGTATCTGGTGAACCCAACGTGGCCATCCATATACAGAACGTTGCCGCCACCCGGCACATGGTTGAAGGTCTCGCCCCCCTGCAGGTCGACGTTAACCCAATCGCTCATGATCGAGATCTCGCTCTGGGCCTGGGCTGAAGCGGCCGGATTATTGATGTCGGTGATGAAGAACCGCTCGATACCTTCGCGCAGCCGGTATGCGGTGTACCCGGGCGCCACGCTCGAGCTGAAATCTCCGTCCAGCTTTCCGAAGTCGGTGGCGGTCATCGCCGCCTGCAATTGCACAAGAATGTCCCCTAGCGGCGGTCCGTACGGGGTGATCAGCATAGCCGCCAGCGCCGCCGCATAGTCCGGATACACCGTTGCGTTGTCGGTAATGCCCGGGACCTTGAAGGCCCAGCCCATGTAGCAGTAGCTGCTGGTGTTGGAATTCACTTCGCAGGGATAGAACTCCTGGTTCGGCGCCCCCGACGTTGCCTGGTACTGCCCGCCGCCCACGTGCACTAACGCGGCGTTGTCCGCATCGGCGTACTGCTTCGCCGGGTCGGCGCCGTCCGGATCCGACGGGCACAGCGTCACCGAGGAGTCAGTGAGGTACTCGGGAAACACCTGATTCATCCCAAGCGCGAAACTCGCGTGCCACAACCTGCCGGGATCCTGGGCGCCCGTGACAGGGTCCACACCGCAGGCAATGGTCATCAGCGTCGGGAACTTCTGCCCTTTGGACTCATTGGCGTACATTTTACAGACCAGTGCGAGCTGCTTGAGGTTGTTTGCACAACTGGCGCGGCGTGCCGATTCTCGCGCACGCGCCAGCGCCGGCAGCAGAATCGCTGCGAGAATTCCTATGATCGCTATGACTACCAACAACTCGATTAATGTAAAGCCACGGTTTCTCATTGGATGTAATCCTCCCTTTACAAAGTCGAAATGCTCCTCAATCCCTTAACTAACCCAACTCGTCGCCCTCATTCTATGAGGAGATTTCCGGAAAGGCAAGGAAAAAAAGCATGAGGTGCGCCAGCCAAGGGTTCCTAGCCTCACGCCGGCTCGTCCGAATTGGTAGGCACTACCGTTTCGCCCTTATGACGTTCCCGACCGGGTCAAGAGCGATATCGGCGGCGGTATCAAGGTGAATGCCGGCCGACTTTTGGACGAACTCTTCTTTTGTGAGCGCGAATTGCGGGCTAATCTCGACCTTGATCGCGACCCGCCCGGCCCCGTCCCTCGGTACGCGCACCCCGGCTCCTTCCAGCCAATCCGCCCAGTATTCACTCATCGCCTGCCAGGCAGCGGTAACGCTGTTATCGCCCTCGAACTGTTTTATCGGCGTGTACTCCCCGGCGCGGACAATCTCGAGCGCCAGCGGCTCGTGTCGCGTGAAACGCAAGGCGTCGAAGATGAACGTCTCGAATTTGAACCCGTTGGGTTCTTCGGGCTGGACAAGATCGCCTCCGTCATTAACGTATGGAATCCTTTTGTGTGCGCGATGCCACGGAAACCGGTCGTAATGGGCATTAACGCGCTCGATGAAATCGATGGCGAGAATGTGAATGGCCGGGTTGCCCGCTGCGTGGACGATGTTGCCCTTCGCGTCCACCTCGAGGAGCTGCGGATAAATGTCCAATTCAGTGTACTCGATCACGCGGTACTCCCCGTCGCACATGCAGTGGACGCCGACCGCCTCGCGAACATGATTCTTGCGATGGTTCTTCGACGACATCTCCGCCTTTCGCAGCACGTGATAGCCGATGAAGTCGGGGTCGGCGACTTTCACGGTCCAGTTGTCGACCTGAAAATAACTGAGCGTATCCACGCCGCGCTCTCGGGCATCCTTTGTGATCCCGTTCTCGACCATCGCCGGAATGCATCCCCCGTGTCCGTTGGGATTCATAGCAAGATGCCCGGGGGTCTCGAGCAGGAAACGCCCCTTCTCATCGACGCATGGCACCATCCGCTGCCTCAGGAAAATAATGTCAGCCGGCTTCAAGCCGAAATAGTCGTTCTCGCGAAAGAACGCACGCGTGGCCGCGTCGTTTGCGTCACTGAGCATGATGTACCATGGAAGGACGCACCCGTATCGGCGATCGAGGTTGTGGATTTTCTCCGCATGGAACGCGAAGAACGACTTGCCCGACACCGGGCCGATGGGGTATGCGCCTTTGGGCCCGTCGAATCCAAGCCTCGTCCCCTGGCCGCCCGCCACAAGGAACAGCCCGACTCGACCCGCGCGTAGAGCCTCTTCCCCGGCCTCGCGCGCTTCGATGGCGTCGGGGCGGTTCGGGTCCACCTTCGGAATGAGCGGAACGGGTTTGATTTCCTTGAACGTCTCAGGTGGAGGATCGTTGAGCACCCAGTCGCGGATCAGCCGCTCCATGAGATGGAAGTCGATCTCCTCGATCTCGGCGAGAAGCTCCGCCCGGCAGCGGGCATCGAGTTTGCCCCAGAACCGCAGCACGTGTTCCTGCCCCTGCTCCGCAAGCCGTTCGCGGATTAAACGGGGACAGTTACCGTTTAATCTATGCCGTGCGGCGAACCGGGCCGAAGGGCGCGCCGAATTAAACGGTAACTGTCCCCGTTTAGTCACTCGCGTCTCCATGCGTGGCCGCGCTTTTCCATCACCGCCCGTTGTTGCTTGTTGGGCAGAAGACTCGGTCTCGAGCCGGATACCAACTCATATTTCGAGCCGCAAACATCGCACAGACCGTATTCGAAACCGGGCTGCTCGAGAAACTCGCCGCACCGCGGGCACGCCGGCATGCTCCGCGAGTAAAGAAGGTCCGAATTCTCAAACACGAGACCGCAACAAGAACAGTGTTTGAGCCGATCCACACAGAGCCAGCACCGGGTGAGCATCTGCCGCTTGCCGCACACGCGACACAGGGCTTCGCGTCCCATTACAGGCCTGGCCGCCGGGGCCGCCGCGGCCTCGTTGCCAGACTCCTTCTTTTCGCCCCTGCCGAAAAGCGCCATGCGCTAGACTCCCACTACGCACCCAGTTCCACCGTTGTGCCGATGACGGAGACTACTTGGCCCCCGGCGGGTTTGGCGGATTTCCGGGCTGCGGCGCGGTCTTCGGCGGACTCTCCGGTGCAGGGGCCGGCGCCGGAGCGGTCTGCGGCGCAACGCCCGGTTGCTGTCCAACGGCCGGGAGATTCATTGGAGGTATCGGCGGCCGCCGCAGACCAGGTCTCGCCGCCGGGTTGGCCACGGGCGGTTTCGCCGTGTAGGTGCGGACTGGAATCCGTTCCATGTACGCCTCATTGCCGGACTTTATCGTGAACGTGACCGACTCGTTGCGCTGTCCAGGCTCGACGTCCGGCTTGAGGGCCGCCTCGATCTGTTGCGAATTCGGCGCAGTGCCCGGCTTTGACGACACCGTGAGGTCACTGCCCGATACCTGTAGGTCCGCAATCTCAAAGGGACGATCCGCCATGATCGTCGTCGAGGCAGTGCCCCCTTGACCAGGACGGACGCCGCTGCGAACGATCAACTGTTTCGCCGGCCCAAGGCTATAGAATGCCTTGATATTGCCCCGGACCGAACACGGGAACGACGGCAGCCGTTTGCAGGTCGACTGGATAGCGAAGCCTCCGTTGAGCGTTCCCGGTGACAGCTCCGCGGGCAGCCGCACAGTGATAACATACTCCGGCCGGTTCGGCGCTGACCATTCGGCTTGAGGACGTTTGGCGAAGCTCAGTTCCAGGTCCGCGCCCTTGCTCGTCAGCGGCCGCAGTTCCAGTATATCGACCGGTTCATCCGAGAGCTGCTTTAACAGGACCGTTTTCTCAGGCGTCGTCCCTTTGGGCACGTCGCCGAAATCGACCTCCTTAGGCTCCACGGAGAACTCGGGATCGATCTTCGCGATTACGTCGACGGTCAGGCGCGGCGACTTGGGATCGTTCGACGTAATGTAGATTTGCTTTTTAGCTTCAAAATTCGGAATCCGTTTCGGGTCGACCGTTACCGTCACCACCGTTTCTCCGCCGGGCGGAACGGAACGTTTATTCGGATCGATGCTGGCCTTCGCGCACCCGCATGCTTGCGACACCTGCGATATCTCCAGCGTCGCCTTGCCCTTATTGCGGACCTTGATCTCCCCCGTGGACGGCCCCTCCCGGGAGACGACTCCCATGTCGAGCGCCGGGGGATCCGCCTCAATCGCGGGGATATTCGTGGAATCCGTTACCGGAGGCAACAGTCCCGTCTCATTGGCGCCTGCTTCGGGTCTCTCCTTGGCGATCTCCCGCGCCTCATTGAGAAAGGCGTCCGTTTTCGCGGCGGGCGAAGCTGGGGTGGGTTCCTGTGACGTTTTCGAGGCGTTTCCGCAAGCGCCCAGGACAACCCCGGCAATCAACAGGGTCACTACTGCAATCACACCCTTAATCTTGGAATTCATGGTTCACTCCGTCTTGAATCTGACCTGATACCTATTTTCAGCCGCGTCCAACTCGCGGCTCAGGTTCTGATAGATCTGTTCCGTTACCGTAATGTCCAGTTCCATGCCCATCAAGAGCGCTCCTACCACGGGCTCGAACACGGGCATAACGGTCTCCGCTGCTGGACAGACCCGGTGGATGACCGTGCGCATAGCGTCCGCAAGCACAGGACTGCTGCCCTTGAAGACGCTTCCGGCCATGACGACATCGAACTTCTCACGCTGCATGCCAAGGGCGGTGGCAACGGCGTTCACCATCGCACCAAGATAACGCCCGCCCCATTCCAGGATATCACAAGCGACGGCATCACCGTCAAGCGCCGCATCGAATACCAGCCGGGCCATCGGCTGCAAGTCGCCCTCCCGGATTTGGCCTCGGTAAACCTTGTAGAAAAATTCCTCAACCTCGCTGCATCCGGCGCGCTGCACGAACTGCCGCGTCAGCAACGTCGGCGGCGTGATTCCGTCGCGCGCTTGCCACACGGCTTGAAGCCCTCTCACGCCGATGCTGCTGCCCGACACGATATCGCCAAACCCATCGCCGAATCCACCGACACGCGTATGCCGCCCACCGGAACTCACACCCGCACAAACGCAGCCGGTGCCGCATGCGATGACGACGCCGTAGGGCTTCTGCGTACCGCCGCGAAGACCCGCCATCGAGTCATTCCGAAAAACGCGCCGTATCGTGCCCAGCAAAGGCGTGTAAATCTCCCGCTCAAGCATGTCGTAGTCTTCGGGCAGGTCGGCGCCGGCGATTCCCATGCCTATCCCGGAAATATCGCTCAGGCAAAGTCCGGCATCCTCGAGCACCCCCTCCACGGCCTTGCGATTCTCGACGGCGGCCGGCCCTACCCCGTCCGTCTCGTAATTCCCTGACCCGGCGCGGCCAAATCCTCGGATACCCCCCTCTTCATCCCCAATCAAACAGAAAGTCTTCGTGCCCCCTGCATCAATACCGAGGTAGTATCGCATCAATGCACAACCTCCTCAAAATCCCGCTGTCTGAATGAAGACCTCTCTTGCGGCGACCTGTTCCCTCGACCATCACGTGGAGTTCGCAGCTTCCAGCCGCTCTCACGTGCTAATACAGCCACGCGCGGGACATGGGTCCCGCGCGTGCCCGAATATCCGTGCTCCGTGTCAAAAGCCAGGCTTAGTTGCCCTTTGCCTTTTGCAGTTCCGTTTTGGCTTGGTCCGCGGCAGGGGTCATAGGGTAGTTTTTCACGACCTCCTTCAGCAGTTCCGCGGCCCGCTCCGTCTGCCCAAGCTTCTTATGGCAGAGAGCCTCGTACAACATCGCATAGGGAACCCGGACGCTCGTCGGATAAGCCGTTTGCAGCTTGGTAAACTCGGCGATAGCCTCCTCATAACGTTCCAGGTTTTGGAGCGACTTGGCCCTCCAAAACTGGGCATTCGGACAGGTTTGCGAGGTGGGGTATCGCTGTAGAAACGCGCTGAACTGCTCCAATGCCAAGGGGTAGTTCTCACTCGCGTAGCTTCGTTGCGCCTGCTGATAGTCCGCGTCCTGATCGCCGGCCGAAGGCGGCGGAGGCACTGCCGCCGAGCTCATCGGAGGCGGCGCTACGGGCGGCGTGCCCGCTGCGGGTAGTGCACCTGCCTTAGCCACCGGGGGCGCCGTCGGCTGGGGCGCCTCCAAGATATCCCCGCCCGGCGGAATCACTTGCACGTCGCGCTGCATATCGGGTGTAACGGGACTGGTCCCTCCGCCCGGCAATGAAGGCGTTTGTGAAAGCCGGAACATCCGGTACAAGGTATTTGTCAACGAATCGAGTTTCTTCTCTACGCCGTTGAGCTTGACCGTGTTTTCCTCGACGGTGCTCTGAAGCGCCTTGACCTGCTGATCGCTCTGATCCACACGTGCAAGCAACCCCGCGACGTTCTCATTCAGCTTGCTGACCGAACCCTCGAGGTTCTTGTCCAGATTCGCCACGCGGCGGTGCGTGTCGTATACCGCATTCTCGACTTGGCTGCTGCCTCCAAGCGTTCCGCACCCCGCCAGAGCCAAGCCCGCCAGAACAAACGGCACAATCAAGTGTCTAGCGCTCATATTCGCCGCCTTTACTTGGTCGCTTTGTTAAACTCGCACCGACGGTTCTGTTTCCACGCGCTTTCGTCGTGACCCATCGCCACGGGACGCTCCTTGCCGTAACTGATCGTCAGTAGACGGTCGCCGGAGATGCCCAGCTTGATGAGATAATCGCGCACGGCCAGCGCGCGCTTCTCGCCCAGCGCGAGGTTGTACTCCTGCGTGCCGCGCTCGTCGCAATGACCCTCGATCTGGATCAGCACGTCCGGGACCTTCTTGATCTTGTCCGCGTTCTCCGTGAGCGTCTTCATCGCGTCGGGACGTAGCGCAAATTTGTTATAGTCGAAATAGACTTTCTGCAGGCCGGTCGCGGGCGACCACAGAATCGATTCCTGGTCCACCCCCGGCAATCCCTCGCCCGTCGTCTTCTCAGGACCCGTCGAAGGCCCACCCGTCGGCTCCGGACTGATGATCTGCTGCTTCTTATGTTTGCACCCGCCCGTGACAACCAGGATCACGGCTAGACAAAGGACACACCCCAGCATCTTCACACGCGCGTTCTTGCTCATCTTCTCCTCCACACTCTATTGGTTACCCGTTGCCTTGGACAAAACGTTGAAGTGACAGGATATCAAATACCCCTGCTCCATTCAACCGTCTTTGTGACCTTTCACGCTTTTCCTTGTCACTGTTAATACTGAATCTCTGAAAATGGTTCCCTGCGTACACGGCAGCCGCTGCATTGAAAAGAAACACCTTTGGACCGCGTTTAATGCCCTCACGGCCACGTGCCTCCCGGATCAATAACGTAAAGCGGATTCTATTGGCACTAATCGCCGCCGTCATTGAACGTCCAACGCGGAATCGACGTGCCCGAGTAACTAGGTTGGGCTTCGCCCGTCAGGAGGTACAGAGCATAGCCGACCTCGTCCTCCTCGGGAACCATCCCCGGGGCGGCGTTTTGGCAGAAGACCTCGCCGAGTCCGCCTGTCGTATCGTTCTTCCAGCACCGGTTCCAGCAATCCAGGACCGCCGCGGCTCCGTCCGCTGGAGCCTCCGACCACCGGCTCGCGTACAGGACCCACCAAATGTTCCCCGCGTTGGCAAGATCGTCGGGGGCCAGCCATCCGGCGTCGTTATAGGAAACCACCTGCGCCCCGTCATACGCATACCCCTTGAAAATCTTCCACGTCGTGTACAACTGCTCCTCGCTGTTGGGCATTATCACCCCGTTAAACAGATCATCCTCCGGATAGATCATCTGTTTCGTTGTCGAAATCCGCTGGATGTTGTAATAGGACTCTTCCGCGGTGTGGGTGTGTTTGACGAGGGACTTGCAGAAGTATTGGAAAGTCTGCCCGGCCATCTCGGGCGTTGTCGTCTCACTAAACGCGAAGTAGGCGCGCGCCTTGATAGCGTTTCTCAAATCCGGCGTCTGGTCGGTCAGACATCCCGCGATGTAGACAAGGCTGCGGCTGAAATCCGCCCCTTGCGTATGAAGCCAATCCCAGAACAACGGCGTGAGCGATATGTAAAAAGAGTTTGAACCTCTGACCTTCGTTTGCCTGTGCACGGCCATGACCCCAATGGTTTTGGGGTTGTCTTCCTCGCCGCCGAGGTAAGTCAGCATGCTGGCGTACTGCGAATTCTTGATTGTATCGAGTGCGGCGACAAGTCCTTCGCGATAAGCATTAGTTCGCCTGTTCGTGGTGCTCACGAGTGTGCCCGTACCGAGATTTCCACCGTCACCGCTGTGCGTGTTGAACACAATGAAACCCGGCGTTTTGTATTCGCCTGAGGGAATAAGATGGTCGCATAAGGTTATGACGTCGGTGTCCTCGTCCATTAACTGCCACACGTTTTCAAACCCGTGGTCCTCCAGGAGGGACGTCATGCTGTTGAATTCGAAGAACCCCGTTGTTGTTGTGATGATTCCCTGGTTCCATCGTTCGGGAATGATCTTGTTAAGCCAGTATCCGTTGTACCAAACAAGCGACTTCGTCCAGTTGAAAGGCGCGATAAACAGCGCTGACTCCTCCAGAGGATCGGCCGATGAATTATGAGGCGAGTCCGTCGCCAGGTTGATTCGCGGATCCGAAGCGAGCGGCGACAATGTCAGTTGCGACCCATTACCGACCGACCAACCTGTCAGTATGACCTCCACCGGCGGCTGACCTGGATACCGGATCTCAATGCCTCGGCTCCGGCGCGTCAGCGTCATGGGGATATTGTCAGATCCGCCTTTTGATGGACCACTCAGCAGTGATTGCTGGTAACTGATCACTGCGTTGCCGTAAGCCATCACACGGTCGAGCGACGCATCCACGTCCAGTTTATCGTTCAGCGTTGCGCAACGGAAGACGCAGTCGACAACATCCTCCAAGGGCAGTTCATCCCGTTCCCAAACGGAAGTGCCGGCGTCGGCGCTGAACACCTTGAACGGCATCGTAACCTGGGCCGCCGCCGTGTCGAGCGCGAACGTCGCCTGAGGGTGAAAATCGTCCGCACTGAATTCAAGGCTCATCATTCCGTCTTGATACGAATATGCGCCGGTAGTCGTGAGAATATCCGTTCCGCCGCCAAAATACAGATCCGCCACCCCGTTCGGCTCGAATAACATGACCACGTCAACGCCCTCCGATGGAGCCGTCCCGTCCGAATCTCGAACGTGGAAGTAGGCCACGGGCAGCACCGACTCCGGCGGCGGAGCCGCAAATGCCGCAATAGTCACAGGCTGCTGCGTCGTGTTCGAGCCCACCTCGCTTGTGACCGTCTCTGTAACCGGGTATTCCCCGGGCGCAGTGTACGTATGCGAAGGATTCCTCCCGGACCCGCCTTCGCCGTCGCCGAAATCCCATTCATATGTCGTGATCGTACCACTGCCAGGAGAAGATTCGTCGGAGAAGGTAACCGTAAAGGGCACAGGCCCCGTCAGCTTATCCGGCGTGAAGGCGGCCGTCGGCGCAACAGGATTCTTTCCAGAACAATCCTGGCCTTGCGAACACAGCAACAGGACTACCAACAAGACTCCGTCCAGGACTAACACGCTCTTCTTCATCACTCTTTCCCTCCAAGAGCACAACGTATGTCATACCACGGCAACGCAGGAATAGACAAGAGATTTCTCCTTGGTGTCGGAACACCGACAAGGTGCGACCTTGAGACCAGGCGCCTCAGTGCGGTGAAGGGGAAAGTGTTGTCTTCATGAAAACGAGACGCACACGCGACGGCTTCACCATAGAAACGGCATTTCATCCGCAGATGCCGCAGATTCCCGCAGATACGGAGAACCAGTAACGTATGGGCGGGCCTTGCGCTACAGCGCTTTTCCTCAAATGCGCGGCAGTTGGACTCAGGTCGCCCTAATGGAGAAGAACGCCAAGGTCATAATCCATTTCTATCTGCGAACATCTGCGGAAATCTGCGGACGAACTGCCTTTTCCAGGTTCACAGCCGATCTGTCGTATCTTCGCGGAATCTTCGGTCCGATTTGCGCGCAGTTGAAGCGCAAGAGAACGCACACGCGCATAATATATTGCTCGCCCCCAGTCAAATAAACGGTAATTGTGGAGCCGAAGAAAAAGCCCACGGTGGCGCTGCGATGAGTCTGATGCCAGTTCGCAACCTGTTTGTTTTCAACACCGGCCGAGCGAGTCGAGACACCGGGACAGAGAAGATCCCTGCTTTTTCACCGGCTCCACTGTCCCGAATGGCACTAAGATAAGGATCGAGGGCGTTGGGCTTTTGTTAGCCTGGCTTCAGCAGGCTCCTCTTTGCACCCGGTTTCAACCGGGGTGGGCTGGGGCTGCTCTAAGGTTTAGCGCGCTTGAGCGTGGCTTCCCGATTTGCTTCAGCCCGAGGCATTTGCTGAAGCGTTTCGAGAAGCGGCGCTGAAGCGCCCTCGTGCACTTGGATCATCGCTTTCGCCCCTCCTGAAGGAGGGTGCAAAGAGGAGCCCGCTGAAGCGGGCTAACGGGCAACATGCTGATTGATCGCACCTCAACTTAGGGACTTGGCGTTTGCTGAAACACCCTTTATGAACAGGCGATGATCGGTTGTAGACAAGGGGTTGCAACCCCTTGTCTTTCCGATGTCGGTATATCGGAAATTGCCGGGACCCTTAGTGCCATTCGTAATTGTCCCCTGTTATCTGTTATCTCTGATGTGAGCAGGAACGGACCGAGGCTAACCCCTGTCAGAGACCTTCAATACTCATGTTGGTAAACAGCCAGCCGGCCTTGCCCTTCTTCGCGACTAACGCGATGGTGACGGTTCCTTGGGTGTTATCGCACTGGATCCCTGAAATGGTCGCCGCATCGCCTTGGATGGCGGTTTTCGCCGCGGCGAATGAGATTACGAGGCCGTCGAAATAGCCCGCCAGGTTGCACTCGTCGACGAACTTCCGAAGGCCGGCCTTGTCCGCGGCCTGATAGTCGGTGCCCTCGTGCGAGAATCCCTCCGCATACGTGGCCATTATCTTGTCGGCGTTCTTCTCAAGCAATGCGGCCTTCCACGACGCGAGTAACGCCTTGACCGACTCCGCGTCGCTGGGGCCCTTACCGCCCGTAGCGCAGCCGACCACACATGCAATGACCAACACCAGCACTCCAATCCACCCAATGGACTTGCCTTTCATAGGTCCTCTCCTTTCGCTATTGTTTTGCCGCCCGTACCCGAACGAAACATACCGGATATCAAGCGACCCGCCAGATGATACATCATCCGACAAAAGCGAGCCATGTGAATAAACTCGAAGGCTCGTTTACACTAAAGTCGACCTTGATCCTGGTTCGAGTTCTAGAGAGCGTGGGCTGCAAGACTAATACCCTTATTTGAAACTGTTCGCAGTCGCTTGTATGCCTCAGAAGAAAGCCATCCTGTGACAATCCGCTGGAACGCTTTGTCGTTCATGAACCTCGCGAAGATGTCCTCGTTCTGGTCCATGCGTTCCACAAAAAGGGTTTCCAACAAGTTCTTGAAGACCAGCTCGAATTTGTCGCTGGGGTTCACTGCCGCAGCCTGCCGTAGCGACTCATCGGTGACTGCTGCTTCGACGATTTGATCGAAGAAAAGTTGATCAGCCTGGTTGAAGTCGGTTCCGAACCTTTCGTTCACGAGATCGATGAGGCGCGACAGGAGAACCGGTTCTTCCCGCACCAAACCGCTACCCACTTCTGTCGGGCCATCCAAGGGGCTTGCCGTCCCTTCTATGAGGCTGATGGACCCCTCGCTGATCTTCTGCAAGCGGTAGTACTCGAGCCTTACCTCGTCGTCGAAGTTATAGGCGGGGCCGTTTGTCCGTCGCGGCAGTTTTGCCGCAAGGTGTCGGAGAAACACGTAGAGCTTTTCGAGGTCCGAATCCTGATACGGAATGACCTGGCTGAGAAACCCATAGAGGTTGCGGAAGGCTTGCGCCTTTCCGCGCCAGAGTTCGGCCTCATCGTCGTCTTCCCGCTGAAAGTGTTTGAACCGCTTCACCGCAGGGTCAAGCGCGGCATTCATGGCCTCGTGATCCGCTGCGCTTTGGCGTTGCTTGGGCTTGAAGTAAATCTCACAGAATCGCGACACTTCCTCAGCCAGATAGATGCCGGAGCCGTCCAACTCGCCTTTGATCTGATACATCCGGGCCGGATCCACCTGCTCGCCCATTTCGACACCCTCGTAGTAGACCTTGAATGCCTCGCGGATCTCCTCGGGATCATTGACGAAATCGAGAATGAAGGTGTCTTCCTTGAGGGGGTGGGTCCGGTTCAGGCGCGACAACGTCTGCACAGCCTGAAGCCCCGCCAACCGCTTGTCGACGTACATCGTGTGCGGAAACGGCTGGTCAAACCCGGTCTGGTATTTCTCGGCAACCAAAAGAACCTGGTATTCGGTTGTGGCAAACTTTTCCGGCAATTCCTTCTCGCGTATGCCGTCGTTCATGCCCACCTCGGTATAAGTGACGTCGGGCAACTTGTCGTCCTGCACGATGCCGGAAAAGGCCACCAGCGTCTTAATGGGGTAGCCCTTTTGGCTGATGTAGCGGTCGAAGCACTGCTTGTAGCGCACGGCCTCTAGCCGCGACCCGGTCACCACCATCGCCTTCGCTCTGCCGCCAATCTTGTGCCGCGTGACGGCGTTAAAGTGCTCAACCATCACGACGGTTTTCTGCGCGATGTTGTGCGGATGAAGTTTGAGAAAACGAGCCAGCGCCCGCGCGGCCTTCTTGCGTTCGACATTCGGGTCGTCCTCGCAGGCTTTGAGCAGCTTGAAGTAGGTGGCGTAAGACGTGTAGTTCCTCAGCACGTCGAGGATGAAGCCTTCCTCGATGGCCTGCCGCATGGTGTATCGATGGAATGGCTCGCCGTCCCGTCCGAACACCGCCAAGGTCTTGTGCTTGGGCGTCGCCGTGAAGGCGAAGAAACTCAGGTTGGCTTGCCGCCCTCGCTTGGCCATGCTGCGGAACAACTCCTCCAGGTGTTCCTGTCCCTCTTCGGCGGCCTTGCGTTTGGCCTCCTCCCGCAACGTCTCACCACCCAAGACCTCTTTGAGATCGGTCGCCGATTCGCCGCCTTGCGAACTGTGCGCCTCATCGACGATCACGGCGCAACGCCGGGTGGGCAGCGTACCACTGCCGCTCTTGCCCCGCTCCTCCGCCATCTTGATCAACTGGCGTGAAACGAACGGGAATTTCTGGAGCGTGGTAATGATGACGGGGACCGCACTTTCCAACGCTTCCGCCAGTTGGCGCGAATGCTCGTCAATCTTCTGCACCACGCCCCGTTTGTGCTCGAACTGGTAAATGGTGTCCTGCAATTGCTGGTCCAAGACAATCCGGTCGGTGATCACAATCACCGAATCGAACACGCGCTGATTCTCGGCATCGTGCAGTGACGCCAGCCGGTGGGCCACCCATCCGATGGTGTTGCTCTTGCCGCTGCCCGCGGAATGCTCCACAAGGTAGTTGCTGCCGATGCCTTCGCGACGCGCGGCATCCACCAGCATGCGAACGGTCTCACGCTGATGGTATCGAGGGAAGATCATGGTCTCCTTCTTAACCTTCCGCCCGTCATCCATTCGCTTCTCTTTGACCTGCAGATGAAGAAAGCGGGCCAGCAGGTCGAGCAGGCTGTCGCGTTGCAGCACCTCTTCCCAGAGATACCCCGTGCGATACGTCCGGCCCTCGGGATCGGGCGGATTGCCCGCGCCGCCGTCGCACCCTTTGTTGAACGGCAGGAAATACGTCGCCGTTCCCGCCAGGCGAGTCGTCATAAAAACCGCCTCGGTGTCCACCGCGAAATGCACCAGCGTCCGGCGTTTGAACTCGAAGAGCGGCTCGCGCGGGTCGCGGTCATGCCGGTATTGCCACAACGCGTTCTCGACCGTTTGCCCGGTCAACGGATTCTTCAGTTCCGCGGTCGCGATAGGGATACCGTTAAGGCTGAGCGTTACATCGAGCGATTCTTCCGAACGGGGCGAGAAGTGCAACTGTCGCGTGATCCCGAGACGGTTGGCCGCATAGCGTGCTTCCAGTTCAGGATTCAGTTCATGCGCCGCCTTGAAGAACGCGACGCGCAACGTGCGGCCATAGCACTTGAAACCGTGTCGCAGCGTCGCCAGTGAACCGTTCGCGTCCATCCACTTGCACAGGTCCGCCAGCACCTGCTCCCCGGTGCTTGCGCCGTGCAACGCATCCAGCTTCGCCCATTCTTTCGGCTGCGTCTCGCGGATGAAGGCCAGCGTCGTTTCCGGGAAGACAGCCCGTTCGCGGTCGAATCCGTCGGGCGGCACGCTGATATAGCCGTGCGACAGCAAGTACGACTCGATAACCGTCTCGAACGCCTTCTCGCGTGTCTGGCTCATGGGCTTGCTCCGGCAAGAAGCATTTGCGTACCGGCTGCTGATTGTTCGAGCACGAATCGGGCACGTTCGATTCGAAGCATCTCGAAAGGGGTGACACACCGAACGCCCAAGCCGATGCACACGTTTGGAATCTTCACCTTTCGTACCGAGTCAGCCGGAATCTCGTGCGTCACTACAGTGTGCCCATGGGCTAACGCATGGGCGACGAGGTAGTAGTCCGCAACCTGCAGGAAGGTATTCACAGCGGCGGGCTCGTAGTGCTGCTGCGTCATCCAGGCGCTGACTCTGCCGAGCGTTGTCAGCAGTGCCGCGTCTGCGGGCAGAAAGAATCGGGCCCCGCGCGCGGTTGCCCACTGCGCCAATTCGTCCGCACCGGCCTCGATCTCGTCGCCCACTTTCTCGATGCTAAATACTATTCCCCTCTTGTTCTCTCTATCGAGCCATTCCCAGAAGGCGGGGCAGAAGTCAAGGCCGTAGTGCAGGTTCTTCGCCTGGATGAACACGTTAGCGTCCAGGAGGTAGGCCATCAGGCGGGTACTCCAACGCTGCGGCCCATCGCATTGAAAGTCTCCAGCTTCGATACGCCAAGCATCTGAAATGCATCGCGATACAGCGTGTGGCCTTCGAGGGTGCTGACGACAAGCGCGCGGGCAAACCGTTTGCTGACACGGGCCGCCTGTGTGAGATAGAAATCGCCCTTGCCGCCCTTTGGCGTGGCCGCACGTAGCTGAGCGACTTCCGCTTCGTATGCCTCGTGGAAGTCATCGCGCGTGAGTCCTCCGGCATCGTAGATGCGCCGCAGAACCACCAGACTGCTCACTTTGAAGCGGCGGGCCAGCCGCTTGACCTCAGCGTCGAGATCTTGGTCCGAGCGGAACTCCGCGAGCACCAGCCGTAGCGGCGCAAGCACTTCCGCTGCCACGCGATTGCACCACGCTTCCACCGCATGGTCGGGAACGGCAAACGCTCCCGCGTCCGACAAGGCGGATTGGCCGATCCAGATGTGAGCCAGTTCGTGCGCAAGAGTAAACATCTGCGCCGCCTTGGTGTCTTTCCCGTTGATGAATACCAGCGGAGCGAGCGCGTCAGCCAACGCAAAGCCTCGAAACTCCTCCGGGTCGAGTGGGCGGTGGTTGTTGTTGCGGACCACACCGCTGCACATCACAAGTATACCGAGGGCATCCGCCTGCGCGATGAAGTGCCGCAAAGCCTCCGTCCACGTCGGGCAAACACGCCGCGCCTCCAGATCGAAACCCAGCGCATGCCGCATGGCATCCGCGACGGATTCCACGGAATCCGAACAACTCATCGAGCCAACGAAGGCGCGCGCTGGTTCGCCCGTGACGCGCGCGAATTCCTGATACCACGCCTGACGTTGCTGGCAGATGTACACCGTTTCGAGGAGATTCGGGCTTGGCCGCGCTACGTGCCGGTCGCCCAACGTTCGGAAATCCGGAATGGGCACCTGCTCGACCGGCGGGGTGGTAAGGCATAGATACCCCACCGGCGTGTACGTCGCCTTGGCGAGCGCCTCGACCTGTTTCAACGTCGGATAAGCCTCGCCGCGTTCCCACGCCTCGAATTTCGGGAAATGCTCAGCGAAATACTGAGCGGATCTCCCGGAACGCTCCCGCGCCCAGCAAAGCATTTGCGCCGCTATGTTGACTCGATTCTGTTCCATCACATGGTGTTCGTTTCCTCATCACGCCTTGGATTCCACTCCAAGGAAGTGGCGTTACCTCGCATATCTCTCAGTCTACCTCAACTTACCAGCGCGAGCGAATCCAACTGTCCCGTCACGGCGGCGGCGATGAGGGCTGCGCGGCGCTCTTTCAACAAGCCTATCGTCGGCTCCGCCGCGGAACGCAAGGCGTCCAGCTTCGCCGTCTCCGAGGCAACGTGGGCGACGATACCGTGCTGCTCGGGGAGGGGTGGGACCGCTGTCGCGATGGAATGGATGTCGTTCCGATCAACCCCAGGGACTGCTGACTTCACGGCATTGAGAAGAAACAATGGCGAAAGGTGAATCAACATGTACTGAAGAAATCTCGGATCATTGGCCCGCAAGTTGATGCTGTAAAGAGTCGTGTTCAAGGGCCAGTAATCCTCAGCAACCAGATAGAACTGACCAATCGTGCCGTAGCGTCCAGTCACGATACCTGGCCCCCTGGCCATGGCACGCGCGTGCGTACCCGATACGCCGCACGACGTCACTATGGGCACACTTCCCTCCTCACGATCGTCAGCAGGAAGATCGTGGCCACGCTGAAACGTGATTGCCCATTTGAGTTGCTTGACTTCCCAATGCGCCGGGATTTCTCCGAGCCAGGGGATGCCGGAGGAGCGGAGGGGGGCGTCGGGGTTTAGGCCACGGGTTACCGCGCGGGTGATGAGCGCGCGGCGCTTTTCCGCCAAGAGTTCCAGCAGCCGTTCCTTAGCCGCCACCAGCGCATCCAACCGTGCCGTCTCCCTATCCAGATAGTCGGCAATGGTACGCTGCTCCTGGTTGGACGGGTGACAGATGCCAATGTTCGACACCTCTTCGGCGGAAACAGCCTCATAGGTACTGCCAGTGGCGACCCACGCCAACTGGTTCTTTGCTTCATGAAGCCCCCACCATGCAAAACGGTTGTTGAGACTCCTGCCCCCTTGGACAGAACAAAGCCCGCGACCAATTCCATAATCCTGGTCCGCGATGTTCAGTTCCCCAACTGGCGCTCGAACCGAGAACAGAATTAGACCAGCCGTGGCGACCTTTGCTGGCGTGCTGCAAAACACGCGTGGCTCAGGAGTCTGTGCGCCAAAGTCTGCTGTTCCTTGCAAGAACGGCAACCCGTCACTTGGGGAGTTACCGTAGCCAGACGAAGGGGGAGACTGGCCCATTTCGACGTGAGCCAGATACTTCAAGCGTATTCGTCTTCCCTTGGCTTGGCTTTCCTTCACGTCGTTACCTCGTTGAGCAACCGCATGATCTCGTCTTCCGCCTTCTTGAGGTCCTTATCGATTTCCTCCAACGGTCGAGACGGGATGTAGCGGTAGAAGTGGCGGTTGAAATTGATCTCATAACCGATCTTGTCCTTGGTCCGATCCATCCATGCATCGGGCACATGGGGCAGGACCTCCCGCTGGAAATACGCGTCGATGTCTTCCTTGAGCAGGATGTTCTCAAAGTCGCGGAGGTCGGCATCCGCTTCGTATTCATCGGCTCGCGAGGACGCTCGCCCTCCCTTGGGCACCGGTTCTGCTTCGGGGTCCTTCTGGGTGAAGACATCGCGGAAGAGCTTGTGCTCCGTCTTTATCCAATTGGCGCGACGATCGTGCAACAAGTCGAGAATGCGTTCAGAGACGGCATTCCAGTCCCGTTGCGGTTCGCGGCCCAGCGCCTTGTCAATCGCCTGGACGTGATCACGCAGGTGCGGGCACGTATCGAGGAATCGGGCCTTGTTCTCCAATGTCATCTGATATCGCAACCGCAATGGCCGCTCGACGGTGACGCGGGTGTAGCCGAAATCGGCATTATCGAAGATCTTCGACGTGTCAGACTCCTTGAATCGTCCGTATTCTTTGACCGTGACGGCGATCTGGTCTGGCTCGCCATCCTGGCCTTCGCCGATCTTGCGGCGCTTGTCGCCCATACTTCGGCGCATGGGAATGAACCGTTCGCGCGCATCGATAAGCTGGATCTTTCCTTTGCGGCGCTTCTCCTTGCGGTTGGTGACTATCCAGACGTAGGTGCCGATTCCGGTGTTGTAGAACATCTGCTCCGGCAGGGCGATGATGGCTTCCAGCCAGTCGTTCTCGATAATCCACTTGCGGATGTCACTCTCGCCGGAACCCGCGCCGCCGGTGAAGAGGGGCGAACCGTTGAAGACGATGGCGACCCGGGAACCGTACTTCTGCTGGTTGGGCAGGACCGGCTCGAACTTGCTGATCATGTGCTGCAGGAACAACAGCGCTCCATCATTGACGCGCGGCAGGCCCGCACCGAACCGCCCGGCAAACCCGAGCTTCTCGTACTCCCGCTCGATGTCCTTCTGCTGTTTCTTCCAGTCCACGCCGAAGGGCGGATTGGCGAGAAGGTAGTCGAACTTCTGGCCCGCGAACTTGTCGTCGTCGAAGATGTCTCCGTACTGGATATTCTCGTCGCCGCCGTTGTGATCCACCTGCTTCATGAGCATGTCCGAAGCGGCGGTGGCGAACGCGCGCTTGTTGTAATCCTGGCCGTAGACGAAGAGCCGCGCCGCCGAATGGTGCTCGCGCAGGTAGTTCTGCGATTCGGCCAGCATGCCGCCCGTGCCGCACGCGGGATCAAGCATCTTGCGGACGGTCCCGGGCGTGGCGAGGAGGGCGTCGTCGTTGATGAACATGATGTTGACCATCAAGCGTATGACTTCGCGAGGCGTGAAGTGGTCGCCGGCGGTCTCGTTGGCTAGTTCGTTGAAGCGGCGGATGAGGTTCTCGAAGATCAACCCCATTTCCTCGTTCGGCACTGTGTCCGGGTGCAAATCCACGTCGCAGAATTTTGATACCACAAGATAGAGGATATTGGCCTCGCGCATCTTCTCGATCTCGTTGGTGAACTCGAAGTACTCGAAGATACGGCGGACATTGGCCGAGAAACCGTTGATGTAGCTGACAAGGTGTTTATCGATGTGGTCAGGGTCGCCCTTGAGTTTCTCGAACGTGAGCGGCGAGTGATTGTGAAAGCGCTGCCCGGATGCTCTGTTGAACATCTTGTCGAGCGCCTCATCGGTGAGCTTGCCGCCCTTGCGCTTCTCCACTTCGGCCAGCACCTTCGCCTTTGTCGGCGCAAGCACACAGTCGAACCGTCGCAATACCGTCATGGGCAACATGACGCGCTCGTATTGTGGAGGCCGATATGGACCGCGCAGCAACTCTGCTATCTGCCAGATTAGGTTCGCGTGGTCGTGGTGACCAGGCATGAATCAACTCCCAACCATCCGTGGCTTATTCTGACACCGAAACCCCGTCTGCTTTATAGCAGACTTCCTGCGCCGTTTCCATCTAATAGCTCGCGGGAAATAGGTGAAGGGGCCACCCCACCGCTTTCGGATCATTCGGGTTTTCTGGGAAGATCTAATCGTGCGGGGCAGGGGTAGTAGTCTCGGGCTTCGGCACGTCCAGTCGCGCCCTCTTGGGAGGTTCCTCGGCGCCGGGAATGGGTTCACTCATCGCCTGTACGAACCCTTCCAGATCGCCGAATCGCTCGAGCCGGAAGGCTTCGCCCATGCGCCCTTCACCGAGATTGAATGTTTTGGCGATGGCACTGGCTTGTTCTTGCATGACCAGCGCGAGCAGGGGCCGCAGATCCCCGTCCATCGCCATATCCAGTAGCGGCATGCGCCGGCCGAACGTCTGGACTTGCAGGCGGAGTTGATTCAGCGTGTTCCGCATCATTTCACGGTGGGCGCACAGCGCGTCGATTTTTCTCTCGATGTATTCGGACACATCCTCGGCGTGGTTGGCGCCGGGCAAGTTCCGGCCGTAATACCAGCGTTCACATACGCTGAACGGCGCAAGCCCTTCTTTGAAATGCTCCGGGTGGTGCTTATCAAAACATGCGACCCAGAACGCCTCCTCGACCGCCTGCGCGACCCGGATGTGGTCCATGTTTCCTTCGTACAGCCCGAACGGATCGAATGAGAAGACGGCATAGGGCCGGTACTTTCGGAACAGGTAGATGAATCGCTCGCGCAACGGCACTTCCGGCACATCCGCGAGACAGTCGGTTTCGTAGCCGAGTTCGACGACCTCCGCGACACCCATGATCTTCGCCGCCGCATGCAATTCCTCGGTATTTCGCCGCACCGTTTCTTCAATGCTTAATCCCACGGAGTCTTTGCAGTCATCCGTCACCCGCACGAGAATGATGCGCCACCCTTGGTCCGCAAATTTCGCCAGTGTCGCCCCGCAAAATGCCGCCGCATCATCGGCGTGTGGACAAATCACCATCGCAGTGTGCATGGCCTTTTCCCTTTCGGTGTTGCGCCCAGAGCCGGGCCGAATCTAGCACCGAACGGCAGGAAACTCAATTGAAGTCCCGACCGCATGTCGGATATCATTACCTGGACAGTACGATTGCGGAGCAAGCGGAAAGGTGACCTTGCATCAAAGCAGTCGGTGCTGCAAGCTACGCGTCTGGGAAAGACCCTTACGGCGAAGTGCCTGAAGGTGTGTTGGCTTTGGCGAAGACGAAGAAAAGCTGAAAATGGAGGCACGCAAATGGGAGACAAAGGCAAGAAGGACAAGGAAAAGGGGCTGAAACAGAAATCAGCAAAGCAGGAGCAAAAGTCAAAAGGGAAGCTGTTTACCCAACAAAGGAAGATCCCGTAATCGATCTGACGGACGAGGTCAGCTCCAAGAATTCAGCAACGCTTGAGAACCATAATCGCACGAGGAGTCGACTATGCCGACCTATTCCTACCGATGCCAGGCCTGCCGGAAGAGCTTCTTACGGCAAATGACTATTGCGGAGCACGATAAGGCCCGGACGAAGTGCCCCAAATGCGGGAGCCGCAAGGTCCAGCAGAAACTCGCGCCTTTCGGCGCCGTTACCTCGAAGAAGAGCTGACACATCCTAACTCTTCGTAAGAATCAGGGAACGTATAGGAATGCCAGTACAGTGCCGTGGCGACTTCCGCGCCTGTGAGATGGAAAGTAGGGGCGGTTTCTCCGAAACCGGCCCCCGGTGGGTTGGGTGCGCAGATTTCGATGAGAATCCGGGGTCTCTCGGGGCCGGTTTCGGAGAAACCGCCCCTACCCGACCTCTGCGCGTGCGACTTTTCAGACACGCTCTTAGTAATTTCCCGGGACGATTTCGAAATAGGCCTGCGGGTGCTGGCATACGGGGCATTTCAGCAGGGCTTTGGTCCCTTCATGGACAAAACCGCAGTTCCGGCAGCGCCACTTGACCTTCTCGGACTTCTGAAACACTAGACCGCCTTCGAGATTCTTCAAGAGCGCCAGGTATCGTTCCTGGTGTTCCTTTTCGATCTTCCCAATTCCTTCCAAGACACGCGCTATCTCGTCGAAGCCTTCATCGCGCGCCTCTTTCGCCATTTCGGGATACATGTCCGTCCACTCGTCGCCTTCTCCCGCGGCGGCCGCTTTCAGATTCGCGACAGTGTCGCCAATCTCACCCAATGCCTTTAGATGCAGCTTTGCGTGCTCCTTTTCCTGCTCTGCGGTCTCGAGAAAAATCGCCGCAATCTGCTCGTAGCCCTCTTTCCTGGCAACCGAGGCAAAATAGGTATACTTGTTTCTCGCCTGCGACTCCCCGGCAAACGCAGCCCGCAGGTTCTTCTCCGTCTTGGAACCTTTCAATTCCGGCATGGCGTCAACTCCTTGTGTACGATGAGTCCCTGTCAACATCGTTGCTGCGAATGCACACAGGGAAACAATCCTTTTCGCAGAGAACCCATAGCTCTAAACGCACTGAGTCTATGGGAATTATTGGCTGGGGTTCAACCACTCCGGCGTCGGCATTTCGCTTGATACAAGCGCAACGCCATATGCAGCTCCCTTTGGGCGCATGCCTTCCGACTCAGTGACGCATGGCCTTGTCCCGAGCGAGCAGGCCTGCCAAGGTTGCGCCAAGCAGCAGCCAGTCGCCCAGCAGGTACTTGAGCGCGCTTCCTGACCTCTGTACCTTGCCTGAGCCTGAGGCGCCGCAGGCTGGCGCCAGGAACGTTTTCAACTCCCGCCGCGTCAAATAGCCGTCGCCGTTCTTGTCTAGTGCTTGAAACTGCGCCTGGGTGAGAGAGGGAATCAGCCCGACAGCCTCCTCATAGCTAAGCCGTCCATCGCCGTTCGCATCAGCCCCGGAGAAATTGTCGAGGAGATTTCGGGCGATAGCGCTCAAGGGTTCCCCTTCTCCCTCACCTTCTCCTTCACCTTCACCGCCGACGGCATTTAGCCTCAGCGCGACAGCAGCCACTTCGCCACCCTCGAGAGTAACCAAACGGGTTTCGGGCGTGTAGCCGCTCGCAGAACCTCGTACCGTGTAGGTTCCGGGGTTGAGTTCGCAGAAAACGTACAAGCTGCTGGCGCCGTCCTGCTGCCCTCCCGATGAGTTCAGCGTAACGACAGGGCTCTTGTCGGCAGCGATGTGGTCGCGCGTGGCGGCATCCAGCAACTCGACCGCGATGGAGCCTAGCACAAGGGCCTTTCCAATGAAGGGTTCGAAATCAACGTCCCCCGGACTTACTGAGATCCGCTGGCGGATCTCGTCCGCCGTGTAAACACCCCAATCGTTGTATTCCGCCATTGCGGTATTGGTGCTCGTGTTTCTCACGAAAAAGCCTGAGTTCATCCGAAATCTGTTGAACCCCGTGGTCTCAAGGACACCTGCATCTCCCAGCAACGGCGTCTCACTGGCCGATCCCTCTTTTTCCTCTGGGGGACGTATGAATATCGCGCCCTCCAGGATGTCCTCGAACCAGTTCCGCGTGACATTGACGCCGGAGTTCACAGCGTATACACCGTATTCCACCCGTTTGATCACAGAGTCGCGGATTACGGACGGGGATGAACCCGGACTTGTTATGAACACGGCGATGGCATGAGGACTGTCCGCGCCGTCCAGCACAACATTCGAGACCTCCATGGCAACGTCATTTACTCGGAGAAGCTCGGCGGTGGCCGTCACTGGACTCGGAAACGTGAGCGTGCAATCGCGAAGGGCGGAACCCTCATTGCCGGCGACAACGACGTGCTCGTCATCGCTGGCCTGGTAGTACTGTACCGTAGTGCCGCCGGCGCCCGCGCCCACAAGGCGAACATGTGGCTTCAACACAACTCTTTCTTCATAAAGGCCCGCCGCGAGGTGGATCGTGATAGGAAATGCCGGGGTTCCTTCAGGTACCGTGGCCATCGCGAAGGCGATCGTTCGCCAGGGAGATGCCTCGGTTCCGTCTCCGGTCTCATCGCTCCCCGCAGGGGCGATGTAGAACTGGGATCGAGGGTCGCCTGGGTCTTGGGGATTGGTGCCACGCCTGAATTCCTCCCGATTGTCGAGACCATCTTGATCCGCATCGGCGCTGTCGTCAGTGGGATCGGCGGGGAGGAGGCCATTCGCTGTTTCATAGGCGTCCGGCAGTCCGCCTCCATCGGAGTCCGTCCCGAATTCGTAGGCGCCAATGTCAGCCGCTGCATTTTGCGGGCGCGTATCCCCGAGTATATCCGTGTCCGGCGCGGATGCGCCCGCAGCGTCGATTGCGGGGGAATCCCAACTCAATTGCCCTGGCGAGGGATCGGTTACAAGCCGGAAACGCGGATCCTGATCCAGATTGCCGCTTCCCTCATACCCGCCCTCGATGATCGACGTGGTCACGGAACATGTGCTGTCGGAGTAATCGAAGACCTCATCGGGCTGATCGTCCCACAGGATGCAGTTCACAAACGTTGCCTCTGCATTCCAGTTGCACAACGCGCCGCCGCCGGTTCCCGCCCGGTTCAGGCACAAAGTGCAGTTCAGCAGATCCACTCTGGCATTGAAGCTGTTGTACAGCGCGCCGCCGTCCGCGGCAAAGGCTACATTGCCGGCGAAGACGCAGTTCGTCGCGGTCAACGTCGTGCCCGACGAAACGTATGCTCCGCCACCAAGTCCGGCTTGGTTGTTGACGACGAAACACCGGCTCATGGTAACCTCGCCGGCCACACTGAACATCGCCCCACCGGCGCCGGACAGGTTCTGCTCGATGCGGCAGTTGGTGAACGACAACGTGCCACCCGTGCAGGCAACCGCCCCGCCGCTGGACGTCGCCGTGTTCATAGTCAACACGCAGTTGGATATGACTGCGGATCCGCTGACCACCATCAGGCCGCCGCCGCGGTCATCCGGATCCTCACCGTCCGCGCTGCCGCCTCTAATGGCCAGGCCGTCCAAAACGACCGGGATTGTCCCCTGGTTGATGCGCACTACATGCGGAGCATTGTCGGTTCGAGAGTCCGTCTCGTTCAGCGTCGAAGAATCATTGTTGAGGTAATCTCCCGTTAGGACTGTGGGTTGCGCACGGGGGTCTCGTGCCTGGGCGTCTGTCTCGTTGCCTGAGAATCCGCCGTAGATTGTGATTCCCTCGGGAATGAGGAAGACGGCGGCGGCGCTGTCCGATTGGCTCGGGCCGTAGAGACCCTCGGCAACCCAAATCTCGTCCCCGGTTGTTGCGGCGGAGATCGCGTCTTGAAGGTGCGGGTATGCCTTCCCCCATGTGGACCCATCCGCATCAACCCCAGTTGCATCGGCGTCAACGCGAACAACGGAAGCTTGTACTCCGTGTGTCATGAGGCAAGCGGCGGCGATGATTGCGAGGCTCATTGTGAACCGCATTTTCACAGTTGTCCTTTTCGTTGCGCACGGGAGTCTGTCATTGCTGGTTGATTCTCTCGACGGATCGGTGGGTTACGCTTCGCTGCACCCACCCTACCATTCCTGACGGTGTGCAGACCTGCGAGACCCAGAAGGACCACGCTCAATCCGGTGACGGTGAGCGGCAACTGGGGGATGTCGAGAGGGTCATAGGGGTCGAAGCCCCAGAATGCTTCGGTGGCGTCTGACCAGCCGTCGCCATCTGAGTCCGTGTCGAGATAGTTCGGCAAGCCGTCTCCGTCAATGTCTCCCGCGCCCTCGGATGCGTCCGGC
>Ga0315274_10000593_pt1 | contig 56200 bp, 61 predicted proteins | sample YL17G02_20_MG_FD_203700 | JGI IMG/M metagenome (GOLD analysis project Ga0315274, IMG submission 203700) | Sediment microbial communities from Yellowstone Lake, YNP, Wyoming, USA - YL17G02_20 | ecosystem: Environmental > Aquatic > Freshwater > Lake > Sediment | place: USA: Wyoming | collected...
TGATTTCGCCAGTTTTGGCAAAAAGTTCGCAAAGCTTGGAGCGAACATTATCGGAGGCTGCTGCGGAACCACGCCTGAACACATCCAAGCCCTTACCGAACAGGTGAAAGGCAGCAAAGCAAGAAAAAGGGATAAAGCTTTTCCGGACAGGTTCGCGAGCAGGACGAAAGCGGTGGATGTCGACCCGAAAAGACTGTTCGTCATAGGGGAAAAGATCAATCCGACGGGCAATGAGACGCTCAGGAAAGAGATCGAACAGGGCAAGACGACAATACTTCGGGAGCTTGTAAAACTGCAGGCAAGAGCCGGGGCGGACATGCTCGATGTCAATGTATCGGTCGGCGGCATCGACAGTGTTTCATATGTCAAGAAAGCCCTTCACGCTATATCGACAGTCACCGATCTTCCCGTATCAATAGACAGCATGAATAATCAGATGATAGAGACCGCGCTTAAGAACTTTCCCGGCAAGGCGCTGTTGAATTCGACAACCGGAAAACAAAAGGACCTGAAAAGCCTGCTTCCTATGGCGAAAAAGTACGGAGCCTCGATAATAGGGCTGACGCTTGACGAAAAAGGCATACCCGATGAACCGGCAGCGAGGTTAGCCATAGCCGGCAGGATACTTAAGGCCGCGGATGAGATCGGGCTTTCTAGGCAAAGGGTGTTCATTGACACACTGGTAATGACAATGGGGATCGATAAGCTTGCTCCACTGATAACGCTTGAAACTCTTGCTCTTGTCAAGAAAAGGCTGAAGGTCAAGACAAGCCTAGGGATAAGCAATGTATCGCACGGCTTGCCCGACAGGAAGAACATCAACCAGACATATCTCTTCATGGCGCTCAAGGCGGGCGTTGACGCGGCAATAATCGATCCTCTGGATCCAATGATCATGAAAGTGGCGGCAAAGAAAAGGTCCCCGAAGATAAAGGATATCAGGAAGATCGCGGTAAAGAAAAAGTCAGTACAGGAAAAAGGCAAGGAAGCAAAGAGGAAGACGGTCGAGGTGAGGAAGACCAACGTATTATCCATGATCAGGGACACCGTGATGGAAGGCAACGCCGATGAGTGCTCTTTGCTCGTTAAGAAGGCGATGGAACTCCGGCTTGATCCTCAATCCGTGATAGACAAGGCGCTGGTGCCCGCCATGGAGATAGTGGGAGAAAAGTTCTCTTCCGGCAAATATTTCCTTCCGGAAGTGGTTTCCGCGGCATCATCCATGAAAGCTGGATTTGAGATCGCGGAGCGATACATCAAGAAGGGAAAGGTAAAACGGCTTGGGACGGTCGTTATCGCGACCGTTTACGGGGATATACACGATATCGGCAAGAATATCGTGACGCTTCTGCTTTCAAACCACGGATTCAGGGTAGTTGACCTCGGAAAGGATGTGCCTGCCGACCGGATCGTTGAAGCCGCGATAAAGGAGAACGCCGATGTTGTGGCGCTTTCTTCACTGCTGACCGCGACAATGCCGGAAATGAGGGCCGTTAAAGAAGCGCTTCGCAAAGCCAGGCTGAACATCCCTGTGATGGTGGGAGGCGCGGCTGTGACAAAAGAATATGCCCAGCGGATAGGCACGAGCTATTCAAAGGACGCCGTTTCCGCGGTTTCACTGGCCAAATCGATAATCAATACCATAAAAAAAGGGAAAAACCAGGATGCAAAGCAGGCTAAAGGGAGACAATGAACATAGACGGCTACGAGTTCGGGAAGATCAGGATAGACGGCAAAAGCTATACCTCTGATGTCATAATATACGGGGATAAGATCGACGGCTCATGGCGGAGGGAGGAAGGCCATATGCTCGCCGTTAACGACATCCTCAACATTGTTTCCTCAAAGCCGGACATCCTGATAATCGGCACGGGCGCGGACGGCTGCATGATCGTGCCCGAAGGCGTCAAAAAAGAGATCGGATCAAAAGGCATCAAGTTAATGGTCAAAAAGACGGCCGAAGCATGCGAGGAATATAATAAGCTAAAAAGCTCGGCCAGTGTCATAGCAGCGCTTCATCTTACCTGTTAAGCGTAAGCATTTAGCAGGTTCTTATTTTCCGCGCCGGCTTGATGAAAATATTGGTGGACATCTTTCCTGAGATGTGATAATATTACCCTTTGAATGAAAAAATTCTGTCTATTTCCCCTTATTTTTTTGTTTTTGCTCTCACATTTGGCGTTTTCAGCCGGCATGTCGAGGCCGTCCGGGATGGGTGGGGCGTTCATCGCCATTTCCGACGATGTGAACGGTATATATACGAATCCGGCAGGTTTTTGCTATGGAAGCGGACAGGAATTTGACATTTACGCGAACAAGGGCCGTGCGGATTCAAACGGACTTGGCGGAGCATATAGGTATACTTTTGGAGATATTTCGGCCGTTGGGGTGGCGATCCTCAGGGGTTCACTCCCGTCATACGATTGGCGATACGGTTACATAGCTTATTCGAGGCAGATATTTGAGAATTTTTCGATCGGATTGAACCTAAAGTCAGAACAGTTGGCTTTACCGACAAAAATTGGAACTGGTTCATCCGCCGACCTGGGCGTTCTGTATAAGGTGAACGGTTGGTTTTCTCTTGGCTGTGTTGTGCAAAACATCTTGAGCACAAGCATAAAATACGATGATGGATCACCCGAAACGGAGCAAAGCAGGTACATTGAGGCAGGGTTGGCATGGATGCTTATTGAAAAAAAGATGAACCTTGCTATCGACCTGAGCAGGGCAGGAAGCTCGTTCTGCTACAGGGCGGGTCTCGAAGGCGTATTGACGGAGTCGATCACGCTAAGGGGTGGGGTAAGCGGATCAGCTGAGGATGTTTCAACAAGGGCTCTTTCAGCAGGTTTGTCGTATAAGATCAATAATAGCCAGGGTATCGATCTGGCAATAGAAGGGAGCAGTACAACAGCTTCATTCAGCATGTTGTTCTAATCATGGTTATAGATATTGAAATAAGGAAAGCGCTAAAGAAGGACGCAAAAAGCATTGTAAATCTTGCCAAGGAAACCAATATGATGACCCCGCGGTTCAGGGCAAGCGAGTGCATAATCGCTATCCGCGGAGAGAACCTTATCGGCATAGCAAGGATGAAAACGTTCAAGAAGCAGAAGGCCCATGAACTTTGCAGCGTAACGGTCAAGGACGGCTGGAGGGATTCCGGCATAGGGACCATGCTGGTCAATAAGGCCATGAAATTGGCCAAGTATGATGTCTACTTGCATACTTTAAATCCTGAATTCTACATAAAGATAGGATTCAGGGAAACAAAGGACAGGCCGGGTATCATTATAAAGAACGGTGCTTGGTGCCACGGATGCGATAAGAAGGCCTGCACCCCGATGGTCTGGCAGAAGAATTAAATGGCTCTTGAGTCCATTCCATCCTTTCCGGAATTCCGCGCGATAACGATAGCCGATAAGAAGGTCTTCGATCAGTACTTCAAGGAGAACGCGCCAGCATCATCAGAGTATACTTTCACCAACTTCTTCTGCTGGAAGGATTGCGACCATTCAAAAATAACAAAGATAAACGATAACCTCTGTGTTCTTGCGGAGGACCGCGAAGGCAAAGCGTACTTTTTTGAGCCGCTCGGCCGCGACAGGATAGAAGAGACCGTCAGGACCTGCGCCGATCATCTTATAAGCAAAGGACTTACGGCAAGGTTCAGCAGGCTAACTTCATCATTCATTGAGATATTCAAGGAAAGGGACAGCTACTTGATCGAAAAGGATAGGGGCAATTTTGATTATCTATATTTATCAAAAGACCTTGCGGAGCTGAAAGGGAAAAGATACGACGGCAAGCGGAACAGGATAAAGAAATTCGAAAGGGAGAACATGTTCGAGTATCGTAAACTTACAGAAAAAGAGATCCCCTTATGTTCCGACCTGCTTCACAGGTGGGAAGAGGAGAAAAAAGGATTGTGCATCGCGGAGCCGATAAAGGAAGCGCTTGCCAATTATGAAGAGCTGCGATTAAAAGGCTCTGTCGTGATGATCAGCGGCAAAGCCGAAGCATTTACGATGGGCGAAAGGTTGAACGATGATATAGCTGTTATTTATATTGAGGTCGCTTCTTCAAAGTTCGCAGGCCTGCCTCAGTTCATAAACCGGAAGTTCAGCGGAGAATGGACGGATTTCAAATATATTGACCGGGAACAGGACCTGGGAGATGCCGGCCTTCGCCGCGCAAAGATGTCCTATCATCCCTGCAGGTTCATCGATAAGTACAATATGACGGTTACAGGCTGATCTTTGGCAGGGGCAAAGAATCGTTTAATGAGCTCTTCAGCCAGAGCACGACCTCTCCAAGGACCCTTACCGTCTTGTTGAACTCGATGGGCTCTTCATTTAAGTCATGGCTTCTAAAGTAGGCCTTTCCGCCGTTGTAGATCTTGCAAAGTCCAATATGGTAGCCTTTGTCCTTTGTCTGGAATATGTAAGTGCAGCTGTCTTTAATGTTCTTTACTCTCCTGACGCCTATGTAGTCGTTCTTTCTTATGGCTCCGCAGATATTGTATTCCTTTGTGATCTGAAAGATATATTCTGCGCGGTTGTTCGCTATCGGTACAAGAGCTTTGACCTTTGAAAGGTTTTTCATCTGGATGTCGGCCTCTGTCGGGATCTCCTCAAAAAGAGGTATGTAAACAAGGTTCATCCTCTTTTTCAATGATTCGATCTTGTCCCCCGGCACCCTAATGTCCACCGGGTCCCTAAGCAAATGTATAATGTCAATGTCAAGCACGTTCGATATCTTTTCGAGGACGTTAACTGAAGGATTATTGTGCCTGCCTTGTTCTATCTGTTGTATAAGCCCCAGCGATACACCTGCCGCGGATGAAAGATCCTGCTGCGACATGTTCTTTACTTCCCTGTATATTTTTATGCGCTCCCCGATTCTCATTATTATTACCCCCTTTTAAAATTTAATAGAAACCTTTTTATACTAAAATATTCTTTGTGTGTCAAGAGGATTTTATGCCGTGTCCTTGACTTGACTCCGGCACGCATGTTTGAATTTATCATGTTTTGGTGATATCATTTTTCAATATGACAAAAGGCGGTCTTAACTTGAAGAATAAAAAGATAGCCGTGCTGATGGGGGGCAGGTCCGGCGAAAGGGATGTCTCTTTGCGTTCCGGAAAGAACGTCTTCAATTCCCTTAAGTCACAGGGATTTAACGTTGTCTCCATCGATACTGACGACAAGCTGATAGACAACCTGAAAAAGAAGAAAATTGATATCGCCTACATAATGCTGCACGGGCGCTTCGGGGAGGACGGGACGGTCCAGGGGTTGCTCGAGCTTTTCAGCATCCCTTACACGGGTTCCAAGGTGCTTGCGTCAGCGCTTGCCATGAACAAGGTGGCTGCAAAGCGGATCTTTGAGGCGGTCGGCGTTCCAACTCCCAAATATCTTTCAATAGATCCTAACGCGGATATCTCAAAGGAAGCCTCAAAGTTAAAAAGGATATTCCCCTTTCCCCTCGTGATAAAGCCCGTTTCCGAAGGCTCAAGCCTCGGCGTGAGCATTATCAAGAAAGAAAGCGAGCTGGAAAGCACGTTAAAAAAGACATTGGCGGATTTCAAGGACATTTTCATAGAGGAATATATACGCGGCAGGGAAGTGACGGTCGGCATAATAGGGAAGGGTGAAGGCACAATGGCGCTGCCGGTGCTTGAACTAAGGCCGAAGAACGACTTCTACGATTATCATGCTAAATACACACCCGGCCAGACGGAATTCATACTGCCGGCCAAGCTCCCAAAAGGCCTTTATGAGCATACCCAGAAGATCGCGCTTGACGCACATAAAGCGCTGGGCTGCTACGGGGTTTCACGCGTGGATATAATAGTGTCAGAGGACCATGTTCCGTATGTGCACGAGGTTAACACGATACCGGGGATGACCGATCAATCGGACCTTCCAGCTGAGGCGGCGAATGCCGGTATTTCCTTTGATGAGCTTGTTGTTAAGATACTTGAAAGCGCTTATTGATCGATGAGAAAAAGATTAAAGCGAAAATTCAGCTGGTATGTCAGATGGTGCTTAAGCCTCGCCGTTATTTCCGCATCCGCAGGTTTTCTGATACTGTCCCTTCCAATATGGAGACTGTCCAGGGTGGAGGTCCGAGGTGTCGATCATATATCAAAGGACAAGATAATTAACGTAGCAAAAGTGCCTGTCGGGGAGAATATACTCCTTGTTGACGCAAAGGGCATAGAAAAAAGGCTTAGGAGCATCGTTCAAGTAAAGAATGCAAGGGTAATGAAGAGGATCCCCGACAGCCTTGTCATCATTGTGGAAGAAAGAGAGCCGTTCGCGCTTCTTGTCACCCAGAACAGGACATACATCATTGATGATGAAGGCAACGTCATAGCTTCTCCTTCCGAAGCTTCTTACTATAAGGTCACTGATATTGGCCGATTTCCGGTGATAAGCGGCATCAGGAACGAGGAGCTTATCAATGGCAGGAGGGTGAATTTCAAGGACAGGATATACATTTTAAAAACACTTAAGCTCATGTCAAGGTTCCTTGGTTCCGAGTCCCTGCAGGTCAAGGTAGGGAATTCCAATAATATAATCGTGCTAGTTGAGGACGTTCTGAGACTTGAACTGGGCGACAGCAGCCAGATCGAGAGGAAAATAGATGTTTTCAGGGCCCTTCTTAAGGAAGTGGATGGCAGATGGGAAGATGTTGAATACATAAGCGTAAAGGTCCCTGATTCCCCCGTCATTAAATTCAAAAATATGCAGGCAAAGAAGAGATCAAGCTGATCCGATAGTGGTTTGAAATCGCTTCCAGCGCGTTTTTTTAATCAAAAAACACTTGAATTCCACCCATTATTTTGCTAGTATTCCCCTGAATCTAGCCGATCTAAAGCGAGGCGGTATAATAACTTGAACAACGTGGACTTTAACGAAGAAACAAAGACATTTGCAACAATAAAAGTTATGGGGATCGGGGGCGGCGGGACGAACGCCGTGAACAGGATGATCGGTGCTGGATTAAAAGGCATCGAATTCTGGGCGGTTAACACCGATCTTCAAGCTCTTTCCGTATCTCTTGCTGACCACAGGCTCCAAATAGGGGCAAAGCTCACAAAGGGACTTGGCGCGGGTTCAAATCCGGAGATAGGCCAACGCGCCGCGGAAGAATCAAAGGATGATGTTGCGAGGGCGCTTCAAGGCTCTGACATGTTATTTATCACCGCCGGGATGGGCGGGGGCACGGGCACGGGAGCCTGTCCTATTGTCGCCGAAGTGGCCCGCGAACTGGGGATATTGACCATTGCGGTCGTAACAAAACCTTTCAGGTTCGAAGGCCCCATCAGGATATCGCAGGCAGAATCAGGCGTTGCCCTCCTGCGCGATAAGGTGGACGCGCTGATCGTTATTCCCAACGACAAACTGCTTCAAGTGGTCGAGAAAAGGACATCGATCATCGAAGCGTTCAAGATAGCGGATGATGTACTGCGCCACGGGGTAAAGGGCATCTCCGACCTGATCACAATCCCCGGTCTTATTAATCTTGATTTTGCCGACGTAAGGACCATCATGTACGACGCGGGATCCGCGATGATGGGCATAGGATCGGCCTCCGGCGAGAACAGGGCGGTTGAAGCCGCCGAGCAGGCAATATCTTCGCCGCTTCTTGAAGAAACCATCACCGGCGCCAAAGGCGTCATATTCAACGTAACAGGCGGTTCGGACCTGACACTTTATGAAGTGAACGACGCGGCAGAGGTCATCTATAATGCCGTTGATCCCGAAGCCAATATTATATTCGGTGCGGTAATCGACGAGAAACTGCAGGGCGAGGTCCTGGTGACGGTCATTGCCACGGGATTCAGGTCGGTGGAGAAAAAAGATGTCATGAAGGAGCCGGAAATAAAGCGCCAGACAAAGCCCGATTTTATACCCCAAAAAGAGAACATCGAGCTCCCCGCTTTCTTGAAGAACGTATAACCCTTACTTCAGCACTTTATTTATCTTCTGTGATACTGCCTTTTCATTCCTTTTTATTTAACGGCAATTGGATTATAATACGGCAATTATGGGTAGCATCGTATCCGCAAAAAACCTCACAAAAAAGTTCGGCGAATTAACCGCCGTTGACGGCATTTCGTTCGACATAAAAGAAGGCGAGTGCTTCGGCTTCCTGGGGCCAAACGGCGCGGGAAAGACCAGCACCGTTAAGATGATACACTGCGTCTCTCCCGTGACCTCCGGTGAGCTTACCGTGAAGGGAATGCCGGCCAGCATAAACAACCGCAGGATCAAGGTGCATGTGGGCGTTATTCCGCAGGAGATAACCTTGGATATCGACCTTACCGTTCACGAGAACCTTATGGTATTCGCGAATTTCTTTGACATACCGGGGAAGCAGGCAAAAGAAAGGGTAGCGGAGCTCCTCCATTTCGTGGAGCTTGAAGGGAAAAAGAACAGCAAGATAGACGAGCTCTCCACGGGGATGAAAAGGCGCCTCCTTGTCGCGAGGGCACTGCTTAATCATCCATCGGTCATCATCGCGGATGAGCCCACCACGGGACTGGACCCGCAGGCAAGGCATCTTATATGGCAGAGATTGCGCCAGCTCAAGCGGCAGGGCGCCACTCTTATCCTTACCACGCAGTACATGGAGGAAGCCCAGCAGCTTTGCGACCGCATAGTAATAATGCATAAAGGAAAGATCCTCAAAGAAGGAATCCCGGAACGGCTGATCGAGGATGAGATAGGCAGGGAAGTGATCGAGATAAGGATCCCCAAGGAAGAGGATGAAAAGCTTATCAACCAGCTTTCCGATACCAGCTGCGGGCACGAAAGGGTGGGGGACACGATATATTTCTACTGCAAGGACGGACAGGAACTGAAGAAGAAGGTGGTCGGACTTAAACTGCCGAACTTCCTCAATCGCCCGGCTACTCTTGAGGATGTTTTCCTTAAATTGACCGGAAGGAGCCTTGGGGAATGAACCTGTCATACAGGATATATTATGTTTTCTTAAGGAACATGATCTCTTACAAGAGGTTCATATTCACCACTTTCCTTGTGAGTTTAGGCCAGCCGTTCTTTTACCTTATCACATTCGGCATAGGCATGGGCGCGTACATGGGATTCGTGGGCGGGAAGCCGTACCTTTATTTCCTTGTTCCCGGCGTCCTGATATCTTCGGTAATGATGACATCCACCTTCGAATGCCTTTACGGCACTTTCGTGAAGATGATACACGAGAAGCTTTACGACTCGCTTATCGCCACGCCGGTCTCAGCGGAGGATGCGATAGCGGGTGATATCGCTTGGGGCGCCTTCCGGGGGATGATAAGCGGAACGCTTATGCTGATCGTTTCCGCTTTCATGGGGATACTGCCCGTGTCATTCCTCAATCTCCTTCTCCTGATAGTGCTGATGATATTTGTGGGGATCCTTTTCTCCTCGCTCTCGATGATAGTGACATCGTACTCGCCGAACTTTGATTTTTTCAGTTATTATACAGAGCTTGTGGTGACACCCATGCTGTTCTTCTCCGGGGTGTTCTTCCCTTTGGATAAGTTCCCGGAATGGATCAAGGTATTCGCGCAGTTCATGCCGTTGACGCACGCGGTGAACATCTCGAGGGCGGTATATTCCGGCACGGCAACTCCCGGCCTCGCGTTCAACTTCATTGTCCTTTTCGCTGTCGAGGCCGTCGCTTTCATTGTGGGCATAAAGCTTATGAAACGAAGGCTGATAAAATAGAGAAAGACGGAAGCCTGCGAATGAACGGCGGAAGCCTGCGACCTGCCTGCCGGCAGGCAGGCAATATCGTCGCGGCTTCCTCGATTCTAATCTGAAAGGAAGCCGAGACGTCCGAAGGTCCTGAGCGAAGCGAAGGATAAAGTCTCAGGCTTCAGGGAGAAGACTATGAAAAAATTCTGGATGATATTGATATATCTGCTCGTGATAGCTTCAGCATGCTTCGCTGCTGCCCGCCTCGCTTCGGTCGGCGATGTCTCGCTTCGGCACATAGAACAGAAAGAATTCGAAGGATCGGGCCTGAGGATAGTGAAGCTCCTCGAGGAGAATAAGGCATACACGCGTTACCAGATAGCGTATTTGAGCGATGGTTTAAGGATATCCGGCATAATGAATGTTTCCAAAGGTAAAGGGCCTTTCCCGCTGATCATCCTTAACCACGGCTATATCAATCCGAGGTATTATACCGTCGGAAGGGGATTAAAAAGGGAACAGGATTACCTTGCAAGGGCGGGTTATGTTGTGATCCATCCCGACTTCCGCAACCACGGCGATTCGGACACGGATCCCGATAATAGCCTGAAGATGTACATTGGCTATACTGAAGACGTGCTTAATCTGATCAGTGCCGTTAAAAAGTCGGACTTCAAGTTCATCAACAAAGAAAAGATAGGTATGCTCGGGCATTCCATGGGCGGAGGCATCGCGCTCAACATCATATCGACAAAACCGGGGCTTGTAAAAGCGTATGTCCTTCTTGCTCCGACCAGCATCGATTACAAGGATAACTATGAACGATGGATAAAAAAAAGACATCCGGAAGAAGAGGAGAGGGTCGCTGCTAAATACGGCCCGCCTGAATCGCGTGAAAAAATAAGGAAGCTTTATGGCACACCGTTCACTAATCCGCGTTTTTGGAACGGCCTTTCCGTCAGATATTTACTTGATAATATATCCGATCCCGTAATGGTCCATCATGGTACGGCCGATGAATCTGTGCCCATTGCATGGTCGGAAAAGCTCGTAAAAGAACTGAAAAAAAGGAACAAGGTCATCGAGTTCTATACATATAAGGGTGAGAAGCACGAATTTATAGGGCAGTGGGGGACAGCGATGAAGCGTACCGTTGAATTCTTTGATTCATACCTGAAGTAAAAGGGGGATTTCCATTATGGACCTCTGGCCGTTATTTATAACTTTATTTGTCATAGGCGCCGCCGAGCTTGGCGACAAGACACAGCTATTGGTGCTCGGCTTTGCGGCAAGGTATCCGTTCTGGAAGATAATGAGCGCCGTTCTTTCCGCAACAGCGATCCTTATGGCAGTTGCGGTCATCTTTGGAGGGGCGATCAACCGTTACATCCCGCCTTTTTACGTTCAGCTTGCAGCCGGATCGATATTCATTGCTTTCGGATTATGGACGCTGTTGGGAAAAGAGGAGGGCGAGGGTGAAAAAGCAAAAGGTGACAAAAATCCGTTCCTTATAGTCTTTTCCTCGTTCTTTCTTGCCGAGCTTGGGGACAAGACGCAGCTTGCGGCATTGGCCCTTTCTGCGAAATACGGAGCGCCTTTCCAGGTCTGGATCGGTGCTACGCTCGGCATGGCAGGGATCAATGTTCTTGCGGCCCTTGCGGGTTCGTGGCTTGGAAAGTTCATACCGGAAAAGGCCATCAAGTCTTTCAGCGCGGCAATATTCATTATATTCGGGCTCTTTACTTTGGGAAGCCTAATAATGCAAGGCTAAAGCCTTGCCTAACGGTGCCATTGATAGGCGATCGCTTAAAGTTGCTTGTTAGGCAATCCTTTCAGGATTGCTTGAATTTTGCTCAGGAAATGAAGTGGGTAGGAATGAATAGATGACTATGAATAAATATTTCATTAAAACCTATGGCTGCCACCCCGAAGAAGATGCTTCGCATCTCTCCGGGGCGGGGATGAACGGATCGGAGGGTCTGCGCTGAAATACTTTATCAAAACTTATGGTTGTCAGATGAACGTTAACGATTCGGAGGTCATGGCGGGGCTCCTTGAGGAGGCCGGATATGAAGAGGCAATCCGTCCAGACGATGCTGACGTCATAATAGTCAACACCTGCTGCGTCCGGCAGAAAGCGGAAGACAAGGCCATAGGATATGCGTTGGGCCTCATATCCCTCAAAATGATGAAGCCGAACAGAGTGATCGTTCTTTCCGGATGTATTGCGGAGAAGGACAGGAACGATATATTCAGGAAGATACCTTTCGTGGATGTTGTGGTCGGTCCGGGACAGGAGAACAAGATCATCCACCTCATCGATGAGATCAGGAAAGGCAGCGAAAAGATCGTATCTATCGGCGGATCGAACGAAAAATATCAATATAAGACCGCCAAAAGAGCAAGGAATACCCAGGCTTTTGTCACGGTTATGCTCGGGTGCGATAATTTCTGTTCATTCTGCATCGTTCCTTATGTTCGCGGAAGGGAAGTAAGCCGCTCAAAAGAGGAGATCATTGACGAGATCGAAGGGCTTGATAAGGACACATACAAAGAGATCGTCCTTCTCGGCCAGAACGTCAACTCATACGGCAAGGGAACAAGATACAGGTTCCACGACCTGCTCGCCGATGTATCCCGGATAAAAGGTGTCGGCAGGATCAGGTTCTTTACGTCACATCCACGGGACATGTCAGATGATATAATCGATGCCGTGAGCCGCCTGCCGAATATCTGCGAATTCTTCCATTTGCCCCTTCAGTCAGGCGATGATGAGATACTTCAAAAGATGAACAGGGGCTATACATCCGATCATTACAGGAAGCTTGTGCAAAGAATAAGAGAACGAGTTCCCGAAGCATCAATAACTTCGGATGCTATCGCGGGCTTCCCGGGCGAGACAGAAGAACAGTTCCAGAACACGCTTGACCTTATAAAGGAACTTGAGCTTGACCTTGTGAACACCGTCGCGTATTCCGTCCGGAAAGGGACGCCTGCAGAAAAGCTGCCGGGTCATCTTCCGAGGGAGGCGCTCAGCGAGCGGCTTCAAAGGCTTATGGCCGTCGTTGAGAAATCAGCTCTTAAAACGAACACGAAGCTTATCGGCTCCGTTCAAGAGGTTCTTGTGGAATGTAAATCAGGCGAAGGCCTCCTTGGCAGGACAAGGGGGAACAAGATCGTTCTTTTTGACGGCAATGATGAGCTGATAGGCAGATTTGTCAAAATAAAAATTACTTATGCAAAAGCGTGGGTTTTGAATGGTGTATGCTCATGAAATATGGGTATAGGGTAAGGGTGTGCCTGCCTGCCGGCAGGCAGGGATGCTGGATTGATACTGGAGGGTAGGAATGGAAGTTTGTCCAATTTCCATTCCCAATTTCCGGCCTCAAACCAGCTTCAATACCTTAACCTAACTTCTGGTATCATTGTTTTCCTTGAAGTCCCCACATCAAGTTGATATAATCCGGTTTGCTCTACCGATTTCGTAAATTTAAAGGAGGATTACAGTGGCAAACAGCGAAATGAAGATATTTGCGGGGACATCGCATCCTGAACTCGCGCAGAAAATAGCTAAACATGTTGGGAAAGACCTTTCAAAGATAAATATCGCGCGGTTCACGGGAGGCGAGATATACGCGAGGATAACCGAGAACGTCAGGGGGGCTTCGGCCTACGTTATCCAGACTTGCACGGAAAAGGTGAATGAGGACCTGATGGAGCTCTTTATCATCATTGACGCGTTAAAGAGGGCTTCCGCAAAGAGCATAACGGCGGTCATACCGCACTTTGGTTATGCCAGACAGGACAAGAAATCAGCTTCAAGGGAGCCGATCTCCGCTAAACTGATAGCGGATCTTCTTACGACAGCGGGCATAGACAGGATCATAACCATGGACCTGCACTCGGACCAGATACAGGGATTTTTCAATGTGCCTGTGGATAATCTTACCGCCATGCCGCTTTTCGCGGAGTACTTCAACAGCAAGAAGCTGAAGAACCCGATAGTGGTCGCTCCCGACACGGGCAGGGCCAAAACGGCAAAAAAGCTGGGCGACAGGCTGGGCACTCCTCTGGCGATACTGCATAAGGCCAGGCCGGCACAGCAAAAAGCGGAGATAATGCATGTGGTAGGCGATGTTAAAGGGAAAACACCGATAATCGTTGATGACATGGTGGATACGGGCGGCACCGCCACTCGCGGGGTGGATATCCTCCGTGAGCAGGGCTGCATCGATGAGATATATCTCGTGGCCACGCACGGGATATTATCTGGGGACGCCGTCGAAAAAATGAACAAGGCCAGATTTAAAGAAGTGATAGTATCGGACTCCCTGCCGACTAAAGCAAAAAAAGTGGATGTTCTTAAAGTGGTTTCTATCGCGCCGCTCTTCGGAGAGGTGATAAAGAGGAATTACGAGAACCTATCGATAAGTTCTTTGTTTGATTGATATGGCAAAAAATACCGTAAAGATCGGGATATTGGGATTGGGTACAGTGGGAGCTTCGGTAGTGAAGGTCCTAAAGCAGAACCATGCCCTCATAAAGCGCAGGACAGGTATATCCATCGAGATCGCAAAGGCCGCCGATGTAAGGAATAAGAAAAGTATTGTCGGCAAGGCATTTACGAAGCGCGCGGACGATGTTATTTCAGACCCCGAAATATCCATAGTCGTTGAATGCATCGGCGGAGTGGATCCCGCGAACAAATATATTCTAAAAGCGATCGATAACGGGAAGCATATCGTTACAGCGAACAAGGAATTGATCGCAAAGCACGGCATGCAGATAATGGGGGCGGCAAGAAAGAGGGGCGTTCAGGTCCTGTTCGAGGCATCGGTTTGCGGAGGGATACCGATACTCCATGCGATAAGGGAGTGCCTTGCGGGGAACAGGATCACCGAAGTGTCCGGCATTGTCAATGGAACGACCAACTACATTCTTTCCAAAATGACAAACGACGGCTCAAGCTTTAAAGAGGCATTGCTGCAAGCCCAGAAAAAGGGTTTCGCGGAATCGGATCCCGCCATGGACATAGGCGGGCACGATGCGGCATATAAGGCGGCAATACTTGCTTTTGCCGCAAGCGGCGCCTATGTTGATCCTTCCGGCATCTACCGCGAGGGCATAGGGAGCATAACCGCTGACGATATCGATTACGCAAAAGAGATCGGATATGTCATCAAACTGCTCGCTATCATAAGGATCGAGAACGGCCTGCTTGACGTAAGGGTGCACCCGACCCTGATCGAGAAGGAGCATCCGCTCGCAAAGGTCTCGGACAATTACAACGCTGTTTTCATTGAATCGGACGCAATGGGGAAGGGGATGTTCTACGGGCAGGGGGCCGGCGGCCTGCCTACCGCATCATCAGTGGTGTCCGATATCATCGAGATATCGGGAATGATAGCATGTTCTTCCGGATGCTGTTCGTGCGTTCCAATCGGTGCCCCGGCGAAAAAGGCGAATATCAAGAAGATCGGCGACATCAGGAGCAGGTACTACATAAGGCTTGAGGCTCCGGACAGGCCGGGCGTTCTTGCCGGGATATCGGGCGCGTTCGCAAAAAAGAAGGTGAGCATCCAAGAGGTCGTCCAGCGCGAGTCAAAAGGCAAGACCGCACAGATAGTCATAATACTCCACGAGAACAGGGAAAAGGACATTCAGGACGCATTGAAGAAGATAGCAAAACTGCCGGTCGTGAAGAGGATATGCAACGTTATTCGCGTGGGACTTGGCTGATTCAGGCCTTCTTTTTCTCTCTTCTCTTTCGCAGAGCTCTTTCCGCCAGAGCGTAAACTTCGCCCATCAAGAAAGGCTTTCTTAAGTATTCCATTGCCCCGAGAGTTATGGCATTAGCGAACGATTCCTCTGAAGCGTAGGCGGTAACTATGATGACCTCTATGGCCGGGTCGACCTCCTTTATTTTCTTCAAAACCTCGATGCCGTCCATTTCGGGCATCCTGAGGTCGACAAAAGCCATATCATACTTCCTGCTTTTTATGGACTCGATAGCTTCTTTCCCGGTCGTAAATCCTTCGACCTCGTAATCCTTGATCTTCAGGATCTCCCTGAACGACTCGATAACGGAAGTCTGATCGTCGATTATGATAACCTTTGATTTTTCAGCCATGGCTTTACCTCCAGTCAAGACTAGAGGGATTTTATCAGATATGATACCGGCATGCAATACCGATATTCTAACGGCCCATACTCAACATCTTGCTTATTCAGGGATTGTTTTGTATAATCCATTGCTATGGCAAAGAAAATAATACTTATGGTCCTTTTGCTTACCTTCGCAGCAATGATGGCGACAGACGCGTTGCCCGCAACTTTTTCGCGTACTTTTAAGATCAGGATTTTCAAAGGCGAAAAGGGCCTTCTCATCAACAATAAAATGGTGGAAGGCAAATGGGATTTTAAATATAAGATAGGCGAGTATGGAAACGTGTCCAGCGGCGACTTAAGCGACGGACCAATGGTATCTTACTCCACGATAGTTATTGAAGGGGAGATCACTATGGACGGCATCCATCCGGTGCTTGATGCCTGCCTGAAGGACGGCTCTGCGTTCAAGGTCGACTATATTAACAAACTGCCCGGCAAAGAGGATGATAAGACCTTTGACGGATGCACCTTGAAGTCGGTAAAGATGCAAAAGAGCAAAAAGGGCGGTTCCACGGTAGTATACACTTTTACCGCAACATCGGTTTTCTAAGCATGTTCAATAAAATCCCCCTTTTCATATTGATCCTGTTAATCAGTATGTCTTTTTCGGCATATTGTGAAAACAATGTTACTGCTGAGGTCTATTTGGATGGCAGCATCATAAAGGATGCTGATGAGGTGAACATCATTATTTATGTCAAAAATGTGGTCGTTGTGCCGCTTGGCGGGGACAGCGCCGGCAAGCATCTTGGGATCTCCGGAGAGATCGTCTTTAATAAAGAGCAAAAGTCCTATGATAAGAAACTAAAGGACAAGGAAAGATTCGATCTGGTGTACAGGACGATAAGGGATGGAGATACGCAACAAATAACTTTAACTCAATGCCTTATAAATAACAAAAACAAAAGACCTAAATCAGTCAGCTATAGGTTTACAGCCAAAAATATCCACTAATAATTATTTGCTTTCAAGCCTCCATTTGTTGTAGAATTTGACCTGCGTTTTAATCGACGTTTTGAATGATGGCTGGGTCCCCGCCACGATGGGCGGGGCGAGCTTAGCGTAAATTTAAGAGTATCAGTGATACAGTTCAACTTGGTACCTTGTTAAGGTAAGTCGGCTGGGTAGCTCAGTTGGGCACCATCCGCCGCAAATGGCGGTGTAGCTCAGTTGGTTAGAGCATACGGCTCATACCCGTAGTGTCAGTGGTTCGAATCCACTCACCGCCATTTGCTATGGAGGACAAGGAGCATGCGGTTCGCCTGTCCTCCGAAGTCCCGAAGGGACGAAGGAGGAAATCCGCCCCCAGCCATGTACCATGCGAAGCTTAGGTACACGGCCAGCCATGTACCATGCGAAGCTTAGGTACACGGCCAGCCATGTACCATGCGAAGCTTAGGTACACGGCCAGCCATGTACCATGCGAAGCTTAGGTACACGGCCAGCCACCAGATGTGGATTGATTGGAGAAAAATCTTTATTAAGGAGGTAAATATGGCTGATGCAAAAATACATGAGGACAGGGTTCTTGCGGGAGCGGCTTATGCGGTCGGGATACCGGCGATATACATAATAATGACCGAAAAGAGGAAGGATGAGTTCGTGGGGATGCACGGCGTACAAGCGATGTTCTATTGGGTGGGATTGATGGTCGCATGGATCGGCCTGCGCGTATTCCTGAGCCTTCTAGATTCAATAGGGATATATTTTGCGCTGCTTGATTCACTCTCATCCCTTGCTGTCTTTTTGCTGTGGGTCTACGCGCTTTATTTCGGTTTCAGGGCCTATATGGGCGAAACTTTCGAGATCCCTTATGTAAGCGACCTGGCGAAAAAGAGCTTTTAATCTTTCCATAAGACCGCCATATACCATGCGGAGAGTAATCAAATGGCCAACCATGATTGAAAAAATCTTTTTAAGAACGATCAATGATAACAGGATGATATTACCCGGGGACACGGTGATCATAGGTGTTTCCGGAGGCGCGGATTCCAGCGCGCTGCTCCATCTTTTTGCCATGTTCAGGAAGGAACTCGGCATTAAGCTTACCGTATGCCATTTGAACCATAAGATAAGGGGCAGGGATGCGGCGTGCGACGAGAAATACATTATGGAAATATCCAGGAAATTGGGCATCAGATGCGTTACGGAATCATTCGACGTCCCCGCTTTCGCGAAGCGGAACAGGCTTTCCCTAGAGGATGCTGCAAGGCGCGCAAGGCATGGGTTCTTTAATAGGACAGCAAAGAGCATAGGTGCGGACAAGATAGCTTTGGGCCATACCGCTGACGATAACGTCGAAACGCTCTTAATGAGGATGATACGCGGCGCCGGCCTGAGAGGGCTTGAAGGGATACCTAAAGTAAGAGGAATGATAATCAGGCCTTTAATAAACATATGGAGGTCCGACCTGGAAGGGTTCTGCAGGAAGCACAGCATCAGCCCAAGGATCGACAAGACGAATTATGATACAGCTTTCTTTAGGAACCGGGTAAGACACGAGCTTATACCTCATCTCCAAAAGTACAATCCAAGGATAAAAGAAACGCTCTCAAGGCTCATTGACATCTTGGGGCAGCATTATGATTTCCTTGAATCCGAAACGATCAAGTATGCAAGCAAAGTGCTGAAAGGAAAAAAAGATCGGGTCGATATCGACAAGAAAAAGCTCCTGCATTTAAGACCGATCTTGCAGGCGGAGATATTGAGGCTGGCGATAGAGAAGGTTAAAGGGGATCTTTTCGATATCAGTTACGTCAATATTTTGGATATTCTTGCCAGCATCAAAAAGACGAGCGCAACAATAAGTATCCCCGGTCTTCAGATCTACATTGGAAGGAATTCGGTTGCTGTTTCACCAGGCGGGGAGAGGACGGATGTGAGGTATAAGCATTTTCTCACGATACCCGGGAGGATCCGCGTGGCAGGAGGCCGCTACATGGTAAGGGCTTCGTTGGTCGAACCTGGGCGCTTGAAAAGATTAAAGCACACAAATCCTAACGTGGCCTATGTCGATCTCGGAAAGATCAGCGGGCCTCTGTGGGTCAGGAGCTGGGAAAAGGGGGACAGGATGAGGCCGATGGGATTCAAAGGGACGAAAAAACTGCAGGATATTTTTATTGACGAAAAGGTGGACATGAGGGAAAAAGCACTTTTGCCCATAGTTTCGGACAGCAAGAAGATAGTATGGGTGTCGGGATTCAGGATTGATGATAAGGTAAAGGTCGATCCCGGTACTTCAAAGATAGTCAAGCTTGAATGTTCGAGGCGAGGACGATGAAGAACCTTGTTCATGTCATTGAGATCGAGGACCGACAGAACTCCAGGAAATATATGGAGCAGGTTGGGGTGCATGAAAAAGGCATCAGCATCATGGCCCCAAAGGCACAATTCAGGACAGTTAAAATAAAGGACCTGCCGGTCACCGCAGCCAACATCATCAAGCAGGAAATGCTTGTGAGGGGAGGGGACGTTGCAACGGCTTACGGCGCGGTCAACCACTCCGTTTCGCGCACCGATGTCCTGATCTTCGGCACGGAACTGCAGCTGAAGAGCTTGATAAAAAAACTTAGATCCCAGTACTTTGGCTTAAGGGAGATCGCCTTAGATATCGAGGAGGCGCTTGATAATTATGATTCGGTCCCTGAGCCAATTAAGATAGGCAAGAAGAAACTGGATTTCGGCAGGCGCACGTACGTAATGGGCATATTGAACGTGACAAACGATTCATTTTCTGACGGCGGGATGTTCATCGATGTTGATGCCGCGGTCGACCATGCAAAGGGAATGGTCAGGGACGGGGCGGACATAATAGATGTCGGGGGAGAATCATCCAGGCCGGGCTCGAGGGGCATGGACGCAAGGACCGAGATATCAAGGGTGATCCCGGTCATTAAGAGGCTGAAAAAGGAAACGGATTCGATAATTTCGATAGATACCACTAAGTCAAAAGTTGCGGCAGCGGCCGTGGAGGCCGGGGCGCATATGGTCAATGACATCAGCGGCCTCAGGTTCGACAATAAGATGGCTTCGGTTGTTTCGAGCTGCGGAGTGCCGATAGTGGTCATGCACATACTTGGAAAGCCAAGGACCATGCAGAAAAAACCGAGCTATAAAGACCTGATCTCGGATATAATTATCTACTTGAAAAACAGTATTGAACTTGCTATAAAGAGGGGAATTCAGAGAGAAAAAATCATCGTTGACCCGGGAATAGGTTTCGGAAAGACCACCGAACACAATCTTGAGATACTGAAGAGATTAAGAGAGTTCAAGTCGCTTGGCCAGCCCGTACTGGTAGGAACGTCGAGGAAGTCGTTGATCGGCAATGTTCTGGATCTGTCTGTGGATCAGCGGATCGAGGGGACAGCCGCGACGGTGGCGGCGGCCGTGCTGAACGGAGCGAACATCGTAAGGGTCCACGACGTCAAAGAAATGTGCCGTGTGATCAGGATGACTGACGCGATAAAAAAGGCTTGAGGTATGTAAAATGTTCAAAAAAATGCTGAAAAAGCTAATGAAGAGGGTGGTGCATGTGAAAAAGAGGACTAAAAAGCAGGCAAAAAAGGTCAAAAAAGCAAATAAGTTGAAGAAGATCAAGGTCATGGCCCACCTGCCTACCGGCTCGCCTCGCGAAGCGGGCAGGCAGGGGAAGACCGCGGCAAGACCGCAAAAGAAAAAAATAGAAAAGGCGAACGCCCCGAAAGTCAAGGCATCGATCGCGAAAAAACCGCAAAGCTCCATTAAAGCGGAAAAACAAAATGAACCGATAAAAGCATCGAAAAAGGTTCACGTGGTATATCTTGGCCTCGGCTCAAACGTCGGGGATCGGGAGGAATATATCGAGCAGGCCGTGTTCCTGCTGTCAAAAACCCCGGGTATAAAGGTAACAAGAAGGTCAACAAATTATGAGACCGAAGCGGAAGGCGTGTCCGACCAGCCTGCTTTCCTGAACGCGGCTATTGAAATAAAGACAAAGTTAAGCCCTTATCAGCTTCTTGAGCTTATCCAGGAATCGGAGAACGCGCTTGGCAGAGAAAGGGATGTGGAGTGGGGCCCGAGGACCATAGACGTGGACATACTATTTTACGACAATGAGATAATAAGCGACGACAAACTGCAGGTGCCGCATCCATTGATACATGAAAGGCTGTTCGCGCTGATACCTCTGGCTGAGATATCCCCGAAGCTCATGCATCCGGTCCTTGAAAAATCAATAGGTGAGCTTGTTGAAGAAAGGAAGACGGAGGTCAGCGAAAAATACGACGACGAACTTCCGGGGTTCAAGGAGATCAAAAAGGGAGTGGCTGACGATTACGAGCGCTGGTAGCGCTTAATATGAGTGAAAAGGCAGGTATCAATCAAGCCCCTCAAGCTAGGGGCTTTTTATTTCAATAATATGCAGATGATCACAAAAAGTCCCGAAGAAACGGTCAAACTTGGGGAGAGGATGGGTAAAGCTGCCACTCCAGGGATGGTGATCGCTTTAACCGGGGAGCTGGGTGCCGGAAAGACGACCCTGGTGCAGGGCATTGCAAAAGGGCTTGGGGTCACTGACTATGTCACAAGCCCGAGTTTTGTCATAATATCAGAATTCAAAGGAAGTATCCCCCTGTGCCATTTTGATTTTTACAGGCTTGAAGGTCCTTCACAGATAGAAGAGCTGGGGATAGATGAATATTTTTCAAGGAAGGACTCTGTTTGTGTTATTGAATGGGCGGAAAAGCTTGGGGGACTTCTGCCGGACAGCGCGGCAAAAGTGACCATTGAGATCGTTTCCGAGAATGAGAGAAAGTTCACCGTGGAAGGGATCGATAAAATATGAAATGCCTGGGCATAAGCAGCGCAATGTCCGCGTCCGCGATGGGTGCTTCCGTCGTCAATGACGATGATATTCTCGCTGAATTTTCCGTATCAGGCAGGGAAGCAAAGGCGGAGAACCTTGTGTCCATGGTGGATGCGGTACTGAAAAAAGCCGGCCTTAAGATATCGGACATGGAAGGGATAGCGGTAACAAAGGGCCCGGGTTCTTACAGCGGCCTGCGCGGAGGCCTTGCTGTGGCCAAATCCATCGCAGGGGCGCTCACGATACCGGTGGCAGGCGTGTCAACGATCGAAGCCGTGGCGTATAATTTCACTGATTCGTGCGCGACGGTCGCTGTGATCATCCATGCGTGCAGGGATGAATACAACATGGCGCTTTTTTCCTCGGGAGCGGAAGGCATCAAGAGGCTCACGGAGGACACGGTCATTAAGCTTTCGGGAGTATCGCGGTTCTTTTCTAAGATAAAAGGCGGCATGATACTTGCTTCGGAGGAACGCGTTTACGAAGAGGTCATCAAGAACGGTGTGTGTCCCGGAATAAGGCCTTGTGAACCAAAGAATCTGGTGCCGTGGGCTGTCAATGTGGCAAGGATAGGTGCAAAGAAATTCGGCTCCGGCATAAAAGAGGATTACTTAAGCATGGTCCCCGATTATTCACATGATCCGAACATAAGAGAATTCGGAAAGCATTGAACGCCCTCATCAGCCCATCTGCATTATCTTGACTTTTATGTTGATTGGTATATATTTGCAGCATGATTTTGGACGAGATCATAAAGAGCAAGAAAAAAGAAATAGCTTCGATAAAGGAATGTTTCAGTCCGTCAGCAGTCAATAAAAGCATAGCGAACCTGCCTCCCACACGCGACTTCAAGGCCGCCATAACAAGTAAAAAGCTGACATTGATCGCGGAGGTCAAGAAAGCATCACCGTCGGCGGGCGTGATCATGGAGCATTACCATCCTGAAGAAGTAGCCGCTCAATACCTTGAAGCGGGAGCCTCCGCCATATCGGTACTGACGGAACAGAAGAACTTCATGGGCTTCATAACAGACATAAAAAAGGTGAGCGAGCGGGTTAATTTGCCGATACTCAGGAAGGATTTTATAATTGATGAAAGCCAGATTTACCATTCCAGGATCTCATGCGCGGATGCCGTGCTCTTGATCGTAAGGATACTTGACAGGAAAACGCTTAAACGCTTCTTGAAGGTGTCAAAGGAAGTGTCGCTCCACAGCGTGGTAGAGGCTCATACGGCGGATGAGGCAAAGATGGCGATCGATCAAGGGGCAGAGATTATCGGGATCAACAACCGCGATCTGGATACGCTTGCAGTGGACATAAGGAACACAGAAAATGTCCTTAAAAAGGTACCTGAACTGAAAAAGAGGATAATCGTGTCCGAGAGCGGCATAGTATCGGCGGGTGACGTAAGATACCTTTCGGGTATGGGGGTCAGGTCCGTTCTTGTCGGAGAAGCGATACTTAAGAGCGGCGACATCAAGGCTAAGATCAGGGAACTACTGGGCACTTAATCATGGTAAAGATCAAGATCTGCGGCATCACGAATATGGATGATGCGCTTTTTGCGGCAAGGTCCGGAGCTGACTATCTTGGATTTGTGTTCGCAAAAAGCAAAAGAAGAGTGACGCCTCTTTCCGCCAAAAAGATCATACAAAAGCTCCCAAAGCGGATCAAAACGGTAGGTGTATTCGTAAATGAAGACCACAGGAAGATAAATGCCATTGCAAAATACTGCAAGCTCGACATTGTCCAGCTTCACGGCGATGAAAGGCCCGTTCTTATCAAGAAGATTAAGCCAGATGTCATAAAAGCGTTCCGGATAAAAAGCATGAAGGATATCGGGAGCATTAAAAAGTATAAGAACGTTTATGCGGTTCTGCTCGATTCCTATGTGAAAGGGCGGCGAGGCGGAACCGGGGAGAAGTTCAACTGGGATATCGCAAAGAACGTTGTGGGAGCAGGGATAAAGGTATTTCTTGCGGGAGGCGTCTCTCCTAATAACGTGAAGAAGGCGATCAAATATGTTAAGCCTTTTGCCGTTGATTCTTCTTCCTGCCTGGAAAGATCTATCGGAGTAAAGGACCATAAAAAAGTGAGAGCGTTAATAAGAAAAGCCCGCAGTTGAAAAAGACCCGTCAAGTGTTAGAATGTGCGTTGATCCGAGAGGTGTAATATGAAGGAAAAGAAAGATCAAAAACAGCAAAAACTTCAACTGATCATAAATGAAGGCATAATTTACAACAAAAAAGATATGCTGATGCTTATCCGCGACCTCGGCAACGTGAATTTTTACGAAATTGTGGGAGGTCAGATAGTGAACAAGGGGAAGGGCTTTATATACAGGGTCTGCATCAGCTCGGAAGAGCCGACACTTTTCTTGTCCGGAAGGATCTACGTGAACATGAACAGCTTTGATTATCTGAAGCTGTCAAAGATAAAAGGGAGCAATAACACCCTTTTTGAGCTTGTGAGCGAAGAACGCACGGTAAAGCTTGTCCCGTCACTGGCGGATAAAACAAGCCATCCCCTAATAAGAGGTACGTTCGCCGATAAAATGGCTGAGCTGGGAATGTTCAATGAGGACATTTTTGAAGAAGGAAGCATGAACCTGCCTTTTGATGACGATCTTCTTGATAACTGAAGGACCTTCTAGATCCTGCTGAAAAGCAGAAGCGCTTCTTTTACGCCGTTCGATACAGCTTGTGAGGAAATTGTTGCTCCTGAGATCGCGTCGATGTCCTGTTTTGCCTTGAGCTTGCTCTTTATTGTTTTTCCGATGAACTGTGCCAGGAATTTTGGAGTGTTCGTCTGCGTACCCAGGCCCGGGGTTTCTGACAAGCTCATTATCTTTACCCCGTCAACTTTTCCGTCATTCTTTATACCGACCAGCATATCGATCTGGCCGCCGTAGCCCTTAGGAAAAACCCTGAAAGCGTAGCCGTATACTTTTCCGCTCTTATCGTATCCGACATAGTAGGCAGTAGCACCCATTTTCTTCTCTGTTATATTATTCGCGCCGGGGAGACAGCTTTCCCTTAGGGATGCGGCTATTGATTCCAGTTTTTGGGCTTCTATCCTGGGGGCGGTTACCATATAGGTCATGGAGAGCGCCGCCGCCGCTATTGCCGATACAACAAATAAAAATATCCCGAGTTTTAACATATCTTTCATCTTATCTTCCGCTCCTGATCCCCTGGTTTATTGTTTTCCTGATCTTCTAGTATCCCGATCCTCTGATATCCTTTACCTTTTGTGTCCGTATATCCTTTCCGGCACATACCTGTCGATCAACGGCACGAAGCCATTCATTATGAGAATGGCATAGCATACTCCCTCCGGATAGCCTCCCAGGAACCGTATCATCATCGTGAGGAATCCGCAGCCGAAACCGAACACAATCCTTCCCCGCTTGCCTATGGGGGATGTTACCAGATCGGTCGCCATGAAAAAAGCACCCAGGATCAGTCCTCCGGCAAGCAGATGGAACACCGGGTCCGATCCGAACAAAACAGCCATTATTACAGCTGTCATGATGTATGACATGGGGATCCTCCACTCTATGACCCCCTTTAAAAGCAGGAACAGAGCGCCTGCAAGTAAAAGCAGCGCCGATGTCTCGCCGATGCATCCGCCGATATTCCCAATGAAAAGCTGCCAGTAGACTGGGATATGTTCGGACATTTTAATAAGAAGCATCCTTGGATCGGATGCGAACACTCTCAGGTTAGGATTGCTGGCGACGCTCACAGGAACGTTCGTCCACTGGGATTTTACAAGAGCAAGCGGAGTGGCACTGGTGACAATGTCGAACGGTTTGAACCATTTTGTCATGGCTATCGGCCAGGAAGCCGCAAGGACAGCCCTTGCCACGAGAGCGGGATTGAAGATGTTAAAGCCAAGTCCTCCAAACATGTGCTTTGTGACAACGATCGCTATGAATGCCCCAACTATCATCATCCACCATGTTGTAGCCGACGAAACGACAAGTGCGATAAAAAGACCGGTAAGGGCCGCGCTTCCCATATCCTCGGTCCTTGGCATTGTCTTCTTCATCTTGAAGATCAAAGCTTCAAATATCACGCAGGAAAGTACGCTTGTCGCCACCAGGATAAAAGCGTTCATGCCGAACAGGAACACCCCGAATACGGTCGCAGGCAAAAGCGAAAGGGAAGTCATCCTCATAAAAGCGCTGACGTCGTATTTGGCCCTCGCATGAGGGGCATGTGTTACGAGAAGTTTCATTTCTTCGATCTATCCTTCCCTTTCTTTATTTTGTCCTTTGCAAGTTTGATATGGTGCACAAGCTCGATCTTTGACGGACAAACGTATGAGCAAAGCCCGCACTCAATGCAATCCATTGCTCCCGACCTTTCCGCGTCATCGAACCTTGTGTTCTTGATAAGCTCTGTAAGCTTGTTCGGCTGGAGGTAAACCGGGCACGTATCCACGCACCTGGAGCACCTTACGCAATTCTGTTCATTATAGACCTTGACGTATTTCCCGCTTAAAACTATTATGCTGTTCACGTTCTTTGTAACCGGTACATCCAGCGAGAATTGAGCGACCCCCATCATTGGCCCCCCGATTATTATCTTTCTCGGCTCCGCTGAGAAACCGCCGCAATTATCGATCACTTCCTTGATCGATATGCCTATCCTTACCCTGTAATTGCCGGGCTCCTTTATAGCATCACCGGTCACGGTGACCACTTTTTCGATCAACGGGATCCCTTTTTGGATAGCATCGCTTATCGCCGCTGCCGTACCGACATTGTTCACGATTACATCTACATCAAGGGGCAGGCCGCCTGACGGGACTTCCCTTCCAAGGATGGCCTTTATAAGCTGCCTTTCACCGCCCTGCGGATATTTTGTCCTCAGCTTTGCTACCCTGATGTTACTTTCTTTCGATACCAGTGCCTCGAAAATATCAATTGTGTCCTGCTTGTTCTCCTCAATGGCGATTATCCCTTCCTTCGCATCGGTCGGTCTCATGATGGTCTTAAGCCCAAAAAGGACATCCTCGGGCCTCTCCAGCATTATCCTGTGGTCGCAGGTGATGTAGGGTTCGCATTCGGCTCCGTTCAGGATAACAAAGTCCACTTCCTTGTCATGCGCTGGATCGAGCTTAACGTGGGTGGGGAAGGTAGCTCCCCCAAGGCCGACAATACCCGCTGCTCTTACGATATTCCTAATATCCTTCTTGTTCAGCTCCTCAAGAGGAGGGAATGGTTTTACGCTTTCGTGCAGCTGGTCCTTACCGTCCGACTCAATTATCACCGACAGGACATTTGCTCCACTGCAGACGAGATGCGGTTCAATAGAGATAACTTTTCCGGAGATGCTTGAATGGACCGGAGCGCTTATGAATCGTTCGCTGTCCCCGAGCCGCTGGCCTTTCTTTACTTCTTCTCCCGGTTTTACCAGGGGTTCGACCGGAACGCCCATATGCTGACAGAGGGGTATCACGGCTATTTTTGGCGCAGGGATAGCTTTTATCGGCTTATCTTTTGTCAGCTCTTTATGATCTTCGATATGAACGCCGCCGGGGAATGTGAAAGCCACTTTATATTATCCTTTCTTTTCTCCAGAGAACAAACCTTTAGATTTTACCCATTTTGCCGTATTTAAGCAAGTAGAATTCGGCTTATCGCAATGCTTTTTCTCGTAAAAATAACAAAAAAAGCGGGATTTTTCGTTGTTTTTATCGATAAATATAATAGAGGGGAATAGTATGTCCACAGCAGTGAACAATGAAAAAAAACCAATAGAACTGTCGCGTGTCAGTATGCGACCGCCAGTGCCGGCAGGCATTAGTGAAGTAAACTGCAGGGGATCGGTCATAAGGCTGGTCAATAGGCTGGGAGATCTTAGCCTTGGTTGCAACTTGGTACTTAGAAATGAAATTCAATCTGCAAAAGAGGAAGCATTAAACAATGTGGCGGCAATAAGGACAAAATTCGGGCCAGCCTCGGAAAGACTGCTCACGGCATACGAACAAATATTCGATCATATTTTATTATATGCGTATGGCTGCGGCGGAGATGAAGCGTTTACCGTTTGTCTGGCGATGATCAGGGAGGCGAATATTAAAGTAGCCGAGTTTATTAAGAATAGCAGCGATCCAAAAAAGCTCATAAGTGATCTCGAAGAATATTATGCTTACATAGCTGATCAGGATGGGAAGGATATCACGGAAAAGGTATTCAAAGAGACCGGCATAAATATTGTGCTATCGAAAAAGAATATGACATTGGGGGAGCGGCAAATAATTTCATGGATCATAGGAGGATTATTCCCTCGATTGACCGATGGCCTTCCCTGTGAAAGGATGACCGCGGCGCGGATCGCTGAAAATGCGCTGGGCAGATACCCCAGGGAGATGTTAGCGCAATTTCCAAGCAGGATAGTTTTTTACATGGATCAGGATAGATCGAACTATGGGGGAGCGGCGGGCGGTAAGAGCATTTTTGTAACACCCAGAGAAGAGACTCTTCACCATGAGCTGTTCCACTGGAAGGATACCGGCTCGTTCTTATGGTTTGGAGACAATGCAAAATGGAACCGAATAACCGGCAGAATTACCCCCAATGATTATTCCTCAATCTACCGTAATAACAGTTCATATGTTAGCATGCCGGGATTTGCCCGTCCTTACGGCTGCACGAACGCTAACGAAGACCAGGCCACGGTTGCGGAAATGCTGTTCATGACGGGAGCGCTTGACCTTAAGTGGCGTCTGGCATGCGATTACAAGCTGCAGGTCAAAGTGGAGTTGATCACAGGGTGCCATTACGACGTTGAGCGGGGCGTTTTCACGAAGGTGTATTCTGCTGACGAATTGAAGCAAAGATACGGTATATCAGGGCATCTTTATTATGCTAAACGGTCGAATATCGGGGGCAGGGTACTGATGGACGCGAATTATTGGAATGGTGTACTGGAAGCCAACCGGCAGATGCCGCCGTTGCCCAGCCCTCAGAGTAATGAGTGAAATTTCCGTTAGGATATCACGATAATCGTATGCGGGAGGTAATCATATGGGAAGTGTCGGGACTCAAGTGACAGGAGCCTATGGGGTTTTCCAGAAGCCGGGCGCAATGCTATTTATACTTAATGCCAACACGAACAGTGATCCGCTTGAGATAACTAAGGATGGCGTCCAGGCGCTACAAAGGGAAGGATTTCCCGCCCTTGAGGTGTCGGATGTTGACGCAAGAAGTTCTTATGCTTATCAGGATGGCCATCGCTTTACGAGCAAGCCATGCCGGGGCATGCTGTTCGCAGAAGGCGTATTTGAAGATTTTGAACCATCCTTTAAGGGAAAAACGGATGTTATCATGGCAGGCGGCGAGATCGGCGCGTCCATGGACCTGGCTCTTTGGTCGCTGATGGCTTACTTTGCCGTGGACGATATCGACCTTTTGTTCAAGGGTCAGGAAGACAACGGGGGGTCTGCTAATAACTGGATGAAAATATGCAGGAAGGATTTTCCCGCACTTCTTCAGGACATTAATTTCCATTTTGTCGCGACGGCCCTTTCCCCGCGTTTGAGCTACATGCTCGATCCCGGCAAGTATGATCTTGGAAGCGACGTCAAAAAGGATTATGTTTGGAAGGACATAGGTAGGATGCGCGAGGCCGTGAAAAGGATACACGAAAAGACTTTTGTTCTGCTCCCTTTCTTTCACCATGATATGCTTAAGAACAGCGGCTTAAGGATCGATATGTGGAGTGACGGAGTTGAGGGGAATAGGCCGCTTTCTGAGGGGAAAAATGATCCGAGGGTCCGCTTGTTCTACTGGTCCTCTCCCGAGATCTTTATCAAAGCGCTCAATTCGTCTTTGCCGGGCTGAGGACCTTTCAAAGAGCCTTCATATCCCTTGTTGCCACCACGTCAACCTTTGATCCAAGTATATCTTTGATGACGATATCGTCCTTCTTAATGGGTGCTTTCGATCTTGCCTTTTCTATCTCCTTCATGCAATCAAATATCTTATCCTTCGGGATGAAGTCAGATGTCCTTACCGGCAGCCTGGTGAACATCGCGCCATCTATCGCGACGGTCGAGGTCAGAACGCGCTTGGGGTGAACGAATTCGTCGCTTGCATATTGTTCACCCTTCTTGCAGCTTGCGCCGACAATCTCCACTATATTGCCTTTATCGTCGTGCTTTACGGTCACGGCGCAGCCGAGCGGGCACATTATGCAGATGAACTGTTTTTCATTCAACTTTTCTGACATCGATCCTTAACTCCCCAAGTTGGCTTATCTTTTCAAGCTGTTCACTGCCCAACTTTATCTCTATTATCTCACTTGGTTTGACGATCTGTTTTCTCACGGCAACTATGCCGCCGGTCGAAAACACTTTTACGTTTGTCATTGGTTCGGTGGCCCTCATATATAATGTAACGCTGTCCGACCTTGTGATGAAATTCGGAGTAACGAACCTTAAGTTGTCCCCGGCAACGGTCCTCACCCTGCGTCTTTTATAGGCTTTATTCATGACAAGGTCGGCTGCCGATGCGCCCGCTATCTCGCCCTCCAGGGAAGCGTAGTCAGCCAGGTCGTTCACGAAAGCGGCGTTCCCGCAGATGAATATGCCTTCACGATCGGTCTGGTAAGTATCGTCAATATAAGGCCCGCCCGTGACGGGATTTATGCCGATGGGGACCATCCTTGATAGCTCATTTTCGGGAATAAGCCCGACGGAGAAGAGAAGCGTGTCGCATTCTATTTCAAAGGTCTTGCCGGAAGGCTTCCCATCAAGATGGTCGATCTTTGATATCTTGACCCCTTCAACCCTGTCCTTACCATATATATCCATCACGCCGTGGCGTAAATAAAGCGGAATTTCGTGATCATTCAGGCACTGGACGATGTTGCGGGTAAGCCCGCCGGGGTAGGGGAGAATTTCGGTCACTGCGTGGACCTTAGCCCCTTCAAGCGTCATCCTGCGCGCCATGATAAGACCAATGTCGCCCGAGCCTACTACGACGATCTCCTTGCCGGGCATATAGCCTTCAATGTTCATGAACCTTTGCGCTACCCCTGCCGTGAATATCCCCGACGGCCTGGTCCCCGGTATCCCCACCTGCTGTCTTGTCCGCTCCCTGCAGCCCATCGCAAGGATTATCGCCTTTGAGGTCACTTCTATCAAACCGTCAATATCGTTCGAGAGTATCACTTTTCCCTGTTTGGTTATTTCGACGGCCATCGTGTGCAGAAGCACGTCGATCTTTGTCTTTTTTATTTCATCGATGTAGTAGCTTGCATATTCAGGTCCCGTCCAATCTTTCTGGAAGTTCTGCAGGCCGAAACCGTTATGTATGCACTGCTGGAGGATGCCGCCAAGCTCGGGAAGCCTGTCGACGAGGAGTACCTTAACTCCCTGTTCATTGGCTTTTAGCGCCGCGGCCATACCCGCCGGTCCGCCGCCTATTACTATTATATCTGTTGATAGTTTTTTCATATAGATAGCTTTTATGTCATTCTGAGCCCCGACCGAAGGTCGAGGGCGAAGAATCTATTTACTTTCATAGTATATAGACCCTTCGTTTTACTCAGAGTGACAGGAATTATCATCTTTTCTCCTTAAGTATGTTTGAATTTCCGCCGCGCTTGGTTATCTTTTCCTCAGGTATTCCCAGCTCCCTTGATAGTATCTTCACGACATGATGGGAGCAGAATCCCGCCTGGCACCTGCCCATGCCGGCGCGGGTCCTGAACTTGACGCCGTCGACGGTCCTTGCCCCGTTCCTTATTGCGGCGACCACCTCGGCTTCGGACACGGTCTCGCATCTGCAGACAATGTTGCCGTAAGCCTTGTTCATCCCTATTACCAGTTCCTTTTCCTTGTTTGTGAGCAGCGTCAGCCTCCTGTGGGGCCTGTCGTACTTCTTGAAGATCCTCTTTTTTACGAGCTTAAGCCCGCTATTCTTCAACAGGTCGACCACCATGAGCGCTATCGCCGGCGCCGCTGTTAGGCCCGGGGACTGTATGCCCGCGGCGTTAATGAAGCGCGGAACGGTCTTTGATCCCTCTATTATGAAATCGTTCGTGTCCGACACAGGCCTGATGCCAGCGAATGAAGCGATAATGTCCCTTCTCTCTATCATCGGGACTAAAGTCCTGACAAAATCAAGAATCTTCCGGAGGCCTTCTTCCGAAGTGGCCATATCCTCCTTGTCGGCAATGTCTACCGCGGTCGGTCCTATCATCGTTGAACCTTCTATGGTCTTTATCACCAGGATCCCCTTTGATGTCGGGGTTGGTGTCGGGAATATAATGTGGTTGTTTATGTTATCCAATCTCTTATCAAGGATGTATTCCTCGCCTTTCCTCGGCAATATCCTGAAATTATCCGCTCCGATAAGGCCCGCTATATCGTCCGCGTTAACACCGGCAGCGTTTATCACATGATCGGCCTCCAGCTCGTGCTTGCCGGCCTCTATAACAAAAGCTTTTCCGCCGCGAAGGATCCTGGTCACTTTGGAATCAAGAAGATATTCGACGCCGTTCTGGACAGCGTTCTCGTAAAGAGCATAGGTCATCTCGTAAGGCGGGATCACGCCGGCTGACGGGGCAAGAAGTCCGGCTTTGATGTTCTTTGAAAGGTTAGGTTCCATCCTGTGGAGCTCATCGCCCTCGATGAACTCTGCCGGGATCTTGTTCTGCCAGGCATTCCTCATCATATCAAGGAGGACCGGCGAATCCGCACTGCTTCTTGCGACCAGTATCTCGCCGACGCGCTCAAAAGGGATGCGAAGCTCTTTTGAAAGCTTTTCCCACAGCATATTTCCCTCAAGGCAGAGCTTTCCCTTCAATGTTCTCGGGTCATCGTGTATGCCCGAGTGTATTATCCCTGAATTTGCCTTTGAAGTGCCGAACGAGACCTCGATCTCTTTTTCGATGAGGACGACCTTAAGCTCGTAGCGCGAGAGCTCCCTTGCGATCGCGTTCCCGACGATCCCTCCGCCTATGACAGCTATGTCGTAGCGTGCTGACATTTTATGAAATTATATCACCTGGCTGAATATGAGTATATCCGTATCAGGACGCGGGCAGAGCTATTTAAAAAGCGGCAGCGTCAGCAGGAACGGGATAAGAAGGTAAAGGTAGGAGCAAACCTCTGGATCGATGAACGATAAGACCATTGCGGCAGCCGATATAAAAGGTATCACAAGATTCCTTTTCAAACGGTGGCGAAGGTGCTTTTCCTCAGCTTCATCTTTTATAAGCTTTCTTCCGCGGATCGCATAGATCCAGCTTGCCTCGATCGATACGGATACCAGGAACATATTGAGGGCAAAGAAGAACTCGGACGGCGCATTGTCAGGGAACTCTGAAACAAGGGAGGCGGAGAATGGGATGAAGACAACGAACGCCAATGTCAGGATGTTAAGCCACAGATGCTTGTAGTCGGTCTTCCTTACGTGAGCGAACATCTGCTGGTTTATCAGCCAGAATACGGCAAGAAGGAAGAAGCTCAGGAAAAAGTTGAAGAACCTGTCCCGCTGAGAAAAAATAAGCGTATTAATATCGAATCCTTTAAGCGAGCCGGGGAGATTGAAGCTGAGCACTAAAAGCGTCATCGCAAAAGCGAAAATACCGTCGGTCAGCGCCTCCAGGCGGTGCAGTGAAAGGTCCGGAGATGAACTGGTTTTTTCTTCCATGCGATATCAATTATATTAGCATGAATAGATAAATACAACCGCAATGATCGTAATGCTTTCGCCATTATGGGGATTGATCCTAGTCATTTCCGTCTTCCTTATCCTCTTTATCATGCTGCGTAGCAGTGACCAGCAAGAATAAGCCGCTAAAAGTGGCTTTTCTTGCTTTTGTTACTTTGAGCTTCCTTTCTTCACTGCTTGTCAATGTGAACGCCACGGGAGGAAAGGGGCTTTGCGCGGCCCGCTGGATCTGTTCGCGCACGCTTTTTGGCAGCGTATCAGAACCGATCCTTATTTTGCCATGTTCCTTCAAAGGGATCGATATCGCGGGAGCTCCCCTTAGGCCTACGGAGAAGCCGCCTTCGTCCGCCTGTTTAACAATAAAGCATCTGCCCCTGCAATAGATCCTTAATATATTTCCTTGGGAAAGGGTTATAGTGCCGGCATGAGACGAAACAAATGATAGCCCGAGATCTTTTGTTATTGAGGCGGATCTTTTTTGATAAACTGGGAAGATGGCATCCTCCGCCTTAGGGCCGTCTTCAGTAGTTATTAAAGGGACACTTTTTACCGCAGGGCTCGCATCTTCATCTTCTTCCGGCTTTAAGCTTTCAATCACGGGATCGCCCGGCAGCGCCGCGGATTCATCAACAGTTTCAGGCGACCAGATGAGCTTATTGCTCACCTCGGCTATTATGGCATTTATCGTTCTTCTCATCGCGGGCTGGATGTCCGAAGGATTAGCAAGCGCCAATGTCCCGTATTTTTCGGAGTATCTGGCAAGGACAACATAATGATCGTTTTCGGTCTCTCCAACAAGGACCGTTCCGTCCGATGCAACATTGAAGCTGACATCTTCCTTTCCTTTTTCAAGTTCCCTCAAAGCCATTCCGTGCAATATTTTGGCGTTCTCGCTTATCGCGGTATCGCTCATCGCCGGGACTTTCTTCTGTTCCAGCGTTACTTTCAACTCCCGCGCCTGCAGCTGTTCTATTATGACCATGTCATCTTCACGCCTGACTGCGAATCCGCAGGCGGGTAATAGATTGCCCAAACATCTCTTCATGCCTTGTATGTCGGAGGATGAGGTGCCTATGGCAAGCGGGGCGTTCGTGCGCCAAGTCCTGGACATTCCGGACATTGCGGGACCGTCAGGACCCTTGAGCAGACTTATCGTGAAATGCGGCCCCTTTTCCGTGATGACAAAATACGCGTTGTCGCATTTCACTTTGATGATGTTATTTACTATGCGAAGTTTGCTTGCCTCGTACACATTCCTGGTGCCATAAAAGTTAATCATCAATGGAGCTGGCGCCATTGGCGATGCCTGCCGGATGCCCTGCATGATGGCTTCGGATGTGCGGTTGAATCCGCTCTCGTACGGTCCCGGGGAAGTACCGTTCCCAATATTATTTAATGGATTTATCGGCATAATAAATACCTTTAATTTATCGTGAGAAACCATGAAAAATTTCAATTAAAAGACAGGATTTTTACGGGGAATAAAAGCTTAAGCCGGCCTCTGAACCCAGTCCTTGTCCCGGTAAACCGAGCGGACCCTCTTTGAGAAGGTAAAGTATGAAAGCCATATTGCGGGAGCGATCGTGGAGATCACGTCAAGCAGAACGCTTTCCGGTGAGATCGACAAATCCACGGGGAGGATGATCAACGAAAGGATTATCTGGGAAAGCAGGATGATCCTCAGATAGTTCACGTATCTCCAGTCGCGGAAGCGCTTTGAAATTATCATCATTGAGACGATGAATTGGGCCATTATAAGCACGTCATTCGATATGGCGGTGAAAAGAAAAAGCGCATATCTCCCCTTGTCATTCCAAGCTGAAGGATCAAGTAGCGGAAGGGCAGGGATCGTTACCGCAAGCCATATGAGCATGCTTAAGACCATGGAAATAAAATAGAACAACAACCATCCGCCGATCGCGTCCTTTCGCCTAAGGATGCAAATAAGCGCAATGATCAATAATATAACGATCCTGATGATCTCGGCCATTCAGATCCCCTTTACTTTTGCGCTTGAATAACGGCCTTCTTCCATCCATTATACAGATCGGCGCGAAGATCGTCATTCATTCTTGGTAAAAAGCTTTTATCGATCTTCCAGAGTTTTTTGAGTTCAGCGACATCTTTCCAGAATCCAACACCAAGTCCCGCAAGGTAGGCCGCTCCAAGCGCTGTGGTATCGATTATTTTCGGCCGGATGACCTTCGCCGGCAGGATATTTGCCTGGAACTGCATGAGGAAATCATTCTCCGTCGCTTTCCCGTCGACCTTCATTGACCTTATCTTCAAGCCCGAGTCCTTTTCCATGCACGCAAGGACATCCTTTGTCTGGTAGGCGAGGGACTCAAGCGTTGCCCTGACGATATGGGACTTTGTCGTTCCCCGGGTTATCCCCGTTATTGTTCCCCTGGCGTACATGTCCCAGTAAGGCGCGCCAAGCCCGACAAAGGCGGGGACAAAGTATACTCCGCCGGTATCCGGGACCGACCTTGCGATCGCTTCTGTCTCCTGTGCTTTCTTTATAAGCTTTAGCCCGTCGCGGATCCACTGTACGGCCGCGCCGGCGATGAAAACAGAACCTTCGAGAGCGTAATATACTTTTCCTGCCGAGTCCTGCCTGCCGGCAGGCAGGCCCCATGCGATCGTTGTAAGAAGCCCGGTCCTCGATGATACCGCTTTCGTCCCGGTATTGACCAGCATGAAGCAACCTGTTCCGTAAGTGTTCTTGATGTCACCTTTGTCATGGCAGCCCTGTCCAAAAAGTGCCGCCTGCTGGTCGCCCGCGATGCCGGCTATCGGAATGCCGTCGGGTAGAACCCTGATCCCTTTCGTGCGCCCGACAACACCCGAAGAAGGGGCGACCCTCGGAAGGATATTTTTAGGAATACCGAGGACCTTGAGCAGCTTCTTATCCCAATCAAGCTTCCTGATATTGTAGATCATCGTCCTTGAGGCGTTCGAATAATCAGTCACATGGCTTTTACCGGCTGTCAAATTCCATATGATCCACGTATCTACCGTTCCAAAAGCCAAGCTTTGACTTTTAACTTTTACTTTTACCTTTTTTCCTTTAACTTTTGCGTTTTCAAGGATCCATTTTATCTTCGTTCCGCTGAAGTATGCGTCGATCTTAAGACCGGTAGCCTGCTGGACGTAAGGTCCGAGCCCTTTCTTTTTCAGCCAGTCGCATATGGGGGCGGTACGGCGGCACTGCCAGACGATAGCATTATACACGGGCTTTCCCGTTCTCCTGTTCCAGATCATCGTGGTCTCCCGCTGATTGGTGATGCCGATGGCGGCGATCTCTTGTCCCTTTATCCTGCCTGCCTTGAGCGCGTCGGCTATCGTAAGCTTCACGGACTGCCATATTTTCATCGGATCATGTTCGACCCAGCCGGGCTTGGGATAGATCTGGGGGAATTCGCGGTATGCTTTAGATGCGATCTGACCTTTTTTGTTGAAGATGATTATCGTTGAGCCTGTGGTGCCCTGGTCAATGGCGAGGATGTACTTTTTCATGGCAAAATTATACTTCAGCGGTATGGAAAATACAAACCTATGTGAAATATCCGTTGTTTTCTTCCGATAATACATAAAGGATTATATGCAATTTGAAGCTATAAGAGGCAATTCTCTCAGCATACTTCCGCCGGCCGTTGCCGCAAAGGTGGCTGCTTGCCCCATTATAATGCAGGCGATCGAGAGCTGCGCAACAGATGTGCCATCCGGGGCAGACAATATTGAATATTGGAGAACGATCGGGCCAAGCTTCGAAGACGCAAAGATAAAGAGGGACGATAGAACGCTGGAGCCGCACGTAAGAGATCTACTGGCCAGTGTGAGGGATAGGAACAAGTCCATACTTGATGTAGGTTGTGGCGTCGGCAGGCTCTCCGACTTTGTATGGGTGCAGGGATTCAGGAATTATACGGGTATTGACGTGTCCCAAGACAATATCCTTGCCGCCGCGATCGGACTTAAAGGCTTCCAATTTGAGGTCGCCGATATCCTGGATTATAGACCTGGTGTCGTATTTAATGCCGCGATAGTTTCGGACGTGCTTCTTTACATGTATCCCCCTGAACAGATAAAAGCCCTAATAAATCTTCAAAGCATACTAAATCCGGGTGCCCCGATACTTGTCAGATGGGCTCCCGGTAACAATAAGATAGAGAAAAAGACGGGAGATATCGAGGGAGGCGAGATCGTGAAAGGATTTGCTTTCCTTGCCTCTGAAGAATATATCCGGCAGATAATGGGGATAAGCGGATTTTCAGTTATCTCGATCACAACAGAAGCGGTACCGATCAATGTCGGCACCAAGGATGAGAGGATCCAGCCTTATCTTATTGTTCACGCTAAAAAAGGGTAGAGCGGATCTGCTAGCTGCGCTTGTTTATCCAATCAACAATATCCGCGAAAACCTTCTCCCTGCCCTTATCAATATAAAGCGCATGGTACATCTCGGGATACTGCTTGATCTCCTTGTCCTTCGATGGGATCTTCTTGAAATACTTTTCAGCCGATTCCGAAGATATCATCTTGTCCTGGCCGGCAAGGAGCATCAGCACCGGCAAAGTGATCTTCCGCGGCATCATGCTCACGAAAAGCATGGTCTTTAATATAGAAAGGAAGAACCTGGCCGTGAAATTCCTTACCTCAATCGGATCGCTGTCGATCTTTTTTATGACAGCGGGATCCCTTGTGAACAGCGATGCCGAGAAGCCGGCCGGGAAAAAGCCCATGGGATCAAAAATGGCCTCCCTGAATATTTCCGCCCTCACATTAAGCGGTATCGCCATCTTATCCTTCAGGGCAGGAGAGATCAGGATGAGGCCGTCCAGCAGGTCCTGATGATGGATCGTAAAATCGAGCGAGATCAAACCTCCCATAGATTCCCCGAGAATGAAGATCTTCTTGCCGGTGTGCTTGATCCTCGCGAACTCGACAAGAGACCTCATGTCGGCAGTGTAGATCTTGAAGTTGTTGATATGGCCCTTGATGGAGGGCGACTCGCCGTGGCCCTTCAGCTCGATCGCATAAACGTAATAGCCGGCCTTTGAAAGAAGCGGCCCCAATTCATGGAACCTTCCCGAGTGGCCGCCCAATCCGTGCACAAGTATCATCACGGCCTTTGGCTCATCGCACGCCCATTCCCTGTAAAATACTATGCCGTCGAACGATCTTAACATGGACAGATTATACTGCTTAATAAGTTCGTCGACAAGCAAGCCATAATTGGAAATGGTACGCTACTCTGCTATAATACGGCCCGTAGGAAGAATTCCCCGACATTTAGAAAGGAAGTAAATCTATCATGATGACAAGAGAAGAAGTTCTAAAGACGGTAAAATCAAAAGGCATCCGGTTCATATGGCTTTGGTTCACTGACATCCTGGGACAGCTGAAAAGCGTCGCGATCTCCCCAAGCGAACTTGAAGAGGCGTTCTCCGAAGGCATGGGATTTGACGGCTCATCCATCAGGGGATACGCAAGGATCGACGAAAGCGACATGATAGCCAGGCCGGACCCGTCCACTTTTTCCCTTGTCCCGTGGCGGCCCGAGGAAGAGCCGGTTGCAAGGATGTTCTGCGACATACTCAATCCGGACGGCACGTTTTTTGAGGGCGATCCCCGGTATATACTCAAGAAGAACCTTGATAAGCTCAGGAAAAAAGGCTACATCTTCAATGTGGGGCCCGAGTTGGAATATTTTTACTTCAAGGACGATAAGGCCACGGAAGTACTGGACCACGGAGGATATTTTGACCTCACGACACTTGATGCCGGCTCGGACTTCAGGCGCGACACGATATACGCGCTTGAGAGCATGGGCATACAGGTGGAATACAGCCACCACGAAGTGGCCCCTTCGCAGCATGAGATAGACCTTAAATATTCGGATGCCCTGACCATGGCCGATAACGTCATGACCTACAGGATCGTCGTCAAGGAGATAGCGAAGAAATACGGATTCTACGCCACCTTCATGCCAAAACCGGTGTTCGGGATAAACGGCTCCGGCATGCACGTGCATCAATCGCTTTTCTCAATAAAAGACAGCAGGAACGTATTTTTTGACGCGAACGAAGAGCACCATCTGTCCAAGATCGCGAAGTGTTACATAGCAGGCCTGCTGAAGCACTGCAAGGAGATCACGCTTGTCACAAATCAATGGGTGAACTCATACAAGAGACTCGTACCGGGATACGAGGCGCCGGTCTACATATGCTGGGCAAGGCGCAACAGGTCAACGCTTGTGAGGGTTCCCATGTACAAGCCCGGCAAGGAAAAGGCCACCAGGATCGAGTTCAGGAGCCCTGATCCGGCGGCCAATCCGTACCTCGCGTTCTCCGTGATGCTTGAGGCCGGGATGAAAGGCGTTGAAGGCAAATACGAACTGCCTGCGGCGGTGGAGCGCGACGTTTACAATCTCGGAGAGGAAGAAAGGAAGAGCCTCGGCATCGACACTCTGCCGGGCAGCCTTATTGAGGCGATAGAGCTTGCGGAAGCCAACTCGATCATCAAGGAAGCTCTTGGAGAGCATATCTACAACAACCTTATTGAAAGCAAGAAAGTCGAGTGGGACGAATACAGGACGAATGTCCACCCTTACGAGATAAAGAAATATCTCTCTATCTTGTAGCCGGTCGTTGCTTTCGCTAGAGGGGACCCCGAATGCCAAAAAGGTCATATACCAAACAGATACATGCTTTGTCCGAAATAAGCCGGGCGATCGCCTCGGAATCCTACATCGAGGACATACTTAAGATCATAGTGACGGTAACGGCCCGGATAGTTGACTCAAAGATCTGCTCCCTCATGCTGCTTGATCCGGAAAAGAAGGAGCTTGTAATTAAGGCGACGCAGTCGGTCAGCGAAGCATATAACAAGAAGCCGAACATTAAGCTCGGTGAAGGCATCGCAGGGAAGGTAGCAAAGGAAAACAAGCCTATCTATATCCCGGACGTGAAAATGGACAGGCGGTATGTTAACGTTGACATAGCCAAAAAGGAAGGCCTCTGTTCGCTTCTCTCGATGCCGCTTGCCTCAAGAGGAAAGGTCATCGGGGTCTTGAACGTCTATACGTCGGAGCCGCGGAAGTTCTCAAAGACGGAGGTCGAGTTCCTACTGTCCGTTGCGCACCAGGCGGCGGTGGCGATAGAGAACACACAGTTGATGCTTAAGGCAAAATTCATACAGGAGGAGCTTGAGACCCGCAAGGTCGTTGAGCGAGCTAAAGGCATCCTTATGAAAGAGTACAAGCTTTCCGAGGAGGAAGCTTTTAAGAGGATACAGAAGATAAGCATGGACACAAGAAAGTCCATGCGGGAGATCGCGGAAGCGATACTTTTGACAAAAGAATTAGTAAAGTAATGCGAGGTGATATGAATGACCCCTACGTCGATCAGAAGGCTCATATGGGGAGTGACGGTTGTAAGCGCCGGGATAATCCTGCTGCTTCAGGCGCTGGAGATGGTGCCCGGGCATGCCTGGAAATATATTTGGCCCGCATTCGTCATAATAGTCGGGTTTGAGCTGATGCTCACTTCCGTGTATAAGGGCGGCGAAGAGATAGAGATAGAGGTGCCCAAGTTCTGGTTCAAGAAGGTAAAGAAGGCAAAGAAGTCAGCAAAAAAGTAAGGACGGAAAGCAGGTATTATTAGACCTTCTTTTTACGGACCGCTTGTTGCTTTTCTGCGCGCTTTTCATGCTCGACCAGCTGGGAAACGGTAACGAACTTGTAGCCGCGTTTCTTGAGCGAAGAGACAATACCGGGAAGCGCCTCCACGACCTGCCAGCTTATGTCATGCATAAGAACTATGTCCCCGCCCTTGACGAGCGCGTTCACCCTTCTTGTGATGGAGCCCGGATCCCGAAGCCCGCTCAACTCGTGAGTGTAATCGTCAGCATGTACTGACCATAGAACGATGTCGTATCCCGACTTTTCGGCAAGGACCCTTTTCTCGCGGGTCAGAAAGCCGTTGGGCGGCCTGAAATACTTGACGTCCTTGCGCGTGTTGGCTTTTATTATCTCCGATGTGGTCCTCAATTCGTCGCGCAGCTTGTCGTCGCTCAGCCAGTTAAGCCTGGCATGGTTGAAAGTATGGTTGCCGAGTTCATGACCGTCTTTTGCAATGCGCTTAAGCAGATCAAGGTTGTCTGCCGCCTTTTTGCCGATGACAAAGAAGGTGGCCTTGACGCCGCCCTTCTTCAATATATCGAGCACCTTCCCTGTATATTTATCGGATGGGCCGTCATCAAAGGTAAGGGCCACTAATTTTGAAGGAAGACCTTTCCAGATAATCCTTGCGAACGAAGGATAAGCAAGAAGAACGAATATAAGGATAAAAGCCATCGATCTTTTACGCATACAGTAATATATTTTATCATTTATTCCCATCAAGCGCCACGATGCTATCAAAGGCTTATGTGGCCAATAAACCTGCCTGCCCTGTCTGCCCTGCCTGCCGGCAGGCTGGCGACAGGCAGATCGGTTACCATTTATCGGAAACCGCGACGATTCTGTCGCAGGTTTCCGTGGATCAAGACGGAAGCCTGCGCCTTCGGACTTCGCGGCTTCCTTTTTCAGGTGAAAATAGATGTCTTTATTTTTATCGAAAAGATAGTAGAATGACATCATTAAAGGGGGATTTGAAAGGGGGAATTTGATTGTCAGCAACATTTTTGATACAGACAATAAAAGTTGTCGTAGCACTGTTCATAATAACCGATTCCATTGGCAACCTCCCGTTATTCATGGGCCTCACTGAGGGCATGAGCAATGAAGAGCGCAGGAAGGTCATAAGGACCGCGCTATGGACCGGCCTTATACTTATCGCGGTATTCGGCCTGGCCGGATCCCTCATTTTTGAGCTCTTCAACATAACCATCGAGGACGTGAAGATCGCGGGAGGCATACTTCTCTTTATAATCGCCATAGAGATACTGATGAAGGGGCAGGTCGGCAACGAGCACCAGAAGGACATAGGGATAGTCCCGCTGGGCTGTCCACTCCTTGTCGGGCCCGGCGCGATCACCACGATATTCATGATGATGAAGATATATAATGTATTTATCGTAATTACCGGCGTGCTCATTTGCTTCTTCCTGATATGGCTAGTATTCTATTTTGCCGAAAACATCTACGGATTCCTCGGGAAGAACGGCTCGCTTCTTGTGGCAAAGATCGCCGCGATAATCATTGCCGCGATCGCTGTGCGGTTCATCCGCCAGGCCGTTCAGGTCATCTTCCACCTGATATGAAAAAGTTCGTATTAATATCAGTTGTAGCCGTCATCCTTTTATCATGCGGGATCTTCGCTCAGGAAAAGTTCCCTGCATATACCGGTTATGTCAATGATCTTGCAGGAGTGATAGACAAGGATAACGCGGCAAAGATACTGCACAACTGCAATGAGATAAAGAGAAGAGGCTTCGGGGAGCTCGCGATAGTGACGGTAAAGAGCACGGCCCCGCTTGATCCGAAGACATATGCCGTAAAGCTTTTCGAAACGTGGAAGATCGGTGAAAAAGGCAAGGATAACGGAGTGCTTGTCCTGCTTTCCATGGAGGACAGGCGGGCGGAGATCGAGGTCGGATACGGGCTTGAAGGCGTGATAACCGACGCGATGGCCGGCCAGATACTTGATATTTACGCCGTGCAGGAATTCAAGGATGGAAGGTACGGCGAAGGTCTTTTCAGTCTTACCACTGCGATATACACCCTGATGTCGAGGGCTGCGGGCAAGGAGATGGAGGAAGTAAAGGAGCTGGGAGAGCGCCCCAGTACGGCCGTACCGGAAAGCAACAACATCGTAACGGCGGTGATCATCGCCGCCTTTGTCCTGATGATGCTGCTTTCTGTCTTTGCAGCGGGGATAGCTTCGGGGATCTTTGGCGCCATTTTCGGTGCGGTTCTGGGATTTTCGTTCTTTGGCGTGATAGGCGCCGTTATTGGTGCAATAATAGGCTTCGTGTTATCATATACCCGTTTTCCCACATCCAGGAATCGCGGGGGATGGGGCGGTGGATTTGGGGGAGGATTTGGCGGGGGCGGAGGCGGATTCAGTTTCGGTGGCGGAGGCAGTGGAGGGGGAGGGGCGGGACGTAGTTGGTAAACTGATAAAAGAATAGGTTAATATATAAGGAGGGGGAGGTATATATGCAAAAATGGATGATAGCGGGCGGGATAGTATTGCTTGTGTTGCTGTGGATCGGCGGTATTTATAACGGGATGGTGGGGAAGGACCAGAACGTGGCGCAGAGCTGGGCGCAGATCGAGAACCAGCTGCAGAGGCGGTATGATCTTATACCGAATTTGGTGAACACGGTAAAGGGATACGCTAAATATGAAAAAAGCGTTTTTGAGGCCGTGACAAAGGCAAGGTCGGCGTGGGCCGGGGCAAAGTCAGGATCGGAGAAGGTGACGGCGGCTAACCAGCTGGAAGGCGCCATAGGAAGACTTATCGCTGTGGCCGAAAGTTATCCTCAATTAAAAGCATCCACAAATTTCATCGCGCTTCAGGACGAGCTTGCGGGCACTGAGAACAGGATAGCCGTGGCGCGCATGAGATATAACGAAGCGGTACAGGATTACAACAAGACCGCGAAGAGGATCCCTACTGTACTATTTGTAAAGATGTTCGGTTTTGACGGGCAGAAGGAGTTCTTCAAGGTAAAGGATGAGGCCGCGAAACAGGCCCCGAAGGTGAACTTCTAGGAGAGAAAACCATCCTTTAGTTGGTCTGGTTGGATCAGGCGATCCCCTTATTTATAGATAATTACGGGATTATTATAGTAAAGATTGCCATTCAGGCCGTATATATACTTTTCGATCTTATCGCTCGCCACGTCTATTACGGCCACTTTATCAGTTAGAATAATGTCAACAACATATACCTTGCTGGCGGTCGCAGCCATAAAACCAGGATTTGCGAAAGACTCACCGGTTATTATTATTAAGGAATCGAACTCTATTGTGCCTGTTGATGTCGTCGTCGTATGAACTTCACCGATCGGTATTGCCCTGGATATATACACTTTATTCGTCCCGGGGACATTAACTATCCCCCAGTATTCACGCTCAGGGGAGAAAATAAATATTTTGAAATCGGAAATATCGTTCATGTTCACTATTGCGAGATTCCCGAACATGCTGTGCATTGCTACGTAAACATATCCGTCCTTAATGATCAGATCGTGCGGGTAATTACCAAGATCGACAGATTCAACTGTCATGGTTTGTAGGTATACCTTGTTTAGATATGTGTTGCCTGCATTTTGAACACCTCCGCAAACATAGGCGCGGGTGGAGGTCGCATCAAGCGCTATCCTTGAGGCTTTATCGTACAGGGCGGTGGTTTCATAAGTATATCCCCCGTTAAGGTATATCTTGAAGAACTCGTTCGTCGTGGTCCCGGTCATGTACAGAAAGTTCCCGTCATGGCTTACGGCCATTCCCGCGGATTGTCTTGAGTTCACGACCTCGAATGACCCTGTTTTTGTGTTAGTTGCCGTATCAATTATCAGCACATGGTCAATGTCGGTCGAGCAATATATCTTTTTCCCGTCAGGGGACGCCGCGATGGCGTGTGGTTTATATGCTCCAAGTTCGATCGGTTCAGATGATGTATTCGTTGATCCATTTATTATCAATATCGTATTATTATTTTGGCTACCCAAATATATCCAGGGCGTACTGACGGAAGTGCCCGCGCAGCCGTAGAGGAAAGCGATGATCAGGGAAAGGGACAGTAATGCGAGAATTGAAACGAATATCCTGTTTTTCATGTGGCCATCTCCTTATGGAATATATTCCCAGGCTCCCATAGAGGGCTTTGTTGCGTTTCTTGAGAATCCCCCGATGTCGGTTGCCGGCGTACTTTCATTTGTGCCGCCCTGACTGATCTCACTCGTTGTATTTGATGTCAATTTAAAGTCCAGTGCATTGTCATATGAAGGGCTATCTGCGAAATTCGGGGCCTTGTTTATGGCTCCGGTGTACCCACCCCCAGCAATATCGCTGTTTACCAATTTTACACGAACATTTTCATCGCCGGAGGTGCAAGCTATCTGGTTTGTTTTATTGCCCCATATTATAGAATTTCTTGCCTCAAAAGACGCAGTGCCGTTGTTATATATGAGCCATAAGCCGCTTCCGGTGGTTCCCGCTTCATTTGACACTATTGTGCAGTTGGTCATGAAAAGATAGCTGAAAGTAGCGCTGATAGGACTGCCGAGCGTGTGTTTTATCCCGCCGCCCCACCGCCCCGATTTATTATTGAAAATAATGCAGTTCACGAACTTGGCATAGCACATTTCATCGACAAATATCGCGCCGCCATCACAAGTGGCATCATACGTAGCAGTGTTGTTCGAAAAAACGCTTGATTCCACCGTTAGGGTGGCGCCACCCGAGTAATAAAGCGCGCCGGCATAGCTTAATGATGCGCCTGAGGCACGATTGCCATCGAAGATGCAATTATTTATCTTGGAATAACCAAGAGCACTTATGGCACCACCATATTTTGCAGTGTTTCCCTTGAAAGTGGTATTCTCCAGCACAAAATATACATCAGAGGTGTTATTAATTCCACCCCCGTAGCCCGAAGAAGTGTTATCGCAGATGAGCAGATCATTCAGTCTTACTTTTTGTTTGAAGCCCCCCGTATTTGCTTTAATGTATACCCCTGCGCCATCACCGGCGTTCCCTTTCTTTATCGTCATTGACTCGATGGTTATTCTCTGGACATCCACGAGATCTATATATATGGCCCTTCCGCTCTCGCCGGCATCAAGCGTTGTCGCGGTTGTTGACTGGCCTTTTAAGGTTAAATTCATCCTCGCGTAAACAGTTGGCCATACGACATTTTCGCTATATACTCCATTCAACACATAAACAACCTCGCTAGTCAAAGCGCTGTTCAGCCCTTTCTGGATCGTTTTATAAGGCTTAGCCGCGGAACCGTCCCCGGCGTCATCGGAACCTGTGGTTGAAACATATACATCGTAATATGTAACGGGAGTACCTCCGCCGCCCGGACCACTGGCGCAGCCGTAGAGGAAGGCGATGATCAGGGAAAGGGACAAGATTGCGAGAATTGAAATGAATATCCTATTTTTCATGTGGCACCTTCCGTTGTAAGAATGGCGACATTATACTCTTTTAGGACGCAGGGGCAAAGGTATTGTTTCTTTTTCGTATTTATCGGTTATAATTGCCGTGTTTTAAAAAGGGGGATCTTATGGGAATATACAAAATGAGAAACTTGTTGATTGCCGTATTACTGATCATCATTCTTGCGGTCTTAAGCGGTGTATTCAGCTCGCGCGGTGAAAAACTGTACAGGCAGGCCGCAGGGCTTGAAAAGAAGGCCGATCTTTTCAGGGCGTTCGATACATATAAGAAGGCGAAGGCCGAGCTTGTTAAAGAGGAAAAGATCAAGCTTGCAGATGAATGCCGCCACGCTTTCACCCGCATAGAGAAAATAAAGCTCACATACACTTTCACCGAAGACAAAGTTAGGAGGATGATGAAGGAAAGGTTCCCCAAGATAGCTGCGGAAAGGATCGATGAGGTGATAAAAGAAGGCCGGCTTCCGCACATGAAGATAGACGGGAAAGTACATTACTTCGTCGACTTCATGAACACGCTCAACCATGTCTATCCCGATTTCCGACACAGCGAAGAAGCGGGCGCTTTAGGGAAAGTGACAATGCTGTTCGACATGATGGGGAAGTATCTTTATGAGAAGGACGCCGGAAAGAAGGGGCAGACGCTTTTCAGCCCGATCAACTACACAGCCGAAAGCTCGATGACGCTGCCGAGGAACAAGCTTCCGAAGGAAGGGACTCTCAGGGTGTGGTTGCCGCTACCGCTCGTTACCGCGGCCCAGCAGAACGTCAGGATCATAACGATCTATCCCGAAAAGTACGTCAAGTACCCGATCAAGATAGACGGCGACATCGGGCTTGCGTACATGGAAATACCCCTAAAAGAGATAAAGGGCGACCTCAAGATAGGCACAAAGTTCACCTTCACCCATTATGAGGAGAGGTTCACTATCGATCCGGCAAAGATAGGGGAATATGACAAGCAGAGCGCTCTTTTTAAAAGGTATACCGCGCCCGGCAGGAACATCGCGATAACGCCGTCCATTGCCGCAAAGGCAAGGAAGCTTGCAGGAAAAGAAAAAAATGCCTACAGGATAGCGAAGATATTCTACGACCACATAGTATACGATCTTGATTACAGCTACACTCCGCACGCGGCCCTTGATGCGCTGGGCATTCCCGAATCCGTTTTTGTTCACGAGAAAGGGATAGGGGACTGCGGCGCGCAGAGCATGTACTTTGCGGCCTTGTGCCGCTCGATGGGGATCCCGGCGAGGGCGTCAGGCGGGATGCAGCTTTTCCCTGTTCAAAAGACGGGGTGCGGCGACCATTTCTGGGCGCAGGTATATTTCCCCAATTACGGCTGGGTTCCCGTGGATACTTCGGTAGGGCAGTTAATAAGATACATGGACGGGGTGCCCGAGAAGCAGCAAAAGGACTATATTGAATATTTCTTCACAAAGATGGACCCGTTCAGATATCTTATCCAGGTCGATGTGGACCTGCCTTTGATCCCGCCGCTCGACGAGCCGGCGGCATTTTCCGCGGTCCTTCAGGACCCCGTAATGATCTGCCGCGAGATGGACATCAATCCGGGCATAGTCTTCATGGACGCATGGAAAGTGACGGTAAAGAAGGTCAATTAGGGATATGAGCTTGTATTAAGATCCGGTCGGGATGTTTACGTGAACAGGCCGTCGGGCCATTTTTCGGCGGTGCCGCGGACAGGCGGTTTACCCTGAAGTATGCTTGCAAAATCTTCCACGGCATCATCGGAAACATTGCCCCCATCGTTGGTGATAAAAAGCACCTCATGATTTACAAGCACCCAGTCAAACAATGATCCCGTTAGAATAATATCCGCCGTCGAGAACCTGGCTTTCCTGAGGAATGACCTCGCGCCGGCATTCAAAGGCTTCCCCTTTGACCTGAAGTTGTTAACAAGAGAATCTCCCAGTTGATATGAAATGCGGGACCTCCACATGCCGACGGTCGGATTATCGCCTGCCGGCCTCAAAGAACTGACCTCTTCATAGCTAAAGGGGGATATCAGGACGGTTGTAATGCCTGCTGCCGCGAACTTAGGGTTCCTTGTAAGCAGAGCGCCGAGCGAATGGGGAGCTTTTATGATCCCGATCGACTGACCGCTCGCGATCTCTATCATTTGCTGGGCATCAACAGCCCACGAGGCGTTTTGCCAGCGCGCCCAGATGATGTTATCCGGCTGCTTTTCGCGCATCTCGTTCAACTTTGTAGGTGTTACGAAATACGGATAGTTCTTCAAGCTAGGGTCCGAGCAGTAGACGGGCACATCAATGATATTTGTGGCGACATCAGGGTGACGCTCCGCCACCTGGGTAATGAGCCGTCCCCTTCCGGAATAATAAGGCGCCGATAATGATACCAATAAACCCAAGTTAGCACCTCCAGTAACGTTCATTTATCGTAAGTTTGACGGGATAATTTCAATTTACGTTAATTGAAATCTTTTCCCGGTTATTCCGATATAAAGGCATATTGTATGGAGGGAAAGGTATGGATCTGATAACCGCGCCGGTAAGGACCGGAATAATGGGAAAGCTTGCGCAACTGCTGCCGCAGCCGGGCGGCGAGAACCTGTTCCGTCCCGATTTCCTGTCCATTAACATAACAAGCAGCTGTGTCGCAAGTTGCGAGCATTGCTGCGAGTCGCACAACAGCGGCAGGTACGAGCCGATGTCAACCGCCGAAGTATCGGACATCTTAAGGCAGGCCGCCGACCAGATCCCGCCCGCGCAAAGAAGGATATTCCATATATGGGGCGGCGAGCCGTTCCTTGATACGAATAAACTGTTTGCGGCCGTCCATGAGGCTGACAAATACGGTTTCTCGGCGATCAGGATAACCACGAACGGATTCTGGGGAAAGGACAGGAAGGGGGCGAAGGATATCCTTCAGTGGCTGTCCGGAAGCACAACTAAGACGGAAATTATCCTTGAGATATCGTGCGACAACATGCATAACGATCAGGACCAGCTCAAGGTCGAATATCTGGCGAACATCACTTCCTTGACAGAAGAATCCTTCCGCGGGCGGATAAGTTATGATATCAACAGCTTATGGCTGTCCGACAGGAAGAGCCTCCGGGACCTTGCCAAAGCAATGAGCCGCGTTGATCCGTTCGGAAGGGACATCAAGTTCGGGGAATCCCCGAGCGGCATGGAAGCCATGTTGCTTGCCGTTAACGAAGACGAAGAGCTCGAATGGATGAGGCACATTGTTTTCATATTGCCGTCCGTGAAAAGATACGAGCCGGGCATGGACAAATATTTCGGCATGAGGACGCTCAATCCCGAGGACATGAAGTGGGCAATGCGCCCGATCAATTACCACCAGGCCGTCATAGGGATAGACAGGCAGTTCTATATCAACCTTCATTTTTGCTCGATCGGCGCTCTGCGTATGGGGAGCATAAGAGAGTACAGCATGGCGCAGCTTATGGGAAGGGTGGACGTTGATCCGGTCGCGGTGAGCCTCATGAAATGCGGTTATTCGGAGATATATCCGCAGTTAAAAGCTATTTCCAGGGGGACGCATGGCAGTTTCGATGTTGACAGATGGCTGACCCAATTCTATGACTACGCGGACATGCTTCAGGGCCTTGAGTCGGATGAGCCGGTCCTCGCCCTCCATCCAACAAAGCGCCGAAAAGCGGCCTGATACCATATCCTCACATAACGACCTAGATTTTTATCTCTGCAGATATCGCGGGATCAAGGATATCTTTCAGGTCCTTCAAGGGGACTTTTGCTTCCCGGATCCCCTCACTGTACGGCGCCACCTGGTACTGTTCAAATATAAAAACGATGTCGCTACCGTTGAATACGAATCGCTCAAAATTCTTTGCCACAGGGCCAGCGCCTTCCTTTATCCATTTTTCGTCGGCTCTCCAGCCGAGGCTTTTCTTTAGTATCGGCACAACGATCGATGATATCCTAACGGGGTAGTTGGAATCCTTCTTAAAGATCCCGGCGAGCTTGTATTCCATGCCTGTCCTCGTGTCAAAGTTCCTTGTGACCACCCTTGTCATCCCGTGTGCCCCTCCCGTGAAGGCGTAGATGTCAAAGCGGAAGGAGATCATATTATCCGACAGGCGGGAGCCGTTGTATCTTATGAAGAACTCGCTTTTCCACCGGTCGGGGACCTTCTTCATCTTTTGGAAAGCGACAAAGTCATCGACCTCGGCATTGATCATTATCTCTATCTTTGCGTCAATCGATGATATTCCCGTCCTCGGATAGAAGACCGATACGGTGTATTTCTCCGCTTCTATTGATATAGTCCTGTTCTCGATCGCCGGTCTTGGCTTTACGGGAACGGGGACCCTGGGAATAACCGGCAGTTTCGGTAGTACCTGAGGAACGGCCGGCTTTGCGGCCTGCGTGGCAACGGGAGTTACCGATGCTTTAAGTGTTACTGCCGGTTTAGCTGCCTGTGTCGCAATATGAGTGACAGGCGCCTCTATTTTTATTGCCGGCTTTGCGGCCTGCGTGGGCGCGGCAGTGACGGATGCTTCGGATGTAATCATCAGTTTTGAAAAATCTGGCGCAAGAACAACGCTAACGGTCCGCGTACCCTGCAGGTATCCGAGCGTTCCCGATATTATGGATAACAGGATAGTCAAATATATTATTGACCTTCTCATGATATGTAACGGGGGAATTATACTAGTATGCGGTTAACATGCAAGAGGCTTAAAACAAAATCTACTTGCAAAAAGACCCGCCGGTTATATAATCTGCATATTCTGAAAGGGGGAGTTTTCATGAAGAGATTTATCATCCTTGGCTCCGTTCTGCTTCTTATCATGATGTTGTTCACTGCTGCCGACGCGAAGGTCCTGGCAAAGGGATCCACGGTCGTCAAGATCGGCGAGGATATAAACGCGGGAGAAGCATTGAACCTTAAGGACCTGGTTGCCATAAAGGGCAATATCAGTGTAAAAGGGAATGTCGACGGCGACGTCGTGGCCGTGCTCGGCTCAGTACATCTCTTCCCGACGGCCAGGATAAGCGGGGACGTGGTATGTATCGGCGGGGGGATCATAAGGGACGCGGGGGCTCTTGTCGGCGGAGATGTTGTTGATATAGCGATAGGAAAGGGAGGAATGGAAATGGCGGATACAATGGCACCGGTCGTTGGGTTGATGGCAATTGGGGGATTTCTGGTCTTCAAGTCGTTGGCGTTGCTTGGTCTTATCGCGCTCGCGGTAATGGTCGTGTCTTTCTTCCTGAAAAATATCGGGGTTATCGCTTCTTACGCGGAGAAAAAGTGGCTTAAAAGCCTCATGTGGGGCGTCATATATATCGCCCTTATAGTTCCGATAGCCGTACTGCTTGCGGTCACGGTAATAGGCATACCGCTTATTCTCATTGAATTTGTACTGATATCGGCCGCTATGATCATGGGCTTCATTGCCGTTTCACAGATAATCGGCAAGAAGATCACCATCGCGTTCAGGAAGCCCGGGCAGCCGATGATAAATGAGGTCATTGTCGGCCTCATTGCCTTGTTCCTTGTCGAGCTTATACCCTTTATCGGCGGGATAGTAAAGGCGCTCGCATGCCTTATAGGTTTCGGCAGCGCGGCCGTGACAAGGCTGGGGACGAAGAACAAGTAATCTGATCCCTTACCGCTCAAATCGATGATCGCATAAGGCCGCCTTACAGATCAGATTGCTGCGTAATAAGGTTATCAGGCGATCAGTTGATCATGGATAAAACCAAATATCCCAATTCTCCAATTACCCACTTCATATTCTCAAAGTATCTCAAACCATAAAATCCGTCGAGATCCGCTACAATTTGGCCCCGAACATCATTCATTTACGCTTGGTTTAATTGGCAACTAAATTGCATATTAAAGCATCGAGGTGATGGTGATGGCGAAAGAACTTGTTCCATATGAGATCATCCAAAGAAAGATATATATTATTCGAGGCAAAAAAGTAATGATCGACAAGGACCTGGCTGAATTATATCGGGTAACCACAGGCAATCTGAATAAACAGGTCAAGAGGAATATCGAAAGATTCCCGGGGGACTTCATGTTCCAGCTCAAGAAGGAGGAATTTGAGAACTTGATATTCCAAAATGGAAGACCAAGTTACGGCGGGAGAAGGTTCCTGCCATATGTTTTTACGGAACAGGGAGTTGCAATGCTCTCTTCCGTATTAAAGAGCAGGCAAGCTATTCAGGTGAACATCGCAATAATGAGAGCTTTTGCACGGTTAAGAAAAATATTGGCAACGCATAAAGAACTTGCCGCCAAGCTTGAACAACTTGAGAGGAAAGTCGGCATTCTGGATTCGGAAGTAAAAGCCGTCTTCGACGCTATCCACAAGCTAATGGTTGAACCGGAAAAAAAGCCGCCGCGACAGATCGGATTTATCAGGGATTAGCCTATAAAAGTAGCCATCTGATGGGATGTTTGATACAATCTACCCCATAATGAAAAAGATCACATATTTATTTTTCCTCCTTCTTTTTTTAAGCGGCTGCGCGACACAGCCACCGCCGGCACAGGTAAATGTATATACGCCGGAAGAACTTCCCCCGAACATGGTGCTTGTCAAAGAGGGCAGGGTCCCGTATGCGGTATTGAACAATGAAAGATATGCTGTCAGGGCGGCGCTCTATGAGTACAAGAACATATATGTTGCGGAGGTCTCGATAAAGAACAAGACGAAGGCCGATATCGCTACGAAGGAATATTCGATCTTGCTTGTTGACGGCAGGGACAGGAAGCCGCTCGTGATGATGCCGCTGGAAGACCTTAAGAGGGTGGTGGAGGGGACCGACCGGAAGGATGGCGGATCAAGCGGCTTGGCCGGAGCAGAGCAGCGCCTGTCTGAAATACTGATGTCGGTATTCATGGAGATAAAGCCCTCGGACGCCAGGATGGTGCGCAAAGGGCTTGACCTGATACTTGAGAGATACTTTTCTTTCAGGCCTTTGTGGGCCGGGGAGGCAAGGGAGGGATTGATCGTTTACAGCCTCGATTTCCGCCTCGAATACCCAATCAGGCTTGTTATCGATCTAAAGGGCGAGAAGAATGAGATCGTTTTCGTGCCTTCAAAGGACGGGATAGAGTTATAATCAGCCTCCTCTCATGATAAGTGCCATGACCCCTGATACCTGATCCCTGTACTAAAATAACAAAAGCCCGCTATGCTTTTGGCATAACGGGCTTAAAATAAACCTTAAAGAACTCAGGATCTTAGAAATTCCTTCTTGGCCTATCTCCCCTGTCGCTTCTCTCTGTCCTGGGCTTGGCCTCATTCACGACGATCTCGCGATCGCCGATCTTTTGGCCGTTCATCGCAGCTATGACCTTTTCCGCATCGGAATCATCGACCTCAACAAAGCCGAATCCTTTGGCTTTGCCGGTGAATTTATCCGATATAAGCCTTACTGCAAGAATATTCGCGTGTTCCGCGAACTTCGCCTTCAGCTCTTCCTCGGTCACGGACCATGGAAGATTGCCTACAAATAAACTCTTCGCCATCTATTTCTCACCTCACAATATTATGGAGTACTTAGATAATGGCCGCTTTTATAACAAAAATCCAAGGCGAAATCGACCTTGGACCGTTTCAAACTATTTACAAATGAGTAAACTATCTGATCCGCATACCACTAACTTCGACCCTCGAGGCAACAATATACACTATTCCGCAGGGAAAAACAAGCGATATTTATAAAAAAAAGCCCGCTATGCTTTTGGCATAACGGGCCTTAATAAACCTTAGGGAACTTAGAATCTTGCTAAATTCCTTCTCGGTCCTTCGCTTCTCTCCGTTCTGGGTTTGGCCTCGTTCACGACGAGCTCACGCTCGCCGAACTTTTGGCCGTTCATTGCGGAAATAGCTTTATCCGCGTCGGTATCTCCAACCTCTACAAAGCCAAAACCTCTGGCCTTGCCGGTGAACTTGTCCGATACAAGCCTTACAGCGATCACGGAAACATGTTCCGCGAACTTCGCCTTCAGCTCGTCCTCGGTCGTTGACCAGGGAAGATTACCTACAAATAAGCTCTTTACCATTTCTATTCTCACCTCACATCGTATTTGGGTTCTTTAGTTAATGACCGCTTTCATAACAAAAAATCCAAGGCGAAATTGACCTTGGACCGTTTCAAACTATTTACAGATGAGTAAACTATCTGACCCGCATACCACTAACTTCGACTCTTACGTTTTCACTATACACTAATCTTCAGGTATAGCAAGCTATATCTTTATCGGCCTATTTGGGGTGGAATTTCACTTTTTGAACAAATAGCTCACAACTGTTAGCTGTCAGCTGATCTATGACAACTGATAACTGTCTATGATCCCTTAACATGTCGATCCTCACTAAAATAGCTTGCTTTTTTCTCGAACAAAGATTTGGCATGGAAATTGCATATCAGCTATGAGCTATCAGCTATCAGCGGTGAGGGAATATATATGAAGCAAATTGAAGATCTTAACGATCTTGAGGAAGGGTAAAAGGTGTGAGGGATAAGGAGGGATAAAATGACGGATGAAATAGTCCCATATGAAAGCATTGAAAAGCGTATTTTCCTGATACGCGGACAAAAGGTAATGCTTGACTTCGATCTGGCAGGGCTTTATGGCGTAGAAAACAAGCAATTGAATCGTCAGGTAAAAAGGAATAGTGATCGTTTTCCGTCAGATTTTATGTTCCAGTTAACTTTGGACGAATATTTGCGGTGCCAAAATGACACCACAATTTTAGCGGAAGGTCAAGCAAATATGCAGCTGCAAAATGCGACAACAAAATTCACCATGAGAAGGAATCTTCCCTACGTATTTACCGAACACGGGATCCTTATGCTCTCCTCAGTCCTTAAAAGCAAACGAGCCATAGATGTGAACATACAAATAATGCGAACATTTTCAAAGCTCCGGCAAATGGTATCGAACAACAAGGAGCTCTCCAATAAGATCGACCTCCTCGAAAAACGCGTTTTCAAACACGACAGCGACATACGCGAGCTTGTGCGGGATATTCGAAAGCTGACTATCGAGAAAACGGGGAGTAAAGGGAAGATAGGGTTTCTTAGATAAGTATGAAGTTCGAAGTAGGAAGTGGGATAAACAAAGTGGGAAGTGGGAAAAACAAAGTAGGAAGTCCGAAGGCGGAAGTGAGAAGTTAATAATATGGAGACGATTAGAGAGAGGACAAAGAGATTTGCGCTGAGTATTATCAAGTTCTCTAACGGCCTGCCCAAAAGCACATCCTCTTTTGTCATTGCCAAACAGATAATAAGGGCTGCAACATCAGTGGGGGCAAATTACAGGTCGGCTTTAAGGGCAAGATCGAAAGCAGAGTTTATCGCAAAGCTTGGGATTGTTGAGGAAGAAGCAGATGAAAGCATTTACTGGCTTGAGCTGTTGTTAGAGAGTAATATATCCAATTCTGAGAGGACGAAAGCTCTTATTTCAGAAGGTAACGAACTATTATCGATCATAGTTTCTTCGCTTAAAACGGCCAAATCAAATCGTCCTTAGCTTTACTTCGCACCTCGTACTTTTCCCTTTGTACTTCGCCTTTCGCACTTCTGCCTTCGCCCTTCGTACTTCGGCCTTTACCCCTTGTCCCAGGTCCCTAGTCCCTGAT
>Ga0315274_10000596_pt1 | contig 56089 bp, 52 predicted proteins | sample YL17G02_20_MG_FD_203700 | JGI IMG/M metagenome (GOLD analysis project Ga0315274, IMG submission 203700) | Sediment microbial communities from Yellowstone Lake, YNP, Wyoming, USA - YL17G02_20 | ecosystem: Environmental > Aquatic > Freshwater > Lake > Sediment | place: USA: Wyoming | collected...
CGACTGGGGTAAGGGAGATATGGGAGCGCCCCAAGGCGCGGTGCCTATAAATCTTTCTTCTTGCAACCATGAATTGTGTTTGGTAAGATTATAGCGAAAGTTCGTTGAGAAGATCCAAGAGGAGCCATCTTTAAGGAAGGACTACTGTTAACAGTAGTCCTTTTTGTTTGGAAATTTACCTGAACTGTTAGGTTTGCGGCCGCCCGCGCCCGGCCGCAAACCCCGCTCTCTTCAAGAGGGGCGGGATTTTTAACTTTTCTTACGAAAAGGATTTTTTTGGATGCGCTATTTATTTTTTAAATCTAAAAAGACTGACATCGGAATAGCTTTTCGGAAACGCTCTCTGCTATACTTCGTACCTAATAATTCTCCAATCGCCGCTATACAAAAACCAAGAGCTGGTATTTCCCATTTCATTCCACCCGTTAGGATGGCTGCAATCCCACCTGATCCAGTTGTCCATTTTAACAATGTCTTGTCTATTTCCCTCCATTCCGCTTCTGCTTTATGATATTCATCTTTTAATTAATCGCTAAAATTTCTTGCGATACTATCAACCTTAGATAGATCTGCTTCTCCACCAACCTGTCCCCAGATTTTACGTAAAAACGTCCTGAAACTTGCTAATCTTTCTTCTTTTCGAAGCGTGCAAGCAAAATTTGGATCAACCAAATTTAGAAACTTAAAATCTAGTGACTGGAAAGCTTTGGTTAAAGGAGACCAAATATCTCCTTGTCCTTTAAGCCTTCCAGACACAGACAAAATCTCTTCCCATCGTAGTTTCATATCAGTGTAAAGATATGATCCTGTAAGTTGAGCAATATATGACCCCATCTCGAGATTGGCCCCTGTTCTAAATACTAAAAGACTGCTCTTACCAGTTTGCGGAGGTTCTTCTAAAGATAAAGGATCGTTCTTTTTTTTACTCTCCATATATTTAAGCATTTTGTCTAACTTTTCCCCCTCGATTTCAGGAATGGCTTGTTTTATCAACGTTTTCAAAGAACTTGGGGGCAATTGATATAACATTCTCATATATTCCTCTTTGGCAATTTTCATATCTTCTGCCATATCTTCCTCAGAAAACTTCCTATCTTTTACTCTTTCTTTTGCCATATCCCAAGTGCTTATTCTTAACTTATAGTCGAAATCACCAGGATCGGGAATAATTTTTACCAAACCCGCAGCCACCCATGGTCCCAGTTGATGCAACATGGCTACAGACCTTAGAGTATCTTCTTTGTACTGGTTCGGATTAACAATTGGATCGTAATCTTCCCTCACGCACCAAGGATTGACAAATGGCAACATTACTAGTATTTCATCGGTGTATAAAGTATACCGAATAACATTTTGAAGAATGAGTTCCGGTCTATATCTTCCAAGATATAAAGCGCGAAGGTTAGTATCTGGTTTCGGAAGTATTGAGCCAATATCTGTATTAGGTTTCCACAGCCAAGCGATTACTTTATAAAATTCTCTGATTCTATCTTCAGTAAATGACTTTTTAACATCATTCCAGTCTTTACATTTTCTAAATTGAAAAATATCAACCATTGCGTTATAAAGAATATTAGTGCGCTCATCTAAAGAAAGAAGATGGGTTGATATTTCCGGCTGCTGTTTTTTATCTAAACAACACTTCTTATATTTTTTCCCACTTCCACAAGGACAAGGATCGTTTCGAGCAACTTTCATTTTTTCCTCTCAACCAAATCATCAATATTAATGTTCAGGACGTTTGCGATTTTAATAATGGTCTCAATCGTAGGATTTTGTATTCTTCCACTTTCAAGTTTAATAAGTGTGTGATATGAGATATTAGCTTTTCTGGCTAGGCTTTCTTGAGTTAATCCCTTTTCTTTTCTTAATTTTGCCAATTTTTTAAGATACATACAAACTCCTTGACTTGTATTGTAATACTATGTATTATAATACATAGTATATAATTCCTTTATTGCTCTAATTTTAACTCTAGGGAGATTAAAATGCAAGATAAACTAAGATGTGCTATCTATACCCGAGTTTCTACCGATAGCCAAGCAGAGGTTGAATTTAACTCCTGTCAAGCGCAAGAGGAAAAGATTAAATCCTTTATTAATAGCCAAGAAAATTTTTTGGTTTATAAAGTGTACACTGATGCCGGGTTCAGCAGGGCTAACTTGGAGCGGCAAGCACTTCAAGTTATGCTACGTGATATTCAAGAAAATAAGATCAATGTTGTTATAGTTTATAAGATAGACCGGCTCACGCGCTCGCCAAAAGATTTTTATTCGCTAATGGATATTTTTGAGAATTACAAAGTTGATTTTATTTCTATTACCGAAAGATTTGATACCTCTACTCCATCGGGCCGCTTACTTCGCAACATTATGCTTACCTTTGCGCAATTTGAAAGAGAACTTACCAGTGAAAGAACAAGAGATAAATTGCTCGAACGCGCGCAAAAAGGAATGTGGAATGGCGGTGGTTTGCCTTTTGGTTATAAAGTGGTAGATAAGCGGCTGGTGCCTGATGAGCAAAATGCGTTAAAGCTAAGTCAGATTTTTGCGCTTTTTGCCAGCACCGCATCTTTAGCTGAAGTTTATAAGACGTTAAAGAGAAAACAAGTTCTTAATGATAAAAATTTACCTTTTAGCAAAGCACATCTACAAAGCATATTAAGAAATCCTATTTATCTCGGTAAAATGAGATTCTCTGGTAAAATTTATCAGGGTACGCACCAGCCGCTTATCTCGGAAGATTTATTTAACTATGTCCAGCAATTTCATAAAGAGAAATTTAGGAGATTACGCCTATACAAAGATTATCTACTTGCTGGATTAGTCCACTGCGCAGAATGCAACTCCTTTATGACACCTGCGCATTCTACTAAAAAATCTTTGAAACGCTACTATTATTACCGTTGTACAAAAACATTTAAGTATGATTGGAATGCCTGTTCAATTCGGCACGTTAACGCAGATAGGTTAGAAAAGTTTGTAATTGATAATCTAAAAAGGATTTCATTAGATACTAATTACATTGATAGTTTGATCTTCAAGTTCAATTTTAAGGTCTTGGGGCACCATCAAGGACTCGGACTATCGCCTACATGCTCGGAAATTGACCCAAAAACAGTGCAGCAAAACCTTAAAAACTTGTTAGGATACTTAGAAAAGGCAAATAAAATCGAACAAGCTTTAGCATTGAAAAAGTACATTAAAGACATTATTTATTCCAAAGAATCCATCCAAATAAATATGCTTTGCCATCCAGAAGTTATTGATAGGCAAAGCATTAAAAATCCCGCCCCTCTTGAAGAGAACGGGGTTTGCGGCCGGGCGCGGGCGGCCGCAAACCTAACAGTTCAGGTAAATTTCCAAACAAAAAGGACTACTGTTAACAGTAGTCCTTCCTTAAAGATGGCTCCCCCGCGAGGACTCGAACCTCGGACCTGGTGGTTACACTTAACCCGAAATTACTTTCGGAAGTGGACTATATCTTTACCGTCGGCTTCCTGCCTGACGGCAGGCAGGTACGTTACGGTAGCAGGTGCATAGTCTCTGAACCTTCCCCGAAATTTTGGGGCTCGGCTGCTGATTACCCAGATTGGGCTTCCAGCAATTCTCCTGCTTTTTCAACTACGGTTTCCCGTAGAAGCTGCGCTTTGAGCATGAACTTCTCGATGACAATTGGCACAGAGTAACATACACTTATCTAATTCTTCTTTGACTTTAGTCCAACTTCGCGTATAGCCTTTCTCTGAGATACTAAAGTCTTTGCCAGAAGAATTATTGTGATGAAACTCTAAAGCTTCGATACAACGGCTATAACCACATACGACATATTGACCACCTTTATATTCAACTGCCATCTGTCTAATTTTCTTACGTCTTTTATGAACAGCAGCGATTAAATATTGACGGCGATCAGCATAGCGACGCGTATCAAGCTTTGCCAATGTCACCTCCTTTCCTTTTGCTCGGCGACCTCCGGTCGCCTCGCACAGCCACTCGCTCTACCAACTGAGCTACGGGGGAATTATAGGAATTATTTTACACTAAATAAACCCTGAGTCAATATTATTATTAGCACTAACGAAGCGATAAGTTTGAGTCCTTGCGGCTAATTTAATATTTGCATAACTAATTCATTATACTAAAATTATATCTAGAAAGGGTGTCCCTTCGAGGAACTGTTTAGTTTACGGCCGGTACCTATAAATCTTTCTTCTTGCAATCCTGAATAGTATTTGGTAAGATTATTGTAATAGTTTGTTGGAAAGATCCAGAAGGAACCATTTTTAATATAAGATAAATAAAAAAGGAGGAAGTATGGAGTGGCAAAATGGTGGTGGTGGATTCGACAGGCGGCCGCGGGAGATGCACAAGGCAGTCTGTTCAGATTGTAAGAAGGAGTGCGAAGTTCCCTTTAAGCCCAGCGGAGACCGTCCGATCTACTGCAAGGAGTGCTATTCGAAACGTAAGGATAGCGGCCGCTAAAAGAAATAATTTTTATTCGTTTTTCACCTGTTTCCAAGTTAACCCTCTGTGATAGAATATATTGCAGAGGGTTTTTATTTTAAGTTTCTTTATGGTAGTTAAATCGCTGGAAAACTGTCCTCAGGCGAGATATAATTATAACTAATATTTATACGGGCAGCTAAAATTGGCAAGGGCGATAGTATAAGATGAAAAGCAAGGTCTATTTCGTAGCCACAAAAGATTCAGATAATGTTCAGACGGTAAGGAATAAACTTAAAGGCCTACTCAAAGAGAGCCAGGTTTTGGATTTTATCCGCAAAGACCATAAGGTTGCCGTGAAGATGCATTTCGGCGAGGAAGGCAATACCGGTTTTGTCAAGCCGGAATATGTACGTATAGTCTGCGACAGGATATCCGCTAAAGGCGCAACCGCACTCATAGCAGATACCAATACCCTTTATCGCGGCCGGCGCACCAACTCCTGCGACCATCTGGCGATTGCCCGCGAACACGGCTTCACTCGGGAGGCAACCGGCGCAAAAGTGATTGTGCCCGACGATAATAAAAAAGAAAACGCCATAGATATACAAATCAATCAAAGATTCATCAGGACGGCTAAACTGGTCCGGCTTTTTGTGGATGCCGATGCCATCGTAGCTGTTAGTCATTTCAAGGGCCATATTATGGCCGGTTTCGGGGGAGCCCTGAAGAATCTGGGCATGGGCTGCGCCGCCCGGGTAGGCAAACTAGAGCAGCATTCCGATATTTCGCCTATTGTATATGAACAGAAATGCACTGGCTGTGGCGAGTGCGTTAAGGCCTGTCCGGCAAAGGCCATTCTCATCCAAAACAACAAATCGGTTATCAACGGTTTGAAATGTATCGGCTGCGCAACCTGTATTGCCGTTTGTCCCTATTCGGCGATAGACGTGCCTTGGGAGTCGGGCGGAACCACCATCCAGGAGAAGATGATTGAATACGCCTCGGCCGTGATGAAAAACAAGAAGGAAACGGTCGGGTTTTTAAATTTCGCCATCAAAATCACCAAGGAATGCGACTGTCTGGCAAAAGACGACCCCCGGGTTGCGCCCGACATCGGGATACTGGCGTCGGCTGACCCGGTAAGTATTGATAAGGCCAGTTTTGATTTGGTGAATAAGGCCTGCGGCAGGGACATCTTTAAAAAACTCCATCCTCAGCGTGACGGCAACAAACAGCTTAAATATGCCCAGGAACTGGGCCTGGGCAATCTGGATTACGAGTTAATAGAATTGGGCGTAAACTATGGTTAAGAAAATATTGGTCTTTAATTTTTTGGTCTTAAATTTTCTCTCTTTCCCCTGAACACAACCACTTGCGAAACTCATCCACGAAGGGCAGCCAAATTGAAAAGCCCAAGCATTCTGCTTGGGCTTTGTTGTTTCTGATGAACCCGCAATGAAGACAGGAGGGATGAATATAGTATTACTTAGTCTTTGTAAACTGTGCAATTTTTGTTATAACAGAGATATGTTTGATTATTTCCTCAATGGTAGAATTAGGCGTAGAAGCGCCTGCGGTCACCCCTGTGCGTTGCGCATTCCTAAACCACCTGTGTTTTATTCCTTCCTTTGAGTTTATCCAATAACTATGTTTATTCAGGGATTTTGATATTTCGTAAAGCCTTTTGGTATTTGCGCTATTCTTTGAACCGATGATAATCATCACATCGTTATCAAGAGGCATGGTTTTTATTTCTTCCTGTTTCATTCTTGTGGGACGGCATACGGTATTAAAGAACTTCAAGTTAGGTATGCGGCCTTTCAGGGCCTCGGTAATCTTTAAGAATTTCTCCAGGTTCTGGGTAGATTGCGCTACCACACAGGCTCTTTCTATTTTCTTGATCTTATCTAAAGGTATATGTTTTATGTCCTGGATGATTATTGCTTTTGTTTTTAGTTGCCCGATAATACCGTGCACCTCATCGTGAAGTTTGTCTCCTATAACGATAATTCTATGCTGTTTTCTTTCCATATCCTGGACGATTCTATGTATCTCCTTTACCATCGGGCAGGTGGCATCTACAATCTTAAAACCTAATTTCCGCGCCTTTTTAATGGTATCTTGACAGGCCCCGTGTGCACGTATGAGTAGGATTTTATCTTTTCCGGGAATGAGTTTTTTAATCTTTTTTATGCCCGCTTCCTGCATTTGCCTTACTACCTTTTCATTGTGCACGATATCTCCCAGCATATAGACTTTTTCTGTGCGAGAGGCCTTCCTAAGGGCAATATTAATTGCCCTGTTTACCCCGAAACAAAACCCCGCAGATTTAGCCAGGTTTACTTTCATAGATATTGAGCCGTTACAATTATTTTTTAAGGTAATTCTGTTTCAAATAAAATGTCCATAACAAATTTAACACTTTATCCTTGGTTGTCAATTAGAATTTTTTTTAGCCTTTTTATTGCGCAAGCCCTAAAAAAGAAGTATAATAAGTTTCAACCCCCAAAGCGGATTTTTAAAAACAAAAGAATATATGCGCATAAATAAGATTTTTTTTACTTTAATTTTTATCCTGATTTTTATTTTGATTTCTATTCCGGCGTATAGCCAGAAAGATAACTTCAGGATTCGTAAGTTAGTTGTTTTTTATTCTGTGACCTGCCACAACTGTCTCCGGATAGAAAAGGAATTACTCCCGCAGATAGAAAAGAAGTTCAAAGATAAAATTTATATAGAGTATCGCGATATAGCTGATATGGAAAATTATAAGTTAATGTTAGGACTGCAGGAAAAATACGGTCCAGATGTAAAAATTGTCTTGCCGGTTTTTTATTTTGAAGGAAAGTTATTAAATGGTCAGGCAGACATAAAAAGGGAACTTGAGGCGATGATTGCTAATTCGCTGAATAAATTGCAAGAAGCAGAAGCTCTGCCTCCTATAGATTTAGTCACCCGCTTTAAAGCCTTTAAGCCTCTTACTATTATCGGTGCCGGCCTCATTGATGGCATAAACCCCTGTGCCTTTACGGTGCTAGTATTCTTTATCTCCTTTTTGGTTTTACAGGGTTATAGAAAAAGGGAATTAATTTCCGTGGGGCTATCTTTTATCTTTGCGGTATTTTTGACTTATATCTCATTAGGCGCAGGACTCCTGGGATTCCTATATTATGTGGAAGGTTTTTGGCTGGCAGCAAGGATATTTAATTTTTCCATTGGCATATTAAGTATTATATTGGGATTCTTGGCGGTATATGATTTCTTTAAGTTTAAGAAGACGGGTTTAACCGAGGGCTTGGTTCTTCAACTGCCCACAGCAGTAAAAAACCAGATACATTCCATAATCGGGCTGCATTATAGAAAATCCAAGGCTGGAAATGAAAAGCAGGGTTTACATATGCCTGCGTTCAGGCTGGTTTTAAGTGCTTTAATTACCGGGTTTCTGGTATCCATATTAGAGGCGGTCTGTACGGGCCAGATGTATCTTCCGACCATAACTTTTGTTTTAAAGACAAGCCACCTTAAGATACAGGCCTTAGGCTATCTCCTGCTTTATAATATTATGTTTATTCTGCCTCTGTTGGTAATATTTTTCTTTGCTTTATGGGGCGTGACCTCTGAGCAATTTACTAAAGTATTAAAGAGACATCTTTTAGCTATAAAGTTATTAATGGCGATTCTTTTCTTTGGGTTAGGTATCTTTTTGCTTTGGAGGGTATAGGTGAAAAGCTCCAAGCTCCAAGCTCCAAGCTCAAAACTTATTCTATTAATATTTATACTTTTTTTATTATCGGGATGCAATTCGCCAAATAAACCGGCAATCACGCCGCGTTCTGAAATTATTGACCCTTATTCCTGGGATTTTGGTCGGGTAAAAGAAGGGGTTATCTTAGAACATAGCTTCGTATTAAAAAATGAATCCAAGGTTACTTTAAATATAAAAGATATAAATACCTCCTGCGGCTGCACAGTTTCTAAAGTACAAAAAAAAGTCCTTTTGCCGGGTGAGGCTACCTTAATAGAAGTTAATTTTAATACCAAAGGTTATTCCGCTAAAGTACAGCAGTTCATATATGTACACACCGATAATCTTGACAATCCGATTTTAAGGTTTATAATAAAGGCTCAAGTAGAAAGATAAGAAAAGGAGTGATGTAGAATGTGGTCATTAAGATTAAGGATGTGGCTTTTGTTGACTATACTTTTTGGTATTATCTATGCAGTGATAGTGGTTATCGGACGCACCTTTCTGCAAGTAGGAAATTTTTCTTTTTATCTTATTATATCGCTGGTAATGATGTTTATACAGTATATGCTCGGTCCGAAGCTTGTGGAATGGACGATGCGGGTAAGGTATATAAAGCAAGAAGAATATCCGAACTTGCATAGAATGGTAAATGACCTGGCGATGAGGGCACAGATACCCGTTCCCAGGATAGGCATAGCCCAGATTAACCTGCCCAATGCCTTTGCCTTTGGAAGGACTTTAAGGGATGGAAGGGTTTGCGTTACTGAAGGGATATTGAATTTATTAAACGAAGAGGAATTAAGGGCAGTGCTTGGCCATGAATTAAGCCACCTGAAAAACAAGGATGTCCTGACCATTACGATTCTTTCAGTTATACCCATGATTCTTTACAGGATTGCCTGGCAGTTCTTATTCTATGGCCGCAGGCGTGACGGAAGAGGCGCCAATACGGCGCTGCTGGGGTTAACAGCCTTTATCTTTTATTTTATTACCAATCTGTTAGTGCTTTATGCCTCGCGTATTCGCGAATACTTTGCTGATAGAGGCTCTATTCTTTTGGGGAACAGGCCTTCCAGCCTTGCCTCCAGCCTCTATAAACTTGTCTACGGTTCTGCGCGCATGGATAAGGAATCCATTAAGGAGGTAGAGGGGCTAAAGGCTTTTTTTGTCAATGACCCTTCGCAGGCCTTAAACGAGATTAGAGAATTAAAACAGTTAGATTTAGACAAGAGCGGGACGATTGATCCTGATGAATTAGAGGTCTTGAGAAAAAAAGATATACGGCTGGGTTTTGGCGACAGGTTGCTTGAGGCATTAAGCACCCACCCCAATATGCTCAAACGCATAAAGCGTCTCTCTGAATACCAAGCTTAAAACACCAGAGTTTAAAAAAACTAATTGGCTGTTCCTCTTTTTTTAGTCTCCCTTGCATTACTTCAGTCTTTCTTTAATTGACACAATCTTAAATATACTATATAATTATTAATCTATGGAATTAAATGAGATTATACAACAAAGAAAGTCTAAGCTTGAGGCGATCAAGGCCAAAGGTATAACCGCATACGAGGCCGTATCTTGCGAGCATCAAGCTATAGGCCAAGCACTGGATAATTTTCAGGAAGGAAAAAGCTTAAGCCTCTGCGGCCGGATTACGGCTAAACGTTTGCACGGCAAGGCGTTATTTTTAGACTTAAAGGATTCGACGGCTAAAATACAGCTTTATATTAAAGAGGATATTTTGGGCAAAGAGAAATTTGCTCTTGCTGCCGATATGGATATTGCCGATATTATTGGCGCAAAAGGAGAACTCTTTAAGACCCATACCGGCGAGCCCACACTTAAGGTAGAAGATTTTATTATTCTGGCAAAGGCGCTCAGGCCTTTACCTGAGAAATGGCATGGCCTAAAGGACGTGGAGTTACGTTACCGCCAGCGTTATTTGGATTTGATTGCTAATGAAGAGGTAAGAAAAGTATTTTTGCTGCGCTCGCAGATTATAAAAACTATAAGGAATTTCCTGGACGGGGGAGGTTACCTGGAAGTAGAAACACCCATGATGCATTCTATCCCGGGTGGCGCAGCAGGCAGGCCGTTTAAAACACATCACAATGAATATGATCTGGACTTATCTTTGAGGATCGCCCCTGAATTGTATCTTAAGCGGCTTTTGGTGGGAGGCCTGGATAAGGTTTATGAGATAAACCGCAGTTTCCGCAACGAAGGCGTATCTACGAGGCACAATCCTGAATTTACTATGCTTGAGGTTTATTGTGCCTATGCTGATTATGAAGATATGATGCAGTTGTGCCAGGATTTAATTATTCAGGTAGCCAAGGAGGTATTAGGCAAGGCTGCATTTGTATATCAGGGCAAGTCCATAGACTTAAGTCCGCCTTGGCAGAGGTATTCGTTTGCGGAAATGGTAAAAGATAAATTCGATATCCTGCCTTCCGACGAGACAGGGGTTATGATAAAGAAGTTACAAGCTAAAGGATGTGCCAAAGATTTAACGCGGCTTACCCGCTCTCAGGTGGCTAAAATAATCGAAGAGGTCCTGGAAGAGGATATGCAGGCAGGGCCCACATTTATTACGGATTATTTTACTTCCTTATGCCCCTTGGCAAAGACCAAAAAGGATAACCCCCTAATCTCCGAGAGATTTGAATTGTATATTGCAGGTTTAGAGATAGGTAATGCCTATTCAGAATTAAATGATCCCATTGAACAGAGGAGCCGTTTCCAGGAAGAGATTAAGGAATTAACCGGCGATGAGAAAAAAACATTAGATGAGGATTACATATTAGCTCTTGAGCACGGTATGCCGCCTGCAGGCGGATTGGGGATAGGCATAGATAGATTGGTGATGTTGCTTACGGACCAGCCATCAATCAGGGATGTGATTTTATTTCCCTTATTAAGACCGCTGGAATAAAACTTAAGCATTAATAGATATGCTGTGTGAATTATGGCTTAGCCAACGTTATTTTAAGACAGGCAGGAAAGAAAGGATTATCTCTCTGGCCGCGCTTATCTCCATGTTAGGTATTGCCATCGGAGTTCTTGTTTTAATTGTAGTGATTGCAGTGATGAGCGGTTTTGATAAATACCTACAGGATAAGATGATTGGGATTAACTCAAATATGATTTTAGAATTTTATGGCGGCCTAAAAGAACCTTACAGGGTAATAGATAAACTTAAGAGTTTTGAACATATTCAGGCGGCTTCCCCTTTTATAGCCGGCCAGGCATTTATAAAAACAGGCTCTCAGATAATCGGGACTGAGATGCGCGGGATTGATCCTCAACTGCAGCCAAAGATAACCAAAATAAAAGAGTATATGAAAGAGGGTGATTTCAATTTAAAGGGCAATGAAGTTATCTTAGGCGAGGAATTAGCCGGCAGATTAGGACTGCAATTAGGCGATAATATTAGCCTGATATCGCCCGTGACATTAACCAAGACAGACTTTCGCATTAACGGGTTTTTTAACAGCGGTATGTATATTTATGATTCGGGCCTGATAATGACTAGCCTAAAAGGTGCGCAGGATTTCTTCAGGCTCGCTGATTCAGTCACGGGTATCGGGATAAAGGTGGATGATATTTATAGGGTGGAAGCAATAAAACAAGATGTGTATAAAAACCTAAAAGATTTAGGGCAATACGGAATAATGACCTGGATAGATACCAATAGGAATTTCTTGCACGCCCTGAAATTAGAAAAAGTAGTTATGTTTATTGTGGTGACTATGACTACCGTAGTAGCTGCGTTTGGTATTATAAGCACTCTGATAATGTCGGTAATGAGCCGGATAAAGGATATCGGTATATTAAGGTCTGTGGGTGCCAAGACAAAGAGTATATTAGAGATTTTTATTTTTCAAGGCTTAAGTATCGGTGTCCTCGGAATTATTTTAGGGCTGATAGGCGGCATATCCCTTAGCCTTTCTTTAAATAAGGTAGTAGATTTTATCTCACGCGTCATCGGCAGGAGCCTTATACCCAAAGACGTATATTACTTTGACCGCATACCCACTAACATTAATACTGCAGATATCACCTTCATCATTGTTTGTGCTCTAATCATTAGTCTTCTGGCAAGCATTTATCCTGCTTATTATGCAGCGCGCATCAACCCCAGCGAGGCAGTAAGGCATGAATAATTATAAAATGCAGGCTCGGGCAATCCATAAAAGTTACCAAAATGGCGCAAAAAGATTGGATGTGCTCAAAAACATAGATTTAGCCGTAAAGGATAACGACTTTTTGGCCATACAAGGGCCTTCGGGCGCAGGCAAATCCACGCTTTTACATATTTTAGGCGGTTTAGATAACCCCAGTTTAGGCGAGGTTTTATTCGAGGGAAAAAATATCTATAATCTTAGTGAAAACGCGCGGGCGGTATTCAGGAACAGAAAGATAGGATTTGTATTCCAGTTCTATTATCTTTTACCGGAACTTAATGTTTTAGAGAATGTGCTCTTGCCCAGTATGCTAAAGGCATGGCAGGAGAGGGAAAAAGCTAGCGATTATGCAAAATTTATATTAGATAATCTGGGTTTATCTTTGCGTCTGCAGCATCGGCCGAATCAGTTATCCGGAGGCGAGCAACAACGCGTAGCCATGGCCAGGGCATTGATAAATAAGCCTGAGATTCTGCTCTGCGACGAACCCACAGGAAATCTGGATTCGGAAAACGGAAAAAATATTTTAAATCTTCTAAAAGAACTGCACGGCAATGATAGAGTAACCATTATTCTGGTAACGCACGATAAAGATATTGCTGCGGTTGCAGACAGGGTTATTTATCTAAAAGACGGTATCATACTGAATTAAGGAGGAACTTATGGAGGTCTATATCAACGGTAAGTTTTACGATAAGAAGGATGCTAAGATTTCTGTGTTTGACCACGGGCTTTTATACGGCGATGGCGTATTTGAAGGGATACGTGCTTATAATCGGCTGGTTTTTAAATTAAGAGAGCACATTGATAGGCTCTTTGAATCAGCCCATACCATAATGCTAAAGATACCTCTGACTAAAGAGCAGATGGTAAAGGCAGTGGTATTGACATTAAAAGAAAATAATCTAAAAGATGCTTATATACGGTTGGTGGTTACACGAGGCGAAGGAGATTTAGGGCTTGATCCTCGGAGATGTGCGGGGCATGCCACGCTGATAATCATTGCAGATAAAATAGCCTTATACCCGGACCAGGATAAGCTTTATAAAAATGGGTTGGAGATTATTACTGTGCCCACCATAAGGAATCTTCCCGAGGCCCTGAATCCTCAGATAAAATCTTTGAATTATTTAAATAACATCTTGGCAAAAATTGAGGCCATAAATGCGGGGTTTGATGAGGCAATAATGTTAGATTCCTTAGGTTATGTGGCAGAGTGCACAGGGGATAATATTTTTATTGTGAAGCGCAATGAACTTTATACGCCGCCGCAATGTATGGGGACTTTAAGGGGGATTACGCGCGATGCGGTTTTAGAGATTGCCAGGAAATCTAAGATTCCCGTGCATGAACATGTGCTTACCCGCCATGAATTGTATATTTCGGATGAGTGTTTCCTGACCGGCACTGCCGCACAAATTATACCGGTGGTAAAGGTTGACGGCCGCATTATTGGAAGCGGAAAGCCCGGAAAACTCACCTTGAGTTTAACCAAGAAATTTAAAGAGTTGACTAAAAAAGAGGGAATAAGATATTAAAAAGGAGCCAATAAATGTTATGCAATATCTGCGCTAAGAATCAGGCCACTGTGCATTTGACGGAAATCATTGATGACCAGATGACGGAACTGCATCTGTGTGAGGAGTGCGCGCATCAGAAGAGCGCGCAGATGGAACAACAATTTGGATTAAGTGACCTTTTAGCAGGCTTAGCAGAATTTGAGAAGCCCGGTCTTAAAAAAGAAACTGAATCCGTTAAATGTGCCAACTGCGGCCTTACTTATTCTGAATTTAAGAAAATCGGCCGTTTAGGATGCGGCGAGTGTTATACAACATTTAGGAAATATCTGGGGCCGCTTTTAAAGAGGATACATGGCTCAAGTATTCATGCGGGTAAGTCTCCTTTTAAGGTTACTAAGGAGGTTGCTGGGGCTGCGAAGAAAAAGACAGATTTGGCTGGCCTGCGTTATCAGCTTCAGAAGGCAGTCCAGATGGAAGCCTTTGAAGAGGCAGCGAGGCTGCGCGACCAGATAAAGGAATTAGAAAAAAAGCAATCGCAGAATAACCAACATAATAATCAACAAGCAAAGGAGTAGGCCGTATTATGAAACTGAATGATTTGTTGAACAATACCAGTGAATGGCTAAAAAGCACAGGCCCGAATTCGGATATAGTTATTTCCAGCCGCATACGTTTAGCCAGGAATTTAGAAAAGATTGCTTTTCCTCAGTGGGCGAATAAAAAACAAAGTGAACAGGTATTAAATACCGTTGAAGAGGCGATAGGCAAAGTTGATTATTTAAAAAAGACCGCAATCTTTAGGCTTGCGGATTTAGATAGCACCGATAAACAATTCTTGATTGAAAGGCACCTTATGTCCTATGAGCATGCCCAGAAATCGGATTACAAAGCAGTAATATTTGATGCGGAAGAGATAATTTCAATCATGGTGAATGAGGAGGACCATATTAGGATGCAGCTGATGCAGTCAGGATTTAATCTGTTTGAAGCCTGGAATATTATCAACGGAATAGATGATTGTCTGGCAAAAGAATTGTCTTTTGCCTTCTTGTCTGACTGGGGATATCTTACAGCTTGCCCTACCAATACAGGCACAGGTATGCGCGGCTCAGTGATGTTACATATGCCGGCATTGGTGATGACCCGCCAGATTAATCGTGTCTTAGCTGCGATTGCCAAATTAAGTTTTACGGCGCGCGGTCTTTACGGTGAAGGCACACAGGCAGCGGGTAATTTCTTTCAGATTTCCAATCAGGTTTCTTTAGGGCATAGCGAAGGGGAGATTATTGAAAGCATCAATGGCCTGATTAGGCAGATTATTGAGCAGGAAAACCAGGCAAGAGAGGCTTTATTGTCGCAAAATAAGGCGATGTTAGAAGACAGAATCAGCCGCAGTTTTGCTCTTTTAAAGAGCGCGCATATTATATCAAGTCAAGAGACCATTGATTTATTATCTATGGTAAGACTGGGTTGCGATGTAGGTATGGTCAAGAATATTGACCGGCGCACAATAAATGAGTTATTTGTGATTACGCAGCCGGCGCATCTACAGAGGATAGAGAATAAAAAGCTCTCTGCTCAAGAAAGAGATGTTAAAAGGGCGCAGTTAATCAGAAATAAGTTAGCGATATGACGCCGGTCATCTATATAGATTAAGGAGGATAAGTGAGATGTTCAATCGATTTACTGAACGGGCAAGAAAAGTAATTATTTTAGCTAAAGAGGAGGCAAGGCGTTTCAATCACGATTATATCGGAACCGAGCATATACTTCTGGGGCTAATCCGTGAAGGAGAGGGCGTGGCTGCAGCGGTATTAGAGAAGCTGGGGCTTTCTTTAGAGAATATTCGTTTGGAGATTGAAAAATTGGTACAACCCGGCCCAACCACGCAGATTATCGGCGATATACCATTTACACCCCGTTCAAAAAAAGCATTGGAATTAGCAGCAGAAGAGGCGCGCGCCCTGGGCCATAATTATATTGGCACCGAACATCTTTTATTGGGCCTTATCCGCGAAGGTGAAGGGGTAGCCTCGCAGGTATTATTAAATTCAGGCTTAGATTTAAATAAGGTAAGAAATGAGGTTTTGGAAATCTTAGGTTCAGGATTACCCGGCTTTGGGCAAGAGCAACAGCCCTCAAAGACTAAAACCCCGGCATTGGAGGCATTTGGACGAGACCTGGCTGCATTAGCCAGGGATAATCAGCTTGACCCTGTAATCGGTAGACTTCAGGAGATTGAACGGGTTATTCAGATATTAAGCAGGCGCACAAAGAATAATCCGGTTTTATTGGGCGAGGCAGGGGTAGGAAAGACGGCCATAGTCGAGGGGCTGGCCCAGGCAATTGTAGAAGGAAACGTTCCTGAGGTATTAAGGAATAAGCGCATTATAGTTTTGGATTTGGCACTTATGGTTGCCGGAACAAAATACCGCGGGCAGTTTGAGGAAAGAATCAAAGCAGTGATGGAGGAGATAAAGCGCTCTAAGGATGTGATGATTTTTATTGATGAGTTACATACGCTTGTAGGTGCGGGTGCAGCAGAGGGCGCAATTGACGCTTCCAATATTCTAAAACCCGCCCTTTCAAGAGGCGAGATACAATGCATAGGCGCCACTACTTTAGATGAATATAGAAAATATATTGAAAAGGATGCTGCCTTAGAGAGAAGATTCCAAACCATAATGGTTGAACCTCCCACAGTTGACCAGACCATAGAGATACTAAAGGGTCTGCGCGATAGGTATGAAGCGCACCACAGGGTTGTCTTTAAAGATGAGGCCTTAGATGCAGCGGCAAAACTATCTAACCGTTATATTTCCGGCAGATACTTGCCCGATAAAGCAATTGATTTAATTGATGAAGCAGGTTCACGCGCCAGGCTTAATGTCTTAATTGTTCCGCCGGATATAAAGAAATGGGAGGAGAAAGTTGAGACATTAAGAAAAGAAAAAGAAGCCTTTATTAAAAGTCAGGATTTTGAAAAGGCAGCCAGCTTAAGGGATCAGGAAAGACAGGCGCGCCAGGAATTAGAAGAACTAAATCGCCAATGGGCATCTACTAAGGACAAGATGCGTCCTGAGGTCACTGCAGAAGATATTGCCAGGATTGTTTCACAGTGGACGGGGATACCTATATTTAGACTGGAGGAAAAAGAAAGCGAAAAATTATTAAAAATAGAGGAAGATTTACATAAACGTGTGGTAGGTCAGGATGAGGCCATTTCTGCTATTGCCCATGCAGTGAGACGTTCGCGCGCAGGAATAAAGGACCCCAAGAGACCCATTGGTTCGTTTATCTTCTTAGGCCCCACAGGAGTGGGAAAGACTCTACTGGCGCGCGCATTAGCAGAATTTATGTTTGGTGATGAGGATGCACTTTTACAATTAGATATGTCAGAATATATGGAAAAATTTAATGTCTCTCGTCTTATCGGCGCTCCTCCGGGATATGTGGGTTATGAGGAAGGCGGCCAGCTTACCGAGAGGGTAAGACGCAGGCCTTATTCGGTGGTACTTTTGGATGAGATTGAAAAGGCACATCCGGATGTATTCAATATACTTCTTCAGGTATTTGAGGACGGCCGGTTAACTGACAGTTTTGGCAGAAAAGTAGATTTTAGAAATACGGTAGTGATTATGACCTCCAATCTGGGCGCAGAACTGATCCGCAAAGCCAGCTCATTAGGATTTAAGGCACAGGCGCAGGAGGTCACCTATCAGGAAATGAAGGAGAAGTTGTTGGATGAGGTAAAGCGCACTTTTAAACCGGAGTTTCTAAACCGCATAGATGATATTATTGTTTTCCGGCCGCTGGTTAGGGAGGATTTAGGGCGTATTATTGATATTGAGATAGGCTTTGTAGCAGCAAGGCTCAAAGAGCAGAAGATAACCTTAGAGGTTAGCCAAGAGGTAAAGGATTTCCTTATTGAGAAAGGATTTGACCCGGTATTCGGGGCCAGGCCTTTAAAGAGAACCATCCAGAGGTTCCTGGAGGATCCCTTGGCTTCTGAGATAATATCCAAGAGATTCCAGGAAGGTTCCCTAGTTAAGGTATTACTTAAGCACGAAGAGCTGGTTTTTGAATAATGATAAAATTTTTTATTAACTTAGGCAATAAGGTACTTTCATTTTTCTACTTTATGGGCGGCTTAATCAATTTAGCCAGCCAGTCTTTTTACTGGACAGCGGTTAGCCCACCAAAGAGAAAAACCATTTTTGAACAAGCCAAACGAGTAGGCCTGGATAGCCTTCCCATAATCTCACTAACCTCTTTGTTTATCGGGGTGATTATGGCTTTGCAGACTGCTGTTCAGTTGCAACGTTTAGGTTCTGAGATGTACATTGCCAGTATAGTCGCGCTTTCTTTGGTAAGAGAATTGGGCCCGGTTATAACTTCGTTGGTAATAGCGGGCAGGGTTGGCGCAGCTATTACTGCTGAGATAGGCTCAATGCAGGTAACTGAGCAGGTGGATGCGCTTGAGACGCTGGCCACCAATCCCATAAGGTATCTGGTGGTACCCAGATTCTTGGCATTAAGCCTTATGTTGCCCATACTAACTTTATACGCAGATGTAATCGGTATATTCGGCGGTTACCTTATCTGCGTATACAAATTAGGCATATCTTCCAGTATGTATCTGAATATCACATTTGAGGCTCTTTTTTTTAAAGATTTATTCACCGGCTTGATCAAGACTATATTTTTCGGTATGATCATCGCACTTGTAGGTTGCTACGAAGGTTTTAATGTAGAGGGCGGAGCAGAGGGCGTCGGCAGTGCCACCAGGAATGCAGTGGTTAATACCTTTATTTTAATTATTACAGCAGACTGTTTCTTTACAGCCTTATTTTATTTTATATTTCCTTAAGATGATAGAAATAAAAGGACTAAAAAAATCATTTAATAGTCAGAAGGTTCTAGACGGATTAGACCTTAAGATAGAGAAAGGTCAGACCTGCGTCATTATCGGCCGTTCCGGTTGCGGCAAAAGTGTTTTGTTAAAGCATATCGTAGGCATACTTAAACCTGATACTGGCCGGGTTATTATTGATGGGCAGGATATTACTAAATTAAATGATAAAGGACTAGACCAGTTAAGAATGAAGATGGGTATGGTTTTCCAGGGTGGAGCACTCTTTGATTCTTTATCCGTAGGTGAAAATGTAGGTTTCGGCTTTATAGAGCATAGCCATATCAGCCCTAAAGAATTACTGGAAAGAGTAGAAGAGGCATTGTGTATGGTGGACTTATGCGGCATTGAGAATTTAATGCCTTCTGAATTAAGCGGCGGTATGAAAAAAAGGGTAGCGTTGGCGCGGGCAATATGTATGAAGCCTGAGATTATACTTTATGATGAGCCAACCACAGGGGTAGATCCCATTACCGCAGATAGCATCAATGAACTTATCAGAAGCCTTCATGATAAAATAAAGGTTACCTCCATTGTCGTAACGCATGATATGAAAAGTGCGTATAGGATAGCGGATAAAATTGCCATGCTTTATCAAGGTAAAATTATTACTGAAGGCTCGCCGCAGGAAATCCAGAACACTGCGCATCCGGTAGTGCATCAGTTTATAAACGGATTAGCCAAGGGTCCTATTACTGAAGCAATAGAGCAGTTTAAGTAGCCAGATAAAATATAAATATAGGGGAGGCAATAAAATGATATTCGGAAAATCCAGATTAGAATTAAAGGTAGGGATTTTTGTTTTTGTCGGCCTGGTAATTTTGGTAACTCTTGTATTGCTTATCGGAGATTTTAAAACCTGGACTTCAGGCTACAAGGTTAATTTTATCTTTAACTTTACTAATGGCGTCAAGATCGGCGCGCCAGTAAGATTTGCCGGCGTAGATGTGGGTGAGGTTAAAGATATAAAGTTTATCTTTGCGCCGCAAGAAAATAAAACCAAGGTCCAGATAATAGGCTGGATTAAAAAAGAGATAAAGGTACCCCTTGATTCTACGATATGGGTAAACACATTAGGGCTATTGGGGGAGAAGTATATTGAGATTATGCCGGGTGAGGATTATAAAAATTTCCTAAATGAGGGTCAGGTCTTAACAGGCAATGATCCCGTGGCTATGCACGAGGTAGCTGAATTAGCCAAAAAAATAGCCAGTGATTTAGATGAAAGCATCGTAAAGATAAAAAATAAAGAAGGCACAATAGGAAAACTTCTTTACGATGATGCAATCTATAAAGAATTAGAAGCATTGATTATAGATATACGAAAGCATCCCTGGAAACTTTTCTGGAAGACAAAAGAGAAGCCTGAGAAAAAATGAAAACCAAAACAGTATTCAGTTGCCAGAATTGCGGTTACCAGTCGCCCAAATGGTTAGGTAGATGCCCTGATTGTAATAGCTGGAATTCTTTTGTGGAAGAGGATTACTCTGCACCTTCCTCTAGGGCAGGAGGAAGGGTTTCATTATATAAAGACGAGCCGGTGTTATTAAAAGATGTAGAAATTAAAGAGGCCACTCGGCTTAAAACGGATATATTGGAATTAGACAGGGTATTAGGCGGGGGAATAGTCCCGGGTTCGGTAGTCTTAATTGGCGGAGACCCGGGCATCGGTAAATCCACTATAGCGCTACAGGTTTCCAGTCAATTGACCAGAGGAGGCGCCACTGTTCTTTATGTAAGCGGCGAAGAATCAGTCAGCCAGACAAAATTAAGGGCCCAGCGCCTAGGAGCGCAAGGAGAACACGGTAAACTCTATATAGTCAACCAAACGGATTTATCTTTAATTATTGAATATATAAAAAAGATTAAGCCGCAAGTCGTGATTATTGATTCTATTCAGGTAATATTTGAGCCTACGATTAGTTCTTCGCCCGGAAGTGTCAGCCAGGTCAGGGAGTGTTCCGGCATACTTACGCAATTAGCCAAATCCAGCGGCACATCTGTTTTTATCATCGGTCATGTAACCAAAGAAGGCACTATCGCCGGTCCCCGGGTTCTTGAGCATATTGTGGATACTGTGCTTTATTTTGAAGGCGAGAGGTTCTCTATATATAGAATTTTAAGGGCGGTAAAAAATAGATTCGGTTCTACCAATGAGATTGGCGTATTTGAGATGGGCTCATCGGGTTTAAAAGAAGTCAAGAACCCCTCAGAGATATTTCTATCAGAGAGGCCTAAAGATGCTTCTGGCTCGGTGGTGGCATCAATCTTGGAAGGTAGCCGGCCACTTTTAGTAGAAATTCAGGCATTGGTTAGCAAATCCAGTTTTGGTTATGCCCGGCGCCGCGCACAGGGATTTGACTATAACCGGTTGGTATTATTAGTGGCTGTCCTGGAGAAAAGAATGGGTTTGATGCTTGAGGCAGAGGATATTTTTATTAATGTAGCAGGCGGTATAAAGGTAGAAGACCCTGCAGTGGATTTAGCGGTGGCAGCAGCCATAACTTCGGCTTTTCGCGAACAACTAATACTGGCCGACACGGTAGTGTTAGGCGAAGTAGGACTTGCAGGCGAGGTTAGGAGTATCTCGCAAATTGCCTTACGTATAAATGAAGCAGCAAAATTAGGGTTTAAACATTGCATATTACCTAAGATTAATTATAAGAATTTAGAGTATCCCGCCAAGGTATTTAATAGCGGGCGGGATCCCGCTGGCGAAACTAAAATGATACAGCGGGATAAAAAAGATAGTATAGAATTGGTGCCAGTGGCAAATTTAAAAGAGGCGCTAGATATTTTGCTAGCCTCACCCGCTGGCAGAAAGGCGAGGTAAAGTATGAATTTATTATTTGCACGTATTCTTTTTGTTACTGGAGGTATGATTGTTGGTTATCAGGTGTTTGAACCTATGGACAAGGGTATCCTTGGCGCTCTGATTGGACTTTTAGTAGCAGTGATAGTTATATTTGCTGAGATTGGTATGCGTAAGGTTTCAGTAAGAGGGCTTTCCAGCTCAGTATTTGGTCTTATATTAGGTTTGATTATGGCAAAGCTTGTTACTGATGCGTTTGCGCTTTCACCCATTTCTGCCACTACATTATCTTTAGTAAAGGTTACTCTGACTCTGGTCTTTTGTTATTTGGGTATGGTAATTGGCCTGCGCGGTAAAGACGAATTTAACATCATCATTCCTTATGTCCGGTTGCGTCGGCAGGATCAGGCAGAAGAAATGACATTGCTGGATACCAGCGTTATTATTGACGGACGCATCGTGGATATATGTAAGACAAAATTTTTAGAAGGCAAGATTATTATCCCGCGTTTTGTCTTAAAGGAGTTGCAGCAGATAGCAGACTCAACGGATCCCATAAAGCGCCAAAGAGGCCGCAGGGGCCTGGATATACTGCACACAGTACAGAATGAAGTGGGTCAGGATATAACTATCAACGAAGAAGAATTTCCTGACGTCCCGGAGGTAGATTCCAAGTTGGTAAAGTTAGCCAAATTGTTAGATGCGAAGATATTAACTGTGGATTTCAATCTTAATCGCGTAGCCAGTCTTCAGGGCATAAAGGTAATGAATATAAATGAGCTGGCAAATGCATTAAAGCCGGTGGTTATCCCCGGAGAACAGATGCGGGTTAAATTGCTCAGAGAAGGCAAAGAGCACAATCAGGCAATAGGATATCTTGATGATGGCACGATGATTGTAGTTGAGGATGGCCGCAGATTAATCGGTCAGGAGGTAAAGGCAGTAGTCAGCTCAGTCTTGCAGACCCCCGCAGGCAGGATGATTTTTACCAAAATAGAAAAATAGCATGTATGTTACTGCAATAGTCCTTGCTGCAGGAAAAGGCTTGAGGTTTAAGTCAAGGCTTTCTAAGCCGCTCATTAAAGTCAATTCCAAACCCATTATTATTCGGTGTCTGGGTATCTTAAGTAAGCATCCTTATATTGAAGATATTATTGTTGTAGCCAACTCTAAAAATTCAATAAGTATAACAAGGGAAATAAAGCAATACCGAATAAAGAAGATAAAAGATATTGTCTTGGGCGGGAGATTGCGTCAGAACTCAGTGATTAACGGCCTAAAAGCAATGGATATGCGCACAGGTTTGGTTTTGATACATGATGCGGTAAGGCCGTTTATCGATAAGGATATGGTATCATCCGTAATAAAAGAAGCAAGCAGGTATGGTGCAGCTATTGTGGGTGCGCCGGTTAAGGATACGGTTAAGAAAGTCAAAACCAAATTTGTTGTGGAGAAAACATTGAATAGAAAAAGCCTCTGGGAGGTGCAGACGCCGCAGGTATTTAAAAAAGAATTAATCTTGGAGGCTTATGAGCGATTTGGTGATATAGAGGTTACAGATGATGCTTCTTTGGTTGAGAAATTAGGAGCAAAAGTAAAGATAGTAAGAGGTTCCTACAACAATATCAAGATAACCACACCTGAGGATTTGATACTCGCAGAAGCAATTGCAAAGAATTTAAAACATAAAGGTTAAGGTTTAGGTTAAGGTTAAGAATTTCTCAGCCTCAACCTTAGCCTCAATCTAACCTGTAGTTAAATATGGAATACAGAATAGGCATAGGTTACGATATCCACCGTTTGATAGAAGGAAGAAAATTGTTTATAGGCGGGGTGGAGATTCCTTATATTAAGGGTTTATTGGGACATTCGGATGGGGATGCGCTAATACATGCCATATGCGATGCCATGTTAGGCGCAATAGCAGAGGGTGATATAGGCCAGCATTTTCCGGACACAGACCCTAAATACCATAACGTCTCTAGTTTAGAGTTGTTAAAAACAGTAAATGATTTGGTGGGAAAGAAAGGTTTTGCGGTTAACAATGTAGATACAGTAGTAATCGCGCAGGAGCCAAAACTGTCACCTTTTAAAAAACAGATACAGGAAAGAATAGCTCAATCTCTAAACATCAAAGAAGATAATGTAAATATAAAAGCCAAGACCAATGAAGGCATAGGTGAGATTGGCCAAATTGAGGCAATAGCCTGCTATGCTGTAGTGACTATAATGCCTAAGGAGGCTTAAGAATGATACTTTGTCTAAAAATACTACTCATTCTTCTTATTCTATTTATCATAAAGATTATTCTGGTTTCCGTAACTTTCTATACAGAGATTAAGGCAGCACAACAAAAAGACCCTGCAGCCAGAAGTTTTTTGGAGGTGCTCTTACTCTATCAGGGTTTGCATGCTTTAATAAGCCATCGCATGGCGCATTTCTTTTATAAGACGCGCCTGTTCTTTATCGCGCGCTTAATAAGCCAGTTTTCCAGACATATGACCGGGATAGAGATCCACCCAGGCGCAGAGATTGGCAAAGGCCTCTTTATCGACCATGGTATGGGAGTAGTAATTGGCGAGACTGCGGTTATCGGCGAGAATGTACTTTTATATCAAGGCGTTACCTTGGGAGGCACAGGTTTACAAAAAGGTAAGCGTCATCCGACAATTGGCAACAATGTGGTTATTGGCACAGGAGCAAAGGTTTTGGGCAATATTACCGTGGGGGATAATTCTTATATAGGTGCAAATGCAGTGGTGATTAAAGATGTGCCTCCAAATTCCACAGTTGTAGGCGTGCCTGGCAGGATTACTAAGCAGGAAGGTAAAAAAATCGATATCAGCCTGGACCATATCCATATACTCGACCCCATCATGCAGAGTATAGAAGAGTTAGAGAAGAGGATTGACAAGTTAGAGAATAAATAGATTTATGCCTGTCCTTATTTACAATTCCCTCACCCGCAAAAAAGAAGAAATTATCCCTGTTAGCCCGCCTAAATTAAATATATACACCTGTGGTGTTACGGTCTATGATGAGAGCCACATCGGCCATGCCCGAAGCCTCTATATATTTGATGTCATCAGAAGATATTTAGAACACAGGGGATTTAAAGTTAGGTTTGTACGCAATATTACTGATATTGATGATAAGATTATAAATCGCGCAAAAGAACTAAATACTGATTGGAAAGAGCTGATAAAAAAATATATTGATAGATATTACCAAGATTTAAAAGTCTTGGGTATTGAAAAAGGAGATGATGAACCCCGGGCAACCGAGAATATTTCCGATATGATTAAGTATATAGAGAGCCTGATTAATAAAGGCTATGCTTATATTACGCCAAGCGGAGTATATTTTAGCGTGCGTAAGTTTAAAGATTACGGAAAGTTATCCGGTCAAAGCATTGATCAGATGTTAACTGGGGTAAGGAAAGAGCCGGATGAAACCAAAGAAGATCCCCTAGACTTTGCTTTATGGAAGTTATCCAAGCCCGATGAGCCATCTTGGGATAGCCCGTGGTTAAAAGGTCGTCCGGGTTGGCATATTGAGTGTTCTACCATGAGTATGAAATATTTAAAGACCCAGACGCTGGATATACATGCAGGCGGAAGAGATCTAATTTTTCCTCACCATGAGAATGAGGTTGCCCAGGCAGAGGCATTGACGGGTAAGCCTTTTGCAAAATACTGGATACACCACGGCCTTCTTACCATAAACGGCCAGAAAATGTCCAAGTCATTAGGGAATTTTATAACCATTAAGGATGTGCTAGACAAATATCCTGCCGATGTTTTAAAGATATTTTATTTACAGGCACATTATTCCAGCCCCATAGATTTTTCATGGGAGAAAATAGAAGATGCAAAAAAAGCATATGAAGGCATTGATATTCTAATGATAAAATTAGACCAGACCTTTGGAACTAGAAACGTAAGTGATGTAATCCATGGAGGAACTGGAGATATAGGACAATTTAAAGACCAATTCATTAAATGTATGGATGATGATTTTAATACACCGAGAGCATTATCAGTATTATTTGATATAGTAAAGAGGTGTAATATATTATTAGAGAGTGACGATGAATACAAAAACTTTAAATTAAACTATGCTATGCATATTATAAAAGAAATAGCCAGCGTTTTTGGTTTAACCTTTCTCCAAAATAAATCACTTGAGATGTCTGATGATCAAATAAGTTGGCATATTTCAGTACGCCAAACATTTAAAAAGCAGAAAAATTTTAAAGAGGCTGATAAGATAAGAAAAGAATTGGAAGAAAAAGGTATTATATTAGAAGATACCAAGGATGGGAAAACAACTTGGCGAAGTAAATTATAAGTGAATTTAGCGGGTGGCTTGGACTGATTTCGAGCCGCGTGGGGCGGCGAGAAACAGGCCAAGACAGGACCCGCTAAATAAACAGTAAAATTATGAAAGGAATATTTATTACTTTTGAGGGGCCGGAAGGAAGCGGAAAAAGCACGCAGTCAAAACTTCTTTATAGATATTTAAAAGAAAAAGGATTTAATGTGGTTTATCTGCGCGAGCCGGGCGGGACAAAGATTAGTGAAAAGATAAGAAAGATTTTGTTAGATTCTAAGAATGAATCGATAACTTCAACATGCGAGATGCTTCTTTATATGGCTGCAAGGTCTCAGGTAGTCAGCGAGGTTATTAGGCCTGCTTTAACGAAAGGCAAAATAGTTATTTGTGATAGGTTTTTGGATTCAACTCTTGTCTATCAGGGGTTTGGTTTAGGAGTAGACATTAAAATTATTAGTAATATTGGCAATATCGTTACCGCAGGCATAAAGCCAGACCTGACCATACTGCTAGACCTGCCTGCCCAAAAGGGACTTAAGGTCTGCGGCAGGATAAAAGACCGTATTGAGAAAAGATCATTATGCTATCATCTGAGCGTGAGAAAAGGTTACTTGAAGTTAGCCTCCGGCGAGCCAAAACGGATAAAGGTTATAAAAGTAGATAAAGATAAGCATAAGACGCAAGAAAAGATTAGGAAATTAGTTTCGCATTTTTTAAGGTTATGTCGTTTGGGGATATAAAAGGTCAAGAAAGAGCTATCCGGATAATTCAGGGTTATTTGCAATCCTCGACGCTTAGAGGAGCGTATCTATTTATAGGCGAAGAAGGCATCGGTAAACATCTGGCTGCGCGTACCCTGGCCAAAGCAATAAACTGTTTAAATAGGCAAGATGACTCTTGTGATAGCTGTTCATCCTGCGTAAAGATTGAAAAAAGAGGACACCCCGATGTGCATTATATCGAACTCATTGATTCCGATAATATAAAGATAGAGTCCATACGCAGTATTAAAAAAGATATAAGCCTTAAGCCTTATGAAGCAAAGTCTAAGGTTTTTATTATAAATGACGCGCATAATTTGACGGCTGAGGCAGCAGGAGCGCTTTTAAAAATACTGGAAGAGCCACCTAAAGATAGCTTCATTATTTTGGTAAGTAGCAAGCCCGCGTTGCTCTTTAAGACGATAATTTCACGCTGTAAGATTATAAGGTTTCATCCTCTAAAAAGATCGGAACTTAAACAGGTCCTAAAGAAAGATTATTCTCTCGATGATAACCTGGCACATTTTCTGGCATATTTTTCTGAAGGCAGAATAGGTAAGGCCTTAAGGCTAAAGGACGCAGATATATTGAAAGAAAAAAACAGGATTATAGATGAATTTACTATTTCCAGAAGACCTAATTTAGAGGTCTTATCAAAGCAGGATAGAGATAGTGTGCGTAGCCTCTTAAACATATTGGCCAGTTGGTTCAGGGATATATATTTAGTTAAAATAGGCGCATCTCATTCAGAGCTTATAAATCTTGACCGGAAAATGGATTTATTAAGAATCATTAACCGTTATACTATGTTTAACTTGGATGATATGCTAAAATCTATATCGGATTCGCTATTATATTTAGAGCAGAATGTCAATATTAAATTACTGCTCTCAAGCTTAAAGGCGGGATTATGGAGAGGATGATTCTGGTAAGACTAAGAGATTCCGGGCAGATTTATTCTTATAATGCCCAGGATTTAGCTGTAAAAGAAGGCGATTATGTTATTGTCGACCATGACCGTGGCTTGGATTACGGCCAGATTATTTCTCCCAAGGATGCGGTGTTGGAAACCAATGCAAAAGAATCAATTAAGAAGATAGTCCGCATAGCCACAGATAGTGACTCAAAACAAATCCAGGAGAATCGGGTAAGAGCAAAGGAAGCGTTTAATACGTGTATTAATAAGATAGGAGAACATAAATTAGAAATGAAACTTGTGCGTGCCGAATATTCTTTCGACCGCACCAAAATCATATTTTATTTTACCGCCCCCGATAGGGTTGATTTTAGGAACTTAGTAAAGGACCTGGCCAAGATTTTTAAAGCCAGGATTGAATTAAGACAAATAGGCGTAAGGGATGAGGCAAAGCTTTTTGGCGGTTTCGGGCCTTGCGGAAGAGAACTTTGTTGTGCAAGGTTCTTAAAAGATTTTGAGCCCGTTACTATAAAGATGGCAAAAGAGGAGGGCCTCCATTTAAATCCGCCTAAAATATCCGGCTTGTGCGGAAGACTGATGTGTTGCCTTTCCTTTGAATATGAGACGTATAGGATTTTATCTAAAGGACTTCCCCGCGAAGGAGAACGTATAAATACCCCTGAAGGCAAAGGTAAGGTAATAAGCATAAATGTCTTTAAGCGCACGGCTACGGTGGAATTAGAAGACGGAAAGCAAATAGAGATAAGTTATAAATAAATAATAAATCCTAAAGTTTAATGCCAAAATTTTATATTACAACAGCAATCGATTATCCCTCGGCTCCACCGCATATCGGGCATGTTTATGAGAAAGTTTGTGCTGATGTTATTGCAAGATGGCATCGAAAGATCGGTGATGATGTATTTTTTTCCACAGGTACAGATGAACATGGGCAAAAGATACAAAGATACGCCTTAAAATCAAACGAGAAACCTCAAGAGTTTGTTGAAAGAATGTCCCAGAAATTTATTGACCTTTGGGAGAAGTTAAATATATCTTATGATAAATTTGTAAGGACTACTCAAAGTCAACATATGGAAATTGTCCAAGATATATTTAAAAAAATTTATGAAAAAGGCGATATTTATAAAGGGCTATATGAAGGATTATACTGTGTTGATTGTGAAAATTTTTATCCCGAGAAAGACTTAGAAGATGGTTTTTGCCCTATACACAATAAGAAAGTAGAAAAAATACAAGAAGAAAGTTATTTCTTCAAAATGAGTAAATACCAAGAGAGGATTCTTGAGTATATTCGAGACAATAAAGATTTTATTCAGCCGCAAACAAGAAGAGATGAGATTATTAATAGGATAAAAGAGGGAATCAGAGACTTAAGCATTTCTCGGTCTAGTTTTAACTGGGGAATCCCCCTTCCTATAAATAAAAGACATATAATTTTTGTTTGGTTCGATGCTTTGATAAATTATGTTTCTGTTTTAGAATATCCTAAAGAAAAATTTAGAAAATATTGGCCAGCAGATATCCATTTAATCGGCAAGGATATTTTATGGTTTCATGGAGTGGTTTGGTCGGCAATCTTATTGGCTGCTGATATTGAATTGCCCAGAAAAATTTTTGTGCACGGTTTCATTAATATCAAAGGAGAAAAAATAAGTAAAAGTAAGGGTATTTTGGTTGATCCCGTAGAATTATTAACTAGATATGATGCAGATGCCTTAAGGTATTTTTTACTCAGAGAAATTAGTTTTGGAGAAGATGGTGATTTTTCCGAAGACGCTTTAATTAAGCGTATCAACAGCGACCTTGCCAACGATTTAGGTAACCTTGTTTATAGGACACTAACAATGGTAGAGAAGTATTTTAATGGATACGTCCCTTACGGCGATATTTTAGATAAAAAATGGAAACAAAAATTAGATGGATTTTCAGGCGATATTAATCTCTGTATGTCAAATCTAGATTTTAACTTAGCATTAGAAAAAATCTGGGAATTGATAAATATGGCTAATAAATATATTGAAGATACAAAACCCTGGAATTTGCTGAAAGAAAATAAAACAGATGAACTCAAAGAATTTATCTGTGTTTTGGTTGAGGTGATAAGAAAAGTTGCCGATGAGATTTCGCCTTTTATGCCAAATACTGCTAAGTCTATTCTAGAACAGATAGGTAAAGATACAATTAAAAAAGGCAACCCTTTATTCCCCCGCATAGATAACCTGACACCCAACACCTAACACCCAATACCCATGTTTGTAGATACCCATTGCCATCTGGACTTTCCTGAATTTGATAGTGATAGGGATGAAGTTATCGTACGGGCAAAAAATCAAAGCATAAATTACATCATAAATATCGGTTCAAGCATTGAAGGCTCAAGGAAGTCTCTGGAACTTGCCGGGCTTTATGATTTTATTTATGCTACCGTCGGCTGCCATCCTCATGAGGCAGATAGAATAGATGGAAAAACCTATGGCCTCCTTAAAGAATTAGCTAAAGAAAATAAGGTGGTGGCTATAGGCGAGATAGGCCTGGATTATTATAAGCACTATTCTGGAATAGAGAATCAAAAGGCACTTTTTATATCTTTATTGAAACTTGCCAAGGAATTAAATCTGCCTTTAGTCATCCACAACCGCCAGGCTCAAGAGGATACATTAAAGATTTTAAAAGAAGCAATGCCGGTGGAAGCAGTGGTGCATTGTTTTTCTGGCGACGAAGTTTTCTTGAAAGAATGCTTAACATTAGGCTTTTTTATTTCCTTTACCTGTAATATTACGTACAGAAAAGCAGAAAATTTAAGGGCCCTGGCTAAAATTACTCCTTTAGAGAGGCTATTATTAGAAACAGATGCGCCGTTTTTACCTCCGGAGGGATTTCGAGGCAGAAGAAATGAGCCAATGTATGTTAAGTATCTAGCCCAGGAGATAGCCGGGATTAAGAATATCAGTTCAGATGAGGTCGCAAAAATTACTACAGATAATGCCAAAACATTTTTTCATCTAAAATGAAGGCCAAAATATCCATTGTAAAATGTAAAGATTATAATCCTCATCTGGTTTTGGAATCAACAAAGAAAGCAGTAGATTTAATTGGAGGCATAAGTAGCTTTATTAAGCCGCGAAGCAAAGTATTGGTTAAACCTAATCTTCTATTGGCGACCGAGCCGGAAAGCGGAGTAGATACGCATCCGGAAGTGGTACGCGCCGTAGTAAAAATTTTAAAAGAGATTAACTGCGAGGTTTACCTTGGCGATAGCCCTTGCATCTGGGGTAATCAAATAGAAAATGTTAGTGAGGTTTATGAAAAGTCAGGAATGAAACAGGTTGCTGATGAAGAAGGTGTCCACTTAGTTGAATTTGATAAAAGACGCTGGCGAAAGAAATTTCCTCTGACTACTTGGCTTGATCATTGCGATTACCTTATTTGCGTCCCTAAGTTTAAAACGCACGGTTTTACCACGCTGACAGCTTCCGTAAAGAATCTTTTTGGCTTGGTCTGTGGTACATATAAAACCGAATTGCATAAGCAATATTTTCAAAAAGAGAATTTTGCAAAGATGCTTGTAGATATTTACGAGGAGGCAAAACCAGTATTAACTATTATAGACGGCATTATCTCTATGGAAGGCGATGGTCCGGGAACCACGGGGAAATTGCGCCAGCTAGGTTTATTATTTGCTGGTTCTGACTGTGTTGCTTTAGATAGTATTTTGGCCATCATTATGGGCCTAGATCCCTTGGAGATATTGACCACTAGAGAAGCATCTAAGAGAGGCCTAGGTGTAAGCGATATTAATTCCGTTGAGATTATTGGTGAACAATTAAAGAGCGTTATTACAACCCCTTTTAAGTTACCTGCTCCGTCGATAAAAGCCAATATTCCTAAGCCGATTATCGCAATAGCCAAAAAACTTATAAGATATTATCCGTGCGTAGAGTGCAATAATTGTATTAGATGCGACGCCTGTATTCAAGCCTGCCCTACTAAAGCTGTAAGTATGAAGAATAACAGAATCAATTTTGATTATCGAAAATGCACTGCTTGTTTTTGCTGCCAGGAGGCTTGTCCTACTTCAGCAATAAAAATAAAAAAGAGCGTTTTAGCTAAGATGGTTGGCTTATAGATAGGAGATAATATGCATATCCGAACCATAGCATGGCAGCGCGATGCCATTAAGATTATTGACCAGACAAAGTTACCGGGAAAACTCGTATATCTTCGTATCGGGAAGCTAAAATCTCTTTGGCAGGCAATAAGAAATATGAAAATACGGGGTGCGCCTGCATTAGGAGTGGCAGCAGGATTAGGCGTATATTTAGGCATGAAGAATTCTAAGGCCGGAAACTTTCTGGAATTCAAAAAAGATTTGAATAAGACAATCGCTTATATAGCCTCCTCTCGCCCGACGGCAAAAGATCTCTTCTGGGCATTAGAGAAGATGCGTGAAGTTGCATTGAAGAATAAAGATAAACCTTTATCTTATATAAAAAGACAGCTCTTTGGGGAAGCCAATATGATACTAGAGCAAGACAGGGTAGTCTGCAGAAGAATAGGTTATTACGGTGCCAGTTTGCTTAAAAATAACGATACGATTTTAACTATATGCAATGCAGGAATTCTGGCTACAGTTGATTATGGCACTGCATTAGGCGTAATCTATAGGGCTTGCCAGCAGAAGAAGAGAATAAAAGTCTTTGTCTGTGAAACAAGGCCGATGTTGCAAGGTGCTCGCCTTACTACCTGGGAATTAAAGAAAAAGGGTATTGATGTGACGCTTATCTGCGACAGTATGGCGGCGACTTTGATGCGGCAAGGAAAAGTTAATAAAGTAATCACCGGTGCAGACAGAATTGCCCTAAACGCAGATACTGCTAATAAAATAGGCACCTACAATTTAGCTGTATTAAGCAAATATCATAGAATCCCATTTTATATTGCTGCGCCTGTATCCACCTTTGATTTTAGTATTAATTCCGGTCGCCAGATACCCATTGAAGAACGAAGAAGAGAAGAGGTTACTGAGTTATTCTTTAAAAAGCCCATTACTAGACCAGATATAAAGGTGTTTAATCCTGCCTTTGATGTAACGCCGCATAATTTAATTACAGCCATTATTACGGATAAAGGTATTATCAGGCCACCATATAATAAAAATATATTAAAGATACTAAAAGAATGAGTAGGAATCAAAAACAGACTCCAATTACCAAAATAGGTGAATTCGGGTTGATTAATCGCATAAAAAAAATCATAAAAACAGATGCTTCGGTTATCCAGGGCATAGGAGATGATTGCGCGGTAATAGAATTTAATAAAGACAAATATTTATTATTTACCTGCGATATGCTCATTGAAGGCATAGATTTCACCTCCCAAGATAAACCCTATCTCGTAGGCAGAAAGGCATTAGCGGTATCAATTAGCGATATCGCTGCTTGCGCTGGCCTGCCGCGCTACGCCCTTGTTTCATTAGGTGCACCCAAAAATATCTCCATAAAAAAAGTGGATGGTATCTATAAAGGCATAGTTAATTTAGCCAAGGAATATAATATAAATATCGTAGGAGGAGATATCAGCCGGGCAAGACAATTGACCCTTGATATAAGTATATTGGGCTTTGTGGAGAAGAAATTTTTAGTCTTAAGAAACGGCGCTAAGAAAGGCGATATAGTTTTTGTTACGGGAGAACTGGGAGGTTCTATTTTGGGCAGACATTTAACATTTAAGCCCCGTATAAAAGAGGCAAGGTTTCTGATAAAAAACTTTAAAATAAACTCTATGATTGATATATCGGATGGCTTAGCACAAGATTTAAGCCATATATTAGAACAGAGCAATGTGGGAGCGATAATATACGAGGGGTTAATTCCTCAAAGTAAAAATGCCCATAATTTACACGATGCGCTTTATATGGGCGAGGACTTTGAATTGCTTTTTACTATGCCGCCTGATGAGGCAAAAAGGCTTATGTGTTTAAAAAGTCCGGTATCTTTTAAGCCTATCGGAGAAATTGTGGATAAAAATTATAAACTGACGTGGGTGGATAAAAGAGGCAGAGAAAAAATTCTTAAAGCCACAGGATTCCAGCACTTTTAATAGATGAAAATAATCTCTAATTCAACACGCGATACGTTAGGTATAGGTAGGGCTATAGCAAAAAATCTTAAAAAAGGCGATATCGTTTGTCTATTTGGTGAGTTAGGTGCGGGCAAGACAGTCTTGACTAAAGGTATTGCCTGGGGGTTAGGGATTGATAAAGATAGGATTATTAGCCCTTCGTTTGTCCTGATACGCCAATATACGCAAGACAAAATACCCTTTTATCATCTTGACCTCTATAGGCTAAAACATCCAAGGGACATTCTTCTCTTAGGATACGAAGAGTATCTTTATGCAGACGGTATAACAGTAATCGAATGGGCAGATAGGTTGAAATATCTTCTGCCTAAGGAATATTTAAAGATAGGATTATTCATTAAATCAGATAAACAAAGGTCATTGGAATTTAATGCCTTTGGCAGACATTATAAAGAAACACTGGATAATATATATGAAGATATTAGGCATTGACACTACTACTAAGTTTTTATGCCTGGGGCTTTACGATAATGCCAAGCTATATTCCTACAGATTAGAATCAGGCAGGAATACCTCTGTTTTCTTGGCTGAGACTATAAAAAGAGTTCTGGAAGTATTGGGCTTTAGCATAAGTGACATTGATTATTTTGCCTGCGGGTTAGGCCCGGGTTCTTTTACAGGTATACGTGTCGGCGTGGCTACCATAAAGGGGTTTTCCTGGTCATTGAATAAACCCATAGCAGGGATACCTACTTTGGATATTTTAGCCAAGAATGCGCCTGTGGGAAATGCAGCAAACATCGTTCCTGTGGTGGATGCAAAAAGAGGCCTTATTTATTGCAGTGCCTATAAATTTAAATCCGGAACGCTAAAAAGAATCCTGCCGTATCTCTTGCTTTCTAAGGACGAACTATTTAAAAAATTTAAAGGAAATTGTATATTCCTAGGTGATGCGTTAGGTCTTTATAAAGAGGGGATACTCACGAATATCAAAAACGCCGAAACATTAGATATAGACTATTGGTATCCTCAAGCGCACAATATTATAAATATAGCGCTGGATAAGATAAAACAAAAAAAGCTGGATAATGCCTTTAATATAAAACCAATTTATATATACCCTAAAGAATGCCAGATAAGAAAATATGTCTAATCTAAATTCAATATATCGGCCTACCTGGGCAGAGGTAAACTTAAATAATTTAACCTTTAATTTTAAACAGATAAAAAAACTCATTAAGCCTCAAACAAAAGTTATGGTCTGCGTAAAATCCGATGCCTATGGCCATGGCTTGGTTACAATAGCAAAAAAACTTCAGGCCCTAAATGCCGATTTCTTAGGCGTAGCTACTTTAGAAGAAGCCATAACCTTAAGGAAGGCTAGGATATCATTGCCTATTTTAATCTTAGGGCTAATCCAGAAAAAAGATATTAAACTGCTTTTTAAATACAGCCTTCGTCCTACGGTCTGCAGCGAAGATTTTGCCTATGCATTAAATAACGAAGCATCGCGTCAAAATATCCTATTTCGGATTCATATCAAAATAGATACAGGGATGGGAAGGTTGGGCCTGTTATATAAAGAGGCATTGGGATTTATAAAGAAGATTCATAAATTAAAATTTATAAATATCGAAGGCGTATTTACTCATCTTGCCTGCGCAGACATAAATAGAACATTTACCTTACATCAAATTAATATGTTTGGAGAGTTGGTATCTAAATTAAATAATGAAGGCATACATATCCCGCTTTTGCATACTGCCAATAGTATGGGGATTATAGGTTATAAAGAGAGCCATTTTAATATGGTAAGGCCGGGTTTGGTTATATACGGTCTTTATCCCAAAGAGAATCTGGATATAAAACTAAAACCTGTCTTAAGCCTAAAGACTGAGGTTATATATCTTAAAAGAGTGCCCAAAAAATCCGGCATAAGTTACGGCCGCACCTATATAACTAAAAGAGATGCCAACATCGCCACTTTACCCATCGGTTACGGAGACGGATACCCGCGCAGTCTATCCAATAAAGCGCCGGTTTTAATCAAGGGGAGACGTTTTAAGATAAGCGGGAGGGTTTGTATGGATCAGGTAATGGTGGATGTGGGAGATTCATCTGTTAAGTTAGGAGATGAGGTTGTATTGATTGGCTCCCAAGGTAAAAATAAAATTACCACTGAAGAATTAGCTAATCTCGCCGGCACTATTGCCTATGAGATTGTCTGTGGTTTAGGTAATCGTATCCCTAAGATATATCTAAGGTAAGTTACTGATTAGATATAGACTCCAGACTAGCACGATTAGATGGCTTAAGGAGACAGCTAAGATTGGCGTAAGAATCCCTGCTTTACCCAGGGCAATACTCACCGCATTTAATACATAATATAAAAATCCCACAAAAATCGATAACCCCATCGAAGCAAGGCCCATAGAGCGTTTTTTCATCTTCAGCGAAAAGGGTATGCCAATAAGTATAATTATTACGCTGGTAAACGGCGAGGTAAATCTTTGATAAAGGTCTGTTTTGAAATTTCTGATTACGGTACTCGCCCCGCTCTTGGATAGTTTCCATATATAGTCATTAAGTTGGCGTATGGTCATAAAATCCGGGCTTTTACGTTGACTCAAAAACTCACGCGGGGTCTCGGTTATAAGCATTATTTCTTCCTCCAGATACGAAGGTTCTCTCTTTATCTGTCCGTTCTCATCAAAATCATAAGTTATGCTCTTATAGAACCTCCACAGTCCATCCCGATAAATTCCTTTATTTGCCACTATCTTTTTGGTTAGATTTTGATGTTCATCTTGCTCCAGGATTACTATGCCCTCCATGGTATTTGTGGTAAGGGAAAATTTATTTACAAAAAAAAGCCTGTTTTTTAAGCCATACATAGAAAGATTATTGATGACTTCTTCTTTTTGCTCTGTTTTTTTTGTGCTGGTTTCTATCTGATTCTTCACATTTTGCGTTAAATACAAAGAATACGGCACAAATTTATTGTTGACCCAGAATACAACCAGACTCACTATAAGTCCGAATAGGATAACGGTTTTGGCTACCCCAAATATACTTAAACCGGATGAACGCATAGCAATAATCTCGTTATTGCGGTTAAGGTTACCAAATGTATACAATGTGCTAAGTAAACAGGCGATAGGCGCTACCTGAACAAATATAATGGGTAAAAACGCAAGGTAATAACGTTTTAAAATTCCGAGGGTAAGTTTTTGTTTTAATATTTCATCTAAATTGGCGAATATATCAATAATAATATACAGGAAGAAAAATATCAGCAGACACATAATAAATATACTTACTGCCGATTTTAATATATAACGGTCTAATATACGCATAGCCTATAAGTTAAAAGTAGACCTATGCTGCCCAAGATAATATTCGGTATCCACATAGCAGTCTTAGGGTCCGCATAACCTTGCAGGCTCAAGGCCTGAGAGGCCATAAGCATAAGGTAATATATGCCTACGACGAGAAAGGCAATGCCAAAATTAATTGATTTTTCCCGCCTTCTTGTAATTATCGCCAGGGGGCAGCCCAGAAGTATAAACACTAAGCAAGAAAAGGCCAGGGATATTTTTGTATTTATCTCGGTAGTTAAAGGCGCAGCGTCAATGCCTTCTCTTTTTAATTTGATAATCTCATTCTTTAGTTCATTAATAGTCATATCTTTGGGTTTTTTTTCCAGTTTGTTTTTATCTTGCGCCTGGGTCAGATTTAATGACATAAAATAAGTCTTAAAATTTAATTTGTAGAAATTGTTGGGATTTTCTGGGTCGGGTTCGTCAGAAGATCCATCCATAAGTTTTATTTTTAACATATTTTTCTCTGGGATAGCGATAAATTCGCCTCGTTTGGCCACAATGGTTCGCGTGGGCTTTCCCTCGCCCTGGGGTTCGTATATACGTACGTTATACAATTTGTTTTCGTCTATGCGGTATATAAATAATATATACTTTTGGAAGGAATCAATAAATATCCCGGGTTCAAGATAGGCAGTGGGATTCTTCAACCCTACCTGTACCAGCGTCTTTCTTGCCGCATAATGCGCACAGGGTACAATACGGTCATTAAAGATAATCAGCACCAGGCTTAAGATTATTCCTACGATAAGTAGCGGTAATATTAAGCTAAAAAGATTTATTCCGCTTGCCCTTATAGCCACGATTTCGTTGTCACCGGAGAGCCTTCCTAAGCTCATCAGCACTGCGATTAATGTCGCAATAGGTAATGTATAGGTAAGCAGCGCCGGCATCATAAAGAGAAAAAGCTTGCCCACGCTATAGATATCTACGCCTTTATTGATAACCAGCTCTGTAATTTTGATGAGATTGCCCAGAATCATTACAAAGGTGAGCACAGCCAAAGCCAGGAATAAAGGGCCGATGAATTCTTTTAGGAAGTAGTTTCGTAGGATTTTCATGGGTTTAATTAGCCAAGGTTAAGACAAATACAATATTTGCTCCCGCCTCCTTTAAAACATAAGCTGCCTCGGAAGAGGTTGCGCCGGTGGTTAATACATCATCCACTAATAATATATTTTTGGTCTTTATATCTTCTTTATTATCCACCCAGAAACTCCCCTCTATATTTAAGAATCGCTGCCTGTCTTCTAAATCGGTTTGCGTCTTAGTCTGACGCCTGCGTATTAGATTGTTATTTATTACCTTTTTATTAAATTCAGCACCAATATGATTACTTAAGATTTGCGCCTGGTTAAATTCCCTTTCTCTTAGCCTCGTCTTATGCAAAGGGATAGGGATGATAAAATCCATTAATTCCATAGGCATATTATATTCTCTGATAAATTCAACCATAAGCCTGCTTAAAGTTAAACCCAGATAATCTTTATTTTTATATTTAAACTCATGGACTAAATTTTGGATTACACCTTCGTATACACAGGGACTAAAGGCACGGTCAAAGTGAAGCGGTTTCTTAATGCAAGCATGACAGATGCCTTTAGTAAGGTTATTTTTTGCTAACTGCCTGCCGCAACTCTGACAGAAAGGAGGTATATTTTTTTTAATCTTTTCCCAGCACTCTAGGCATATAAGCTTATCTATAGAAGAAGGTTTTGTCTTTAACCCATTCTTACATACGACACAGGTTGCCGGGTATACAATATCTACTATGGCTTTCATAAAATTCCTAAACATACTTATATAGATAATAACAATTAAATCAGGATTTGTCAAAAGAATTGACAGGGAAGTATTAAGATAGTAAAATAAAGTGCAAATGGAAAATAAGACTATAAGAGAGCTAAAAGTAAAATTGTTGGCGCTAATGAAGAAAGAGGCCTTAAAAAAAGGCAAGTTCGTTCTATCTTCGGGTAAGATAAGCAATTATTATCTGGACGGTAGGTTAATTACTTTAAGTCCTGAAGGTGCTTATCTGGTGGCAGGCATTATTTTAGAGATGATAAAAAATAACAAGATAGATGCAGTGGGCGGCCCTACCTTAGGCGCAGACCCTATTGTAGGAGCCCTGGCCTGCCTTAGTTATATCAATAGAACACCCATAAGAACCTTTATTGTGAGAAAATCGCCTAAAGGTCACGGTATGCAGCGTCAGATTGAAGGCCCGGCATTAAAGAAGAAAAGCAGGGTAGTCCTGGTTGATGATGTAGCCACTACTGGGCAGGCATTAATTGAGGCAAAAAAAGCACTGGATAAAATAGGCGTTAAGGCAATTAAGGCAATAGTTATTGTAGATAGGGGAGAAGGCGCAAAAGTAAATTTAGCCAAGGAAGGCCTGTCTCTTGAGTCCGTATTTAAAATAAAAGATTTGGGCCTTTAAATTATCAAGGATTATTTTTGAAAATCACTTAAAAGTTATCGCCAAAGGCGATTTTCTTGGGGTATAGGAAAGTATAAACATCATCCCCACTGCGAAAATCGCAGTAAGTTATCGCCAAAGGCGATTTTCTTGGGGTATAGGAAAGTATAAACATCATCCCCACTGCGAAAATCGCAGTAAGTTATCGCCAAAGGCGATTTTCTTGTTATTTTGGATGAATGCAGAAAAGAATAGCCGTGGTTGGTGCAGGCCCTGCCGGAATGATGGCAGCGATTCGCTCAAGCCAACTCGGGCAAGATGTAATTCTTATAGAAAAAAATCCTCTTGCCGGTAGAAAACTTCTCTTAAGCGGCAAAGGCCGCTGTAATCTTACCAATACCTGCGACTCAGATTCCTTTTTAAAAAGATTTTCTAAGAACGGTGAATTCTTAAGAGATGCCTTTAAGAAATTTTCTAATCTTGACTTAATGCGGTTTTTTGAAACCAGGAGCCTGGAATTAAAGATAGAAAGACAGTTGCGTGTTTTTCCCGTAAGTAATAGAGCAGATAGCGTTTTGGAGATATTAAAAAAAGAACTGCATAAAAACAAGGTGAAAGTTCTCTATAAAACAGCAGCCAAAGATATCTTTACTCAAGGCAATAAAGTAAAAGGCCTCTTGCTTTCGGATGGTAAGGCTATGCCGACGGATAAGCTTATTTTCGCTACGGGTGGTGCCTCTTATAGTTTTACCGGCTCAACCGGCGACGGAATAAGACTTGCCCAGAAATTAGGACATCGTATAGTGTCGCTTCGGCCAGGGCTTGTGCCGTTAAAAGTAAAACAGCAATATCCGCGGTTATTAGAGGGGCTGGCTTTAAAGAATATCAGTTTAAGATTTTGCGATGGAAAGAAAGAGATATTTTCTGGCATAGGCGAATTATTATTTACAACTTCTGGTATATCAGGGCCTTTGGTTCTTTCTTTAAGCGGACAGATAGGGGATTGGCTAAAAGAAAACAAGAATGTATATGCAGAGATAGATTTAAAGCCGGCTTTATCCAAAGAACAACTTAATGCCAGGCTCCTAAGAGAATTTAGTTTAAATTCTAAGAAGACTATCAAAAATATGTTTAAGACCCTGCTGCCCAAAAGATTAATAGAGGTATTTATGGATATAGCAAAAATAATGCCGGATAAAAAGGTCAGCCAGATTAGCAGAGCCGAACGGCAGAGAATAGTCGCTCTATTAAAGGGTTTACGTTTAGATATAGCCGAGTTAATGCCTATAGAGGAGGCGATGATTACCAGGGGCGGCGTTTCCTTAAAAGATATAAATCCCAAGACTATGGAGTCACGCATTATTAAAGGGCTCTATTTTGCCGGCGAGATGATAGATGTAGATGCGGATACAGGGGGATTTAATCTGCAGGCAGCATTCTCAACGGGTTATCTTGCGGGAGATAGCGCGGCATTAAACTAAAATGAAAAGAATATATTTAGCCTCTGATTCTGGGGCACGCAAAGAAATTTTGAAGATTTTTGGAATAAGATTTAAGGTTTTAGCCAGTAGGATTAAAGAAAAAAGAAGGCAGGAGGGTTTATCGTATGCGCAACTTGTAAAACACAATGCTTTAGAAAAGGCAGGCGCTGTAGCCGCAAGAGTAAAAAACGGTATTATCATTGGCGCAGATACTATCGTAGTCCAGGGTAAAAAAATATTCGGTAAGCCTAAAGGTTTAAAAGATGCGCGGCAAATGTTAAAGAGGTTATCGAAGAGCCCGCAGTGGATTTATACCGGTATCGCCGTAATTGATAAAGATAAGAAAAAGATTAAAACCGCCTTTGAGAAGACCAAGGTATATATGGACAGATTAACGGATAAAGAGATAGAGGACTATTTTTCCTGTGTTTCTCCAAAAGATTTGGCAGGTAGTTTTGATATACAGGGTAGGGGAGCGCTTTTTATCCGGCGTATTGAAGGGTGTTTCTATAATGTGGTGGGCTTGCCTTTAAGGAGATTATATCGTATATTTAAAGAATTGGGAATAGGAGTATTTATATTTTTATTCTGTCTTCTGCTATCTGGTTGCTCAACTGAATACAATATAGCGACAGGCAAAGAAGAAACTTTTTATTATAGCACTGATAAAGAAATCCAGATCGGAGAATCTATCGCCCGCGAAGTTGATAAGAAATATAAATTAGTGGATGACCCTTTAATAGAGAAGAGGGTAGAGGATATCGGGAAAAAGATAGTGAGTGTCTGCGATAGAAAAGATATAGATTATCATTTTAAGGCATTGGAAGATAAAGAAGTGAATGCGGTATCTTTGCCCGGCGGTTTTGTTTATATAAATAAAGGATTGATTGATAATGTGACTTCTGATGATGAATTAGCCGGTGTCCTGGCTCATGAGGTAGGGCATATTGTAGCCAGGCATAGCATAAAGAAGCTTCAGGCAATTATGGGTTACTCCATATTGAGAGTATTAGTTGCCTCAGTGCCTCAAACCGGCGACGTAGGCACTGCCGCGGATATTGCCTTTACTGAGTTATTATTAGGTTATGGCCGAAAAGATGAGCTGCTTGCCGACCAATTAGCTGCGCGCTATACAAAATTAGCCGGATACAATCCCCGCGGTATTATTACATTCCTTGAGAAATTGCATGAGATAAACAGGAGAAAACCCTTAAGGCCCAAGTCTTACTTTAAAACCCACCCTTATGTGCCGGATAGAATCCGCGTAGTGAAACAGGAATTAGGCGAGAAGATTGGCTTTACGGATTATATCAATATTGAAGAGACAAAAGAGTAGATAAACTTATCGTACCCCGAGATTTAGCCCGCTATCTTAACAAATTTTTTCCCCTAATTTAGCTACTCATTTTCCCTTGATAGTATAGGAAATTACATTAGATTCTTCGGCACATTGCCTTTAGAATCAAGGAAAAGTTTCATTAATGAGACTTTTCCTTGACAAAATCAAATTCTATGGTATATATGAGAGTTACGGTAACTCTGATAGGTTTGGTATTTTTAAAAAACCAGTAATGCTAAAGGATGAAGAAAAATAATCGGAATAGAATTATTTCTGCAAAAGAAATTATAAAGAAATATAATATTTCTTACCAAACGGTAAACCATTATACAGATTTTGGCCTGCTGCCTGTATTGGCAAAGAAGAGCAATGTGAGATTCTACGACAGAGGCCTGGTGCACAGGAGAATAAGGACGATAAAGAATCTTGTAGGGGAAGGTTATTCCTTGCGGCTAATTAGGAAAAAATTGATTGGGATATGAAGCAAAATCTTAAATTGAGAGGCCTAATTTCAGCTCTTGAAATTAGGCTTTTTTATTATTTTAGGAACAAAAGATGAGTTATTACAAGGTGTTAGGCTTAGATAAGGAGCCATTTTCTACCAGTCCAGACCCCCATTTCTTTTACCAATCCCGAGAACATCAGGCAGCGATTAGCCGTATTTTAATTGAGATTCGTCTGCGCCGCGGCTTAAGCCTTATTCTGGGAGATATTGGCACAGGTAAGACCACGCTCTCCAGGAAGCTTTTTCAAATGTTAAAAGAAAGGGATGACATTCTTTTTCATATGATCTTAGACCCAACCTATGATACAGAAGAGTTGTTCCTGGATTCCTTAATCCGCACATTCCAGATTGACCTGCCTAAACAGACTCCTAATCTATTAGACTACAAGGAGGCCATAAAAAAATACCTCTTTCAAAAAGGGGTGGAAGAAAACAAAACTGTGGTTCTTTTGATTGATGAAGCACAGAAACTGAATGCCATACCTTTAGAGGTATTGCGTATTTTATTAAATTATGAGACTAATGAGTATAAGTTATTACAAGTTGTTTTATTGGCACAGTTGGAACTCCTGCCTAGAGTACGCCAGATAAAGAATCTCATGGATAGAATTAGTCTTAAATATATTATCAACCCCTTAGATGAAAAAGAGACTAACGAGATGATTATGTTTAGGCTACAGCAAGCCGGTTATAATGGCAGTGTTTCTTTATTTACTGATGAAGCAATTGCGGAGGTCTATCACTATACACAGGGATATCCGCGCAGAATCTCTATGTTCTGTCATAATGCCTTAAAGTCGCTGGTTATGGAGAACAAACCTCTTGTTGATGGCCAGGTTATACGGGATTTAATCAGCCGGGAAATAAAATAAAATGCCAGAGAAGACTACTCCGGAAGAAAAATTATTAAAATTGATTGAGAATCCAAATGCCGCCAATATTCCTAAAAAGGCGCTTAAAAAAATAGGTTTTAGTTTTTCAGGAATAAAGAAATGGTTTGCGGCAATTAAAAATATAAGGTCTAAAAAGAAAATAGAGGAGCTGTTAAGTCCTGGGTTCGTGAATAGGGCCTTGCTAATTGCCTCCATTATCTTAAGTATATATTTAGTCTTTGACTTTATAAAGGCAAGGCCGACTCTGCATAAGATTTATGCTTTAGAGTCTGCAAGGCAGCTGCGGCAGACAAAGGCAGGACTGGCGAGCCTTTTAAATCTTCCTGATTATCTAAGTCAGATTAATCAGAGGGATATATTTCATTTTAAACCGGTAAAAAAAGAAGAACCTATGCTTGCGGCAAAAGAGATATTTAATACCTTGGCGAGCAATATCAGATTGGTGGGAATCATCTGGGGAAAATTTCCACAGGCAATGATTGAGGATAAGCAGGAAAACAAGACCTTGCTTTTAAATCCCGGCGATGAGATAGGAAAGATTAAGATAAGGCAGATATTAAGAGACAGGGTCATACTGGGTTATGAGGATTTAGAGATGGAGTTGATGTGAAAATTCGTTATTCGTTTATACTTTGTTGCTTAATACTTGGAGTTTTCGTTTTGAGTAACTCTGGTATTGCTGAAGACGTAGCGCAACCCATTACTGGCAGTGCGGAAAAAATCTCGTTGGATTTAAGGGGCATTGATATTATTGAATTGTTTAAACTACTTTCCCTGAAGACAGGATTGACCATTGTCCCGCAACCCGGTGTAAAAGGGAGGGTAAGTTTGTTCCTGAACAATGTGAGTTTTGACGATGTCCTGGATATCATCCTGATTACTTATGGCCTGGCAGCTGATAGAAAGGCCAACATCATCAATATTATGACCGCAGACCAATATTACAATCTTTACGGGAAAAGATACGAAGAAAAACGCAAAATAGCCAGTTTTAAATTGAATTACGCAAAACCGGTGAATGTCTTTAATACCTTAAGCCAGTTAAAGTCCGATATCGGAAAGATTATTGTGGATGAATCAAGCGCTACGGTAGTATTGATAGATATCCCGGAGAAAATAGACCTGATGCAGGAGATGGTTAAACAACTTGACGGCCTGCCTGAGACCGAAGTAATTGGGCTAAGATATGCCAAGGCAAAAGACTTGGAGACGCAACTTTCTAAAGTCGTAACCACCGGCCCGGGCGAAATAGCCATTGATGAACGCACCAATAAGGTTATGGTTATGGATTTGCCGGAGAAGATGAAGAGTATAAAGCGTATGGTCAGGGCCTTTGATGAGGAGCCCGGCCAGGTAATGATTGAGGCGCAGATTATTGAGTTATCGCTGAATGACAAATTTCAAAGAGGCGTTGATTGGGAGGGTATATTTAGAGGTATAAATAATTTGGATTTCAAGGGCAAATTTTCTTTAGGGCTTACAGGCAATCGTCAAGAGATTAACGTAGGCACAGTTGCGCACGATAATTATAATGTTATCTTACAAGCTTTACAGGCATACGGCCGCACAAATATTTTATCACAACCTCGCATTGCCGCAGTAAACAATCAGGAGGCAAAGATTCTGGTAGGTGCGCGCGAGGCGTATATTACCCAGACCTTAAGTGCTGCACAGACTACCACCACTACCGCAGAATCTATTGAGTATGTGGATGTGGGCGTAAAACTTAGCGTTACGCCAACCATATCGCGCGATGGTTTTGTGACTATGAAAATTAAACCTGAGGTTTCCTCGGTAAGGGAATATCTTACCACTTCATTAGGTAGCCGCGTTCCCATTGTAACTACCTCTGAGGCAGAGACAGTAGTTAAGGTAAAAGACGGGGCAATGATTATGATTGCCGGCCTTACCAAAAGAAGGGAATCAGAAAGTAGCGACCGCATGCCGGTTTTAGCCAAGATTCCCTTAATAGGAATGTTTTTCAGTAAAAAAACCATAGGCCAGGATGAACCAAAGAGTTCTGAATTGATAGTTTTTCTTACGCCCAGAATCATTACCGGCGATATGCCGGCGATTAAGGAGACAAAGTCTCCGGAATATGTGTTGCAAAAACAGCCAAAGGGGTTGAAAGAAGAATGAATCTAAAAAATCAAAAATCAAAAATCAAAAATATTTTTGCTTCAGGCTTCAGGCCTCAGGCCTCAGGCAGTATGGGAGCTTTTAGTCTGTGGCTGGTGGTCTGTAGCTTGTGGCTTGTAGCCTGTAGCCTGCAGCCAGATTGTATTTTCTCCCAGGAGGTTACTTCTTCTGGTACAGTAGCTTCTACCAGTTCCGAACCGATTTCACTAGACCTCAAAGGTGTAGATATCCTGGAACTCTTTAAGATGCTTTCTTTAAAGACAGGCTTGAATATTGTTACCACCAAAAATGTTGCAGGCAGGGTGAATTTATATATCAATAATGTTACTTTTGAAGATACGTTAGAGATAATTCTGCTTAGCAATGAGTTAGCCGCAGAGAGAAATGGTAATATCATTACGGTAATGACTGCAGCAGAGTATCAGGCGCTTTATGGAAAGAAATACAATGAGAAACGAAAATTGCTGAGCCTAAAACTTAACTACGCCAGGCCAAAAGACGTATCTACTGCCTTAGATAACCTTAAGAGCGATATCGGCAGGGTAATTGTGGATGAGGCCTCTGGCACCCTTATCTTAATTGACACTCCTGAAAGTATAGAAAAGATGCAAGGGATGATTAAAGAACTGGATCGCCCCTTATCAACTGAGATTTTTGAACTAAATTATGCCAAGGCTGAGGATATCCAGGCAAAGCTCACCCCGCTCTTAACCAGTGCCGTGCATACCATACAGGTTGACAAGCGCACCAACAAGGTTATGGTTACTGACTTACCGCAGAAAATGAATGAGATACGCAATATGGTTAAGGAATTTGATGAGGCATCGCGCCAGGTCTTGATTCAAACAGATATTTGGGAATTGTCTTTGACTGATAGATTTCAGAGAGGTATTGATTGGGAAAAAATCTTTAGGTCTGTAAAGAACCTGGATTTTAAAGGCAGATTCCCTCTTGGCTTGGTAGATACGACAACGGCTACGGGAACAACAACGGCTATTGCCACGCGCCAGCAGATTTCTGTGGGTACGGTTGCACAGGATGATTATATTGCCACTATCCAATTCTTATCCACCTATGGCAAAACAGAGATTCTCTCCCGTCCGCATATTGCAGTAGTAAACAATGAAGAGGCAAAGATTCTTATCGGCTCCAAAGAGGCATATATTACCACTACACTCAGTCAGGCACAATCCTCCACCACTACCTCAGAATCTGTCAGTTTTATAGATGTGGGGGTAAAGCTAAGTGTTGTGCCTACCATTAATAAAGATGGCTTTATTACTATGAAGATTAAGCCTGAGGTTTCTTCAGTAAGAGAAATTATCAAAACATCGCAAGGTAGCCAGGTCCCTATTGTGGAGACTTCAGAAGTGGAGACCACAGTTAAAGTAAAAGACAACACCACCATTATGATTGCCGGTTTAATCAAGCAGACCCAAACAGAGACTACTACAGGTGTGCCGGGTTTATCTAAGATCCCGGTTTTAAAGTGGTTCTTTAGTAAGTATGAAAAAGGTCCGAGCTCCGGGCCGGTAAAGAAGGAATTAATTATCTGTATTACTCCCCGCATTATTACGGGCGAGGCGGGTACCTCGGTTCCGGAACCAAAATAGCGATGAAGATAGTTATTCGTGTAGCATTCATTTTTTTAGTTTTTTATGCTGTGGGTATGAGCCTTTTGTATTTGGATACAAACAATAAAACCAAAAAATTAACTGATTTGCTTGAGGAATCAGTCAACCTTAAAAAAAAGCTACAGGAAGATATTTCTAATTTAAGTTCTTCTAAAAGTACCTTAGAGAAAGAAAGCGAAGAGCAAAAAAGGGCAAGCCTTGATTACCTGAAAAAACAAAAAGAGTCCGATGATAATTTAGAAAGGTTAAAAACAGAGATAGAAAAACGCATCCGCAAGATTTCCGAGTTAGAAGAAGGGCTAAATCAGGCAAAGAAAAAGTTGGTAGAATTAGAGAAGGAGAATAAGAGATTAACGCAAATCGGTGAATTCACCGGCAATGTGCAAGTAAAAAAGCAACAAGAGCATATTACCCACTTAGAAGCAGATTTATCCAACGCGCGCCAACGGATGCAGAAACAGGAAGCACTCCTGCACTATAACTTAGGCGTTTCTTATATGAAGGAGAAATATTACGATATGGCAATCGATGAATACCAGAAGGCCTTAGAACTTAACCCCGATGACCCGGATATACAGTATAATCTGGCGATTCTCTATGATGACTGCTCTAGAAACCCCAAACGCGCCATCCAGCATTATCAGAAGTATTTAGAACTTAGGCCTGACGCAGCAGACATTGATGAGGTAAAGGGATGGATTGCCGACCTTATGATAGAAGAGGCAAAGATAAAGGATATAGAAACACAGAAGCCTTTGACAACAGCAGATACCTTGCCTGCGGAAAGGATAAAAGGTTTATTTATTAAGAAGGTAGAAGAGATACCCAAGAGGGACAAGCAGGAAAATTAGGAAAGATTAATAGTATGTAAATATGAAATTAATAATTACAATATTACTGATTATGGGTGCCCTGATTTTGGCTGACCAGAGAATTTTTGCGGAGCAAGACTCTATAGATTATGTGCAAAGGACCTTAGATAATATCATTGAAAAGTTGTCTTATACGTTAAATACGAATAAGCAGCTTATGCAGGAGAATACGCAGTTAAAAGAAAAGATAGAGGAGCTAACCAAAAACAAGCAAGCCTTAGAGACAAATCTTGGCGCGAATAAATATGAGGGGTTATCTTTAGATAAATTACAAGCAACTCTTAAGGATTATCAGGAAAAAATTACTCAGTCGGAAACCAAGATTAAGGAACTGGAACAATTGAAATCTTCTTTAGGAGAAAAAGCAGGAGAATACCAAGAGAGGGCAATGCAGGGAGAGAGTAAAATTGTAGAATTAACTAATGCCAGAGGAGCCTTAGAAGAAAAAGTAAAGGCTACTAATGAATTACAGGGAAAGTTAGATTCATATCAAGTAATAAATAGCCAATTACAAGAGACCCTCAAAGAATATCAGGGAAAAATAATCCAATCTGACAACAGGGTTAAGGAATTGGAGCAGCAATTAGAGGGTATCCAGAAAGAAAAAGAGAAGTTAGGGGAGTTGGAATCATCATTAGAACAAAGATTGCAAGACCATCAGGTAAGATTAACACAATCGGAAACTAAAATTCAGAAATTAGAACAATTGCTTAAAGATAAAGATAAGGAAAAAGAGGAATTAAAAACCTATAAGGAAAAAGAATTGCTGGAATTAAAGAATAGCCTTGCCTCTCAAGAAAAGTTATTAGTAAATTACAAGCCTAATCTTGAGCAGGCGGATGAAAAAATCAACACATTAATTAAGCAAATTGAGGCGCAGAAAAAAAAGATGTTTGAGGCATTTTATGCAGCAGGCAAGGCGTATACCCAGATCAAAAGATACAAGGAGGCAATAGAAAGTTTCCAGGAATGTTTAGAGATAAACCCTGATAGTGCGGGTGTGCATTATAATTTAGGAATTCTTTATCAATATGAGTATGGCGATAGGGTGGGTGCGATTTCGCATTTAAAGCGATATTTGGAGTTAAACCCTAAGGCAAAGGACAGGAAAGAGGTTGAATTTTTGCTGAGTTTGCTGGAGAAATGAGGTCTGACACCAAAAATATTGTGTCTGACACTTGAAAAATAGGTATTTTTATGCTATACTTTGAATTGGAAAGTGAAAATTGGGGTTTTCCGAAAGGGCAAACCTCGGGTAACCGAGGGACGCAAAGCCAATGGGTTCTGACGCAGAGTCAGGACAGCCAGGTTGCCGAAGAAACTAAGAGAAATAAGGACCCAAAGGATTTGCCTTTGGGTTTTTTATTTACCCCGTTAGAAATAACGCTGGTGCAAAGAAATAGAATAAAATTTCTAACGGGGTTTACGAACGAGAAAAAGAAAATGAGAGAGCCGCGGATATATTTAGAAGGAGCAGTTTATTACATCACGGTAAAAGCAGGTGCAGGAGAATTGCTATTTCGTGATGATAAAGATTACGCATATTTCTTAGACATACTTAAGGAACGCAAGGAAAAATATAATTTCAAACTCTACGCTTTCTGTTTACTCCCTAACCACTATCACCTCTTAATTGAAACCAAAGAGCAAAACATCTCCAAAATTATGCAAGCCATTAATACCAGTTACAGTCTTTATTTTAATAATAGATATAAACGTCAAGGGCATCTTATGGCAGGCAGGTTCCAGATGAAAGTGGTCAATAAAGACCAATCATTATTGGAACTGTCTTATTATATACACCTTAATCCTTTAAGAGTGGGTTTAACAAAAGCACCAGAAGAATATTATTTTAGCAGTTATTTGGAATATACCAAAGATGTAGATTGTGCTTTTTTGATTGATTACGATGAAATTGTGGTGTATCTTCAGAATTTATTAGGGCCTTTAGAGGATGGACAGTCTTGGCGCACCAGATACAGAGAACTTATTCAGGAATTTGCGCAGGAAGAGCCAGCCTCTACTGCAAGAAAAGAGGATGTGGAAATTATTTCGCAAGCGCAAAGAATTGTCAACAAAAGAAAATTTAGTCCTCGCCTCTTAGCGGGTTTAAGTTCAGGCTTATTGATTATCCTGGGTTTGGTTCTTTTGAGTTTACGCACAGGAGGACATAAGGGGGTATATTATACTAAAGAATTAAATAGAGAAGTGAGTTTGCAGCAGAAAAATATAGTTAGTCTTCCCGAAGGATTGCCCCAGGTACAGAGTTCAGAGGGCCGGGAAAAACAGGTCTGGGAGTTTTGGAAGAATTAGGAAAGAGAATATGAAAAGAGAAATAGGCAATAACAATGTGAAACACAATTTAATGGTAGGTATTATTTTGCTTATAGCTCTTTTTGTCTTTAGCCAGCCAGCACAGGCTATAGATAATAATATAGGTAAGGCAAACTACAGAATATATTACGCTGCCAATGACGGCGGCCCGAATTGGCGTATTCTTTGTGCGACTTTAACGGGCGATAATAAAGAAGTCCAGCGTAAATTAGTGATTGATTTAGGTCCGGTAGGAACATTGGATTCTGCGCATGCCTATAGTGCAAGTGTGCTTAAGGAGGAGAGGAGAGGTTATGTGATGTATTATGGCGGCTCCGATGGAATCAACTGGCGCATTTTACGGGCAGTTTCTTTTGATGGCCTGAGTTGGACAAAACAGGGTCTTTGTTTTAATCTGGGGATGACAGGAAGTTTTGATTCTGTGCATACGGTTTATCCTTATGTCATAAAGGAAGACAATATTTATAAGATGTGGTATACCGCCTATGATGGAAAAAGTCATTGGCGGATTGGTTATGCGGATTCTGCTGATGGCATAATTTTTAGAAACCGACGTATGGTTTTAGAGGTAGGTTCTACAGGAGAGCTTGATGCTGCGCATGTGCATACACCAGTGGTAATAAAACAGGGCGGTCTTTATACGATGTTTTATGCTGGCTTTGGCGGATTTCCTTCTGCCTGGAGGATTTTGCGGGCAACTTCTACAGATGGCCTGAATTGGACTAAACAGGGATTAGTCTTAGATTTGGGACAGGCAGGGGAAGCGGATTCTGCTAATTTACTTCCGGGTAGTGTGATTTATCAAGACGGAATTTTTAAGATGTGGTATTGGGCGCAAGGAAGTAACTGGCGCATTCTTTATGCTACTTCTAAAAATGGTATTGACTGGCAGAAGCAGGGTGTGGTGCTGGATTTAGGTCCGGTGCGCTCCTTAGATTTTAAAGGCCTGGTAGTGCCAACGGTGGTTGAAGAGACAAATCAAGAGAATAGTAGGTAAAAGAAATGAAGATAGGTACGCAACTACAAAAGATAATTAGGGTTATAAAAAACAAGGGTGGCACCTTGGGGAACGTCCCCATGCTAATAGGTTTGGTAGCAGGCTTATTGATGTTAGGGGTGTTAGTCTTTTTAGGGACTTTTGCTGCCTTTAATGAACTTAAAGCCACCTCTGCCCAAGTGAACACAGCCGGGGACAGCAAAAAACCTCCTGCAATCTCTCAGAATGAAGAGCTGATAAAATTTGCTGAGGGGTTTTTGCCAGCTCCTGTAGCAGGGACACTTAAAGAAGAGGGCGAGTGCTATTTATATAAAAGACCTTCAGGAGAAACTCAGCAACTTCCAGATATAAGTCATAAAGACAACCCGAAAGAGATAATCAAGGATATACTTGGCTTTGAGGCGATATTTTCTAAAAATAAGGCGCGGGTTTGGTTGAATCGCAGTGATTCTAGCTTTGGCATGGGGATGGAAGCTTTGATGCCAGACTTCCGTTCTTACCTAAAGAATGGCCGAGTTGTCTATACCACGCGCGGTGCAACCATAGTCTATACGCCACTGGATAACGGTGTCCGAGAGGATATTTTAGTCGCCAATGCCGATGATTTATCCCGGCTGCCTTTGCTTTGGTTACTAGAATTAGATAATCATCTTGAGGCCAGGGTTGAGCCCGACGGTGCAATCGGTATTTATGGGCCTGAACAATATCTCTGGGGTAATATCCAGATAGGCGATGAGAAGAGCGTGGAATTGGTTGAAAAGGCAAGACAGAATGCCGCCAAGAACCAGCTTTTATATAATATTCCTCTGCCGGTAGTCAGAGAGGCTAATGGGAGTGAGAAGAAGGATATAGCCAGCTATAAACTGGATGGCAAGAAACTGACGCTGGCGATTAAAGGATATCAGGATTTAGTTTATCCAATTAGTATAGACCCTTCAATTGTCTGGACCATCACTACTACCACGGAATTTCAGACAAGTGGTAATGATGAAGGGATGATTTCTTGGACTCCTGCTGACCAGATTACGCGAGCAAAACAAATGGGTGGAGCAATCGTCACCTGGACGGCAACTAACTCTTTTACTACTGCCAGGTACGGTCACACCTCTGTTGCCTATAATGGTTATCTTTATGTCATTGGTGGGTTGGGTACTGATGGGTTGCACTCTGACGTCCAATACGCTTCCATTAGCTCAAACGGCTCAGTGGGCACCTGGACGACAAGCCCTAACTCTTTTACTACCGCAAGATGGGCTCACGCCTCAGTGGCCTATAATGGCTATCTTTATGTAATGGGTGGGCTTTCGTCTAGTGAGGAGTATGCTGGTTTTCTTAACGACGTCCAATACGCTTCCATTAGCTCAAACGGCTCAGTGGGCACTTGGACGGCAACTAACTCTTTTACTGTAGCAACGGCTTATCACACTTCAGTGGCCTATAACGGCTATCTTTATGTCATTGGTGGGTATAGTGGTCCTTACGTCCAATACGCTTCCATTAACGCAGACGGTACAGTAGGCGACTGGTTGACAACTACCCCTCTTACTACAAATAGGTATTCTCATACCTCTGTTGCCTATAATGGTTATCTTTATGTAATGGGTGGGTATGCTTGGGGTATGGATTATCTTGCCGACGTCCAATACGCTTCCATTAACTCAGACGGTACAGTAGGCGTCTGGTGCACAACCACCTCTTTTACTGGATTAAGGTATTCTCACACCTCTGTTGCCTATAATGGTTGTCTTTATGTAATGGGTGGGTTTCGTAATTATGGCAATGCTAATCCTTATGCCACCGTCCAACGCGCCTCCATTAACGCAAACGGTTCAATAGGCACCTGGGCGGCAACCGCCGGTTTTACTACAGCAAGGGGTTCTCACACCTCTGTGGCCTATAATGGTTATCTTTATGTCATGGGTGGGGATAGCGGCGGTGGTGCGAATTATCTTAGCAACGTCCAATACGCTGCCATTGGTACCCTTACCAATAATGATGCCACCCTCGGCAGTTGGTCCTACACCACCTCTATTCCTACGGCAAGGCTATGGTTTGGCTCTGCTGCCTACAACGGTTATCTCTACATCACCGGTGGAGCTGATGGTGCTACTCCTGTTTCTGCCGTCAAATACGCTAGCATTAATGCCAACGGCACATTAGGCAGCTGGTCCACTACCACTTCTTCTACTAAAGCAAGGTGGCGGCACACCTCTGTTGTCTATAATGGCTATCTTTATGTTATAGGCGGTAAGCCTTCTTTTACGGGTGTGACTTCCAGCGTCGAATACGCTAGCATTAGCTCTAGCGGCACCCTGGGTAGCTGGTCCTACACCACCTCTCTTCCTAAGACTACCGATTTGCATAGTTCTGTTGTCTACAACGGTTATCTTTACGTCATCGGTGGTGTTACTACATCCAGCGTCGAATACGCTAGCATCAGCTCTAACGGCACCCTGGGTAGTTGGTCCTACACCATCTCTCTTCCTACGGGTATCTGGGAGCACACCTCTGTTGCCTATAACGGCTATCTTTACGTCATTGGTGGGACGGATACTGTTGGGGTGCGCTCTAGCGTCGAATACGCTAGCATCAGCTCTAACGGCACCCTCGGCAGCTGGTCCTTCGCCACTTCTCTTCTTACGGCAAAGTGTGATCTCACCTCTGTCGCCTACAACGGTTATCTTTATGTTATGGGAGGGGATACCACTGGTGCTGTGACTTCTATTTCCAGCGTCGAATACGCTAGCATCAGCTCCAACGGCACCCTGGGTAGCTGGACTACCACTACCTCTCTTCTTACGGCAACGTGTAGGCACGCCTCTGTCGCCTACAACGGCAATCTCTACGTTATTAGTGGGCAGGACGTTGGTTCCATCGTGCAATACGTAGCGCTCAAGACCCCCGCGCAAAAAGGATATTACTCCAAACTTATTGACTTAGGTAGCGACCAAATTATGGATTCTCTGGTGATGAATTGGACTACTGCAAATAAAGGCACAGTCAAACTACAATACCGTTATACCCCATATAACTCAGTAGCCTTTGCCACTGAGAGTTCGATAAATGCAGTTACACCTGGTTCTACGATTAACTTAGGCAGTCTATTAGGTAGGTACTTGTGGCTAAGATTAACCTTAGATGATACCTATGGGACTATAATCAATAATCCCAGCGCCACTAATGAGCGGGAGGTTACGGATATTACGCTAACTTATACTAATCCCGTTCCCACTGCGCCTTCAACTTGCGCCATAACACCTACAGCCCCAACTACAGCTGATGTTACCTGGATAGATAATGCTGATAATGAAACTGGCTTTATTGTAGAGCGCTCAACTAACGGAACAACTTATGGCTGGTCAACTACGGTTTGGTCAAATACTAGTACAGCACCTGTAATCACAACTTATAATGCTTCAAGTCTAACTGCTAATACTCAGTATTGGTATAAAGTTGCAGCGTATAGCTTAGTTCAATCATGGACATTTACCTCGGCTTATTCTACGGCCCTTCTTCAAAAATATACTCTATCACCCGAACCTAATGTGGCAGAGGATAGTGGCAAGTCAGTGAATACGTGGTATAATTCTTCCTTTGTCTTTAAGAATAATCTTACTTGGGGTAGCGGAGCTATTGGTTCTTACGGTTATGTCTGGACAATTACAAACCCTTATAATTGGAGTGCAGGGGATAAAACCGATTGGACTAACGGTTCAGGTGGCGGCACTGGCAAAATTACAATTACTCCCGCACAAGATGGCAGTTATTATATATATGTGCGTTCTTATAACGGTGATGGAACGGAAACAACCAGCACTACGTGGTCAAGTGGCCCTTGGAAATATGATACCACTGCACCCACTGCACCTACCGGAGTAAGTTTTACTCCTGTAGGCGGAACAGTAGTAGCCAATACCTTAAACTCTACCAATACCAACTGGACTGCTCGAGCCAGCATCACTGCTGGCGAGGCAACCGGCGGTACTGCGGAATTATTAAAAGGCGGCAGCCCCTTTGCTACCCCCATACTTGACAGCAGTATAGCTGCAGGAGATACCAGCGTAACCTTTGATGCCGGGTTTACTACCAATGCCCAGGTGCAAACAGCCTTTGCCAGTGGAGCTACCTTGAGTGTAAAAATAACTGATACTGCTGGCAACTCAATAACCAGTACTGCAGCCAATCCTACAATTACCGTAGATTATGTTGTACCTACTGCACCTACCGCAGTAAGTTTTACTCCTGTAGGCGGAACAGTAGTAGCCAATACCTTAAACTCTACCAATACCAACTGGACTGCTCGAGCCAGCATCACTGCTGGCGAGGCAACCGGCGGTACTGCGGAATTATTAAAA
>Ga0315274_10000598_pt1 | contig 56044 bp, 47 predicted proteins | sample YL17G02_20_MG_FD_203700 | JGI IMG/M metagenome (GOLD analysis project Ga0315274, IMG submission 203700) | Sediment microbial communities from Yellowstone Lake, YNP, Wyoming, USA - YL17G02_20 | ecosystem: Environmental > Aquatic > Freshwater > Lake > Sediment | place: USA: Wyoming | collected...
GACTTCATCGAGGCATAGGACGCGTGGCTGTACGGCGTTATGTTCGCGTTGATCCCGGCCTCCAGGATCCTCTGAATCACACCCATGACTCGCAGTGCTTGCTGCGAGTTGACGGCGATTCGGCCCTCATCGTCAAACATCTGGCCCGCGTTCTGCTGCAATAGGATCTCGAAGAGCCCCTCCATGTTTCCCGTCGAGAGCTGAAGCATTTTCGTTTGGCCGCCCGAACGCTCGAGCAGGAGTCTTCCTGCGGCGATGTAGTCGTCCCATGTTTCGATGGACCCAGGGTCAATCCGATAGCGCGCGAACAGTTCCCGCTTGTAAAACACCGCGCACGGCCCCATGTCCCAAGGGATTGCGTAAATCTTGTCCTCGAACACGCAATTCCTCCAAAACGACGCCGGGAAATCCTTCTCGTACTTCCGCGCCACGGGTGTGAGGTCCGTCAGACGCCGCGTCCTCGAGTATCTGGCCGCTTCGGCCAATTGCAGTTGCGAGACGTCCGGCGCTCCAACGCCGGCCGAGAGCGAGAGAAGGAACCGCGATTGCAAGTACGCCCCAGTCATGTTCACATGAACGATGACTCTCGGGTAGATGTCGTTGAAAGGAGGGACCAGCTTCTCAAGGCTCGCGGCAGCGATGTTCCAGCCCCAGACCTGTATATTGCCGGTGAGGTCCGTGGAGGGAACGTTTGGATCGAGAATCAGCGGTTCGCCTGCGAATGACCCGCCGATAAACACTAGGGCGCTCAATAGCGCTGAAAATCTGTAAGAAAATGTGTAAGAAAATGTGGCACAGCCGCCCTCGGCTGTGTTACACAGTGAGTAGGAGCGGGTATTCTCCCCTTTTACATAGCCGGGGGCGGCTGTGCCACATTGCCACAAGGATTTCCTCACGAGCAGCACTGAAGCCGCTGCCCGTTGCCCTGCTATGGTGCGTTTAGCCATTCGCGTAATAATGCCCGCCTTGCCGCGCGTCTGCAACCTTGCGCCGTTATCACGTCCAGCGGCGGATAGCATTCAGGCGCGGCCTGTTGGTAAGATTGAAGGATACAGGAAAGGTTGAACGATGGCGCTGACGGAGGCACAACGAAGCCGGTACGAGCGAAACCTGATCATCCCCGGCATCGGCGAGCGCGGCCAGGAACTGCTGGCGCGGGCGCGCGTGTTGATCGTCGGAATGGGCGGATTGGGCAGCCCGACCGCGTTGTATCTCGCGGCGGCAGGCGTTGGCACGCTCGGCCTCATCGACTCAGACCGCGTGGAACTGTCGAACCTACAGCGACAGGTCATTCATACGGTCTCGCGCTTGGGCGAACCGAAGACGGCGTCCGCTGCTCGCACATTGAGCGCACTTAACCCGGAAGTGAACATCGAGACGTTTCAAGAGCGACTGACGCCGGAAAACGCAGCCGAACGCATCCTCGGTTTCGACGTGGTCGTCGAAGCGTGCGACAACTTCGAGTCGAAATTCCTGATAAACGACGTGTGTTCAACTCTAAGAAAGCCGTTTGCGACGGCGGGCATTTTGGCGTTGTCAGGGCAGGCGCAGTTCGTGGCCCCCGGCCGCACGCCGTGCTTGCGGTGCGCGCTGCCGGACGTCCCCGAAGGCGTTCCTACGACATCGCAGCTCGGCGTCCTTGGCGCTGTACCCGGTATTCTCGGCAGCCTCGAGGCCCTCGAGGTCATCCGATGGATAACGGGGATATGGAAACCGCAGCCAGAGGGCGCGGGATCCTTGCACACGGTGGACGGCGAGACGATGCGGCTCCATACGGTTCGGTTGTCCAGGCGGCCCGATTGCCCGTGTCATACACTATGGAATACATAATGGACGAAGACCTTCTGGTGATAGCAGGGCGGAGGTTCCACTCACGCCTCATGATCGGCACGGGCAAGTTTCCGTCGGCGCATGCATTGCGCGCCGCCATCGAGGCTTCGGGAGCCGAAATCGTCACCGTTGCCCTGAGGCGAGTCGACCTCGGCAAGCCTGATGAGCACGGGATCCTGTCGGCTATTGACCCTGCGAAGCAGTTGATCCTGCCGAACACCTCGGGAGCGCGGACGGCCGAGGAGGCTGTACGCCTTGCACGGCTTGCACGCGCCTCGGGCCTCGAGCCGTGGATAAAACTCGAATTGACGCCGGAACCGCGCTATCTCCTTCCGGACCCCGTCGAGACTCTCCGGGCCGCCGAGATCCTCGTCAAGGATGGCTTTGTGGTTCTGCCCTACATTCAGGCGGACCCGGTTTTGGCCAAGAGGCTCGAGGAGATCGGGTGCGCCACCGTCATGCCGCTCGGCGCGCCCATCGGCAGCAATCGCGGCCTGAAGACCCGCGACCTCATCAAGATCATCATCGAACAATCCAACGTGCCCGTGGTTGTCGACGCCGGCCTTGGCGCGCCGTCGCACGCCGCCGAAGCAATGGAGATCGGCGCCGACGCCGTCCTCGTCAATACAGCCCTGGCCGACGCGGAAGACCCGGCCGCGATGGCGCGCGCCTTTGCAATGGCGACGCAGGCGGGGCGCATAGCATACCGGGCCGGCCTGGGTCCCACGCGCGACACTGCGGAGGCATCCTCGCCATTGACAGGGTTTCTGGATTTTGGATTGTAGATTTTGGATTTTGTATTCGACATTAGACGCACCAGTCGTGCTCGTGCTCGTAATCGTACTCGTAATCGAGTGGTGTGTTCTGAACGGTGGCCATGGGTCGCTCTGTCCAGATGATCCCGTTCGACAAAGCGTATTCCGGTCTTTATTGATGCGAAGAGTCGAGAGAGAGGTTTGAATGACGCTGCGGCAGGAATTAGAGGCGTGGCCGAGCAGGCGTATTGCCGATTCTATCGCGCAGGTCCGCCGCGAGGCCGTCGACGCGGCGCTTGCTCGAGAGGAAAGGACTCTCGCGGACCTCTTCGCGCTGCTCTCGCCTCTTGCGCGGCCGCACCTTGAGGCGATAGCCCTCGAGGCCCGCCGCCTGACGCGCTGGCACTTCGGGCGGACGATACAGCTCTACGCGCCCATCTACATCTCGAACGTGTGCGCCGCGGACTGTCCTTATTGTGGCTTCGGCGCGCGTTCGGGAAGCGCGCTCAAGCGCGTCACGCTCACGCCGGGCCAAATCCGTGCGGAATGCGAGGCCCTTTCCGGACAAGGGTTCGAGAACGTCCTGTTGCTTACCGGGGAAGCGCCTCGGGTCGCGACGGTCGAGCGCATTGCGGACGCTGTGCGCATTGCGCGCGAATACTTCGCCTCGGTGTCGGTCGAAGTGTATGCCATGGCGCGCGAGGAGTATCAGGTGCTGTTCGACGGCGGGCTCGAAGGCGTGACGATGTACATGGAAACGTACGACCCGGAAAACTACGCCCGGCTGCACAGGGTCGGCCAAAAACAGGACTATGATTTCCGGCTGAATGCCCTCGAACGGGCAGGCCGGGCTGGCGCCCGAAAGCTCGGTCTCGGCGCCCTCCTGGGACTGTTCGACTGGCGGGCCGAGGCTGCGTGGATGGCCATCCACGCACGCTACCTCCAAAAACATTGCTGGCAAAGCGCCGTCAGCGTTTCCTTTCCCCGGCTGCGTCACGTGCCGGAGCGTTTCACGATTCCTGCGGCGGTGAGCGACGCGGATCTCGTGCAACTGATGCTCGCCCTGCGTTTAGCCCTCCCGGAGGTCGGGTTTGCGCTCTCCACGCGCGAGACAGCCGCCGTTCGCGACAGGCTTATTCCCCTCGGAATCACGATGATGAGCGCAGGATCCTCGACGCGACCCGGGGGATACACCTCGTGTCGAGGCGATACAACGGCACAATTCGAAACGGAGGATCGCCGGAGCCCCGTCGAGGTCGTGCAGGCCATCATAAAGGCCGGCTACGACCCCGTGTGGAAAGATTTCGACCGCGCCTTCGCATCCAATGGTTAGTGGCTCGTGGCTCGCTTCCGATTACCAGCCAATGTCGAGAAAAATACTGGACAAAAACCCTCGTATTATGCTAAGAAGCTGCTAACGAGGTTACCGGTGACATGAGCAACGGTGGTGTGCGACCAAGCGTTTCCATGGAACGGCTCGACGCCGATGCCGTGTGCGAAAAATGTGGTACTGTAAATCCGGAAGAAACGCTGCTATGCAAGACATGTGGGAACAACCTCCGCGACCAGCGTGCTCGCCGCGTCCTCCTCGAACAAGTTGATGAAGCCGAAGGTCCGTCACTGTGGGGCGGCGTCTGGGTGGGCCGGCTTGCCGTTATCTTCGGCATCCTGATTCTCATCTGGGTCGCCATCAACCTCACCAACATCGAAGACTTCATGGTCGGCGCGCAGACGACCACCCTCGGCGACGCCCGCGTGTTCTGGTCCGGCGCAAGAGAACAAGCGTTTGATAAGTTGGCCGCGGAGCTAAAGGCCAATCCTGTCACCCCGCAGGAGGTAGAGCTCGCATTGAGCCAGCCTGCTCCTACGAATACATACGATGGCCGCTACGTTCTTGTTCCGCGGGGCCAGTTGCAGCGAATACCCATCGGCCAGGCGATTGTCAAGACCGAAGGCGCCACGGTGCGGTTCATTGCCCAGTTCAACGGCGTAGCGGCCGAGCTTCGCGGTGAAGCCAAGTCCGAAGGCCCGGCCCGTCTGGCGGCACGCGACACCGCAGGGGTCTACTCGAACGGGGACTATTACGGTGCCAGCGGTTTCGCGCAGGCAGCCGAGTCCGGCGGATTCGAATGTCTGGGCCTATGCGATCTCAGTGACGAGACGTATTCCGCAATCGCATATCGCATCCCCTGACAGCCAGACGCTGTCAATCTGATTTAATCCGGAGACATCCCCGTATCTCAGTGCGTAGGGTGGGTGCAGCGGAGCGGAACCCACCGGGTTGCTACGTCTAGCCGCATCCGTGTGGAAAACCAAACCCCAAAGCCTATACCCTATACCCACCCTATACCCTAGGAGGGCTCATGTCCGACAAAAAACGCGGCTTTTTGGGCCGTCTGCGGGAGCGCTTGAGCAAGACTCGCGGCAGCCTCGTGAACAATGTGCGCCGTGTCTTCACGTCGCGTCCCAATATCGATGACGAGGTCTTCGAGGAACTCGAGCAAATCCTCATCGAAGCCGATCTCGGTGTCGAAACAACACTTGGCATCATCGCCGATATGCGCCGGGTCGCGCGCGAAAAGAAACTCAGCACTTCGGAAGAGCTATACGCCGTCCTCAAAGACGAACTGGTGCAGACGCTCGAGCCGGGCGATCATTCGTTCGACTGGACCAATCCGGCGGGCGGGCCCCACGTCACGCTTATCGTAGGCGTCAATGGATCGGGCAAGACGACGACCATCGGGAAGCTCGCCTCGCAATTAAAGAAGGAAGGCAAATCCGTGCTGATGGGCGCGGCGGATACGTTCCGCGCGGCGGCGGTCGAGCAACTCACGATCTGGAGCGAGCGCGCGGGCGCGCCCATCGTCAAGCACAAGGATGGCGCCGATCCCGCGGCCGTTTCATACGACGCCACGGATGCCGCCGTTTCGCGTGGGATAGATTGCGTCATCATCGATACCGCCGGCAGGCTCCACACGAAGGTCAACCTCATGGAGGAGCTCAAGAAGATACAGCGGGTCATCGGCAAGCGACTGCCCGGCGCCCCGCATGACGTGCTCCTTGTCCTGGACGCGACGACAGGACAGAACGGCCTCCAGCAGGCCAGGCTGTTCACGGAAGCGCTTAAGGTTTCAGGCATAGTCCTGACGAAACTCGATGGCACCGCGAAAGGCGGCATCGCGGTGGCGATACAGAAACAACTGGCTATTCCCATCAAATTCATCGGCGTGGGAGAGGCCGTTGAGGATCTCCAGCCGTTCAATGCACGCGAATTTGTGGAGGCATTGTTGGGATAGGGTTTAGGGTTTGGGGTTTAGGGTATAGGGTTTAGGGTTCAGGGTTCAGGGTCCGAAGTGATAGTGGCACGGAAAACAGAACTTATATCTCGCTCGCGCCGAAGTCACTACTGCAAAGGCGCTTGGCAGAACACTTCATGCCCTGAACCCTGAACCCTAAACCCTATACCCTAAACCCCAAACCCTAGACGGAGGTTCGCAGTGGCGATACGATTCTTCAATACACTGACGCGCAGGCTCGAGGAGTTCGAGCCGATCGTGCCCGGCAAAGTGGGCATGTACACCTGCGGGCCGACCGTCTACAACTTTGCCCACATCGGCAATTTCCGGTCATACGTATTCGAGGACCTCTTGCGGCGCCACCTGAAGTACCGCGGTTACAACGTGACCCAGGTGATGAACCTCACCGACGTCGAAGACAAGATTATCCGCGCTTGCCGCGAAACCGGCAAGCCGCTGAAAGAACATACCGGCCCATTCGTTCGAGCCTTCTTCGAGGATCTCGACGCACTAGGGGTCGAACGCGCCGAGCATTATCCCGCCGCCACGGACCATATCCCCGAGATGGTGGAATTGATCAAGACCTTGCGCGACAAGGGCCACACCTATGAGGCGAGCGGCAGCATCTATTTCCGGCTCAGCAGTTTTCCTCAATACGGACGGCTCAGCCATTTCGACCTGTCGCAGTTGAAACAGGGCGCCAGCGGCCGCGTCGATGTCGACGAATACAGTTCGGAAGACGCCCGCGATTTTGCCCTCTGGAAAGCCTATGACGAGCAGGACGGGACCGTGTTCTGGGAAACCGAGATCGGCAAAGGCCGGCCCGGATGGCACATCGAGTGCTCCGCGATGAGCATGAAATACCTCGGCCCCTCGTTCGATATCCACACCGGCGGCGTCGACAACATGTTCCCGCATCACGAAAACGAGATCGCCCAGTCCGAATGCGCCACGGGGCTGCCCTTCGTCAAGTATTGGCTCCATTGCGCCCACCTGATCGTCGAGGGCCGTAAGATGGCAAAGTCCCTCGGCAATTTCTTCACCCTGCACGACCTGGTCGAGGCGGGGCACAAGCCGCTTGCCATCCGCTGGGTCCTTATCGCGACTCACTACCGCCAACCCAACAATTTCACCTTCGAGGCCCTCGATGCGGCCAATCAGGCGCTTTACCGGATCCGCGACTTCCGGTTGCGGCTCGCCGAGATACGGGGTGCAGGCTCGAACCTCGAGAAAGAGACGGCTGCTTGTGAGGAGGCGTTCGGGAATGCCCTCGACGACGACTTGAATATCTCGGCGGCTCTCGGCGCAGCTTTTGACTTCATCCGGGATACGAACAGGGCCGTCGACCGGAACGAAGTCGGAGCCGAGGGCGCACAGAGGGCGCTCGCCATGCTCGACCGCATGAATGCGGTAACGGGTTTGTTTGCGCCGCATGCCGAATCCCAAGTCCCGCAAGAGGTCATGGACCTTGTAAAACAGCGCCAGCAAGCCCGCCGCGACAAAGACTTTGCCCGCGCCGACGCCGCTCGCGCCGAGCTCGCGCGCATGGGCTGGATTGTTGAAGACACCCCTGACGGTCCCCGGGTGAAGCGACAGTGACCGGGTCTCGGATTTCGGGATCGGATCGGTCGGATCGGTCGGATTTGTCCGACACGTCCGACCCGTCTGACGCCCCAAATCTCCTCCGGGAACTTCCACCTCCGGAAAGGGTTTAACTGGATGAGGTCGAAATGGACCCCCGCATGAGCGGGATGGACGATTGGGATCTCGTAGCGCGCGCGCAGGCGGGCGATATGGGCGCCTTCGCGGAACTGGTCCGAAGGTATCAGGGACCGGTTGCGAAGTTCTGCCACCGGATGATCGGTTCTACGCAAGACGCAGAAGAGATCGCCCAGGATACTTTCGTGCGGGTGCATGGCCACCTGCGCCGCCTGAAGCCGCAAGCGAAGTTCTCAACGTTCCTGTTTGGCATTGCGCGGAATTTGACGCTCAACTTTCTGCGGGATGCCAAACGCCGCGGTCGAGGCGTCACCGAGCCGCTCGATGCGGTATCCTCGGTTCGGGACGACGCGACGCGGCCTGACCGATCGGCGCGGCGGCATGAGATCGAGTTGCTCGTCGAGCGCGCCATTGCGCTCCTTTCATCAGAGCACCGTGAGATCCTTGTGCTCCGTGAAGTGAACGGAATGGATTACGACGCGATAGCTGAGGTGCTTGGCTGCCGCAAAGGAACCGTGAAGAGTCGACTGGCACGGGCACGTGAACAACTCCGGAATCACGTGATCGGCCTCGGCGGAGAATTACTGTGAAAGGGCATTGCTCCATAGAGGAACTGTCCGCCTACATTGACGGCGAGACGGCGGACCCTGAAAGAACGGCGGAACACCTCCGGAACTGTGCGGCGTGCGCCGGCTTGCACGAGCAACTGCTGAGTGTGTCAGGGCATGTAAGCGCGCTCCCTGGTATCCAGTTGGGCCCGGAGTTTCTGACCCGGGTCATGGCTCATGCGGCGGCGCGCGCCGAACAGCCGCCGCGGTGGAGGTGGGCGGGCGTCCGGCTGGCGATTGCGGGCTGCCTCGCGGCGCTTGTTCTCGTTGCCGCCGCGCTCTATGTTGCGCGTGGACTGTCAAGCGCACCGGCGCCGGCCAAGATGGCTCTCGAGAAGACAGGCCCCGCTCTTATTGCTGAGGGACCGTCTGAGCTTCACGTGGCTGAGCCTGAGGAGGTCTCTGAAGACTTCGAGAGCCTGGGAAATGCCGATGATGCTTCCGTTGACGAGATGATTACGGGCCTCTCTCAGACCGAGTGGTTTGGCGCCTTGGCCGCCGCCTGGGAGGCCGACGTTGACTTGGATGTCTTGCTTGGTTCGATGGACGAGGACGAGGCCGCCGACTTCAGGAATCTGCTCCGGGATTACATCGAGGAGGGACAGGTTACATGAGAATCGTGATGCTGTTAACCATCTGTGCGTTCTTTTGCGCGGCCACGGTTCAAGGACCGGCTCACGCGCAGGACCCCGCCGCTAGCAAAGCCCCTGGAACGCCTCCTCAGCCGGAACCACAAAAAGGTGAGAACGGGGACCTCCAGGAACTCGTGAACGACATCATGGCGGCGCGGTTGGCCCGGGAACTCTCCCTAAACGACGAGGAAACGGTACTCTTACTGCGTCACATAGCGGATTACCGAGCCCAGGCCAATGCCTTGCAGAAAGAACGGCGCGAGGTCCTGAAATCTTTGAAAGCCACCTTGAAATCCGGAGCGCCCGAACCCGAGATTGAGGCGGACCTCTCCAAACTGCAGAACCTCGATGCAAAAGTGCAGGAACTCAAGAGGAACACGTTCGCAAAGGTTGGCGAGGGCATGAACGTCACACAACGAGCCCGACTCTATGTCTTTTACAATGAGTTTGAGAACGAAATGCGCCGTTTGGTTCAACAGGCTCGTGAGCGGGTCGCCTTGCGCAGAGGCTGGCAAGCGGAAGGCTCGGCCACCGGCCCATCCCAAGGTGGACCGCGCATTCGCCCATCTCTGGGGGATGAGAGGCTGGGACATCCCGGTTTAGCCAGACCTCTATCTCGCACACGAGGCCCTAATCGGCAAGACACCTCGCCCACCCGTGACAAGCCGGGGCCAAACGCACCGCAAATACCCTAGCCTAAGCACTAAAGACCCGCCTAAGCCAAAAAGGTTGCATTTGAGGGCGGGTTTGTGTAGAATCGCTAAAAACATAGGTAGGGGTAAAACACAATGATGAAAAGTTTGAGCGAGCGGACGGACAAGCTTAGTTTCCAGCGTGCTTTACTCGTGTGGTTCAGACAGGTAGCGCGCGACCTGCCGTGGCGGCGGACACGAGACCCATACATGGTCCTGGTGTCCGAGATGATGCTCCAGCAGACCCGGGTGGACCAAGTCATCCCTTACTTCGAGCGGTTCATGGAGGCCTTGCCCAGCATTGAAGCCTTGGCCTCGGCCTCTGAGGACACCGTGCTGAAGCTGTGGGAGGGACTCGGGTACTATGCCCGTGCACGGAACCTCCACAAGACCGCCAAGATTATCGTGCATGACTTCGGCGGAAAGTTTCCCAAGACCGCGGCCAAGTGGATGGAGCTTCCAGGCGTAGGGCGTTATTCCGCCGGGGCTATCGCCAGCATCGCGTTCAATGAACGGGTGCCGACCCTCGACGGGAACGTCAAGCGCGTGATGGCGCGATTGTTCGACATTGCGGAGTGCGTCGACGACCCGGCGACCGAGGAAGCGATTTTGAGCGGGCTCGATGCGCTGATCCCGGTCCGCTCGCCGGGCGATTTCAACCAGGGGCTGATGGAACTGGGCGCCCGCATCTGCCTTCCCGGAGTGCCGCGTTGCGATGGGTGTCCCATGCGCAGGCTCTGCGCGGCGTATGCCGCAGGAACCCAGCAGAAGCGTCCCGTGACCCGGCCCACGCCGGAACCCACGCAGTGGGAGGGTGTCGTTGCGGTAATCACGAAGGACGACACGTTCCTGTTGGGCCGTCGGCCACTCATGGGGCTGCTTGGCGGCCTTTGGGAATTCCCGGGGGCCAAGCTCCAGAAGGGCGAAAGCCATGAGAAGGCTCTCGCACGGGAAGCGAAGGAAGAACTCGGGATCGGGATCCGCGTAGGAGAACTCCTCACGACCGTCCAGCATTCCTATTCGCACATGGAGGTCACGCTCCACGTATACCGCTGCCGGCACGCGAGTGGAACGCCCAAGCCCAAGATCCACTCAGAGCTTCGATGGGTGCCTCGTGCCGAGCTGAACAACTACGCATTGCCGAAGGCGAACCACAAGTTTCTGAAGCTGGTCTAACTGCCATTGTCTATTTAACGTCTTGGCGGGGAAGCGCGTCTCGTTGTCCGTCCTCCCTGCAAAATCCAGCTAGAAATCCTCTGTCCCACTTGCTATAATGCCGCGCGTCAACCGGCACCTTTCTCAAATCCGGCCGACGATCAAACAGCAGAAGGAGGTGAACTGCATGGCGGGAGACGTGAACGTCGAGGAAACCGTCAAGAAGATCGTGTGTGAGCGCCTTGACAAGAAGCCCGAAGAAGTGACGAATGAGGCACGTTTTATTGAAGACTTGGGAGCAGACTCCCTGGACCTGACGGAGCTGCTCATGGCCCTCGAGGAGGAATTCAACATCGATATCGATGACGAGGCCAACCAGATCGAGACGGTTGCCGACGCGATCAAGTACATTAAGTCCAAGATGTGAGCAAATGACGCCCGATGAGGCGTTGGGTATAGATTAAGGAACGGAATACCACGAATCCCGGTAAAGCAAGACGTACGTTTTCGGGAAAACATGACTCACTCGTCCAGCCGATGATTTTCGAAGGGGCGGGTGAGTTTGATTTTGAGACGAGTGAAGCGATTTGAGATCTGAGATCTCAGATCTCAGAGCGGGTGTGACGCGGCATGCACGAACCGACAGACAGGACTGAGCAATTGCGCGGCCTTGCCGGCAAGCTGGACTGGCAGATACGGGACCTCATTCTGCTGGATCGCGCGTTAACCCATGCTTCAGTGTTTGCCGACACCGACGAAGCTACCGGCGACTATGAATCGCTGGAGTTCCTGGGGGACGCCGTGCTCGGCCTCGCCGTTGCGCATTACCTTCACGAGCACGTGCCCGATCGAACCCCGGGTGAGTATAGCCGCATGCGGGCCGGGGTCGTGAACCGGCGCTGCCTGGCTCGGCTGGCGTCGGAACTCGGGATCGCCGGCGCCATCCGTTTGGGAAAAGGCGAGGAACTGGCCGGAGGACGGCAGCGCACGGCGTTGCTCGCGGATTGTCTCGAGGCGTTGACTGGGGCGCTGTACCTTGACCAAGGGTGGGACGCCGCCCGCGCCTTTGTGGCGCGTGTTTTCAACAAAGAATTCGAGCGCGAGCTTGCCGCGGACAAGGTGTGGGACTTTAAGTCGCGTCTCCAGAACTACTGTCAGGCGGAGAGGATTCCGCTGCCGCAATTTGTCGTAGTCCATTCGGTAGGTCCGGATCATAGGAAGGAATTTGAGGTCGAGGTGGTTTTGCGCGACAGGCCTGCGGGCCGCGGCCGCGGCTCGACCAAGAAGGAAGCTGAACAGAATGCCGCGCGGGTCGCTCTCGAGCGTGAAGGGCAGATCTTCGACGGCCGCACGCGCGAATCGCGCGGAGACAATGAGCCTGTACACGGGGCTGATCACAAAGAGGTGTTATGAGGGTTTGGGGTATAGGCTGATGCCTTATACCCTATACCCTATACCCTGAACCCTGTACCCTGAACCCTTGCCTTACTTCTTGTCCAAGGGCTTGATCATGATGTTGCGAAACCAGACTTTCCCGTGGTTCCCTTGCAGCATCAAGGGCCCGGCTTCATTCACGCCGCCGGGCAGCGCGCCGCCGGTGACCTTAGTAATCTGCTGCTTGTCATGAATGACCTTGCCGTTCAGCTTTGCGGTCAACACGTCGCCCACGTAACTCACTTCGAGGCTGTTCCACTCGCCGACGGGTTTTGTGGCGTTCACTTTTGGCGGGAACTGGTCGTAGACCGCGCCGTCATCGCCCTTGCCGGGCGGATTCTTTCCGGCGCTATCCAGGACCTGGAGTTCGATCCGGCCACGCAGGTAGACGCCACTGTTGCCGTCCTTCACGGTCTTATACTCGATCTTGAGATCGAAATCCTTGAACTTCTCGACCGTCGCGATGTCGTTTCCGTCATGGCCGGTCGCAATGTTCGTGAGTGTACCGTCCTCGGCCTTCCATTTGTTCTCGCCCGTGGCGTTCCGGGCATTCTGCCATCCCGAAAGGTCCTTCCCGTTGAACAGCGAGATCCAGCCTTCCTCGGCCGCCGATGCGCAGACCGAGAATCCAACAACCGCCACTATCGCAGCTACCCAAACCGCCTTGTGCTTTGTCATGATTCGTCTCCTTGTACGCTAGCCCTAAACCCCAAACCCTAAACCCTTGATTCACTTCGCGGGCAGTTCTTCCAGCCGAATGTTCTTAAACGAGAGATCCGTGGTCGGATCGTGGCCTTGAAGGTGAATGGTTCCCGGCCCGGGCACGTACCCTTCCTTCCCGTTGCTGTCACGTGAGACCGGCCTCTCGTCGAGGTAGTCGCTCACGAGGTAGCCGTTGTTCCAGACTGCCGCATGATTCCCGTCGCACACAATCGTTAGCGTGAACCACTCGCGGTCACTGGACACCACCTTGCGGGCCGCTTGATTACCGTAGTTTCCGCCGGTGCCGAAGTCAATGGGCTTCGTCCGGTCATCACCGGCCCACTGGTTGCGCACTTGACACTCGTAACCTTTCCAGAACACGCCCACGGGTCCCCTGTAGAAGACGCCGCTGTTGAGGTGATCCCCGTTCGAGAAAATGTCCAGTTGGAGGACGAAATCCTTGTAGGTCCCTGCCGTTTCGATCTGGCCGTTCCCGTTCTTGATGTTTATGGCGCCGTCTACAACTTTGAACTCCGACTTATGGCCGGGGATGACGTTCCACCCCTCGAGATCCTTGCCGTTGAAGATCGGTTTCGTGTTTAGCGGGCGGAGCCGTGCGCTCGCTATCTCGACCTTGCCTTTCCGATGGAACTCGAACCCGACGTGCCCGCAAGCGCGCCCGCCGCCGGCCAGTTCAGCGTCTTTTCCGTCGATCTTGGCGGTCACCTTACCGCCTTCAGCATTGACGCTGATCTCGCGCCAGTCCGGATTCGAGCCCTTCGGCTCCGTCAGGAACAGCGTCGCGGCGCCATTCTCGTTCGGATGCCCGTCCAGCGGGGCTCGGACAGCCAACCCAGCCGAACCATCGGCGGCCACGCGCATCTTGACGACCAGCTCGAAATCCGCGAATTGGCTGGTCGTGGCAATCCAGCCGCCGGAGCCGCCATCACACACGAGGTTCTTGTCCTCGACTTTCCATTGTGCGTCCCCCAAGGGCGCCCAGCCGAACAGCGTCTCGTTGTCAAAGAGGTTGATCCACTCATCCGCTCGAGCAATACCGCCGAGCATTAGCGTCATGGCCAGCAGAATTGCAACACCTGTTAGTGATCCGGTCTTCCTGTTCATAGACGGTCTCCTTCTTGCGCTCGCACGCAGTTCCCGAAAACAGTAACCCATCTTACAACAGTAAGGGACCCGTGTCCAAGTGTTTTTCAAACGGCAGACTAGACTGGAGTTTTGCGCTTTTTGACGTTCAAAGAACCTTTGATTTCATTGGGCCGTGCGCAACGCGGCTGGGGTTTTGTGCGACCCCAGGTGAATCCGGGGTACGACGAAACCTTAGAAACGCTGTGGTTTGGCCCAAATCGGCAGTCAAAAACCGCAAAACTATAGACTAGACAGTCTGCCCCACGGGGTTTGGCTGTCTTGCTTTTCATCTGCGGTGCACGTCGAGCAGCGGAGGCTTTTTCTTTATGTGATTGAGGAGGAGCTTGACAGTGGCCTCGGAGAGTTTGCCGGGATCGGGATATCGCAGGCCGTTGAGGGGGCGATCCCACTCGGACTTGCACTGCTCCGAGAGGCGACAGGCGGTGCGGAACGATTCCGTTGCGGCGGCGTTGTCGCCGGCGAACGCTTGCTCGACGGCATTGCGCATGTGCCGCTCGGTCTCGTTGAGTGCGCCGAACGCATCCGGCTGCAGCATCTCCTGGCTGTCCGGGCTGAGGTCCGTATCGGCGAGGGTCCGGCTCGTGCGGTTGAGATGCTCCGCGACGGATATCTTTGCCGTCTCGCCGGAGTGGAGCATGGCGGCGAAATGGCGGTACTCGCTCGCGATCCGCGTGAACGCCTGTAAGTACGCGCTGGGTTTGGTCGACTGCATTTCATACGCGCCGGCATGTTCGGTTGCGTCCCGTGTCGCCGTGACCGTGTCGATCAGCGGCGCATTGCGCAAGGCCAGCGACGCCCGGGTCAACATCACCTGCAACAAGGCCACGTTGTGGGCGATGTGCAGGGACATCGGATCCCGGTTTAGGTCCACAGCGGCACGGCTGAGGGCGTCCGTCAACACCGTGTTGTACTCCGTCTGCTCGTAGGGGCACGTGGGTCGATCCACCGCAGGCATCGCCTCGACGTCCGGTCCCGCACAGGGACACTGTCCCCACAGCGGACACTGCGAATCGCACACACGCAGCCGCCGCGAGTACAGGCCATGAATGACCGCATTGCGGTTACCCGGCGCGCCGCCCGTCAAAGCAAACCCGCCATGGAACCGGCACCGCCCATTGTCATGATTGGGCGCAAGCTCACAAGGGTTCGCGCTCATCATCCGAGCCCCGCAGACGCGATGCTGCAACCGTTGCTCCGCCGCTTCAACCTTCGCGATCCAGGGGTCGTCCCACGACCGGGCACATGGCGTGCCCATGGATGTGAGACGGGGCTCTTTGGCGCGTCTGGTCTGGTTTGGGTCATTGTCAGGGAGAATTCGGCTCAGGAGATCTTGGGCGAAGTTTTCCTGCCAGGGCTCCGGCGGATCATTGGGAGTGCTCTCTGTATCCTGAGCTTCGGTGGTGTGCTCGTTGGCGTTCATGTGAGCTCCTTTGAATTGGACCTAAAAGAACCTAAGCGACGGAAGGGACCGAAAGGACGAACACGGACGGACACGGACTGCTCGGACTGCTCGGATGAGGTGGACTGAGTGGACGGGGTGGACGAGGTGGACCGAGTGGACCGTAGGGACGGAAGGGACCGAAAGGACGCACAGGGACGGGCGCGGACCGCTCGGACGAGGTGGACGGGGTGGACTGAGTGGACCGCCCTGTCGGTGTCGGTGGTTTCCATGTAAGTCTCTCCATAATATAGCCCACGAGGTTGCAGTGGTGGAGGGGTTGTGGATTGGGGTATGGGGTTCGGGGTAAAGGGGTTATGGGAATGCGGAATGTGGAATGCCGAGTTCGGAATGGTTGTGGGCAGGCGGAAGGGGGATGGCGCTGCGGGTCTGACCTGCGCGGTGGGAGACGAGGGGTAATCTATTTGCAAATATGGCAGATATCTTATTATAATGATTATAAGCATATGGCTGATCCCGTTTGCCCCAAGAATCTACGATGTGAGACATGGTCCGGTTAGGGGCCGGAGCTGGCTGAACTCTGGACAGGTGGGGAGTCTTGGGTTTCCCGCGTGGCCGCGTTAGGCGTCCTCTGGAGTCGTGGTACCGAGAGGATATACGAATCATCCTCTCCGAGTTCGTAGGGGTATGGATTGCCGGTGAAGGGGTCTAGGGGTAGTGTTCCGCCGAACCAGTCTGCCACGGCGTCAAGGGTTTCCGGGTAGTTGCCATGCTTGGCATGGTACTGTTCGATGGCGATGCGCAGTTGAATAACGTCAAGCGTCGATTCGAAATTTGCTTGCCAGGAAAAGGCCCTGAGATACCATCGCGCTTGCTTTTGTGCGGTCACGTTTACGCACGGCAGACCGTTGATGTCGGCCTCGATTTGGTCCAGGGTGGATTTTACATGATAGTAAGGCAGGTCCGGGACTTCGAGCATCCGAGTGATCATCTCGATACGCAGTTGCTGGTCCTTGTTGAACCAGGGCCGACACATTGGCCGCGCCCACAGCCAACTCCGTGTACCCCAGTAAAGGCCTACGTCGTCCACAAGGCTGGCAAATGACTCTTTCTTCCAGTCCTCAAAACGAGTCAGTTGCTGCTGAAGCTCACCGGACAGCGCCTCACGGAGACCATCTCTGTTGTCGGCCCGGGCCAATCTGTCGACAATAACGGTCGCGAGATCAGGCGTGAGGGCGTTGTAGTCAAGGTACTCAGGCATTGAAGCGTAGATTTTCCACCGATAGCCCTGCGAGAGAATAAGTGGCTCATCCTCGAGGGCATCAGCAAGGTTCATCACCGCAAGGAAACCGCGAAGAGCCTCTGGGAAGTCTCCACTCGCGAGTCTCGCGTTCGCATATTCCTCCATGAGGATCGCGCAATCATTGATATCGCCCAGATGAATGATGTCCACTTTGTCTATATCGGAAAAGTCCAAAGTGCATACCGGGCCGCCAAGTCGGGCCGTCTGATCGATTTGTTCAATCAACTCTTGTGGCGCCGCGGGCGGGTCCGGGAGTTGATGACGGCTCCGCGCACTGGGGGAGAAGAAGATGAGCGGAAGATCGTATGCCGTTCCCTCGAGCCAAGCCGACTTTCTCTTGAACAACTCAGCGTATGCAGCGATGGTCTCACGGGCGGAGCGCAAGGACGCGGCCAATTGCGGAGTTGCCTGCGCAAGTGGCGCGTTCTGTTTCTCCGTGTCGGCTGAGTCTCCCTGAGCCGCGAGCATCTCATAGAAGACGACGCGCTCCGATTTCCGGACTTTTGCCTGGGATTCGGCGAGTTGCCTTTCAGTCGCGCTCAGGTAAAAGATGAACGAGATCGCGGCAATTGCCACGACTATGGTGAGTGCAAGCGCTACCTTATCCCGAGTGCTCATCACCGAACTCCCTTGTCTGATCCTAATCCGATGTGCAGACACCGTCAATAGGGCTACTCCTTATTCAAGAGCGGAGCAGCTTCGCACGATTTGGGGGGCCGACGTAGGTTGCTGATTCTTGGTGCTGTGCGGCGCTATAGTGAAGCTAGTGGGAAATGGGGCTGTGCCTTCGAATATGGGAACCGAACCTTTTAGCCAATCATTGGCTCCTAGAGGTGGAAGGTGGGAAGCAAAGGGATGAACGAGCCGTTGGCGGCCTTGATAGAGCGATGCCGGAGGCGGGAAGAGGACGCAATGGCTGAGCTTGTGTCCCGCTTCAGGAGATGGGCGTTGGATTTGGCCAACGCGCTTGTCGATGATGCATCGCTTGCCGAGGATGTCGTGCAGGAGGCATTCACGACGGCGCTGCTGAGGTTGAACGACCTGCGGGAGCCTCTGGCGTTCCCGGGTTGGCTTCGACAGATTGTGCGGCGGCAGGCGAACCATCTTATGCGTAAGCGCCGCGAGGTGCCTTTCGGGGACGTGACCGGCGTGCAGCGAGGCGGCCCTGGGATGTCGGAGCCGGAACGCAATGACCTGCGCGAACACGTTCGCGAAATGATCCGCGGCTTGCCACCTGTAATCCGCGACACGACGGAGCTTTTTTACATCGAGGAGCGTTCGTGCGTGGAGATTGCGGCGATGCTGAAGATCGCGCAGGGAACGGTCAGGCGTCGATTGCACGACGCGCGACAGCGCTTGCGAGGCATCTTGATCCCGTCTTTGGATGTGGGCGCGGATCTGACGCCGGTGAAAAGCAACGACACATCAAGGTCCGGTACAGCGTTCTCGAGATAACGCAGCAACACCCCAAAGGGGTGTAACGTGAATAGCCGTGGGTAAAACCCACGGGACCGGCCGCACGACACGGCGACCCTGAAGGGGTCGAACTCGTTGCGGCGGGACAGTCTGAAGCAGGTTCGACCCCTTCAGGGTCGTAAGACGCTGAAACCTGTCCCGTGGGTTCCACCCACGGCTATTCACATCAATCCCCTTCGGGGATGAATACAAGGGAGATGTGATCCCTATTGAATAGTTGAGGGAACTTGTGCAACTTGACACTTGATGGACGGTCAACAGGAGACACACTATGAAAACGCGATTGCCCTCGGAGTTAGAGAGACTTGTACGTGAAGCGGTGGACAGGGACGCAAGCGACCTCTTCCTGATACCGGGTGAGCCGCCCGCAATGCGACTGCGCGGCGTGATCGAGCGCATGGATGTGGACGCTCTGACCGCCGAGGCCGTGCGGTCGATGGCGGAAGAGGTCATTGGCCGTGAGAACTTGGTTCAGATCGGCCCGAAACTGGCGCGATTCCAGCAGTGGTGCGGCAGCCCCGGGGAGTTCAACCTGAGCGTCTGCGTGGCACGTTCTCACGGCGACTACACGATTGCATTCCGCATCATGCCCACGCGGATTTTCACAGCGGACGAGGTGAGCATGCCGCCCGCCATCGTGAAGGCGGCCGCGCCCCTTCACGGGTTGATCGTGTTATCCGGCCTCACGGGGTCCGGGAAGACGACGACGGTTTACGCGCTACTCGACCATATCAACGCGACGGCGGGCGGATGCCACATCTGCACGGTGGAAGGCCCCAGCCACATGTTGATCCCGTCCAAGAAGGCCTTGGTTCAGCAACGCGAGATCGGGGTGGATGTGCCGGATGCCCTTGCCGGGATTCAGGCCTCCGCCGATCAGGATTTGGACGTGCTGTATATCGGCGATGAAGCTGATACGGAGGCGCTTCTGGCCGGCATCGGCTTGGCCGACATGGGACACCTGGTGATCACCCAGATGCATGCCACGGCGCCCGAAGACGTCATCAGCAGGATCATAGACGCGTTTCCTGATGCGGCGCGCGACCTATATCGCCGGATGCTGGCGCGCGTCCTGCGCGCCGTCTCCGCGCAAATCCTCTTGCCGAGAGCTGGCGGCAAGGGACGAGTGCCCGCCTATGGCATCCTCATCCCTGACGAGGAAATGCGGCAGGCGATTGCCGAGGGCCGCGATTTTATGGAGCGCCGCACGCCGTGGCCCGAAGGTTGCCAGACGATTGCGGAGCATTTACAGCGGCTTCTTGGGGAAGGCATTGTGAGCGAGGAAGCGGTAGGCAATGCTATGGATGCTCTGGCCGCGCGGATGCCGTGATCAATGTTTCCGTTGGTGCGCCGCGGCGAGTTTCACCAGAATTTTTTGTACCGCCAATAGACAAGAGCGATTGCCCCCGACACGAAGGCAAGCCCCATAATCAGCCAGAAGGTAACAGGGCTTTCCTTGCTAAGAGGCATCGGCACGTTCATCGAGAACGAACTCACGACGAATGTCGGAAGCATAATGCCGAGCGTTATGATGGTCAGGGTCTTCATGATAACGTTGAGGTTGTTGCTCACGATCGAGACCCGTGCGTCCATCAGCCCGGACAATACGTTTGAGTATATCTCGGCAAGTTTGTAGCACTGATCGTTTTCAACGGTGATATCGTCGAGGTATTCCGACTGTTGAACGTCGATCCCCATTTTGTTCATGTTTGCTCTTATCTTGGTAATGAGAACGCCGTTTGTGTGGATGGCATTCAGGTAGTAGACGAGGCTCTTCTCGAGGCTGAACAGGTTGATGAGGAAGCGGTTTTCCATCGAAGCGTTGATCTTGTCCTCGAGTTCGTCCGTGACCATGTTGATGACCTTCAAGTGCTCGAGAAAGTGGAAGATCGAACGGTAGATCAGCTTCAAGGCGACGTCAACAAGGGAGTGAAGCGCGATGAAAGGCTTTCCCTCGAACAACGGGTCGTTATCCGCCACAACAACGATGAGACGGTCCTTAAACAGGAAGATGCCCATCGAGTTCACCCGGAACATGAACTGTTCGGCGCCCGAATAGTTCTTCGGCCGCTTGACGATCATGGCGACGTGCTCGGGCTCGAACTCGAGACGAGAAAGCTCGTCCGGATCGAGCGCCGACGCCAACGTGTGCTCGTCTATCTTCAAGCACTCCGTCATGTACCGCTTCTCATCCGTATCCGGGCACGAGAAAACGATGATCGGCGCCGTGTCTTCGGCGCTTTCCGCCACGCGCCCTTCGACTATCTGGTATCTCTTCTGCATGTGTTTCCTGCCTGGCATTCCCCATGGCGCACGCCGACATTCGGGCCTTTGTTCTCTGATGGATACCGCTTTTCCCGGATGGCGGCGCGAGACAATAACAAACCGGAGTATAATCACACGCGGCTTTCGAGATCAAAACATTTCCACCGGGTTTCCGCCGAAGCATCGTCCCAACCGAGAGCTACGAAAAGGCGGCGATAGCCGCCTCGTAGGGCGGTCGCAGGATGCCTTTCTCCGTGATGATCCCCGCGATCAAATGGGCCGGCGTGACGTCAAAGGCCGGGTTATAGACCTTCACGCCTTCCGGCGCCGTCTGCTTCCCGAATCCGCGAATGATCTCGTCCGGATCCCGCTGCTCGATGGGAATGCCGGCGCCGGTCTTGAGGGAGAGATCAAAAGTGGTGAAAGGCGCCGCGACGTAAAACGGGATGCCGTGCGCATGCGCGATAAGCGCGACATTGTAGGTGCCAATCTTGTTGGCGGTGTCGCCGTTCGCCGCAATGCGGTCCGCGCCCACGACTACGAGCTGGACACGTCCTTCGCGCATGACCTGCGCCGCCATGTTGTCGCAAAGCAACGTAACGTCTATCCCCGCGTGCATCAGTTCCCACGCGGTCAGTCGAGCGCCTTGGAGCAGCGGCCGCGTCTCGTCCGCGAACACTTGGAACCTGCGGCCCAGTTCATGGGCGCGAAACATGACTGCAAGCGCCGTCCCGTACCCTGAGGTGGCGAGGCCGCCCGCGTTGCAGTGCGTCAGGACGCCGTCGCCGTTGCGGATGAGGGCCGCGCCGTATTCGCCTATCGCTCGGCAGAGGGCTTGGTCCTCCTCAAAGATCGCGATGGCTTCCGCCTCAATGCGCCGCGAGTACTGCTCGACATCACTTGTGGCGGCGTTGTCCTCGGCTACCCGTTTCATCCGGTCCAGCGCATTGAACAGATTGACCGCCGTCGGACGCGAGGCAGCAAGGTAGTCCGCGGAGGCGCGAATGGCTGCAAGCGCTCCGGCCACGTCCTTCGGCTGCTTCTCGCGCATGCCAACGAGGACGCCGAAAGCCGCGCAGACGCCGATGGCCGGCGCGCCGCGGACGCGAAGGACTTTGATGGCCTCCCACACTTCCGCAAGCGTCTTGAGGGTCTTATGCACGTGGGCGTTCGGCAGAAGGGTCTGGTCAATGATAATGAGCTGACCGTTCCGCCATACAACAGGCTCGAGATTCATGTCGTTCCTCTTGAGCTACTGGTGGATATGCTATCCTTCTCGCCGTTACAATGGCAAGGTGATCGGAACCACGAGGCCGTGTTTTTCTTTGACGCTCCTTGGCCTCTGTGTTAGACTGCTTGCAGCGTAACATGGGGAGTTCGGATGGGGCCTTCTGCAAAGACATCGGGCCACGGCGTCGGACGCCCGCCGGAAGACATATGGCTTGCCGTCGGCAACGAGTGCATGTTGCACGTGGCGGGGCGGCATTTTCTTGTCAAGGTTGTAGAAGTCAAGGACGACTTGCTCCGCGTGACCTTTCCCGGCAAGGACTATCCCGTCAAGGGCATGCGCGGCGAGATCCAGTTGCATGACGAAGAAGGCTTTTTCTATTACCCGATTGCGGTCGTCGAAGGTCCGGTGCCAAAAGGGTCGGGCATTCTCCTGCGCAAGATGAGCGAACTCAAGCGCAGCAGACACCGGGAGTCCTGCCGAGTACCGACCGACCTCCTGGTCCAGGTGAAAGACGAAGCGCACGTGCGGCACTATAACGCGACACTCTTGAACGTCAGTGCCGGCGGGGCGTTCGTCCAAACGGACGCGCCTTTCGACTATAGCACGACCGCGGAACTGAGCATCTCGTTGCCTGGGGAGGCAACGCACACCATTCGCTGTCAGATCGTCGATGTCATTCCGCCGTGCGAGGGCGGGCACTCAGTCGACAGGCGGTTCTGTCTGCGCTTCATGGAGATCGACTCCGAGGCGGAGCAGTGCATCACCCGCTACGTCTGGGAACGGCTCCAACAGATGTATCCCGTCCAGTAACGCCGTCTCGATTTGCTGCTTCAGGTTCGCTTGAATGCGGACAACGTTTTCCAGGCACACCTTTCCCATGTGTATTCGGCTGAAACGTGGCGCCCGTACTTCACGCGATTGCTCCGCTGCTCGGGCGATTCCTCGATGGCCCACCGGATTGACGCGACTATCGAAGACAGGCTTTCCGGGTTGAAGTAGATGGGCGAGTCTCCGGCTACCTCGGGCACGCCGCCTGTTCGCGATGTCACCACGGACGCGCCGGCCCGCATGGCCTCGAGGACCGTGATGCCGGAACCCTCATGAATGCCGGGTTGGACAAAGACGTCACAGTGCTGATAAAGGCCGGCGAGATACGTTATCGGGCATGATTCGATCCGGATCACACGCGGGCCCCAATCGTCCGGCTCGGCCTCGCCGGGAGCGCCTGCGACGACGAGGTTGTGCGGGATCTCGTCTTTGAGGACTTCGAAGGCGTTGCGGAATCGCGGGATGTTTCGGAACGGGTGCGTGCCGCCCACGGTAAGGAGGAAAGGCTCCTGAATGGCGCAGTTGTTGGGCTGCGCAAAGGCCGGGTCGACGCCGGGCGGCGCAACAATGACCTTGTTGAGGGGGATCTCGAGGACTTCGAGGAACTTTCTTTGGATGAACTCCGAGGGGGCGACGATTGCGGCCGCGGCCGTGCAGATTCGCTTCGCGAGCTTGGGATTCGGCGCGGTTCGCCGATTGTCGCGCTGATATTCCTCTTCGAACTTGCGGAGGTCGAACGCGTAGATCACCAGCGGAACGGAGACCCGAGACGGGGCTGCCCACAACGAAGAGAACAACAGGTCTACGCCGGCCCGCCTCACTGCGCGGTCGAGTTGCGACTCGACGCCGCCGAAGATTCCGACCTTGGCGGCCACGTCGATGCATTCGCGCTGCCAGCCCTCGAATGCATCATGGTTGTCAGGGTCCGTGAAGACCACGAACTGCGTATCGGGCTGGACCTCGCGCATCGTCGCAAGCACCCTCCCAAGATAACGGTTCTCGCCGCCTCCGAGGCGCACGTCGAGCGTGAGCGCATTAACCCCTACAAGCATCGCGACCTTTCCCTGTGTCGATTCCGCAAACCATGACTGCCTTACCAGGATACGCCTTGATCCGACCTATTCCACATAACCGAGATCGGACAGGCGTTTCCGAATCCGCTCTTCTTCCTCGGGGGAATAGTCCGAGGGCTGCACGGCGATTGCGCCCGCTGCCGCAAGCTCATCGAGCACCTTGTCGGCGGCAAAGTCGGGCGTGTCGTTGGCGTCGACCTCGACGGTCAGGCATGGCGCGTCAGGCTTCATCTTCGGATGCGTGACAATGACCACGACGCCGTTGCGAGCAAGGAGTTCGCATGCGAATGAGGCCGCCTTCATCGTTCGGAAGCGCGCCACCGTCACAGCGTCAAAGTGCTCGACGTTTCGTCCCATCTCGATCAGCCGGACGGTCAAGATGTGGGCGGTCTCAACCACGCCGGCGCCGCTCATATTCACTATGATGCCTTTCTCGGTCACGCGCAGCTCCTATTCTAGATGATTTTCCCCTGCATGTCTTCCGGCTTATCGATTCCCAGCAGGTCGAGAATGGTCGGCGCGACGTCCAGGATCTCGAGGTCCTTCATCTCTTTGCCTGCGCGGCCGGTCCGGTCATCCATGATGAAGATGCCATTGAAATCGTGGTTCGCATCGTCGGGACCGGTGTCGTTCTCGAACGTGTAGATGCTGTCGAACCCCACGGCGCCCACCGACCGCCAACTGAGATTGCCGAAGTAGACGATCAGGTCCGGGGCAATGCCGTTCACAGTCCGGTAGAGGTCTTCGGGGCGGAGGGCCTTGTTTCCGAGGGGCTTGCCGTCAGGGTCGCGCATCGACTCGATTCGGTCGATCACTTTGCTGCGAAGCGCCTCGTACCCATCCGGGGCCACGATGCCCTGAGGTTCGCGCCCAGCCACGTTGAAGAAGACGCGCCCATAGTACCCGCCGGAGGCCCACGCTCGCGTCCGGGACCAGTCAATCGCACAGTCCTCGATGCGCTTCCGCGTGTCCAGGGGGTCAATCACGCGCAGGAGTCCCTCGTTGATGAGCCACTGGTTGATGCAGACGCCCCCCAACATCGCCTTTGCGCCGTGGTCCGACACGATCATGACCGCGGTATCCGGGCCGACCAACGAGAGCAACTCGCCTATCCGTCGATCCAAGACGGTGTAGTAGTCGCGAATGGCGTGTTCGTGCGGATTTCCCGGCTCATATTTCGGATGCGCCGGATCGCAGAACTTCCAGAATCCATGGTGAAGGCGATCTATGCCCATCTCGACCATCATGAAGAAGTCCCAAGGCTTCGCCGTCATCAGATATCGGGCGAGATCGAAGCGGTTACGCATGAGGGCGTGGAGCTGTTCGAGCAGCCAGTCCTTTCTCTCCGTGCGGAAGTCCTTCACGTCGATGATATACTCGCCGACGGCCCGCTCGATTTCCGGTTTAAGCGATTTCGGATAGGTGTAATCCGCCTGCGTGTCGGGCGCCAGGAAATCAGCAACCATGCATCCATTCACGGGCGTGACCGGAAACGTCTGGGGCACACCGAGCACCACGACCTTCTTCCCGCAGCGCGAGATGATGTCCCAAACCCGCGGCTCGCGGATGGACCTCGAGTTCGAGGTGATCATGCCCTCATACGAGTGATCACTGCGATTGCGGAACCCGTAACATCCCAGGGTTCCCGGGTCCTTGCTTGACATCATGACGGCCCACGCAGGGGCCGTAATCGGCGGGTCACAGCTTCTGAGCAGACCCCAGCGTCCGCCCTCGGCAAGACGCCGCAGGTTCGGGAGATCGAAGCGATCCGGACCAAACAGGAATTGCGGCGTAGCGCAGTCCAGCCCGATCACGAGTACGCGTTGAACCGGCCGGCGCGCCATTACGCTCCTTCGCTCTGCGCCCATTGGATGAGCACCTTCGCCACCTCGGGCCGCGTGAACTCGGCGGGCGGGATCTCGCCCGCCTTCAGCATTTCCCGGACCTTCGTGCCGCTAAGGAACACGTGATGCTCCTTTCCGTGCGGACAGGTCTTGATCGAGGCCATATTGCCGCAGGCCTTACAGAAGAATGAATGCTCGAAGAACAGCGGCGTGATGCCGATCTCTCCGGCAGGGAACTTGTCGAAGATGAAGTGGGCGTCGTACGAGCCATAGTAGTTGCCGACGCCCGCGTGATCGCGCCCAACGATGAAATGCGTGCAGCCATAGTTCTTCCGGACAATGGAGTGCATGATGGCCTCTTTGGGCCCGGCGTAGCGCATGTTGACCGGCATCAGCGAGAGCATCACGTGGTCTTTCGGATAGTACAGCTCGAGGATCGTTTTGTAGCACGCCATCCGCACATCGCCCGGGATGTCGTCGCTCTTCGTGGTGCCCATGAGCGGGTGAAGCAACAGCCCGTCGCATATCTCGAGGGCCACTTTCTGCAAATACTCGTGAGCACGATGGACCGGATTGCGCGTCTGGAAAGCCACGATGCGTTTCCAGCCGCGCGCCTCGAAAGCGGCGCGCGTTTCCCTTGGAGTGAGGTTGTAATCCTGAAACTCGATCTCGCGGGCCTTCAGCACGTCCAGGTCGCCAGCCAGGAACACAGGTCCCAATGACATCGTATACGCGACGCCGGGATGTTTGGTGTCGGTCGTGCCGTAAATCTTTTCCGCGAGTTCCGTGTGATCGAGTTCGAATTTCTCAGCGAGGTGCAGTATTGCCACCAAGTCGCCCATGTCATCCCGCAGGGCCGCTTCCGAACCGACGCGCACGCGGCCGGCATCTTCGCGGCTCACGGCGAGGAGAATGGGGATCGTCCAAGGGATGCCGTCTCGGAGGTACATTGTGTCGAGGACCCGCCTCGTTTCGGCCGAGCCCATGAATCCGCTAAGCGGGCTGAACAATCCCTTCGCGATCCCGTCGATATCAAAGGCCGTGTAAGCATCCACGTTGATGCAGGGGAGCGTTCGAGCTTTAGCCTGCTCCTTCGCCAGAGCTTTGTCCTTAACCAGGCGATCAATCAGTTGGCCGCCATGGGGTGCAATAGTCATTTTTGGTATTCCTTTCTATGCCATGGGGCGGCTTCGAGGAAACGCCCCTCAACAGGGACCTTCGCGTGCTCAGGGGAAAAAAGACACCTCTGGGGCGGCTTCAACGAAACGCTCCTGACGACTTGGGCGAATATTGGCTGCGCCCGAACGGACACATGAGCGTGAGAAGTCTACCAATTGACGCTGGATCGGCTCAACTGCCGGGTTGCGCCAAGACGCGCCCCTTGACGGGACGGGGGTCCATGTGTTTCTAATGCTGTCTAGCAGAACGTTTCCAGAATAGCGCTGCAATAGCCCGAAGGGGTTTTATGTGAACAGCCGTGGGCGAAACCGATGGAAACAGTTCCCGACCGCAGGCGACCCTGAAGGTCGAACACGGGGAAACGCCTGTCGATATTGCTTGTTCAACCCCTTCAGGGTTGTCTGTTCTGGAATCGTTCCCGTGGGTTTCACCCACGGCTATTCACGTTGCATCCCTTCGGGATGAGCTTCGGAAACTGCAACATTATTTCGAGGACGGTCTACTAGTCAAATGGGCCTTGAGGAGGATGAATATGCCTACGAAGAAGAGCACAAGACACGTCCCGCAGCGGAAGCGGAAGGGAGAACGGGCTCCGATAACGAAGCAGGTATGGAAACCGGGGACGATGTTGTTTCCGGTTCCCGTGGTGATGGTGTCGTGTGTTGGGGCGGATGGGCGTCCGAACATCGTGACGGTCGCTTGGACGGGCACGATATGCAGTGAACCGCCGATGCTTTCGATCTCGCTGCGCAAGCCGCGCTACTCGTACGACCTTATCATGGAGTCGCGTGAGTTTGTCGTGAATATCCCGTCAGCCCGTCTGATCCGCGCCACGGATTACTGCGGGGCAGTGTCGGGGCGGGACGTGGACAAGTTCGCGGCTGCAAAGCTCACGCCGGGGCCGTCTGTGTCCGTGAAACCGCCGATCATCATGGAGTGCCCGGTCAATATCGAATGCGCGGTGCGCCAGGTCCTCGAGTTAGGGGTGCACACGATGTTTGTGGCGGAGATTACGGCGGTGCAAGTCTCGGAACATCTGCTGACGCCCTCGGGCCGGTTGGCACTTGAGAAGGAGGGTTTGGTGGCTTTCAGCTACGGCGGTTATTATGCGCTCGGGAAGAAGCTCGGCCACTTTGGATATTCGGTGCGAGATGCGAAGTGAGAAGTGGGAAGTGAGAAGTGGGAAGTGCATTGACAGCCGAGGGCGGCTGTTCCACATTTGTGGCGGATAGAGAGGAGGAACTGCTGTGAGTATGCGAACTCGGTTGGCTCTGATCTTGTTGGCGATTGTGTTGGCTGGACTGCCGTTGCTGGGACCTGGCCCGGCCAGGGCCGAGACGGTGATGGTTCCTATGAGGGACGGCGTGAAACTGGCCACGGATTTCTATCTCCCCGCGGAAGGCGGGCCGACTTTTCCTGTAGTGGCCGCGCGGAGCGTGTACGGAAGAGGCAAGGGGCCGACGGACGGGAATGTAAAACGCTTTACGGGGAAGGGGTATGTCTTCGTGATCCAAGACACGCGGGGAAGAGGCGGCAGCGAAGGCAAGGACATGGCGTTCCTCGACGACGGCTGGGGCGAACGGCAGGACGGCGCGGACACGATTGCTTGGGTTGCGCAGCAGCCTTGGTGCAACGGCAAGATAGGAACGTGGGGCGCGTCCGCGCTGGGGATCACGCAGGTGCGGATGGCCCCGACGACGGAGAAGGTCGCGTGTCAATCGATCATGGTGGCGGCGTCGGATTTCTACGGACAGTTGTCATATCAGGGCGGGGTGTTCCGTAAATCGTTGTGCGAGGGCTGGCTCAACATGCAGAAGATTCCGTACGTGGTGGACGCGTGGCACAGCCATCCGACGTACGATGACTTCTGGAAGGGATACAATGCGGAGCTTCGCGCCGGGGAGACGACCGCTCCGGCGATCCACTTCGGCGGCTGGTGGGACATCTTCAACCAAGGTACAATCAACAATTTCACGTCGCGGCAGTATCACGGGGGCGAAGGCGCGAAAGGCAACCAGAAGCTGGTCATGGGCGCGTGGGTGCATGGGCCGAGGAAACACCCAGGGGACCTCGAGCTCAGAGATAGTTTTAATTTCGATATGGGCAAGTATGAAAATCGATTCTACGAGCATTGGCTGAAGGGCGTTGACAACGGCATCATGAAGGAGCCGCCGGTCAGCTACTATACGGTGGGCGACGTGTTTGATGAGAAGGCCCCAGGAAATGAGTGGCACACGGCGCAGGACTGGCCACCGTTCCCGACGACCGAGACGGCGTACTACCTGCTGGAAGGCGGACTCCTGTCTACGGCGCCGTCGACGGCCACTGAGGCAAAGCTGACGTACGCGTACGATCCCGCGGACCCGTGCCCGACAATCGGCGGGGCGGAGCTTCTCTTGCCGCCGGGTCCGTTCGACCAACAGCCGAAGCTTAGCACGCGACAGGACGTGTTGACGTTCATGACGGCGCCGCTGGAGAAGCCGGTCGAGATCTCGGGGAACGTCAAGGCGCGCCTTTTCGTTTCAACGGATGCGCCGGACACGGATTTTACGGCGAAACTGCTTGACGTCTATCCCGACGGCAAGCAGATCCTGATGCTCGATAACATCCGCCGTCTGAAATTCCGCAACGGTTATGAGAAACCGGAGCCGCTTGAACCGAATAAAGTGGGCGAAATGGTCATCGACCTGTGGTCGATCAGTCTCATATTCAATGCGGGCCACCGCATCGGGGTGCAGGTCTCGAGCAGCAACTACCAGCGATTCGAGAAAAACCCCAATACGGGCGAGGACCTCCCTGGAAAGGAACTTCGTGTCGCCCACAATTCCGTGTACGTGGACGCGGCGCATCCGAGTGCGGTTCTGTTGCCCCTGCGTTCGGAGCAGTCGCGGTGAGGTCCGCTCGTCCGGCTAACGCGTGTTTCTCACAGTCTTGGTTGTGTTTGCCACAAGAAGACGGTAACGGCAATGTCTTTGGTAAAGGCACTCGCGTCCCAAGTGCCGCTAAGATAAGATAGGATCAATCGGGGGAGTCGCCTATTAGCCCGCTTCAGCGGGCTCCTCTTTGCACCCTCCTTCAGCAGCGGCCATGTGCAAGAGGGCGCTTCAGCGTCGCTTCTCGAAACGCTTCAGCAAATGCATTAGGCTAAGGCGGATCGAAAAGCCACGCTGAAGCGCGCTAAACCTGAGAGGAGCTCCAACCCACCCCGGTTGAAACCGGGTGCAAAGAGGAGCCTGCTGAAGCCAGGCTGATAAGAGGCTTACGCAGGGCAGTTTGCGAAGCAAAAGGAAGGGGCAATTGTCTGGAAGTCGGACGAACCTGAGAGCAGCTCCAAGCCACCCCGGTTGAAACCGGGTGCAAAGAGGAGCCTGCTGAAGCCAGGCTGATGAGACGCTTACGCAGGGCAGTTTGCGAAGCAAGAGGAGGGGGCGGTCTTCTGAAAGTCGGACGAATCGGACATATCGGACGGATTGGATGTCTGCTCGACGGTGAGGCAGAGTGCGAGTCCTACCGCGGGTTCTTGTTCCACTGGCCATACGGGTTTCGGCTGAGGCTGGTGTTGAGATAGCGAGGGTCGTTGGAGACTTCATGGCCGAGCCATGGGGGGCGGTCGATGTGCTGATTGGGATCGTCGAGCTCGATTTCGGCGATGACCAGGCCCTCGTTTGCGCCTTCGAAGACGTCAATCTCCCACAGCATGCCTGCAACGGGGATTTTGTAGCGGGTCTTTTCGATCGGGAAGCCCTGGCACAGGCCGGTGAGGATGGCTTGGGCGTCCTCGAGTGGAATGGGAAACTCGAACTCTTCGCGCGCGATATCGAGCGTGGATTTTTTGATGTTGAGATACGCGTTATCGCCGGCGATTCGCACACGCACGGCAACGGGCGGCCCGACAGTCAGGTAACCCTGGCGGTAATGGGTTCCTGTTGCGCCTTCCTTCCAGGAAAGGTCTTTGACCAGGAATTTGCGTTCAATCTCTTTGCCCATGGGTGTTGATGACCTCCGGTTGGGACCATGTCGTGCTCGTGCTCGAGCAGGAGCACGAATAACGATGTGAGATCTTAGGCTGGTGAAACGCTTAGAATGTCGCGAACCTTTTGGGTCAGGTCATGGACGGAGAATGGTTTTTGGAGGAACTTGACGTTGTCGTCGAGGACGCCGTGGTGTGCGATGATGTCTCCGGTGTAGCCTGACATGTAGAGCACTTTGATCTCAGGACGCGACTGTGCGATTTGGAGGTAGAGCTCCTTGCCGTTCATGTTGGGCATGATAACGTCGGTAAGAAGGAGATGGATCGCTCCTTCGTATTTTTGGGCGATTCGTATTGCCTCGATAGGCTCCTCGACGACCAACACGGCGTATCCGTGTCCGGTGAGGATATTGTTTGTGAGGCTTCGGACCAGCGGGTCGTCCTCGACGACCAGAACCGTTTCGTTCCCGCGCAAAGCGGGTTGGCCCTTGCTGTCGCGGGCGATTTCAGGGGCTTCATCGACCCGGGGCAGGTAGATCTTGACCGTTGTGCCCAGTCCCAACTCGCTGTCGACCCAGATGCTTCCACCATGCTGCTTGACGATCCCGTATACGGTGGCCAACCCGAGCCCGGTGCCTTTTCCTTCTTCCTTGGTTGTAAAGAAGGGCTCGAACAAGTGGGATTTGACCTCCGGCGGCATCCCCTGTCCGGTATCCGAGATGGCGAGCATGACGTGGGGTCCGGGCTTGGCTCCGGGGTGGGTTCGGGCGAAGTAGTCATCGAGATACATGTTCGCGGTTTCGACCATGAGCTTGCCGCCTTGGGGCATTGCATCGCGGGCGTTGACGGCGAGGTTGATCAGGATCTGTTGGACCTGTGCCGGATCGGCTTTGATGGCGCCGAGGCGCGAGTCGAGACGCGAGAGGACCTCGATATCCTCTCCAATGAGGCGGCGCATCATCTTCTCGAAGTCGACGATGACGGTATTCAACTGGACAACCTTCATCTCGAGGAGTTGTTTCCGGCTGAACGCCAGTAGCTGTCGCGTCAAATCCTTGGCGCGCTCCGCGGCGACGAGGACCTGCTGGACATTGTCCCGCAACGGGGATCGTTCGGTGAGGGTCATGAGCGATACTTCGGCGTATCCGATGATCGGCGTGAGGAGATTGTTGAAGTCGTGGGCGATGCCTCCCGCAAGTTGTCCGATCGATTCGATTTTCTGGATCTGGCGGAGTTGTTCCTCGAGTTGCGACCGTTCCTCGGCGGCGCGGCGGCGGTCAGATATGTCGCGGCAGACCTCAAGGATCGACTGCCGGCCGTTGAACTCGAAGAGGCGGATACTGACCTCGACCGGCAGAAAGATCCTGTTGCTGCATCTATACTGCGATTCGAATACAACGTGGCCGAGGCGTCTCAGCTTTTGTACGCGCTCCTGCATGTCCTGCGGGGAGGTTTCGGGTTCGATATCCTCGAGGTCCTTGCCGATCAATTCGCCGCGGGTGTATCCGAGCCTCGTGCACGCCTCCTCGTTGACCTCGAGGAAGCGGCCATCGAGGCTGCGAATGAAGATCGCGTCGCCGGCGTGGTTGAACAACGTGCGGAAGTTCAGTTCGCTCGAGCGGAGGGCCTCTTCGGCCCGTTTGCGCTCGGTGATGTCCTGGATGACCGCAATAAGGTAATCGACGCTGCCGTCGGGTTTTCTCACGGGCAGGGCAGAGACGTGCGTGTAGATAATCGAGCCGTCTTTCCGAACAAACCGCTTCTCGATGGTCCCTCCTTTCTCTTGAAGGGCCGGCGCGGGTTCGTATCCGGCCGGATCGGCGGGAAGATCGTCGTCGGGGGTGAGGTCCATCCAGGTGATTCGTCCGAGTTCCTCGCGCGGGTACCCAAAGATCTCGCACAACTTGTCGTTAACGGCAATCCAGTGCATGTCGGGAGAAGTAATGGCGATGCCGACGAGCGGCAGTTCGAAGTACTTCCTGAAGCGCTCTTCGCTCTTGCGAAGGGCCTCCTCGTACCTGTGGCGGTCGGTCACATCGCGGAAGGTGCCCTGGAGAAACCTTTGAGGGCCGACTTGGGTGACGCTGAGACTGATTTCGACCGGGATGATGCGTCCGGTTGCGTCGAGCAAGTGCATGTCTTTGATGAAACCGGACCCTTTCATGACATGTTCTTCAAAGTATCGTTCCGCTTGTTCGCTCTCTTCGGGGGGATGAAGAGCGGCGTAGGGCATCTGCATGAGCTGCTGGCGCGATCGACCCGTCATTGCCAGGGCCTTCTGGTTTGCGTCGACGATTTTTCCGGTCTTGACATCGGCGATGAAGATTGCGTCATAGGCCGCATCCATCAGCATTCGGTGCCGGTCTTCAGACGCGCGGAGCGCTTTCTCCGCCTCAAGACTTCCCGTGATGTCCTGGCCGGAGAAGAGCATGGTTGTGATCTGTCCATGTTGGTCATGCACCACGGTGTTTCGAATGTCAAGGACCTTATAGGCGCCGGATTTTGTCATCAGACGACACCCGAAGTGTCCTGCTGGCGGCAGTGCGCCGGCCATCACGGCCCGGAACCTTTCGCGTCCACCTTGGTGATCTTCGATGGGACGACAGACATCAAACCAGTCTTGGCCGAAAAGCTCCTGTTCCGAATATCCGAGGATCTCGCAACCGGCCTTGTTGATCATCATGAAATGCGCTTGAGGATCCAGGGCGGCGATCATGACACCGGCCACGTCGAGGTATTGCTGGTTCTGATCCCGCTCGAGGCGTAGAGCGTCCTCGACTCTTTTTCGCTCTTTCACCTCGCGGCTGAGTGTGTCCTTCTGTTGGAGAAACTGGCCGATGCGCCTGGCAATATACCCGAATTCCGAACGGTCGTCTTGGATTCGCCGCACAAAGGAAGCGTCTTCAGCAGCCAGGCTTGAGGAGATGGCGCGCAACGGTCCTGTCACCCAGCGCATCAAGGCCAACGAGGAGAGGACGATCAGAAGGCAGCAGGCCGCGACCAGAAGAAGGAAGCGGATGTCCGCGATGCGGAGATACTCATTCATGAGCGGCAGGTGCATCTCGCATCTCAGCAGGGCCACGATCTCGCCGTCCCATCCGGGTAACGGCTCAGAAAACGCAACCATATCGAACGGAAGCCCTTTCTCGAGACGAGGAGGGAGAAACTTGGTTCCAGGCATAAGCGACATTGAAATTGCCGAGCCCGGTAAGAGCATTCGAAGGAAATACCCGTCCCAAAGACATCCCGCGAAAAGATACCCGCGGGGCGAATCGGCCTCATTCGAGGTCTCGTCCTGAGACACAGCCGCACCTTCGATCTCCATCAAACCCTCTGCTGTGTTCGCGAAGAAGTGCGTGAGATGCGTCCTTCTAAAGAGCTCCGGGCGTGCCTCCGCCGGGACAGGCAGCGTATTTGGGGCCGACGCCTCGGGTCTGGTTAGCCGCTTAATCACGGAGAAGTCCTTGTCACACACCCAGACAGCGTCGATGTCGTGCGCACCGAGCAACCTTGACAGTCGAGTGTCAGGGCAATCTGGATTTCTGCTGGCCAACAAAGACCTCACGTAGTCATAGGAACGAGCATGCTCCACGACTGATTGGAGAAGCCGCATGTGTGTACGGATCACGGTTCCCAGAACCGCGCGTTGTTCGTCAGCGCGCTGCTCCTTAAGACTAGCGGCGCTCTGCTGCACAAAATACCGGGACACGCGGGCGAAAGAAATGCAGAAGACGACGAACACAAGAAGCAGCGCGAGAAGCTTGGTGCGTACTTTCATTCCGGTCTCTTTCTCACTTTCCGCAAGGGGCGGTTTCGGAGAACTTGTGAAAAATCATCATGGTAATGTGGCACAGCCGCCCTCGGCTGTGTAACCGGCGATAACTTCCCATTTTACCCGATGCATAACACAGCCGAGGGCGGCTGTGCCACATTTTTTCACAAGCTCGGAGAAACCGCCCCTACTTTTTAGACATCCTCGAAGCCGCTGACCTATGCAGTGGATTTGCGATTGTCGACGCTAGACCATTTCCCAGATACTTGTTTCACCCATGCCGCCGCCGACGCACAGCGTCGCAAGACCGAGGGTGTTTCCGCGCCGGCGCATTTCGTGGAAGAGGGAGACGATGATGCGTGCTCCGGTGCAGCCGACGGGGTGGCCGAGCGCGATGCCGGACCCGTTCACATTGGTGATGTCGCGGTTCAATCCGAGGAGCTTTTCGCAGGCGATGTATTGCGCCGCAAATGCCTCGTTCAGCTCGATCAGTTCAATGTCTTCCAGCTTGATGCCGGTGCGCTGGAGGGCCTGTTTCGTCGCAGGCACGGGGCCGTAACCCATGAGTTCGGGTTCTACGGCGGCGAGGCCATAGCCGCGCAGGCGCGCGATGGGTTTGATGCCGATGGCATGGGCCTTCTCAGCGCTCATGAGGACGATTGCGGCGGCGCCGTCGTTGATGCCGGAGGAGTTACCCGGCGTCACGGTTCCGTCCTTCTTGAACGTCGGCTTCAGTCTCGCCAATTGATCCATGGTGAGGCCGGGACGGAAGTGTTCGTCGGTATCGAAGATCTTCGGGTCGCCCTTCTTCTGGGGAATTTGAACGGGGACGATTTCTTCTTTGTACCTCCCGGCTTTCGTGGCGGCCTCTGCGTTGTTGTGAGAGCGTAGGGCCACCTCATCCTGTTCCTGCCGCGTGATGCTGTACTTCTCGGCGAGGTTCTCGGCCGTGAGTCCCATGATGAGTCCGTTCCACGAGTCCGTAAGGGCGTCCCATATTCCGTCCGACATGACCGCATGTTGCAAGCGTGCGCCCCAACGGGCCTGATAGAGACAGTAGGGAACGCGGCTCATCACTTCGACGCCGCCCGCAACAACGACGTCCATGTCGCCGAGCATGATCTGCTGTGCGCCGTAGATGATGGACTGCATTGCCGAGGCGCAATTGCGATGGATGGTGACGCCCGGAACGGAGATCGGCAGGCCGGCCTTGAGTGCCGCGAGCCGGCCCGTGGTCGCCTCGTCCATTCGCTGCATGCATTGCCCTATCACGACGTCGCCGACGATGTCGAAAGGGACTTTGGCGCGGTTAAGCGCCTCTTTGATCACAAGGCCCATGAGGTCCGGCGCGGGATAATCCTTCAGGCCGCCCCCGAATGTACCGATAGCCGTTCGCACCGCGGAAACAGCAACGACTTCTTTCATGAACGCATCTCCTTGTTGGCTTGACCGCTCGTTCGCTCCGCCCACTCATACGCGGGCATGATACCACCAATGCACGTCCCGGTACACCCGATTGCCCATCGCAGCGCGAGGCTTGATTTACATGCCTTGCGGCGGGTTGCTTGTATGTCGAAGGCTTTGGTAAGCTGCGCGTGGGGAGGTCACCCTGCATGATGAAAGAGCTGATCAAAGCGCATCTGAATCTGTACGCGGTCCTTCAGAACCTCGAGGAACTGGTCAAGCTCGACAGCGAAATGGCGCGCCTCATAAGTAACTGGGACATTGCGATCCAATTCTCTGTGCGCAACGGTCCCGCGGCGTCAGTGACATTCAAGAACGGTACGTGCCGGCACAAGATCGGCATCCACCCGCGTCCGACCGTAAAGCTGTACTTCACCTCGCCGGCACACTTGAATGCCATGTTTGACGGCAAGGGCAAGCCAATCGTGCTGAAGGGTCTGACTCGGATCGGTTTCCTCAAGAAAGATTTCAGCCGGCTGACGGAGCGGCTAGTCTATTACCTGAAGCCGGATGACGGCCGTCTTAGAGATGGGGGTTATGTCAAGATCAACACGATTCTGACGCTGAGCACGGGCATATACGCCGCGAAGGAGTTGGCCCTGCTCGAGCCTTCGTCCAGGCAGATTGCCGGCCAGATACCGCATGGCACGCTCCAAGTCGAGGTACTGCCGGACGGGCCGGTCATCTGCATCACCTTCGGCGCGGGCAGGATCGCGGTTCACAAAGGCAAGACGGACGCCCCCATGGCGAAGATGGTTTTCAAGGACCTTGGGACTGCGCATGCGCTACTCACCGGCGCGACGGATCCCTTTCTTGCAATCGCTCAGGGAGATATCTTCCTTCAAGGACAGATTCCCATCATCGACAACATGAACCTGATCCTGGACCGGGTTCCCGCGTATCTGTCGTGAGAGCATAGAATTCAGAATAAGCCATTCGGGTTTGGTCGATCTCCGCTTGCCTCACGCCTTTCGTGGAACATCCGACGCTTCAGCAGGGCGTTGGGTCGCCTCTTCAATGGCCGTCTTGAGCCAATCGGGCGTGTCCGGGGGCAGATCGTGTGATGGCAACAGTCGCAGCCCGGCCTCGGGCCACCCGGCGGCGAAACAGGCGGCGGCAAACACGTGATCGCTCTGGAGGGATCGTTTGGCGGCTTCGGGAGGGGTGATCCCCGAGCGCAACGTCCACTCGTCGAGTTCCACAAAGAATGGGTGACCGGATTTCGAGGAGCCTGGGACATCCAATGTTGAACCCTTGGAGGTGCTGAGGATTCCCCTCAGCCGGTAAATCACGATTCTGAGCAGGGCATTCTCCAACAGAGGATCCCAGGAGCGGGCGCCGAATCCCTGAAGGTTCAACAGGGTGAGCGCTTCTCCGTCGGCGCGGGTGCGGAGCGCTTCGAGCACGCGCAGCCAAAACGTCTCCTGTCGAGAAAGGAGTTCGGGTTGCCGCTCGCCGATCGGAGTGAATTCGCGGACGTCCCAAAAGCGGTTTTCGTCCAGCTTCATGATAAAATCGACGAGCGGGCGCAGGTATCCGCGCGGGGGCGTCCATTCATCCCAGGAGATCGGAAGACGCAGGCCCACGCGCGTCCAGAACAATGCCTTTAGCCAGATGAAACCCATCGAAGGCGGCGCGAGACCTTCGACCCAAATACGTAATGCCTCCATCTGGGCGCCGCTTTTCCGAAGTGCTTCCGCGAGCCTGTCCCGGAGGTAGGGATCGTGAGGAGCGCAGTTCAGGGCGACCCGATAAGCCTGCAACGCCTCCTCCGGCTTGCCCTGCGTTTCGAGATAGCGCGCACAAAAGAGGTGAACGTCCGGATTGCGCGGATCGGTCTCGATGGCCTTCGTAAGCAACGTGCTGGCGCGCTCCGGACTCTCATTCGCCTTCATGAAGGCATATCGCGCCGCACGTCCACAGTCCTTTGCGCCCTCGAACCGGTTCATGGTGAGCAGGTCGATGGCGTCGAGGTCCTTCTCTTGCCGAAGAAGCGCATCGACATCGAGCGAGAGCCATTCGTCGAGCGTTTTCTCGCGTCCACGCCACACGTTTCGCAACGACGCAAAGGCGTCAAACCTTTCCTCTTCGACTTCGGCCCGTGCCACGGCCAACGCGGCCGACTCTCGTTTGGCGAAGAGCCGGGATGCCCGTCCAACCATGTCGCGGAGGCCCTCGACGTCCTTCATCTGTTCGAGGGCGTCCATTTCCAAACCGCGCCATTCGTCGCGCGTCTTTCGGTCTAGAATCTCCCTGTTCATCGTGTCGATGATCTTCAGGGCGTCCTCCGGTCTATTCGAGGAGAGGAGTGATTCTACGTTCCCTTGTGCGCGTGCGAGCCGGCGCGTTTTTGCGCGTCGCCTGATCGCGAGGGCCGTCAATGCCCCGACAAGGAGGACAGCAAAGGCGGCGGTCAGCCACGTCAGTTGCCTGGGGCCGCGTAAGGCATCCTCTCTCATGAGAAGCGTGTCACCATTCTCGGTGGAAACCTCGAGGGCGAACACACCATCTTTGTAGTGCGTGTTTGCCAGGGAGGCAATCGCGGGAAGGTGAACATGATACCGGAAGGGCCGCACCTCCGATTGGACTTCGGCATCCGCCGGGCCGCAACCGACTGGCAGTACAAGCAGAAGCATGAGGGGGAGACACCGGCACACTCGGTTGACTCCCCTTGCCGTATCTATGGCCGCTTGTTCCTGCATGCTTGGCACAGATCCTGATGAAATGACCCACAACAAGGGTCGTTGTAGCGCTTCGCTGCACAGCCAATCATGTTCCCGCGTTTCACAGTGCATCTTAACGAACCCGTGCAGGCAAAGCCAAACGCGCAGGTCACCCTTTCAAAGCAGTCCAGGTGGGCTCATCGCGGCACCCGGTTTCGCGTAAGAGTTTGCTGAGGCGATCCTGCATGTCATCGAAGAGCCGCTTGACCTCGAGATCGGCTTTTTGACGAATGTAGGAATCGAGGAGGCCGCCTTCTTTTCCTTGAAGGAATCCGCCCAATAGATTATTCATCTCATGGGGGTCGTTCTGCACGTCGTAGAGCTCATAGCGATCCCAGACGCCGTGGCACTTCATGAACTTGTACCGTTCAGCGCGCACGCCGAGCACCGTTGGGGTTTGCGGGAAACTGCGCTCCCAGAAGTACTCGTAGAGAAACGCATCGCGCCACGGAACGGATTCGCCGAGCAGCAGCTTCAGGAACGATTGGCCTTGTACAAACTCCGGAACCGACACGCCCGCGGCATCGAAAATCGTCGGCGCGAAATCGACATTGGTGACGAGCTCTTTGCGCCGTTGGGGTCGAGGCGACCATTCAGGGCAGTGGGCGATCAGCGGCACCCGGATCGAGGGTTCGTACATGCAGCGCTTGTCGATGAGACCATGCTCGCCGAACAGGAATCCATTGTCGGACGTATAGAGGATGAGCGTGGAGTTTAGCAGCCCGCGGTCGCGAAGCGTGTCGACGATCCGTCCCACGCTGTCGTCCACCGCGCGCATCGTCTCGGCGTAGTCGCGCACAAACGTGTCATAGTCCGTGGTCCCGTTGTACATGCCGTCGACGCCGTGCCAACTCTTTCGCTGCGCGCGGACCCATGCGGGTTTGCCGCGATAGTTTTCCTCCGTATCGGCCATGGAAGCCGGGCGGGGATATTTGGCGTTCGCGTAACAGCCCTTGTGTCTTGACGCGGGCGCGAATTCCGCGTGGACGGCCTTGTGGGAAAGGTAGAGACAGAACGGTTTCTCGTGCGGTCCACGCAGGAAGTCCTCGGCGTAGTCGGTGAGGAGGTCCGTGGTATAGCCCTCACGCTTGACGGCTGCTCCGTCAATGTTGAGTTGCGGATTGTTGTAGACGCCTTGTCCGCGGAACGAGACCCATCGGTCAAAGCCCGGCTGAGGGGCGTCGCTCGTGCCGCCCATATGCCATTTGCCGATAAAAGCCGTCTTGTATCCGTTCTGCTGGAGCAATTGCGGAAAGGTCGTCAGGTCCCGCGGCAACAACGTGTTGTTGTCCAGGACGCCGTGTCGGTGCGCATAAGTGCCGGTGAGGATCGAGGCGCGGCTTGGAGAGCACAGCGAGTTGGTGACGAACGCGTTATCGAACACGACGCCGTTTCCGGCCAACGAATCCAAGCGCGGCGTCTCGAGGAACGGGTGTCCCATGAAACCCATTGCGTCGTATCGCTGATCGTCGATAAGGATGAAGATGATGTTACGGCGCGGGCCTTGTGCCAATCCCGATTGCGCGGATGAGTGACGCGCCGACATTGACAAGGCCGAAGCTGCGGCGGTGGCCGCGCTGCGTCGAAGGAAATCACGACGAGTCGTTTCATGATTCATACGTCAGTCCTCCGTGGATTTGCAGTAGCTATAACCTTCTCTACCTGAGGAATTCTCTTGAAAAGGATACAGGGTTGTTGATCTTTCGAGATTCTTTGTCGATTACGATTATGATTACGACCACAAGCACGAGCATGAGCACGAACAATGGGTTATCAGTAGTTGCATTCTAGGGCGGCGCGGGCATATGCGCGGAGGTTGTCGACCGGGACATCGAAGAAATGGTCCGAGGCGGACATGATATAGGCGCCGTCCTTTCCGAATCCGTCGAACAGCCGAAAGACCTCGGAGCGTATTTTCTGTTCCGTTCCATGTGTCAGGATATTGAACTGATCCATGCCTCCGATCATCGCGACGCGGCCGGCGTATACGCGGCGGACTTTCTCGGGTTCGGTTATGTTGCCGCCGGGACCCGGCGGCGCCAGTGTTTCCGACACGTCGGTCTCATTTGCGATGATGAGATCGAGGATGTGCATCATGCCGCCGCAGGTGTGGTACGTGACGATGTGTCCGGCGTCGTGCACGGCGCGATGCATCTCGCGGTCGTATGGAAGACAGAACTCGCGGTGGATGTCGGGAGAGATGACGGTATCGCTCGAGGACCCGCCGCCCGTTTCGATCAGGTCAAACGGCGCACCCTCGAGCGACTCCTCGATGAAGCGCAGTTTCTTGTCCAGGAGGGTCCGCAAGAGATGGTGCACCCATTCGGGATTTTCCATGGCCTCCAGGATGAGCGTCTGGGGTTCCATCAGACAGCCGGCGTGCTGCCAGCAGCCGGCCTGATCGCCCCAGACGAAGCCGCGCAGAATGCCGGCGTCGCCGATTTCGTCGTGCGCGGCCGCGACCTTGCTCTTGTCAAGTCTCGGCACCGGCATGTATCTCTCGATGAGGTCGACGTCGTCTTGGCGCTTAATAAGATATTCGGTGATCCAAGTCGTCGTCCGGTTGCCGGAGGTCCTGTACGTCAGCGTGCCTTCCGGGGTCGTGATGGTGTGATGGAGCACCTTGTTGAGGGGATTGGGATCGACGACGCTGATATCGTCGCGCCACTGTGGGCTCTGCACGACGTACTTCTCAGCGTCGGGAATCCAGAACTGCCCCATGGCTTCGAAGTATTGGATGGCGGCGTCCATGCCGGTCGCTTTGAACGCCGACAGCGCATCCATACCGCCCATGTACGTGTCGAGATGGTATTGCTGCCACTGGTGGATGGTAACGGGCAAGCGGTCGGGCTTCTCCCGGCGCACCGCGCTCATCATGCGCTCTTTCGAGGTCATCTCAGCCCCAGGCTCCTATCGATTTGCGATTGCGGATTGCCGATTGGGAATTGCGCTCCCGGAGCCGGTATCAATCGGCAATTCTATTCTATTGGAAACGCGACGCTGTCTCAAAGCAGCGAGATCCGGATTCACGCCGCGTAGGTCCGATTTCCTAATCGGACGGTCCGACTTGTAGGCTAAACGTCCGATTAGGAAATCGGACCTACGGCGTCCACAACCGCGGTCGGCTTTGGCGAAGTGCCATTCGTCTCTTGTATAATCGGCCCGTCTGAATGCTCACGAGTCGGAGGAAAACGACCTTTGGCCGACGATAACCTTGCTAAGGCCGGATCAGACGAACCTGTGTCTCAGGAACGGCAGACTGATAGTCTGCCCCACGAGGCGGTCATCCGATTTGACCGCGGGGTCGGCTCGGCGCAGGTGTGGATGAGCGCGTTTCTGATTATCGTCGTCGGTGTCATCGCGTACTCGAATATCCTCGGCATTCCCTTCCACACGGAAGATCGGGCACTAATCGTCGATAATGCGCCTTTGCATTCGGTGACGACTTTCCCGGCCGCGGTTGATCCGGAGAAGCCTCGCGTCTTGACGATGCTGTCGTTTGCGCTGAACTGGGAGATCGCTCCGGGTTCCTCCGCCGCGTTCCATGTGGTCAATCTTCTACTTCACCTGGCGAACGCGGTCCTCGTGTTTCTCGTGTGCCGCAGTTTGTTGGGTCCTGCGGTCACGCCGGTAATAGCCATGCTTGCGGGCATGTTGTTCGCGATACATCCCCTCAACACGGAAAGCGTCGACTACGTCGTCGGGCGTGCAGGTCTGCTTTCGACCTTCTTCGTCCTGGTTTCAGTCTGGCTGTTCGTTAAATGCCGACCTGAAACAGGTTCCTCCCGCGCGCCTTCAGCCTTCGGCCTACGGCCTGGTTTCCTCGCGTTGTCCGTCTTCGCGTATGTGTTTGCATGGGCCGTAGATGGTTCGGCGATCGTGTTGCCTTTCATCATCCTTGCTGTGGACTGGGTTGGAGGGGGCAGGAAGGAAGTCCGCACAGCCGAGGGCGGCTGTGCCACAGCGGGGGGCTATGCCACAGTGGCCACAGTGGCTACGCATGGGCCGTTCTGGGGTGTGTTGGCGATATTGCTGGCGGTGCAGTATGCCGCTGGTGTTTCCGGAGTCCATTTAGCGGGCAAACAGGGCTCCTTCGCGCAGCTTGGCTTACTGTCAGTCCTACCGCTGAAGTTGAGCGTAGTGCATGCGGCATCTTCATCATCTGCGGCGCTCTTGGCCATTCCGGTCTTGGTTGCGGTCGTTGCGTTGGTCCTTGTGGCGATGCGTTCCGTGGCTGGTGTGGGGCTCGCGTGGTTTGCGATTGGTTTGTGGTGTACCGGCGGAACGGAAGTTGACGAGAAGAGTGCATACCTCGGTCTGGCTGGGCTTGCGATGCTTGTTCCGTGGCTTCTGACTCTGGTGAAGTTGCCCTCGGTTCGTGTAGTGGCCGGCCTCATCGCGACGGGATTGGTCGTCGCATGCGGGACAGGGACCCACTTGCGCAACATGGTCTGGCAGGACGAGGCATCGCTCTGGACGGACGCGGCGGAGAAAGCACCCGGCTCGCCGGTCCCGCCGAGGAACCTCGGCCACGCTTTTCTCGTCCTCGGCGAGGCGATGGGACAACAACAGCAGGCGTTAATGGTTTTCCAGAAAGCGGAGGAGAATCTCCGGCGGAGTCTTTCGCTCGATCCGGAAAACGTGCAGGCCAAGCATGATCTCGCCATGGCGGTCTTGGGGCAAGGGCGGACGGATGAGGCGATTTCTCTTTTCCTGGACATCCTTCGGCTTGATCTCGACAGCCAGTCCGCGACGCTGAATCTGGCGATACTGCTGAATGGTAAGGCCAATGCGGCCAGCGATCAGAAACTCCTTGCGCGGTCGGTGGATTATTTCCGTCGTGCCGACATGTTGAAGGCGTTATCAGACGAGTCGTGTGCACAGTACGGGATGGCGCTGCTCGCGATGGGCGAATGGGAGGAGGCCGAGGGCGTGCTGCACCGGGCGGCCGGAATCGATAGTGAATCCCCCCTGGCGCCGGTGCTGAAAAACGTGCAGGACACGGCGAAGCGTCTTCGCGGCATGGAACAGCAGTCCTTGACTCTTCTGAGCAAGAATCCGTCGGATGCGTCCGGTCTGAAGATGCGCGCCCAGGTCTACGCGCTGCGCGGTCATGTGTTGGAGGCCGCTTATACGCTCGAGCGCCTGTGGCGCGAGGATCAACATGACTTCGATGCGTGGGTCCTCCTGAGCTATGTGAAGGCGAAGATGAAAGAGCCGGATGAGTTCATAAAGGATTATGCACCGCCGCCGCCGAAACCGGAAGGGGTGAAGTCGGTTTGGATGGAGGCAGCACGTGCGAGCGCGAGCCGGGGGCTGTGGGATGCGGCAAAGGCGTACGTTGAATCGCCCGGCGCGGCTGGGGAAGGCCTCCCGCACTCGCTTCTCTCGTTAGGGGAGATAGCGGTTGAACTGCGTCAACCGGCGCGCGCGCAAGATTATTTCCAGCAGGCGACCATTGCGTATCCGAACGACCCTCAGCCATGGCTGTGTCTTTGTGATTTGGCGACGGCAGGCAAGGCGAATGAGGCCGCGGAGCGCTACCTCTCTGAAGCAAAAAGCCGCGGGGCGGATGCCGGGGAGGCCGCCAAGCGGCAAGAGAAGCTCGGAGGCGGCCCGGTGGCGCCCGCCGCGCCGGGGCGCACGATCATCCGTTGAACCGGATGATGGCTTAAGAGTGAGGCAGAGTGTTAGTCTGGCCCCAGAGGAAGGGTCGATATACCAACGGCAGACTGGAAAGTCTGCCCCACGAGTTCATCGAGGCGAAAGGGATTCAGGTCGATGGAAAGCTGGGCTGGAGTTCTGAGCGTATGTGGGAAATTCGTATTGGCGGTTCTTCTCGCGGGCGCGATCGGCATGGAACGACAATTGAAGGGCCATGCCGCGGGTCTCCGCACGCACATTTTGGTTTGCCTTGGCTCCACGCTCATGATGATAGTGAGCAATGAGATAGCTCAGGAGTTGGTCAATTCCGGGATGACCGTCTGGCTCGACAAGGGACGGATCGCCGCGGGGATCATAACCGGCATCGGGTTCCTTGGCGCCGGCGCGATCATCAACATCGGAAGCATGCAAAGGGGTTTGACGACCGCGGCGATGATCTGGCTGGTCGCGGGCATTGGAATCGCGATTGGCGCGGGGTACTGGCCCCTCGCGGTATGTGCGACCCTGTTCGCGCTGCTGACGGTAATTGGGCTCGAGTATGTCGAGCAGCGGCTGCCGGAGTACGAGCGGCTGACCTTGACGGTTCGCATGCCTCGCGGCCAGGACAACTTCCGCGAGATCGAACAAGTAGTGGGATCGAAGGGATTCAAGGTGGCAGCGTCGCGCGTTCGAGTCGATGCGGGTGACAAGCATAGCGACATGACGTTTGACCTAACGGCGACCGGGGGAGTTCATATCGAGGAACTGACCGAGTTCCTCGAGGCGCGTTTTCCATCCGCGGAGCGAATTACCTTCGAGCGAAGCTAGCTCCGGGGTGAGAGTGTACGTGGGTACATTTGTCTTGGTCGCGATTTTCGTCATTTGCGGGGAAAATCCCCGGTTTCATGACAACTCGTAGTCGTAATCGCACAACCTCAACGAGCGTTTGACGGAGCGCTATTCCAAGCGTAGACTAACCCACCAATACGAGCAACAGGAGGCGGATATGACGGCCGAAGGGAAGAAATATCGGGCTGGGGTGATTGGCGTGGGGGCGATTGCACAGGCTTGCCATCTGCCGGGGTACGCGAGGAACGAGTACGTCGATCTTGTGGCGTTCGCCGACCCGGAGCAGGCGCGACACAAGGAGATGGCGAGGCTCTACGGTTTTATGAAGGGCTATGCGCATTACCGGGACATGTTGCAGAACGAGAAACTCGATATCGTCAGCGTCTGCACGCCGAACAAGTACCACGCGGACGCCACACTAGCGGCGCTGGAGGCGAAGTGCCACGTTCTCTGCGAGAAGCCCATTGCCACGACGTTGAAAGAGGCGGATGCCATGATCGCCGCGGCCAAGAAGGCGAAACGGAAACTGATGGTGGGCTTCACGCACCGCCTTTTCAACGGAACAATGAAGGTCAAGGAGATCCTCGAGAGCAAGGCCCTCGGCAAGCCTTTCATGATCCGGGTGCGTTTCGCGCATGGCGGACCCTTCCCGGGATGGGCCAAGAGCGACTGGTTCTACAAGAAGGACCTTGCGGCGGGCGGGGCTATGCTGGATATGGGTATTCATGCAATTGACCTTTGCCTGTGGTTGTTTGGGCGTGTCAGGGCCGTCACGGGCAAGGCACAGACCCTGATAAAGAAGATCGAGGTCGACGACAATGCCGTGATGATCCTCGAGTTCAAGAGCGGCGCATTGGGTTACATCGAGATCGGCTGGACCAGCAAGCCCGGCTTCACCGGACTCGAGGTATACGGCACGGAGGGATCGCTCATCTGCGATTATAACCGCGGGCTCTACCTTTTCGGGGGCAAGGCATCCGCGGGAACCGATAGCGTGAGCGAGTGGCGAAATATCGAGCGCGCGCCGACACAAGGCGGCTGGTCGACTGAGATCGGCCACTGGATTGACGTGGTGCGAGGCGAGGAAAAGCTCACCATGGACGGCAAGGCGGGCCGCGACGCGATCGAGATCGCCCTGGCCGCCTACAAGTCCAGCGCGACAGGGAAGCGCGTAGCCATCGAGTGAGAAGTTATTTTCGGGAAGTAGGGGCGTGTGGCCTGGCGGGCTTGGAAGCCCGCCCCACATGCTCAGCGATTTTTTCACAAGTACCGCCTGTGTGCCGGATTTCCGCACAGATTGGTGGGTTTCGCTTCGCTTCACCCACCCTACAGTTACATTGCCGTCTACATAGTGAAACCCGGGGACCCCTCGGGGGTATTGATTATGTAGAGGAGGGCTTTCCACCATGCACATAGGAATGGCGACACGCCTTTTTGCTGCCGCATTGCTGCTCCATGCGAGCGTTTTTGGCGCGCCTCCGCAGCACAAACCTGCCAAGATGCTTCGCACGATCAACACGGATGTCTATGAGATCGGACTTAGGAAGAGCGGTGAGGCGGACGTAACACTGATCTCGCGCGAGCCCGTTTTCATCAATGCATACCCGATGGTGTGGCTCGATGGTGAAGTTGAGCCCAAGGCGCTCGAGACCAATGCCAGGATGGCGGGGCGCGACGCCGTCAATAACCGTCTCGGTCAGGGACACGGGATTCTTCTGCAGAAGGGCGCGTGCGATTGGATGCTACAGGCGTATCCGACGAAGCCGTATTTCTCCGTGCAAGTAGCGTTCGTGAACACGGGGAAAAAGAGCGTCAAGATCAAGATGCTGGTTCCGTGGGCCGTGGGCGGACCGAAATCCGGCGCGCTCTCGCTGGGCGCGTCAACGGACCAGGCCGTGATACTCGAGAATGGGCGGCCGTTTCCGACAAACGACGACATGCCCGCAAAGGTTGTCGGGAACAGTCTGTCGAACTGGAACGTGGCTGTGTACAACGCCGACACGCAACGGTCGTTGATTGCCGGCTTTATTACAAACGCGCGCGCGTACACGCGGATTCGGCTCGAACGCAGCGAGAAGGCCGAGAGCGCATACTTCGATTTATTCCGCGGCGAGTGCGTGTACGATCCGCCGATTGAGGTCCAGCCCGGTGAGCGGCTCGAATCCGAGGTGCTGTATTTGTCCGTGGGCGAGTCGAGCCCGTTCGAGGGCCTCGAGAGGTACGGCGCGGCCTTCGCGGCGTTTAATCAGTTAAAACACCGAGGCGCATTCTTGCCTCATGGGTGGGATTCCTGGAACACGAAGTATAAGACCGACATCAACGAAGAGCGCATGTTAGCCGCGCTCGATTTCGTCGACAGGAACCTGAAACGGTACGGCTGGGAACACTTCTCGATGGATTCTGGTTGGGAATTGGGCAAGGGTAACTGGGAGCCTGATGCGGTGAAGTTCCCGCATGGGATGAAATGGTTTGCAGACCAGATTCACTCGAGAGGGATGACCGCCGGCATCTGGATCGATCCGTTTACGGTCGACACCCGTTCGCCACTGGCCCAGGCGCATCCGGATTGGCTTCGCGCGGCCAGCTCCGAAGCCCGTGGAATTCTGGGCGAGAACGACCGCATTCTCGACGTGACGGCGCCGGGGGCATACGAGTACGTACGCGACCTAATCGGCAGGATTGGGAACGATTGGGGATACGACGCGCTCCAGGAGTGCGACTTCGTTTACCGCCTGCTATTTGCGGAATCTTATGCAAATCCGAATCTGACGCGGATTGACGTAATGCACAAGGGTATGCAGGCGATTCGCGAGGGGTTCGGCTCGAGCAAATTCATCACCACGTTCACGCCGCTGCTGGTGACCGGGCTGTACTGCAATGCCATGCGTATCGGCGATGACTGTGCGCCCATCTGGCGGAAAGATCCAAACAAGTGGCCGTGGGGTTGCGTCGAAGCGATGACGAACGCCGCGCGCCGATACTACTTCGCGCCATACGTCTGGGCGACGGATCCCGACTGCGCCTATTTCGGCCGCGCGGATACGGCCGCGCGCTGGCAGCTGAGCGACAAGCCGGCCCTGACCTGGAATCAGTCGGTCACATGGCTCACGGCGGCGGCGTTGACCGGGGGCGTCATCAAGGTCGGCGATTGGCTGCCCGATCTCTCCGAAAAGGAAGTTGCGGTACTGCAGCGGCTCCTGCCGACTCTTCCGCGTCCGGCGCGTCCGATCGATCTTTTCGAACGCGATACGCCGTGCATTTGGTCGCTTCCGATCAAATGCGACATCGGCCAGTGGCAGATCGTGGGTGTGTTCAATTGGGATGAAACGGCCAGCCAGAAGATCCCGATCTCCTTCGAGCAACTCGGACTCGATGCTACCGCTTACTACACGGTCTACGACTTCTGGCAGGATACGTTTCACGGGCTGGCGCAGGGCAAGCTGAGCGTCGACACTGCTCCAGGGAGCTGCCACCTGCTCGGCTTGCGCCGCTATGAGGACCGTCCTATGTTCCTCGCGACGGACCGCCACTTTTCACAGGGCGCGACGGACTTTAGGGCCTTGACCTGGAACCCGCAGACGCTTCAGTTGGCCGGCGCCTTCGACGGCATCGGCGAGACGGACTACAACCTTCGCATCCTCGTGCCGGAGTCGTACCACATGAAGTCCGTGACCGTTTCGACCGGAACACCGACTACGCAGGAAGAAGGAAAGGTGCTCAAGATCGCCTTCCGCTGCGCGACCCAAGGCTCAGTCAACTGGAACGTGCAGTTCTGACACCGACGCATTGTCAAGGAAATTGACGACATCCCTGCGCCTTGATATCATCGAGGCGGGAGTAAGGCGAAATGCCGCAGCTAATCATCGAACAGCCGAGCGTGCCTCCCATGACGGTCCCAATCGCCGGGGGGGAAATGCACTTCGGGCGCGCTGAGGACAATGACGTGGTTCTCGTGGCCGACGAGGTCTCGCGCCACCATGCGGTTGTGTGCCGGCGCGGCAGTAAGACCGTCCTCGTCGACAAGAACAGCCTCAATGGGACATACGTTAACCGCCAGCGCGTCGTGGAGCGCGTTCTCACGCACCTGGACGAGATCTGGTTTGGCGGGAAATGCCGCATAGTGTACCGCGACGACACGTGTTTCGGCCGCGATCACGCAAAGGAGGACAAGAGCGAGTCCAAGCTGATGCGGGACGTGGACAAGATCCGCGCGGAGATGGACCGTGTCGGCAATAGCCTGACGATGATTGCGCGCAGCACCCGCACGCCGTTCCCAGGCACGCTGCCGACGCCTGTGCCACAGACGAACCCTGAAGACGTCCTGACGATGAGCCGTGCATACCGGCGGCTTTCAGCCCTTTATCGCGCCAGCGAGTTGATCTCCTCCGAGTTCGATCTGCCAAAGCGTCTTGCGAATGTGCTCGACAAAGTGATCGAGGTCATGGAAGCCGACCGCGGGTTCGTTCTTCTGAAGGACGAGTACTCGAACAAGCTTATCGTCAGCGTCGCCCGGGAAATGGGACAGGATCTGGCCGCAAGCTCGCCGAGCATGGGTATCGCGGGCCAAGCCGCCATCGACGGCGAACCCGTGCTCATGGGCAACGCGTCAACCGATCAGGAGTTCGGTTTGCGCGACAGTGTCATCCGTCAGCAGATCACGAGCGCCATGGCCGTGCCGTTGCGGATCGAAGACCGGACGCTTGGCGCGATATACATCGATACACGGCGGCGGGACATTGAATTCAACAACGATGACCTCGAACTGTTCGTGGCGCTTGCGGCCCAATCGGCGATGGCGATAGACAACGTCCGGCTTAACAAGAAAATGGTCGACACCGAGAAGAAACGGGCGAATCTGAGCCGGTTCCTGTCGCCAACCATCGTCGATGAGATCATGAAAACGGATGTGGCGCTCGAGCTGGGCGGTCAAAAACATGTCGTCACGACCCTCTTCTGCGACATTCGGGGGTTCACGCAGATCGCGGAGCGTGTACCGCCGAAGCTCATGGTGGACATCCTCAACGAGCACTTCAGCGCTATGACCCAGATCATCTTCCATGAGAAAGGTACGTTGGACAAGTACATCGGGGATGAGATCATGGCCGTCTTCGGCGCGCCCATCAACGATGAGGACGATGCGCTGCGGGCAGTCCGCGCCGCGCTGGCGATCCAGGCCAAGAACACGGAATTGAACGAGCAGCGCGCGCACGAGGGCCGGCCCGTTCTCCATCTGGGCATCGGGATCAACACGGGGGAGGTCATCGCGGGCTACATCGGATCGGTGATGCGGATGGAGTTCACGGTTGTCGGCGATCACGTCAACATCGCACGGAGATTATGCGACATTGCGAAGCCCGGCCAGGTGGTGATTGGCGGGGCCACGCATCAACTCGTGAGCGATAAGGTCGATTCCTGTCCGCTAGGCAACGTGATGCTCGCGGGAAAGGCCATCCCGGTTGACGTTTTCGAGATCGTGGGTTTGAAGGCCGCCGCTAAGTAAGCAGCGTTCTCCCCACCAGTACAAGGAAGAGCGCCGCCAGAAAGACCAGGCCGGCATGAGGCGCCCATCGTTTGAAGAAGTTTGGCGGAGGCGCATCGTGAACTGTTTCGGGCGGGGCCGTGGTTAGATCAACCGATGGTTCAGGCGGCGGCGCCGCTACGGACGAGGGCGGCGGGAGGCCAGCCATGGAGCGCGCCCGTTCCGCGAGAGCCACCTCGGCCTTCGACAGGAACCGGCCGTTAACCTCGACGTAGCCATGCTCTTCATACCCCTTTCTGATGCGCTGTTCTCGGGAGGATTTGCGTTCAGGCACTTCTTCGCTCACCTGGGACTTTTTGCCTTGCCAAAAACGCGGGTTCCACGGCTCATCGACCTCGACGCGCACGCCGTCCGCGCCCTCCTGGGTCTGCCTCTCCTCCCAGAAAACCGGGAACTTACCATCGGGCGTGGTGATAATATAGGTGGCGCGCTCCTTGGCCGGCGCGGGCGCCTGCGAGAGGAGGGTAGCAGTTACTAACGCGATGAATGCACAGGGCGTCATGGGCATAGTATAGGCGGAAGGCGATGTCTTGACAAGAGTGGCCGCCAAGGCAGACGGGAGGGTGGATGGATATGTTTGCCATGAGAAGAATTACTGCGTTGCTGCTGTGCGCGCTGCTTGCCGCTTGTGCAACGGGTCCCGGCAAGACGGCAAGCCGCGCCTCAAAGGAGTCGAGGAACGAGGCAAAGAAGGCCAAGGCGAAGCCGCGTGTGGCCAACGTAAATCCGGCTCCGAATGTCACTCTGTCGCAGCCGGCCAGCACGCTCGGCGATACCGTTCAGCACATAGGCGAGGAAGTGGGAGGAAGTCTTGTTCTCATGAACGGCATCGAGAGCCGGAAGGTGGGTCCTCTCGGGTTCAAAAGCGAGAAGTTCGGCGCGGTCGTCGAGCATCTTGCGGAAATGACGGGGTGCAAGTGCAAAGCGTATCCGAACTACTGGTTTGTATACGTGGCAGGGTACGAACCCGTGCTGGACGTGACGCTTGCCGGGAAGCTCGATGGCGCTTACGCGGGACGCACAGCCGGGATGTCGTTCGGTTCCGACACGCCGCTCTATGAGGCGTTTGCCCTGCTGGGCGACACGCTGGGCATCACTATCGTGGCGGACAACATCGTGGCGGAGGCCAAGTGCGGCGCGTTGACGCTGGCCAACATCCCGCTCGAGGACGGGCTGGACGCCTTACTGCAGTCGGCGCGGCTCGTTCCTGCCGCGTTCCAGGTCGAGAGCACGGCTGAGTACATCTTCATCTATGCGTCGCAAAACGTGACGCCCGCCTCCGCATTGCTCAACCCGGAGGCGTTGACTCCTGAGCAGAACGCCCTGCTCGATAAGAAAGTGGACGTGACCTTGCCGGTTCCGCAGGAAGACCCGGAGCACCGCCGGATGGTCTTGGGCGCGACGCCGTTGGCCAAGGTCCTCGGCACGCTGTCGCAAAGCATCGGCGCCAAGGTGAGCATCGAACCGGGACTCGACGACCTCCCCGTAAACCCGTGCGCGCTTCGGCAGGTACGTGTGCGCACGGCTATGGACCTCCTGATCCGCCAATGGTACCAGCCGGAATTCGGCTACCGGCTTGCAAACGATCAGATCGTCATCGAGCGGCGGAAGTGAAGGGATCTTTGGCGGTTGGTGCGCACGAACGCAATAACAGAAACAGCATCGTTGCCGCCCTCGTGCCTGTTCTCTCGAACGCCACGGCCGCCATCGTCAACAACTCATTCGCGATGCCTGAAGTTTCCATATGATCAAATCTCACGCAGAGGCGCAGAGACCGCAAAGGTTCGCATAGACATGCGTTCCCATTTCTCGGGGTTCTCTGCGTCTTGGCGTCTTTGCGTGAAGATACGTTCAAGTTCAATGAACTAACACCCGATGAGCAACTCCGCGGAAACTTCCTCCGCCGTCATACTGCCATGGAACGCGTTCACTGTCTACCATCTCGATCTCATTGTGCAAATAAATGGCCGTCTCTTTTCTGCATGCCGACTCAGGCATGGCATCCCCGCATTACGGGAGCCAGGTTCAATTCGTAGTTTGGCTTTTTCAGAATCTTATTAGGGATGACCACTCAGCGTCTGACCCCTCAACATGTGTCTAACGTGTGTCTAGCGTTTGAAAACGTTTCGAAATGGTGAGATACTCTGGTGATGGTTGAAAGCGTCTACATCGAGACATCGGTCTTCAGCTTCTATCACGAGCGGCGGACATCCCCGACCGTCATAGCCATGCGCGACTGGACGCGCCGATCAAACTGATGGGAGGTGAATGAGAGATGATCACAAGCGATACGGTCATCAATGAGATTCGCGAGAGCAGGCGACGCATGTCGAAACAGTGCGGCCACGACCCTGCGAAATACGTCCGCTATCTGAAGTCGTTCGACCAGAAGTACGCCGCTCAGGTCGACAGGTACCGAAAGGAACACCCGGTTCCTCCGTCGGATACCGCGCGCGCGAAGTGACTGCCTGCGGAAGGATCTCTCACCTAGTCCGCAGGTTGGCCTGCTCGTCCGCGTCAGGTAATGGTTCGACGCATCCCACGTCGACGACCACGGCGACCACCCCGTATAGTTCCCGTCATTGAAGTCGTCCTTAAACGGCTCCATCTTGGCCACGAGGTTACCCCCGCGTGATACGTGGCCCCAACCGACGCATCAGTCCAAAATGTGTGATTGCAAGACCTGACCCCACTCCACCGTCACGAGGCTGTCCCCGCATCATACGTGGCTCCAACGGACGGACCAGTCCAAAATGTACGATTGCAAGACCTGACCCCGCTCCGTACTCATACGAGGCCAATGACGCTTTGTCACCGTCTCGCATTCGGCGGACGGAGCCGAGGTGGTCTTCCGAGTAGTAGCGGTACGTCCCGCTGGATGGGTCGGACCCGGCTATCTCGGCAACGCCGGGGATGTACGTCATCGCCAAGTTCTCGACATCCCAATCCATATCCGGATCGTCATACCCGGCAGTCACATTCCAGCCCACATCCCACCGCCACCAGGTGTAACTATTCCCGTTTTTCCTGATGCGGCATTTACCGAGCGCGTCGTATGTCATGCGGCCAATTCCTCCAGCGGCAGAGGAATACCGTGAGCCATGACGTATGCCGCAAAGCTGGCCGGCTCGGGCGCGCGCGCCTGCGCCGCGGGGAAAACGTGCAACTCGATGTCGTCGCCGGCCTCTTTCTGGATGGCGGCGCAGAAGCAGGCAAGGCCGTCCGGCTCCCAGTTCTCTGCGCCTTCGATGAAGACGGCCAGATCGTAATCGCTCCATGCGTCGGCCCGTCCCTCTGCGCGCGAGCCGAATAAGTAGGCGGCCACCGGCCGTGCGCGCAGGGAGAGCGCGTGCAAGGCGCCACGCATGCGGTTCGCTGTCACCTCATCGAGCAGAGCCATCGAACGGTTTCCTCCGTTTGCTCGAGAATGCGCCGCGCTTGCGCCTCCGCGATTTTTGCCGCAACAGACGGGATTTCCTCCGGATAGCGTGTCTGAATATAGTAATTTGAGAGTTCCCGGAGGAATTGGATCTGGTCATCGGTTAGATCGAGTGTCGCGGCTCCCGCAAGTCGGACTAGCCCATGGATCCGCGGGGGGAACTGGTTCGACCTATTCACGATCAGCGCCTTGAGCATCTTTTCCACCGCCTGCTGACAGCAGAAAAGAACGTAGAGATAGCGGCCCGAGTCGAGCATGGCACGTGCGGTGTCAAGGTCGTACCGGGCCTGTTCAGCCCAGCGCTCATCTGCGGTCATACCGAAACCCTTTCACCACATATACGCGAGGCGAATCACACCGCGCCGACTCATCCGTACAGCCGTCCGCGTCAGCGCTCGCGTCACTCTCGACCGTTTTGCCCTATCCTCCGCGCGGGCAAAAGGAAGTATATCATGCCTACATAGCCAAAAGACCCGGGGAGGAAAATCTCCATTTTGCCTCTTGACAGAACCTTATCATGGCTGACCCCGTACTTGCCTGGATGATCCCGCCCGCGCCCTTACTGTTAAACCATGGCAAAGCCTTGGTGAAAGGAACAGGCTGTACGGTAGCGGAATCCAATGACCAATCTCCCATCCCTGTCAATGTAACCCCATTTGTCTTGCTTCATGACTGCGGCTAGACCTTCAGAGAAGGGCATGGCGTCATCAAAGTGCGGCCCGATGCGCATCTCTCCCGTGGGATCAATGTAGCCCCACTTTTCTCTCTTCCACCACCACCAGCCTTTTTCTTGTGAAATAGGGATCAAGCCGTCCGTGCATTCCTTGATTGACAGCCAATCAGGCGACCAGACTACAAAAGCACCGGTCCTGTCGATCAACCCGGTTCTCATAATCCCCGTCTTTTGATCAACACCCGTTGGTGGGGCCAATCCGCACACGAATGGTGCTGCAGTCATGAACGCAGGTTTTATGGCTATGTTCCCTTCCTTATCAATATAGCCCCAAAGATCGCCAGACAGCGTGTAAGGAACCCCTGAAATCTCATTTACTGCCAAGGCACTCGATGTTCCGGGAAATAACACGGCTGCCAGCCCCTCCGAGAAGCTGTGTGCTAGCCGGAACTGAGGCTTGACTATCCAGGCGCCAGTCTCATCCACAAACCCACGTATCGGGGCTTTCGGGTCGCCTACTTCAATTGCAGCCCGTCCTTCCGAAAATGGGTACCCTCCGATCACGGAGAGCCCAGCAGGGGCCGCTATTCTGTGATTCGCTACCAAAAGGCTAAGCAACTCCTCCGCTTTCGGCTCAGGTGACGGAATTGCCCCTGCTGCTTCCACACGTTCACCATTCCGGTCAATCGGGAAGAAAGTAGAAGAGGCACCCCATTCACGTCCTGTTGGTTGGGCGTTCGCACGGTCACTTGAAAGAGGTATAAGAAACAGGCCTGCAAGCGCGACGCACAACCCCACGTTCACACGTTTCGCCAATTGTCCAAACGTCACGTAAGATGGCGATTTCATATGACTCCTTCAAAAATGTGCCCGCGGGGCTGGAACGCCCGGAGGCGAGGGCCAGGGTGGTGTCGTAGGCGACGAAATAAACTGTAACTGTCCCCGTCTATCCACGATCCCTGAAGTTTCCATATGGTCAATTTTCGCGCAGAGTCGCAGAGACCGCAAAGTTCCCCAGAGATATGCGTTCCCATTTCTCGGGGTTCTCTGGGTCTTGGCGTCTTTGCGTGAAGATACGTTCAAGTTCAATAAACTTACAGCCGATGACTAACTCCGCAAAAACTTCTTCCGCCGTCATACTACCATGGAACACGCTCGCTGTCTACCATCTCGATCTCACTGTGCAAATAAATGGCCGTCTTTTTTCTGCACGGGGATCGATAAGCCACGCTGAAGCGCGCTTAACCTGAGAGCAGTTCCAGGGCCACCCCGGTTGAAACCTACCAAGTATAGGCATTTTTTCGGACCACCGCCAATGTTCAGCGCCGGTCCTTCCCGCCATGCAGTGCCGATGCCTTCCCGCGTGAGTGACGCGAGGCGCGCA
>Ga0315274_10000600_pt1 | contig 56015 bp, 43 predicted proteins | sample YL17G02_20_MG_FD_203700 | JGI IMG/M metagenome (GOLD analysis project Ga0315274, IMG submission 203700) | Sediment microbial communities from Yellowstone Lake, YNP, Wyoming, USA - YL17G02_20 | ecosystem: Environmental > Aquatic > Freshwater > Lake > Sediment | place: USA: Wyoming | collected...
TAGCGGTTATGGCTTTTTTAATAGTAGGTAACATAATAATGCTCCTTTTCATGATAACATTATACTAAAAAATGTTACCGAAATACTGAACACTTACACCCTCTATGGCTTTATGCGTAGGTCAGATAGTGACTGAAGTGTTTGGACTGGGAATTAATGAAAGATTTATTTTCAAGACAAATCAAGGATGAAATCAATCTATCTATCATAGATGATATTTCGATACAAATTCGCAAATCTATCACGGTTTGTATCAGGGATTAAAAGATGGGATGCATCAGGGCATTAAACAGACAATTAACCACGGTATAAGAAAGGGAATAAGCTAACCCACTCGGAAAAAGGAAAGAGAAATTTAAAGCCATTGAGGGGTCGCACCCCTACAGTTTTTAAGGCCTATCAGGTCTATGACATAATTTTTAGTATTCGAAACCGGCTTTCAATAATGTGGCTGAAAAGAGAACCGTCCCCAATTAATGCCCAGATAAATTTTTATTTGTCAACTATTACTTCTCTAATGTTGCTTCTGTGTTGCAGAACTCGATTGAATTGGCCCGTGGTTTTACTCCTTCAATTATCCATCTTTTATTGAGTTTTTGTGATAACCATCTAAAATTTTCGAGTAATAAGACCTCTTTTTCTCTCTCTTTTTCAATATATTCACCAAAACAAGTCCAATATCCTAAGATGTATTCACCAAACATACAATCAACCTCGTCTATTGCGAGAGTTTCTTTTCGGAGAAGTAAACCCATAAATTCAAAAATGCCTAACACAACACCAACCATATCGTATATGTCATTTGTTACTTGATAATTATTTTCTTGCAATTTTTTAGCAACACTTGTTCTTATTTTTCTTAAATAAGTAGATTCAAAGCGCTTCTCGAATGCAAATAATAAATTCGAAGCAGTTGCATTTTTTGTTTGTCGTATCTGTCGATATACAAAAAATAACTCAATAATTCCAACAATGACACCAAACACTACCCAAAAAAGAGGACTTTGAATCGACTCTTTAGAAAAAATAATTTTTGTAGTTTCTAACACTGCTTTCCATATATATTCAAACATGCAAGTGAATTTTATAATAAAATATTGTCACAGTCAAGTAAAATTAGTTTATGTTATTAAATATTTAAGTTACATCAAAATTATCAAAAATTAAAAACATTTTACTACTTCGCATCTTTTTTACGGACCAATCCACCTAAAATTAAGTAAATTATTGCTTGAAGTATTTCATAAATTATTGCTAAATAGTTACCTCCTGGTGTGTTAAAGTTTTCCATTTGGTCTGATTGACCCCAAACACTACCCCACTTGCAAAAATTATTTGACTTTTGTTAATTTGTTCTTATTATCAATAAGAATTATTTATGGGAATATTAGCAATCAGAAATATGAAGATATTAAAACCGAAGGTGAAGGGACATCAAAGATTATGTTTTAGTGAGCAGTACTTAGGCAATTTGTTATATAAAGAACCGGGGTTAATCCCTATGGAAGAAATACAGCGCCCGCCAATCGATGTTATCATTTGGGGTGGGAAACTACCAAACGGCAAAGATTTTGATTTATTAGGTATCGATAGAAAAGGCGGAATTACAATTATAGAAACGAAGCTTGGCAAAAGTCCTGATATGAAAAAGAAAGTATTTTCACAATTACAAAGATATACAAACGAACTAAGACGGATAAATTATGATTATTTAGATCGTCTCATAAAAGATTCTGAAGGAAAAGACCTGTTTAATTTAATGAAGGCTAAACATATTAAATTGGGGAAACATCAGTTTAGAGATAAAATTGACAAGAATCTTGAGAATGGTGCGATTTTACAGTTGATAGTAACAGATAATGTTGGGCAATACTCCGAATTTTTAAAAAGGATAATGGAAAATAAGAACCGGTTGTTCTATGCTGTTGAATTAGCATGTTTCCAATACGGGAAGTCGGAAATTATTCACTCGCGAATTTTCCCTCTGGTGAAACTTGAACTTCCCGAGAAAAATGAAAATACCTTTAAAGACAGTGTAACAAATCATTGTGATAAAAAAATTCAAGAATTTATCCTAAAACTGTACAAAAGTAAAAAAACGGAAAATACTGGAAAATGAAATTGGAGTCTATTCCAACTTATATGGATAGCTTAGCTTTTGCTTTCAAACATAAAAGTATGAAAAATTATCTCTGTTATATTGATTGCCACGGTCTTATGCGATTACGCCCGAAGACTGATAAAGAATTCAAAAAATCTTTAGAAGAAATACTGGGTAGGTCAAAAGATATAGTTTCGGATGATTGGTTTCATTTTTCCTTGGAATCGCTAAAAAATAAAAAGAAATTTAATAAATTTAAAACATTAATAGATAAATATGGTAAAAATGGTAAAAGATGAATAGCTTCAATTAATTGAATTATTAATTCTATTACAACCCATTTCTTCTAAAAAGGAAATAAGTTATTGCTTGTCGAATCGACCTGCCTCCCGGTTGCGGGTCGTACCGACGGGTCGATGAAGACCCGATTCTGGGAAGTATCATTGACTAGCAGACGGTGGTGAGGGGAGAGGGTTGAATAGTGAGTAGCGAGTAACGAGTAGCGAGGAGATAGGGGAAAAAACGATTAAATTTTCAATGGTCAATTATCAATCAAACTCAAATGCTCCATCTCTCGAGTCCCCTCACCTTAATCCTCTCCCGCAAGGGGCGAGGAAATTTCAAAAGTTAAGATTGCCACGCTACCAGAAGCGTCGTTCCGCAATGTCGAGAGGGAAGACCCTGAAATAAATTCAAGATGACAGGTAGGTCGGTGAGATTGCCACGGCAATAAGGTTGCTTCGCAATGACTCTTCGTCAATTTTGGCTTTTGCATTTTGATTTTTGAGCCTCACTTGATATTCAAAGAAATTGCAGGTTATCATAACAGCATTGATTTAAAATTAGTCCCGGGATGCATAGCTGCGGGGTTGACATATTAGGAAAATTGAGTATCATAAACATATTAAAAATCATAGAGAAAATATCAAAAATAATTAAATATGAAGGAAAATAATAACGGTAATAATCGAGAAGGGATTGTAAAAGTTTACATTGAAGATGAAGTCAAGAAATCGTATTTAGATTATGCGATGTCGGTCATCATTGGTCGCGCCCTGCCCGATGTCCGAGATGGCTTAAAACCAGCCCAACGTAGAATTCTCTTTTCAATGAGTGAACTAGGGTTAGCTCATAATAAACCCTATAAGAAAGCAGCGACCGTGGTTGGTGATGTACTGGGTAAATACCATCCACACGGCGACTTAGCGGTTTATGATACGATGGTGCGAATGGCTCAGGATTTCTCTTTACGCTATCCGTTAATTGACGGTCAGGGAAATTTCGGTTCGATCGACGGCGATGCCGCAGCCGCCTATCGTTATACGGAAGCAAGACTTTCAGAACTTGCTGGTGAATTACTGCGCGATTTAGAAAAAGACACGGTTGATTTTATACCAAATTTTGATGGTCGATTAAAAGAACCGAAAGTGCTACCGGCAGCATTTCCGAATCTCTTAGTCAATGGTTCGTCAGGAATCGCAGTCGGAATGGCAACAAATATTCCACCCCATAATTTTGGTGAACTCGTCGATGGTTTAATTGCATTAATTGATGACCCGGATAAAGAGAGTGAAGATTTGATGAAGTATATTCTGGGACCGGATTTTCCAACCGGTGGTGTGATTGTTGGCAAAGAAGGTATTATCGAAGCATATAAAACCGGTCGTGGTAAAGTTGTGGTGCGGGGTAAATATCGAATTGAAGAGGGGAAAGGTGGCAAAGATAAGGTTATCATTACGGAAATTCCGTATATGGTAAACAAGACCTCTTTAATCGAGCGTATTGTACAACTCGTACGGGAAAAGAAGATTACTGATGTTTCCGACTTACGAGACGAATCAGACCGCGATGGGATGAGAATCGTCTTAGAACTAAAACGCGATTCCAATCCCGAGGTTGTGGTTAACCAGCTATATAAGTTCACATCAATGCAGGAAACGTTTGGTGTTATTCTCTTAGTTCTGGTTGATTACGTTCCTAAGATTCTAAATTTAAAAGACCTCTGTCAAGCATATGTCGATTTCAGATACAATACAGTTGTTCGCCGAACCAAGTTTGAATTAAAGCAAGCAGATGACCGCGCTCATATTTTAGAGGGTTTAAAGATTGCCTTAAAGAATATTGATAAGGTGATTGCAATTATCAAAGCATCTAAAGACCCACAAGTCGCCAAAGAGCAGTTGATGAAGCGATTTAAACTGTCGGATGTGCAAGCACAGGCGATTTTAGATATGCGGTTAGTGCGCTTGACCAATTTAGAGCAGAAAAAGATTGATGAAGAATATTTAGAACTGATTAAATTGATTGCTAAGTTAAAAGGTCTGTTAGCCAGCAAAAAAGCGACGATGAAACAAATTAAAGACGAACTCTTAGCACTAAAAGAGAAATTCGTGGACAAACGAAGAACCGATATTATAAAAGGTAAAGTAGAAGACTTGAATATCGAAGATTTGATTGCTGAAGAAGACGTTGCGGTTACGATTACGCATCGTGGTTATATCAAACGAATGCCGGTCTCAGCATATCGAAGACAGGGAAGAGGTGGAGTTGGTCGGTCAGGGGTCGAAATCTCAGAAGAGGATTTTGTGGGAGGTTTGATTGTCGCAACAACTTTAGATTACATTCTCTTCTTCAGTAATAAGGGAAGATGTTATTGGCTTAAGGTTTACGAGATTCCAGAAGGTTCACATCAAGCAAAAGGCAGACCAATTGTCAATCTTTTAGAGTTAGAAAAAGACGAGAAGATTACGTCGTATTTATCAATACGTGAGTTTACTAAATCACAAAACGTCTTTATGGTAACCGAGCAGGGAACTGTGAAAAAGAGTTCTTTAGAAGATTTCTCAAATCCTCGCAAGAAAGGTATCATTGCGATTAATTTAGATACCGGTGACCAGTTAATCAATACATTCATAACTTCGGGCAAAGATGAGATTATGCTTGTTACCAAACTCGGTAAAGGTATTAAGTTCTCGGAAAAAGATGTTAGGCAGATGGGAAGAAATGCCGCGGGTGTTAGAGGAATTAGACTTGGTAAGAAAGACGTCGTAATTGATGGTAGTACCGTGAAAGAGGGACAGTCATTATTAATCGTTACGACCAATGGTTATGGTAAACGTTGCGACTACGCAAAGTTTCCAATTCGTCATCGAGGCGGAAAAGGTGTCGTGTCCGGTAAAATTAATAAAAAATCAGGTGAATTGGTTTGTGCCAAAGCAGTATCCGAAAAAGACGAAGCGATTGTCATTACTAAAAACGGCACCGTGCTGCGACTAAAACTTGCGGAAGTACGAGAACAAGGACGAGCAACCGTGGGCGTGCGAATAATCCAGATAAAAGAAGATGACTATGTGGTCGATATCGCACCAATACCGGAAGAATAAGGATATAACCACGAAGACACGAAAATCCCCGCACTCGAAGAGTCCGCGAAGCGCAGACACGAAAAAGACATTATATTCCCTTTCGTGCTTTCCTAGTTTCGTGTTTTTGTGGTAAGTAAACAGCATGACGAAAAGACTTTCCTGGGATGAATATTTTTTAAAAATTGCCGATACAGTGGCGGAACGGTCAACTTGTCTACGGAGGAAAGTTGGAGCAGTTTTAGTTTCTGAGAAGAGAATCTTATCAACCGGTTATAACGGAGCACCAAAGGGGTTAGCGCACTGTGAAGATGTGGGATGTCTCAGACAAAAGATGAAGATAAAGCCAGCCGAACGGATTGAAATCTGCCGGGGCACTCATGCCGAACAAAATGCTTTGGTCCAAGCTGCTTATTTTGGATTGCCAGTAGCAGGTGCAACTTTATATGCTACCCATTTTCCATGTATTACCTGTGCCAAGATGTTAATCAATGCTGGAGTTAAAAAGATTGTTGCGAAAAATTTCTATCCAGATAAGCTTGCGGAAGAAATGATAAAAGAAGCTATGGTAATGGTTGAGATTATTAAATCACGAAAATAACCGACATAAACGATGTTAGAGTTTCTTAAACCCACCACACAAGATATTATTGACATACTCATCGTTGCCGTCATTGTCTTTTATTTTTTACGATTTCTTAAAGGCACGCGGGCTTTACGAATGCTATATGCGCTACTCTTAATTTTTATTGGTTCGTTTGTTGCATCCTGGCTCGATTTTAAAGCATTAAGTCTAATTGTTAATTCTTTAAAAACAGTTTGGATTGTTGTTTTTGTTATCTTATTCCAGCCCGAAATTAGAAATGCGCTGACACGGTTTGGTCGAACACGGACTTTTCGGTTCTTATTACGATCTTCAACTGAAGAAGAAATGATAAATCAGATAGTTGATGCTTGCTCAATTCTCAAAGAACGAAATTATGGCGGACTCGTAGTTATCGAAAGACAAATCGGTTTGCGCGATATAATTGAAACCGGAACTAGTCTTGAAGCAAGAGTCACTTCTTCACTTTTAGTATCGATTTTTGCTCCTGGTTCACTACTTCATGATGGTGCGGTTATCATTTCCGGCGACCAGATTGTTGCGGCGGCTTGCACCTTGCCCTTGAGTGATATTAGTGAAGATGGTAAATATTGGGGAATGAGACATCGGGCCGGTATTGGGATTACGACGGTTTCAGATGCGGTATCAGTAATAATTTCAGAACAGTCAGGACGGATATCTTACTGCGATAAAGGAACAATAATAACAGACTTGACAATAACGCAACTTAAGAGTAATTTATTTAATGCGGTTTTACATAGATAGGGTTACAAAAATTATATTAAATTATTTTTCGAAGGAGCAATATTCATGAAAGAAAAATATGTTAAACTAATTATAATGGCTGGAATTTTTGCGGTTGTTTTAGGTATCTATCTTTATACTTCAGCACCAACCGCTTCGTTTTGGGATTGTGGCGAGCTAATTGCATGTTCTTATATCGTGGGTATACCACATCCACCCGGAACGCCACTTTTTGTTTTGCTTGGCAGAATTTTCACACTCTTGCCAATCGCTAAAGAAGTTGCGGCTCGGACTAATTTTCTTACTGCCTTTTTCGGTGCAATTTCTGCTTCTTTGGTTTATCTCGTTATTTTTAAACTAATTTCTCTTCAAAAATCCACCGAGTCACTTCGCAAGCGTTTTCCATTTCTACCCCACATTGCTGGTATTGCTGGTGCTTTTGCAATAGCTTTTGCGTTTTCCTACTGGGACAATTGTGTTGAAACCGAAGTCTATGGACCATGCGTCGTTGCCACACTATTATCAATTTACTTAGCGATGTCATGGCGTGATAAAGTGGAAAAAGGCGTCGGCGATAATCGTATTGTCCTGTTTGCGATCTTTCTTTTATTTTTAGCGGCAGGTATTCATTTTACACCGATGATGGTGTTATTCCCGTTGTTAGTATTTGCATTTATGGTTGACCGCAAGTCAATTTTGCAACTTCACATCTTTGAACTTATTATCCTTTACTTGCTGATTGTGATTGTTGCCGGATTTGACCTGGTTGGCTACCTTGTTTTATTTTTAGCTTCTCCATCAGTAGCAATTATTCAAATTTTACATACCCATGCATTCTTATTTGTTATTTTTGTATTAATCTATGTGGGATACCTCTATTATTTACATACTAAAAAGAAGCTTGATGCTCGTTATGTATTCTGGGGTCTAATTTTAATACTTCTCGCTGGCACCGTCCAACTTTATTTAGTAGTTCGTTCCCGATTAAACCCGGCAATTGATGAAGTTAATCCCGCCAATTGGAAGGATTTTGTTAGTGTCCTGATGCGTGAACAATATGACCCGATGAAACTTTTCCCCCGAAAAACGCAATTTTTGACCGAAAATGATTATCACAATTATCCCAATAGTTTTCCTGCTTTCAGTTTAATCGTTGGTTATTTTGAACAGCTAAAATTCTACCTTAGATATTTTCTATGGCAATGGGCAGGGTCAAATAATTTTGATATTTTCTTAAAAATTCGTTGGCAAGCAATAATTGGTATTATACCAGTGATATTAGGTTTTTGGGGTATCGTCGACCACTTTAAACGAGACCGAAAAACATGGTGGTTATTTTTCTTATGTTTTTTTGTTGCATCAATCGGTCTTTTGACTTATTTGAACCCGAAATACTCGCCATCTGACCCACGATCGCAATTACAATATCGGGAGGTCCGAGAACGTGATTACTTCTATGCGTTCTCTTATGTATTCTTTGCGATATTTATTGGGCTTGGCGTTAATGCATTTATTGAATGGATTATACCGCGTTTAAAATTCAAAAGATTGTATGTCAGTGGAATAGCTGCGGCATGCGTTGTGCTGATGCTCTTGCCAATATTGTTTAATTATGGCGAAGTGACGAGACGAGGTGATTGGATTCCTGCGGAATATGGTTATAATATGATAATATCCTGTGGGGAGGGGAAGTCGATTCTCTTTACTAACGGTGATAACGATACATTCCCACTTTGGTTCGTCCAGAATGTACCAAACCGTCCGGCAAACTATGACAAGAAATTCGGTAAAAATGTCGCCGTCGCAAACCTTTCCTTACTTAACACAAACTGGTATGTTAAACAACTGAAGGAATGGGGGGCACCGATTTCATTCAGTGAAAATGAAATTGATAATTTACCACAAGGTTTTATGGGTAAAAACCGGCGCTCATTTCTTTTAAAAGATGTTATGATACGAGATATTATTGCAACGAATGCCGGTATTAAGCTAAAATGGCCGGAAGATTATGCGTCAACTACTGAGGAATTCACGGCAAAAGTGATGGATAACTATAAAGAAGGCGTGATGCCAATTTTCTTTGCGACAACCGTAGACCGCGGTGAAAATCTTACCGATGTCGAACCTTATCTTCGATTAGAAGGACTGGTCAATCGTGTAACAGGTGTCAAAAATGCCGGACAAGTCGATTTACCAAGAAGTAAGTATTTATTTAGCATTTATAAAACGAAAAGTATGATGGACCGGAATGTCAAAAAAGATGAGAATACAAAAGGGTTGTTCTTAAATTATATTGCCAGCTATGCTGAGATTTCTCAGGAATACTATCGACTTGGTCAAATAGATTCAGCAATTTCAGTTTTGAAACAAACTCTAAACTATGACGTCGACCAGCAAAGAAAGATTCCAATTTACTATAATCTTTCAATGTATGCACTCTTGAAACAAGATTTTACCGATGCGCTTGGTTATCTGGATGCAGTCGAAAAAATGGGCATCAAAGACCCGGATTTATATATTCGTCGCGGTTGGATTTATCAGTCGCAAGGTGATTACAATTCCGCGGAACAAGCTTTTATGACAGCACGAACAACTAGTCCGAATAAACCTGACGCGATACAAAGTTTAGTAACATTGTATACTGACCATATGCACGATACTGCAAAAGCAAAAGCAGTATTACAGGATTGGTTGCGTCGTAATCCAAATGATGCTACTGCAAAACAGATGCTACAAAGTTTGGAACCGCAACCGAAGAAATAAAAAGGAAAAGATAACCACGAATGACACGAATATCTGCTTTGGTTTTTATTCGTGTTATTAGTAGAATTTGTGCTATTCGTGGTAAAAGGTTCTTCTGTGCGATCTGTGGTTAAAAGATTTTGTGCATGAACTTTCGATAACACAAAGTATCCTTGACCAAGCATTAGCGGAAGCTAAAAAACATCACGCTAAAAAGATAAAGAAAATAAAACTCCAAATCGGTGAGGGCACGGCAATTGTTTCCGACTGCATTCACTTCTATTTTGACGAGATAAAGAAAAACACTATTGCCCAAAATAGCATTTTAGATATCGAGGTGATTCCAGTTAAACTTCGATGCCCTAAGTGTAAAAAAGAATATAAGGATTTAGAGATTACGTGCGATTGTAAAAAAGGAGTCGAGATAATTTCTGGTCAGGAAATGATGATTGAATATATTGATGTCGAGTAGTGCTAATATCCTTATCTTATAGCCAAACAAATCTATTGACAAGAATAGAAGTTTTTGGCATATTTAGGGATATATGTTCAATCTAAATTATATCATAAGACGCAAGGAGGATGTATGAATCCCGCCCTCCCCAAAATATGGTATTATGTTTACTTACTTAAAAGTAAACTAACCAGAAGAGTTTATATTGGGTGTACGGGAGATTTAAGAAAAAGGATAAAAGAACATATCAATGGAAAAGTTTTCTCTACGAAGAAAATGCTTCCCATAGAACTACTATATTACGAAGCATATAAATCTAAAGACATTGCATATAAGAGAGAGAAAACTTTAAAAGCATATGGAAATAGTTTAACAACAATTTGTTCCCGTCTTAATATATATACTAAGAAAGGAGGGCGGGATGAATAAATATAAAACGTTGTTAGTAGTTGTAAGCACTCTCTGCTCGCTTCTCCCTACTTTCTTGCTTGCCCAGATGACCTGGACTCAAGCAACGGCTGCGGCGGGATGGTCAATAAGATATATGTTAACATCCATCGCCTTTGATAATAAGATATGGGTGATGGGTGGTGATTACCTTCAAACTACTGAATACAATGATGTCTGGTATTCAACCAATGGAGTAACGTGGACGCAAGCAACGGCGTCCGCGGCATGGTTGGCGAGGGCAAGTCATACATCAGTCGTCTATGATGATAAGATGTGGGTGATCGGTGGAAGTAATATTGCTACTAGTGCTTTTTATAACGATGTCTGGTATTCAACCAATGGTGTAAGCTGGACACAAGCAACATCTGCTGCTTCCTGGTCAGTAAGACGTAGTCATAATTCAGTTGTCTATGATAGTATGATATGGGTAATGGGTGGTTATAATGGCAGTGTTCGAATGAACGATGTTTGGTACTCAACTAACGGTGTAAACTGGACACAGGCAACCGCCGCCGCAGGATGGTCATTAAGAGCAAATTTCACATCTTGTGTTTTCGATAACAAGATATGGGTGATGGGTGGAACGAACGGTACTGCATATTACAACGATGTTTGGTACTCAACTGATGGCATAGTCTGGACTCAAGCAACCGCAGCGGCTAGCTGGTCAGGAAGAGTCGGTCTTCGGGCAGTCGTCTTTGATAATAAGATTTGGGTAATGGGCGGCTACAATGGTTCTACCTATTACAATGATGTCTGGTACTCAACCAACGGTGTAAATTGGACGCAAGCACCCACTGCTTCATGGGTAGCAAGGCATAGTCCTGGCGCAGTTGTCCATGATAATAAGATTTGGGTAATGGGAGGATATAGCGGTAGTTATAGAAACGATGTCTGGTATTCGACCGGACTTAGTGGAGTGGAAGAAGAACGCTTGACGCTTGATGCGTTCTGCAACACGTTGAAAGTGTTTCCTAATCCAGCATCTTCGTTCTTTATTATTAGCTCAACGCTCAATGCCCAAGGCTTTATGCTGCGAATCTTTGATATATCGGGGAACATAGTGAAAAGCGAAGAGCTAAAAGGTCCAAACGGTCAAGAAATAAGAATTTCACTTGATGGGATAAAGAATGGTGTTTATTTTGTAAAAGTTGGAGATGAAATAATAAATAAAAAATTAGTAATAACAAAATAATTGGAGGTATATATGAATAAATATAAAACGTTATTTGTATTTGTAATTGCTCTCTGCTCATTACTCCCTGCTGACGTTCTCTAAATCGTAATTCACTCAGTTTAGAAAAGAAAGTATTATATGGTGTATGACAGGCATCTAAATATAAAATGATAGTTCTCAAAAATGGGTTTTTTATCTTGCCCTGTTCTAATCGCGAGATATAACTATGTCCTAGTTTTGGTGACATTCCGATTGATTTTGCAACATCATTTTGAGATAACCGTGCCTTTTTACGAATATTTAGTAAAAGATTACCAAGTTGTTTAGTAAAAATGAATAAATTTTTAGTCATAGAAAATGTTACACGCGTGTAACATAAAAATCAAGCGAAATTTTCCTTTAACTTATTGTCATATTTACGTTTATTTGAGATTTGAGTTGAGGATGGTGTATGATGGGGGGTATCAGGTTTGAGATTTAACAGGAGTTTTATTAGGAGAGTTAAATAGACATTCATTACTTCTTTATTTTCGTCATATAACAGGCCATTTATTTCATCGTTTAAGCTGGTATATAATACAAAACATAAATTGGTTTATATTATGAAATATATCACAGAATTTATCAGGAGATATTTTAGACCACTTAATAGTAATCTGAAAAGGATATTTAGTAGGGGATAAACAAGGTAATTAAGGAGTCTTGAAAAAAATAAAGATTAAATATTTCAACTGTACTAAGATATTCAAGAAATCAATTTTTAGTCTTAACAGTAATTTTAAGATTTTTCCTTTTAGGTTTTAACTTATTTAATTACTACTAATCTCTCAATAACTCTTTTCGATTCGGTTTTTAAAGATAGAAAATATACACCGGCGGATAAGCCTTTTGTATTTAAGTTAATCTTATAAATTCCTGGTTTCTTTTGTTCATTAACCAAAGTTTTTACTAATCTTCCAGATATATCATATAGTTGAAGTGAAACCTTTCCTTCAATGGGCAACGAATAGCGGATAGCGGTCAGCGTTTTCGCTGGATTAGGAAATACTTTCAGCGAAAAGCGGACAGCGGTAAGCGGATTGCGGTTTTCCTCAATACCAGTCGAAGTAATTCTGAAAATACCATCCGATTCGTCATATTGCCAGCCGGGTCCATAGGCAATGATTTTTATTTTACATGAATCAGAATTAACATTTGGTATAGTCCATAAATAAGAAGTGTCAGAAGCAGAGATGTTAGAGGCAAGATGTAAGAAAGTCCGACCATTGTCTGTTGAATAAAATAAAGATAACGAATCACATCGTGGTGGATAAAATTTCTGCCATTGAATAAGTTCTTGAGAATCAGCTTGGAAAGTTTCTCCACCATTTGGACTTAAAAGTTTTACTGCTTCGACTTCAAAGATTGAGGTTTTTCCGTAACCACCTATGACAATTTCATTATAACCGTTGTTGTTCATATCAAAAACATTTACCATTGCTTCATAATAAGGTGCACCACCATGGTCATTCCACCACTGCCAGACTCTTTGAAATTGGTTATCGCCAGTTGCTTTATAGACCATAACTCTATCACCGATTGACCATACTATTTCTTCTATTCCATCGCCATCAATATCGCCACAATAACTTCTTTTTTCTGAGTAATCACTACCTCTTATTTGGTCAATAAGAGTCCTCTGGTAAGTGTTATTCCCAGTTGCTTCCCACATATAGAGAAAGTAGTCCCAGACATTACCACCAACGATTCGGGCAAAGCCAACGAAAAATTCAGGCCTGCCATCACTATCAACATCATTACCAGAAAAGACATCAGAGCCGTTAGGAATACGAACTGTATCTTGATAAGTCATTTCATACTGGTTATCACCAGTATTTTCATAAACTGAAACTCTACCAAGACTTCCTAAATTAGCTGTGGCAAACTCTTTGTTTCCATCTGAATCAAAATCATCAAAAGCAAAAGACCAAGCCCCAACTTGGTATCTACTCCAAACAAGTGTATTCTGATTATCTCCTCTGTTTTCAAAGATATGTGTAATACCTATGCCTTCAGCTAAAAACATTAATTCATTATAATTATCTTGGTCAAGGTTCGGCGGAAAATAAAACGGAGCAGTCTGAATTTCATTATATGAATATCTGTGCCACCACGATAAATTCCTTGGATAAGAAATGATATTAGGGCTCTCTTGAGTCGTAACAACATTATAAGTAGAATCATTAGTCCGTTCATAATTCGGGCCTACCAAATCAGTCAAACTATCTCTATCAATATCACCAACATCATTGGGTTTAAAATTGCCGGTTGTTATGCCCGGCGGGTATGGATAAACAGCGTAATCAGCAAAGACCAGTTCATAACGATTCATTGGACGATGCTCCCAAATTTCCCAACGTCTTGGAGAAAGAGTAAGAAAGATTAACTCATTAAGTCCATTATGGTCAGTATCAGCACAAAGCACCCATTTTCCTCTTGCCCCGCTTGGCAAAAACGCTACCCGCTTCAAACGAATTTGACCGTTAACTTGCGTGAGGAGTAAGAGCAAAAGTAATAAAGTTCTTGAGATTTTTCGCCTCCTTGAGGGGCAGACACAAAATGTGTCCGCCCCTCAGTTTAGTCTTTATCTCATTAGAACTACCTTATTCACTGCTTGATAATCATCGGTCTCAAGCCGATAAAAGTAAACTCCAGTCGGAACTTTTCTGCCTCTATCATCTCGCACATCCCAAACCTGCTCATAAAATCCTGGTTCACAAATCTCATTAACAAGCGTTCTAATGCGCCGACCTTGCACATCATAGATAGATAACGAAACCTTACTTGTCTGAGCAAGTTGATAGCGTATCAAAAGCCGACCCTTAAATGGATTCGGAATTGGCATATGAAGAATCGTTGTTGAAGGGATGAAATCATAGTTATCATAAGCCGATAGACTTTGCGGTCCACTACCACTGCCTTCCAATATCTCAAATTCGTATAAATACATCTTGGCAAGAACTGCGTACTCACCAATCAATTTTCTTATCTTCAGCAAGCATTCGGCATCTTCATAGTGATTCGGTCTTAACATAATCCCTAAGGTCTCAGGGTCTGATGGTAAAATCCTTATGGTCTTGGTCGCACTGTCTTCAAAGACAAACTTCTCTTTGGTTGTTGTATCATTATAGCAGATTGCTTCGAGTAGATAGTATTTGTCGGGATGTAAATAGCATAGTTTATAGATAAGTTCAAAGGCATAGTCAACTGAATAGTCGCCAAAGTCAATATAGCCGAGTCGGTCGATTAGATATTTAGATGGAATGATTTTACCGCCATCAACTGCGATAATCGGTTCCAAGCGTCGGTTAAAATCATAATGACCATATTCAATCTGATAAATGCCCGGCATTTTCTCTTGAGTCCAAACTGTTAATAGTCGCCATCGGTATTGATACCACGGTTCAGTTGGGATAACATTAGTATGAGGGTATTTGCAATTTAGTTCGTTATTACTTAAGTTATGAACCTGTCCTTGAATTTCGCCGTAGATTTGGTGTCGGTCAGGCAGACTTTCCTGCCAGACTACTGCAATACCGGTTGACATAGTCGGATAATTAGATTCTTCATCTCGGGACAGACTGACATTTCTCGGGTCACGCCATTCAGGAAGTTGACCAGGTTCAATTATACCTTCTCGTTGCCAGATTTCACCGATATCTTGCTCGTATTCATTTGGTCCTCGCCAAACGACAAAGACCTTTTCGCCCTGTGCCTCAACAAAAGGATTAGAGGCAGGTTCAGTAAGAGGATCTTGTGTCGAAATTTGATATGGGTCTGACCATACTGGTCGGTAGCCTTGTCTAATTGCCCTGGGGTCCACTCCTTCAAGAGTTGTAATGTAATATATTCGGCTAATGGTATCTTCGTTATTCGCCTCAGTCCTCTGCCAGGTCACGTGAATTAGGTCCTTGGGTGTTACTGCGATAGAAGGTGCAAGCACAGAAATGTTATCTGAGCCATAATCTAAAGTTGTCTCGTAATAAACTCCTAAAGAGTCAAATGCGAAGAAGCGAATTTGAGAGACCCCTCCCAGTTTCATTGCACATACTACATATCCCATATTATCCGGTGTTCCAAAAAATGGGGTCGCCAGAACTAAAGACGGCGCAAAGATACCATCCGGTCTGGGCCATTCGAATACATTTACGGTTCGCCAATCATCAGGGTATTGGTTTCTCTTGATAGCACATTTTAGGATAGGCGGTTCTATGGTCGTATAACAAACCCAAGGGTGACCTCTTGAAGTAACCGCAATTGATGGATATTTACCCTGGTCAATCGCAATAGGTTCACTAATAACCACAGGAGTAGGTGGTGCACAATTTCCATCTAATGACTGATAGAAAATAGCATTATCACCTTGAAATGCGGTTTTTAAATCCCACTTATTAACTACACGAACTAAATGTCGTCCTTCATTAGGATAGGTTGCATCTTCATCGATTTGCCATCCGCGTTTGAAGTAAATTTCTTTATTCCCATCTCGTTCATCCGTCCAAAGTAAATAAATGCCATTGTCTTTTGTCCAGTCATTTAAGGATTTGCATGCCAAAGAAGGATAACTGGTATAATTAGAGATAACAATATGAGCAGTTTGTTGCCAAGAAATACCTGCGTCAAGTGAACGTCTGTAGTATATTCTATCCACATCTTTCCAAACAACATGTACAATATTTGCTTGGTCGATTGTTACAGTGGGGTGGGGATTTATTGATGTTGAAGCGAGGATTGTCATTTCTTCCCAAGTTTCACCTGAATTTTGAGACATTAGATGCTTTAAATCATATTCATTTCTTGTTAAAGTCCAGTAGGGCCAAACGATATGGACAAAGGGTGTAGCCGCTGATATAGATGGCGCACCAGTGCCATCAATATCACCGGACCCAGGTAAATCATAAGGGTTTTCCCAATTAGCACCAAAATCAATTGAGCGTGCATAAACAACATATGAATGACCAAGCCTATATCTATTCCATGCAGCATGAACTCTTTGTCCCTCACTCGTTATAGAGGGTGGTCCTAAAACCTGGTCTTGAGAATTTTCATATAATATTCTAACGGGACCCCATGAGGCCCCTGCAGTAGAGGATTGGATTGTTTTTATGCTTAAATCTGAACCTATATTTGCTCTCCACACTACATTTATATATTGCGGACTTGCTATATTTACAGTAATGGCAGGATTGGAATTTATCCAGTCTGAAGTTAATTCAGTTGGATTCCATGTCCAATCATCACCGCCATTGGTTGAACGCATATATACGATTTTTCCTGGGGATCCACCGCTATGTGTTAATACGAAAACAACATGTATAAAATTTCCTGATGTAACAATTGCTGGATACTCAGCAGAAACTCCTGAGTGGCAGTATAAATATGACCATCCGTACCATGTTTGTCCATAATCAAATGAACGATTGTAACAAACTCCAAATTGGTTGGATCCAATATAGTTTTCCTCCATATAAACAACATGAATTATACTTTCATAACTAACTGCTATGCATCGAGCATTATTAAGACTTGTTAATGAAGCGCCTTCGAATTCAGTCATGCGGTAATCCGAAGTCCAATGTTGAGCAAATAATACTACAGGCAAAAATGTTAATAATAATTTTACACTTAATTTCATGATTCTCCTCCTCATTTATTTATTGTTCCTACCTCTCAATTCCTTTGATAGAAACGAGAGGCTTTATAAACTCGCATTTACTTCTCCCGATGGATTGAGTAGAAAACGATTATATATTGGAAAATAAAAAGAGATCTTAAAGTAGAGTAGAATAATCCTCATATCTTACTCCTTTTGCCAAATATTAACAATTAATATTTTTTTGTCAATGGACAACTTTTTGTTATTGGAGGGACTTTACTTAGAATGTTCTTCCGATTTGGAAATGGGGTTCCCATTTTCCACCGCCGGCTCGGTCAAAGCCATAACCAAAATCAAACCCGAGTAATCCGATCATTGGAATTTCTAACCTGACTCCGACCCCGGCACCACGTTTAAGATTAGAAATATTCAAATCCCGGAAAGAATTCCATGTGTTACCCGCGTCAACAAAGGCAAGAAATGCTAACTGAGGAGAAGGTCTGAACTTATATTCCATTGAATATATTGCCAATGCCTTACCACCAATATTATATCCTCCTTCATAGACACCTAATGAGCGGTCAGCATAACCACGAATGCCATCCAATCCGGTGCCGCCGGGATAAAAACGTTCCGAAACCGGGATAGTATCGTGTGAAGTAAAGCCCTCGATTAATCCTAATCGAGAACGAAACATTAAACTAAACTTTTTAAACATCGGGAAGTAAATCGAGGCATCAAAGATATGACGCTGAAAATAGATACCAATTGTCGATAGTTCGAGTGAATACGATAATGACGAACCAGACAAAGCGTTGAAGATATAATCACGCGAGTCCCGATTAAAACTTATTAATGGTGACAAGGTGGTACGTGGGATCGTATCCCGATAAACATTATATGGTCCAGACGGACTATAACCGGATTTTATCGAAGCCGATGGAACAAATGAATTATTTAACTCAAGACCAAAATATATGCGAGAATAGTCGAGTAGCAAAGGTCGGGATAAATTAATGTTGATACCTTTGGTTTGATATTGATAGTAATCATAAGTCGTGGTTAGATATGATACGTTGAAACCAGCCGCCATTGGATGGTCAAATAGATAAGGTTCGGTGAAACCAATTTGAGCATTGGCTTTCGAACCGCCCTTTTCTAATTTTATTTCTAATCTTTGTCCTTTGCCCCTAAAATTAGGTTGAGCAAGCTCGATATAACCGGTCAATTTATCCGTTGCATTATAAGAAACCCCTGCACCAATCGTACCAAACGAACTTTTCTCTTTCACTTGATAGATTAAATCAATATCACCCAATTCGTTAGCACGTTTATAATCGAGTTTTACATCATCGAAAAATCCCAAGTTAAAAATATCACGTTGACTGCGAATAACGTCCGAACGTTTGAAAATCGAGCCGGGTAACGAACTAATTTGCCGGCGGATTACTCTATCTTGAGTCTGTTCATTACCCTCAATATTAACTAACCGAATATGGGCGGGAGTATTTTCTTGAATCGTATATTTAATATTAACCGTATCATTACTTAATTCTTCAATCGGAGTAACCTGAGTATAGATAAATCCCTCTTCGGAATAGGTACTGTATAATTCAACCAATGTCTGGTTAACTTTCTTAGCATTGTAAACCTGACCGGTCTTTATTAACAATGCTGATTTTAAATTATCGACCGAAATTAAACTATCTCCCGCAAAGACAATATTCCCGATATAATATCTTTGACCTTCGGATACTTTTATTACGATATTGAGGAATTCTTGTTTACCATTTTGTTCAACATATTTTAAGTTATAATCTTCAACTTTTGCTTCCAGGTAGCCATGCTCTTTGTATAATTCGACAATTTTATCCAAATCTTCCTTAAATTTATCCTCTTTAAATAATCCTTTACGGTACCAGACCTTCTCCTTATTACTGAGACGGTGTTTTATTTGTTTATCGGTCAAAGCAAGATTCCCTTCGATTTCGATTTTTTTAATCCTCACTCGTTCGCCTTCGTCAATTTGATAGATAACTGCGATTTTATTGTTACTATCTGGTTCGGTTTTTTGAATATTGATTTTTGCTAAAATATAACCCTTTTCTTTATAAAGGTCTTGTATCTTAGTTTGCCAATCAAATAGTTTTTGGTCAGTTAATATTTCACCAATTTTTATCCCGGTTTTATCGATAAGTTCTTTGACCTTGATTTTACGGTTGCCAAAAAACTTTATGTCATTTAAAACGGGAAATTCTTTGACTAAAAATTTTATCTTAATACCATCCGCGACGCGAGTCGTTTCGACATCAACGGTTTCGTACAACTTAAGTTGATAGACACGCTGAATTGCTTTAGCAAGTTCAAGTTTTGAAAACGATTCGCCTTGCTTTATCCCGGCGGTCTTGATTGCCAGCTCGGCATCAGTATATTTTGTATCAATAGAGATATTTGTGATTATCTGACCCTGAATTAAAAATGCGAGTAGTAATGGAATCACAATATCTTGTTATTCAGGAATGTTTACCGAAGCTGGTAACTCTTCAACAATAAACCGTAATCGGTCACCGTCTCGGTCAATTTTAATTACTGAACCAGGGGTATAACGGTTCTTGAGTATCTCTTCACTTAACGGGTCTTCTAATAATCTACGTAAAGCCCGTTTGATTGGTCGGGCACCAAATTCCGGGTCAAAACCTTGTTCGACTAACAAGTCTTTAGCGTTCTTTTCTAATTGCAAAGTTAATTTATTTTCTTTTAGGCGCTCAGTAATATCATTCATCTGGATATCGACGATTTTTTCCATCTGAGTCCGGTCGAGTGATTTAAAGACAATGATTTCATCAACTCGATTTAAAAATTCGGGTCGGAAAACTCGTTTTACTTCAGTTAATAATTTTTCCTTCATTTTTTCATAAGAGCCACTTTCACTTGTAGACCGGAATCCAAGGGAGGCTGCCTTTTTAATCTCAGCCGTGGCAATATTTGATGTCATAATTATAACGACATTCTTGAAATTGACTTTTCGTCCCATTGAATCAGTTAATTGACCATCCTCTAAAATCTGCAAAAGAATATTGAAGATGTCGGGATGAGCTTTCTCGATTTCATCAAATAAAACGACCGAATACGATTTACGTCGAATTTTTTCAGTTAATTGACCACCTTCCTCATAACCGACATATCCAGGTGGTGCCCCGACCAATCTCGAGACATTGAACTTCTCCATATATTCGCTCATATCGAATCGGATTAGGGCATCCTCATTACCAAACATAAATCTTGCCAAAACGCGCGCCAACTCAGTTTTGCCAACACCAGTCGGACCCAAGAAGATGAATGACCCGATTGGTCGTCGGGGGTCTTTGATACCAGCCCGACTTCGTCTAATCGCTTTGGCAATCGCTTCAATAGCGTCGTCCTGACCGATGATTCGCTGTTTAATATCTTCTTCCATCTTTAATAATCGTTGCTGTTCGTTTTCTTCGAGTTTTGTTAAAGGAACTGAAGTCCAGGATGCAACGACATAAGCAATATCTTCTTCACTAACAACTGGAAAATTACCTTGTTTTTCCCATTCTTTCCGTTTCATTTTCAAAGTCTCGATTAAATGCTTCTGTTCATCTCTTAATTCAGCGGCGCGTTCAAACTTTTGTTGTTTGATTGCATCTTCTTTTGATTTACGGGCTTTGTCGATTTTCTTTTCAATCTCTTCTAATTCCGGATTAGCAATGGCGCGTAGTAATTTTACCCGTGAGCCCGCTTCATCAATAACGTCAATCGCTTTATCCGGTAGAAATCGGTCAGAAATATAACGGTCGGCTAAATAAGCCGCAGTTTTTATTGCGTTATCGGTATAAACTACTTTGTGATGTAACTCATATTTTTCTTTAAGACCAGCCAGTATTCTTACCGTTTCTTCAACCGAAGGTGGTTCAACGATAATAGGTTGGAAACGCCTTTCTAATGCGGCATGTTTTTCGATATAACGTCGATATTCTTCTAAGGTTGTTGCACCAACGCATTGTAATTCTCCACGGGCTAATGCCGGTTTTAAGATATTAGAAGCATCAATTGAACCTTCGGCCGCACCCGCTCCCACAATTGTATGTAGTTCATCGATAAAGATAATACTATCGCCTTGTGTGGTTGTTTCGTTAATAACTGCTTTTAAACGTTCTTCAAACTGTCCTCGGTATTTTGTACCGGCAACAATTGCTGCCATATCTAAAGCTAACACTCTTTTATGTTTTAAGACGCTTGGGATAAGACCATCAACGATACGTTGTGCTAATCCTTCAATAATTGCTGTTTTACCGACTCCTGCTTCACCGATTAGAACAGGATTATTCTTTTTTCGACGTGCCAGGATTTGGATTAGCCGTTCAATCTCTTTGTCTCTTCCGATAATCGGGTCAAGTTTATCTTCTCGCGCTAGTTGTGTTAAATCACGTGAAAAAAAATCCAAAGCCGGTGTTTTTGACTTTGGTTTCTTATGAGTTTCGGAAACTTCACCGCCCAAAAGCCTGATTGTTTCCTGGCGGACAATTTCCAGCTCGATACCCAAAGATTGGAGAATCTGACAACCAATACTTCGCTCTTCACGCAGAATTCCTAATAAAAGATGCTCAGTGCCGATATAAGAATGATTCATCCGGCGAGCTTCATCAACCGCCCAATTTAATGCCGAACGGGCTTCTTGGTTAAGCGGTATCTCCCCGAGCACTAAAGTTTTCGTACCGTAATTTACCGCATTTTCGGTTGCTCTTTGTAAATCTTCTAAATTGATTCCCAAATCCACTAACACCATTGCCGCAACGCCTTCACCTTCCTTGACTAAACTTAAGAGGATGTGTTCAGTACCGATGTAGTCGTGATGTAATCGGATTGCTTCTTGCTTGGCTAAAGCAAGAATTTTTCTTACCCGTTCGGTAAAACGTTCTTGCATAGGTTTATTGTAGGGTTATTTAATGATATTGTCAATATTTTAGTAACGGAAATGATTATTTCTTTTTCGGTGATTTGTTTTTCGTAACCGAACCTGATTTGACAAAAGAAAGACGAGATAATTTAGGGATTATAAACGGGACATTATTCTTGTATTGAAGATATTCTTCCTTGAACATTTCGGTCATCATTTTTTCTTCCGCTTGCATTTCTCGATAGATTATAAATAATTCGATAGTAAGAGCAATTGCTAATCCCAAATACGATGTGAATACAAGTGGGATGGCGATTATCTGAAGGATAGTAGCTAAATATCTTGGATGGCGGCAGGTATTAAAAAAACCCGATTTTGGTAGTTTAGAAGCCGGTAATCGCAATAATTCAAAAAGAGTGTAATATCTTAATAACACGCTTAAGGCAAAAATAATTATACCAATGATATTAAGGTATGGAAACAGTAAATTTAATTGTGTCCAGTGTAAGTTAGAATAGTCAGCGATACAATAAATTGTATTGGCATAAAAGAATATCGAGAAAAAGATTCTTTCAAAAGTCGGTATGAGTACGATACCAGTCTGATAATAGGGAGAACTAAAATAATATTCAATTGCCATCCACAAAACAAGAATTAGAAAAAATATTGTTGGAATCTTTGCCTGCTCCGGTACTAAAGAAGAGAAGAAATTACGACTAAAATCAATAAAATACCATGTTACGAAGGCAGTCCAAATTAAACGACCTAAGCGAAAGTTTCTAACTAATTCCATATTCACTCCCATATTGATTTTTCTAAATAATTACTCACCATTTTCCAGATTGTCAAGTTAGTATATTCAACGCTTTCGAATCGTAATTCCGAATTGAGGTTTAGGAAATCATTAGTCGTCAGGATTTGATAGTTTTTGTTAGCTGATATCGGCGATATCGAAGGGGTCAAAAATTTCTTATAATCCTTAAGCTGGTTACCGTTAATTTTTAGAATCGGCATAATATCTTTTTCATTTAAGACATTGTAGAAATCGCCAAAAGAGATTTTGTTACTAGAAGGTTGTTTAGCGACTAATGGCTGGTTCGAAGCAAAGCTTTGTGATTTTGTAATATCAAGTATTGACTCGATTACCCACTTGTTAAGATCGTTTGTTGGGGTGTTAATTTTTATCTTGAGCAAAGAATCAAGCTTGGTTTGGTAGTCGGTAATAATTTTTTTGATCAGCGTGTCACTCTGGATCGTATCGAGTAAAACAGTCGTTCTTTTAATTTCAGTAATATTCGTTAAATTATTAAATCCTATATCAATTTTATAAATACCCGGTTCACCAAAAGGTAATAATTGCACCTCAGATTTAGTCGGTGCACCAAAGATTAAGTCAACCGGAAGATCTAATGAATCTTGAGATTGAGTCAAAATAAATTGAAAGTCGGTGTGGTTTTCAACAAGCGGTAATAATTTTAAGATGGTAAACTTAGGATTATCAAATTCGATGGTTTTATCTTTGAAGTAGTAATTGGAACTGTCATAATTCACACCCAAAATTGCAATTTGTGATTTCCCTAAAGCTTTTAATAAAAATTCCTGACCAAAAGTTTGGTTCGTTACTCTGTCTTTGATGTTTGCCCCTAAGCAGTAAAAGTCAGCATTTCTGACTAATTCTTGACATTGTTGAATTCCCCATCTTAAAAAGTCAGGGGTAAAAAGCACGGCATCAATTTGAGAAGCGTTTAAGATATTAATAACCACGCGTCCTTCACTTAAATCAGTAAAGGGAGATGAAGAAAAAAGTTTCCCATTAATCAAAACTAATGTTGGATTTGTACTTTTTTCGTTTTTGACTACTGTTGCAATCTTTGCCGATTGGTCAATTGTCCAATTGTTAATGTAAAGGATGGAAATTTTATTCGGCGATGGTCGTATGCTTTTACGCAAAGTGCATTGAATAAAACACAACGAAATGATTATTAAAAGAAAAATATATCGTTTCAGCACGCTTGGATGATTATATCGTGGGTTGTGGCTTTGTCAACCATCTACCATGACTTTCAGTAATACTCAACAATAATGGGTTGGGATTACACTTAACTTATTAAATCCTTGACTTTTTGTTTGTTTATGATAAAGTTTAGTTAGCTAATTGAGTCCTAACTCTGATAACGATTTGCAGAGTAGAGGATATACGAGAAGTCGCATATCTTTAATTTGGCTGAGTTAGTAAAATCAAGCAGAAATGCTTAAGACCAATGGAGGTCTAAATGAATATATATGTAGGTAATCTGTCACGCGAGGCAACCGACGAGGATTTGCGACAAGCCTTTGCAGCTTTTGGTGAAGTCGCAACAGTTAATATTATAAAAGATAAATTCAGCGGTGAAGCAAGAGGATTTGCGTTTGTTGATATGCCGGGCAAAGAACAAGCCCAAGCGGCAATTACAGGTATGAATGGAAAGGAATTAAAAGGACGTGTTTTGTCGGTTAATGAAGCACGCCCACGAACTGACGACCGTCGTGGTGGCGGTGGTGGTCGACGTTTCTGATAAATAATACTCGAATATAATAATATATAAAAAAAGAGGCGAGAGAAATCCCGCCTCTTATCTTTTTTTGAAATTATTGGATGACGAGTTTTACATCGGTTCGATTGTTTGCGTCTTCGTAACGTAAGAAGTATATACCACTTGAAATATTAGTAAGTTCGATTGAATGGATTCCAGCATTAAGATACCCGTTATAGAGCGTCTTAACTAATCTACCAGTTGAGTTATAGAGTCTTATTGAGACATTGCCGGACATCGGAACATTATAGCGAACCGTTGTAAGTTTTGTAAATGGATTAGGATAAACAGTAAACGAGCTTTGAGTTGTGGGTGCTGAGTTTTGAGTTTGAACTGTTGAGTATGTTTTACTTGCTATTTGATTCATACTGTATTTTGTAGCAGTCGGTTCAAAACACCAGAACTCACGGGTTTTGTTGCCTTTTAATAACCATAATTTACTGTTGGCGAAAGCAAGTGCTGCACCGGTTTTGGGAACAGCATTTTTATTTATACCCTTGGGACAGGTTTCTCGTGACGCCCATGAATCACGAGCAGTAAAATAAACCCATAATTCCTGGCAACCACCGCCTTTTATCGCATAAATTAAACCATTAACCGCATCAGTCGCGAGTGCGCCGCCATCTTTCATTAGTTTTTTTGCAGGTTTTTTGAAATGAACACTGTCATAGCGCGGTAAAACTTTCATTTGTGCCCAACTGTTTGTGCCAATATTATATTGCCAGAAGAAGTTGGTGTCAGGGTCAGACCCTTTTAATGCATAGATATAATCACCATAATTGGTCAGTGCACTACCATCTTTCCAGACTTTTTTCTTTAACCCCAAAGGTGCTTTTGCTAGAGTGTCCCATGGTGAGCCGTGGAGTGTATCGGCTGGTGGTCGATAAACAAAGAAATTAGCTGAATCTGGTTTTGAAACCGTACCGACGATAAGATAGAGTAAGCTGTCTTTAAAGACAATCGAAGTACCATTCTTAATCGTATTCTTGGCAGATGGTGCATAAGCTTTAGGAATCCAAGAGTCGCGATTGGTATTATATACCAAGAATTCACGTGTACTACCGCCTTTCATAGCATAGATGAAACTATCACCATCCCAAGCAAGTGATGCTCCTTTATCCGCATATTTATTGGGATTAATTAGTAAAGTGCCTGGTTTATAACCGAGCGGCAATGATTCCTTGGCAGTCCAATCATCAAGCGTGGTCGTATACATATTGAAATATTTTGCCTTATTTCCGTATAAAGCATAGATAACATCAGTAACTTTAGAACCGGTCACGGTTGTTAAAGCACCACCCGAACTAACACCTTTTTTAAGGTCAGTGTATGCGGCAGGAATACTCTCTTTCTTAACCCAGACACCATGAATCGGTTTGCCGGGAATTTCAGCATAAGCGGTTCCGCTGCCCGGTATGGTTACCGGTATATCACCAGAAATTCTTCCAAGTTCATCAGCGAAATAGTTTATGGTACCCGCGGTTGATGAACCATTAGTACATTTTAAATAAACGATTGAGTCAGTATCAAGCGGCATACTATCAGTTAAATCAAATACCATATTATTAGCCGGGAAAGCGGCATTGGTCTTGGTTGGATTATACCAATTAAAATATGCTCTTTCATAACGCGGAGATGTTTTATCTCCAAATCCAAAGGCAATACCCATTTTAAAGCGTGCAGTGTGGGTAATTCGAGTACGTACTCGATAGCTTGGAGTATAACCAGCACGGTCGGTAACATAATATGCTTCTAGAGTTGAACGACCCGAATTAGTTGCTGCCAGATAGGACATCCAAAAATATCCTTGATTTCCCCATCCCAAACCCCAGGAATTCACGATGTGAAATGCACCAGCACCGTCAGCAGTTACTTTGTTATCATCATAACCGACAATTGCTACAGCATGTCGACCAGATGCGGGAGGAAATTGGTCAATCGTATAAGTAGTATCACGCGCGTTTATGTTCCACATAAAATCGGTACCAACTTTTATACCGATCACTACCGTATAACCAAGATCAAGCCGGTTTTTAATTAAGGCAATATTTGCGGGATTAGTCAAATCAATGTAGTATGCATCGGTACCGCGATAGGGAAGACCAAAAACATAAGCGGTTTCCGATGGCCAGGTTGTATAATCCAAGTCACTATATGCGGACTGAGCAAGATTAGAAATGCCGTGTTTTACAATCAAGGAACAGGCATCAACCGGATATGAACCACCATCACTGCCGCCATTAATCAGATTATACATAAATGCCGGACTGAACTGGTTATCAATATCAGTGACATCCCAACCAGTTTCGACATATTGAGTATGAGTCCAATGATAATAACCAAATGCCCAGCCCACGCATGAGTTTTGGTTGCCCTGGTCACCGACCGGCGGCATTTCATCCGACAGGTCTACGGATGGAAGAAGTGCTTTGGATATGACATCCGGACACGGTTTAAAGAACGGATATTCTTTTGCGCTTTTAAATAATAAACCAGTATAGTATTGTTGTGGTTGTTCAGCTGCATAGATGAAACTAAAAATTACTGCAACTGAAACTAATAGTATTAGTTTTTTCATGCTGCCTCCTATGTTTTATTTTTCATTTTCCAATACCAGTATAAGATAACACATCATTTTGCCTTGTCAAGTTGAATATTCGATAATTTTAAAACAAGTATTGACAAATCGACTTTACTAATTTATTGTCATTAATAACGTTATCGAAACTAAATATAAATGAGAAACAAACCTATGATGAACCCATAAGTTTTGCGAGTAAGGGTAAGTGTTTTTATACATTATCAGGAGGATAAATGATAGATTTATTAAAAAGTGCGCTCAGCACTTTTGACGGCACTGAATATGGCGAATTAAGATTTCACGAAAGAATTTCAATTGGTATTGCAATCCGTAAAGGAGAATTAGAATCATTAGCAACTTCAAATATTTCTGGTGTCGGTGCCCGAACTCTTTTCCAAGGCGGTTGGGGATTTTCTTCAACCAGCCGGACCGAGATAAGTGAAATAAAGCAAGCGATAAAAGATGCCTGTGCCGCAGCAAAAGTATCAAGTCAGGGAAAAGCAAATAAAGCGGTAAAGATGGCAAAAGCAGATTTAGCAAAAGGTAGGTTCACACCAGTAATCAATGACCCGTTAACCAATCATTCAGTTGAAGAGAAGTTAGAGTTAGTGAGAAAAACCGAAGAAAAATTACGTCAGGTTAATTTTATCCAATCAGCATTAGTAGGATATCGTGAATTATTAGATAGAAAAGTAATCGTTACGACTGATGGAGCAGAATGTGAAATTATCGATTCCAAACCAGAATTCCGGGTATTCGCGGTAGCCGGTATTGGCAAAGATATGGTCGAATCATTAGAAGCAGTAGGAATTACTGGTGGCTGGCAAGACCTTTTTGACAAAAAGAAACCGGATGAGTTTGTCGAAATAGTTATTAAACGTACCGAAGCATTATTGAAAGCCAAATATCCAAAGGGTGAACGTGCAACCGTAATTTTAGACCCCGGTTTAGTCGGGCTAATCTCACACGAGGCGATTGGTCATACGGTCGAAGCTGATTTTGTTTCATCCGGCGCAATTACTAAAGGAAAAATCGGACAAAGAGTCGGCAGCGAACTCGTAACTCTTTTTGATTCTGGTCCGGAAGGAACTGCCGGTGGAACAATATTGGTTGATGATGAAGGTGTGATGACTAAAAAGACAATTATTATTGAAAATGGAATCTTAAAATCTTATTTGCATAACCGACAGAGTGCGGACGAATATGGCGTCGAACCAACTGGAAATGCCCGTGCTTTTGAATATTCGGATGAACCGATTATCCGAATGAGAAATACTGCGATTATGCCAGGAAAATCTACTTTAGAAGAGATGATTGCCAGTGTAAAAGAAGGTTATCTATTAAAAGGCGCCAGAGGTGGACAGGCAGATGCTAATGCTGAATTTATGTTTGGTGTTCAAGAAGCATATCGTATTACTAATGGAAAAGTGGGTGAAATGTTGCGCGGTGTCACGGTATCGGGTCAAGCATTTGATGTGCTGATGAGCATTGATGCGGTAAGCAAAGATTTCAAATGGGACATGGGATTTGGACATTGCGGTAAATGGCAATATGCTAAAGTCGATGGCGGTGGACCTTATATAAGATGTCAAGCAATCATCGGAGGTAGGCAATGAGCTTGACAGGATTAACAGGATTTAGTGATGGATTAACAGGATGTTCTTCAAAGGATTATATTTTTTCTGTTTATCCTGTAAATCCTGTCGAAAGATTTTGTTTCGGAGGAAATAATGATTGAATTAGGTGAATTTGCAGTTAAAAAAGCATTAGAACTTGGCGCCAGTGAAGCAGAAGCATATCTGGTTAAAGGCAAGATGTTTTATGTGTCGTTTGAAGCGAATGACATAAAATTAGCCAAAAGTGAAATTTCAGACGGCATTGGAATCCGAGTATTCAAAAATAAAGGTCTGGGTTTTGCATCAGTTAACACTTTGTCGCAAGAAAAGGTTTTAGATGCAGTTAGTAATGCAGTTCGCTTGGCAAGTTTAGCACCGAGCGATGAAGCAAATAGTTTGCCTTCATTGAGCGGTCCAATACCACAAATACAAGACCTGTATGACCCGAATGCCGAGAACATCGGAATGGAACAGGTTTTAGATTATGCTTCGAGGCTTTTAAAAACTGCACTTAATTATGACAAGCGAATCTTGGTTGATAGCGGAATTTTTGCGGGTTCGATTGGAGATAATGCATTAGTAAATTCAAAAGGAATTAAAGTTACTGAAAAAGGCAATTCGTTCGACTATGGAATTATGGGTATGGCACAGGATAAAGGCGAAGTATCCTGTTTCCAATATGAGTTTGATACGACTCGAAAAATCTCCGAGATAAATGTTATTAATGTTGCAATGACCTTTGCCGAAAAAGTCCTTAAATCACTCGGTGCGAAAAAGGGCGAAACTTTTAAAGGCACGATTCTTTTAGAACCAGAAGTTTTTGGTGATTTTTTAGGAGTCGCTATCAATGCAGTATCAGCGAATAATGTGCAGAAAAGAATGAGTCGTTGGGGTGGACAATTAAATCAGAAAGTTACATCCGATTGTTTAACCATTGAAGATAACGGATTATTGCCGGGTGGTGCCGCTTCAAGCGCATTTGACCGGGAAGGCGTTATTAGAAAACCATTAAAGATTATTGATAAAGGTATTTTAGCTTCATTTCTCTACAATTCCTATTCGGCGAATAAAGAAAATCGAGCGTCAACCGGTCATGCGGTGGGCGGAACGCGTTCGATTCCCGGAATCGGTCCGAGCAATATATTAATCTATCCCGGTGAAAAACCTCAAGCCGATTTAATCAAAGAGATTAAGAAGGGTTTGTTTGTGACCCGACTTTCAGTCCAACCAAATCCTTTTAGCGGCGATTTTTCCGGTGTGGTCAAAGGCGGATTTATCATCGAAGATGGCGAACTAAAGCGACCAGTAATTGAAACGATGATTGCGGGAAATATCTTCAGTCTATTAAATCAGATATCTGGTCTATCATCAGAACGGAAAAAGGTAAGCAGTTTCTTAATTCCCTTTTGCCGAATTGAGGATGTATCGATAACGAGCGGGTGATTTAGCCAAGAATAGACACGAAAAAATCACCATAGAATCTTGACCCTGTTTGTCATTCCTGCGAAGGCAGGAATCTAGTATCTATTCTTTTCTCTGGATTCCCGTTGTCACGGGAATGACAATTTAGCCATCTGTCATTCTGGACTTGATCCAGAATCTCAATGTAACCACGGATTACACCGATTTAACCGATTAATCATAGTAATCATTCTATTTAATTTATGTAATCAGCAATCGTAGATTGCATAAAATTATCCTTGACAAATTTTGATTTTTGCGAAATAATATGCATATATGGACATACATACGATAATTTCTAAATTCGAATATCGAATTTCTAAACAATTCCTAATGTCCAAATAGCTAATGACCAAGACTTCTTTTGTTGTCATTCTGAGCCCCGCACGTGTCGTTGCGAGCGAAAGCGAAGCAATCTCTATTATTGAGAAGTGCGGGATAAACTCCGCGAAGAATCTAATTCGGACATTAGTATTTAGATATTGTTTAGGATTTCGTGCTTCGGATTTAGGATTTCTCCGTAGGAGAGGAGGTGATATAAATGTTAACTAAAGCAAGTGTTCGGACCGAACGATGGCTAAGAAAATACAATGAAACAAATCCGGCAAAACGACAATATGTCAGTTCTCAAGTGGCTTATGAATTCGATTTACAGGAGAAAATCGAGAAAACGGTAAAAGAAGTGTTGGCGGAAGCGGCAGTTTCTACTATCTTAAATATTCCTTATATCAATTTCGGTCGCAAAATCTATGCGCTGGCAAAACGATATACGGGCAAGCAACTTCAAAGCGAAATCGACTATGTGATGTATAAATCTTTAGGACGAGGACTGGACAAAGCAGTCCTGACCAAGATTATGGATGTCGTGCTTAATATGTTTACGCAACCGGAACAACGAACCACGGATTAGACTGATTAAACGGAATATGAAACCACAGGTGAACACTGATGAACACGGTTTATTTACAAGATTTTTCTGTGTTTACCCGTGTTTACCCCGCACCTTTATTTAGATGTATGTGGTATAAATTACACATAATAATTTATCTTATACATTTTGTCAAAAGGTGCGGGGTTTATCTGTGGTTATAAAAATCTGTGGAAATCTGTGTAACCCACGCACCAATTTCATAGGTGCGGGACACGTCTGTGGCTAAAAATAAAGTTAATTTCCGTATGGTCGCGCGCGCCGTATGGTAGCAGTACCGGTACTTTTCCCCCTTCATCCACCCCTACGTGCATTAGGTTAAAAACTATGTCATTTTTGACATCAAAATCATCGTTTAAGACATTATTTACGCTTTTTCTTATGTTTCAATGTCGAACTCGGTCAAAAAGACCATCATTTAATTCGTCTAATACACCATCAGCCTTTCCCTCATTGACTTTATCACGAATATCATCAATCACAAAATCGATCACATTACCAATTATTACGCTTGAGAAAAGGTATGATATATGCTAAAGCATTAATTAATTGGCTGGATAAAAAAGGCTCTGAGATTGCCATTAAATTAAGGACTTATAAAACCTATTATGATCAAGTCCCTTTAAAAACTCTTAGATTATATTTATCGAAAATACCCTAAATATGCAACCGAGTCGGAAGTGATTGAAGAAGTTTTGAAGTGATACCAATTACTTCTGGGTGCGAATCACACTAATTAATTTTGTAAAAAATTATTGTGGTGTTTTTCTTTCTGTAAGATTTGCTCCGCAACTATTACATTGTTTATATATGTCAGGAAAATACTTATTACACTTGGAACAATAGCTCATTGATTCAATTTTTCCGTTAATAGTGATCACGATTATATAACCTAATGATTTAGAACGAAAAGACCTTACATGAGTAATTTCATCTGTATTAATGTATTCAATAGTATTACTTGGTTCAATATCTCCAATTACCTCAAAATAACGCCCATCTTTCATATCTAAACCTAAGGTAGGAGTACTACGCCATTCTCGCATCCAAATTCTTAAAATTTCATACCAAGGTACTTCTACATGTTGATTTCGATATGTTCCAACTATTTTTGCTTTCGACCAATCATCATTTGGGGTTCTTCCAAACATTTCAACCGGAATCCGAATACAATCACTTGTAATAATCTCACCAGAATAATAAGTAGGCGCTGATGGCTTCGGAGTATTGGTAGAAGGCTGTGACATAGAAATATTTCCTAATTCGTTTGTTTCAGTTGTTGATTGTTGAGAAGTGGCAGTTATTTTAAGTCTGTCATTTTCTTCGCGAAGGTTAGAAATAGTACCTTCCAATTCAGTAATTCTCTTCTGCAAACGAGATATCTCTTGTTGTTGTTCTGGTGAATTACAGGTAAAAAATATTATGATACAAAAATTAATTGCTAAAATTAAGAATACTTTATTTTTCATAATACCTCCGTTTTTTTTCGTTCAGCAATTTTATTTTTACTTTGCATATTATTATACTTTACCCTCAAACCTTTGTTTGTCAAGATTTAATTTAGAAATTATAGATATTCTTGTTTCTTATGAGTGCGATGTGTAAGTTACAATTCTAAAAATTGAGTGGGAAAAAGACGTTTGGTTTTCTAATCTAGTATTGTCTTGCTAAAATTAATATTGGGAATTTCTTTAGATCGAATTTGAATTACTGCATCCATAGTTTTTTTGTTGGATCCCACATTCCATATTTTACCTCAAAAAAATAAACTCTCGTTGATAGAGTCGTAAATATCAATGCAATAATAGCACCACATGGAGATAACCAAATATCTGTGTATAGTGCATATACTCCTGGAAGTGCAATAAATGTCAATGAGATACTTAAAATAGCAACCATTACTATTTTCGAAAAACTACTTTTGTTCATCAGAAGATCTAGTGTGCCATCAATAACCGTACACAAGCCAACCGATGTGACTAAATCCCCCCATATCTCAGCAAAAACTATAGGAAAAGGTATTAATGCTAATCCCCAGATCAAAATAGTTCTAATAAGAACGCGCATGAAAATACCAACCCCATTATTGTCTAACCAATAATCCAATAATCTTGAAAGACCTACAATAAAAAATATCTTGAATATAATCCAGAGTATAATTCGTGCAGAACTAATATTGTCAGTAAATGGTCTTGTTAGGATTTCCAATGGTCTAGTTCCATATTTAATCATATAAGCAACTCCCCACGGTATTAATAAGAATAATCCTAAGAATAAAAAAATGTTTAAAATACGTAAAAGATACCTGGGGCTAGACATATTAAATTCCCCTATTAATCCTAAAATTCCGCTACTTACAACAAAGCATATAAATGCTATATTAAATATCTTGAATTTAATCATATTCGGTATAAAAATAAACGCTATTAATGCAATAATTATCCAAGAGAATAACCAATATCCATTTTGTGCTAATTTTACACAAATATATAGTATGGCTAAACCCAACGCTATCGCAATTGCATAAGCAATACCTTGACCAATTGCTTTTTGGAATGGATCGTATGAATTTAAACAATTGATAGATACAGTTAACAAAGCAAAAATTATAATACGGATAATACTTTGTCTCACAATTATTTTACATTGTATAAAATACTAAAAGCTCTATAAATTGTATTGTTTGTAAACTAAAGTAAAACATAACTTAAAAATATTTTTGTAAATGATAAATATGTGTGATAAATCTCATTTAATAATCTATTCGCAACACTTTACCCTCAAACCATTGTTTGTCAAGAGATAAAATCGTAAAACGTGAAGCTTGAAGCGTGAAACATGAAGCATGAAGCATAAAGACTGAAGCATAAAATAAGAGACTGGATTCCGTGTCAAGCACGGAATGACAACAATTAATTATCAATTTTCAACGTTCAATTTTCAAATGAATTTTCAATGACACAATTTTCATTGATAATTTGTAAATTGGAGTTTTATTGATACTTGGTCATTGATGATTGAAAATTATTCAAGGTATTTTAATGAGAATGGTTCACCGCTGACTTTTTCAAATATTTTCAGAAATGGAAGGGTTCCGGATGGTTTTATTAATTCGTCAAGTAAGAATTGTCCGAATTCTTTTGGTTTTTCTAAAATAGATGATACTCCGGTAATTTTCATAAAGCGGGAACTGAGCATATCACAAGTCAAATCACCTAAAAAGTAATTGTGTAAATAAATCGGATGGGTCGTATGATGAATCCGATATGCCCAGGGCGGATTGTCAATATTATAGACTTCGTCCAATATTATTTTATAATATTTTAAATACAGTTCATTGACATCATCGATTGTCTTAATATTAGTCCGATACAAAGATTGGTCAAAGAGAATATCCGGCACGGCACGGATACGATTAATCTTTTGCCATTTCTTCAAATTTTTGAAAGCTTCACTGGTTTTATCAAGACTACCTGTAAAAAACTGCTCGTAAAACATCTTTTCATACATAAATTCGCGCCAGAGATTAGCAAAACCTTCGGTAATAATGCCGCTAACACCCATATTTAATAAAACATCATCGGGTTCGAGATTAAACGAATGAACCGCATGACCGGTCTCGTGTAATAAGACTCCGTATTCTTGATAGCGGTTTTCAACATTAGCCAAAATACGATTGTCTTTGCCACTGCGAATCGTAAAACTATAACCCCACTCGGATTTATTCTTGCGAGGGAATAAATCATAAGTGATATTGTATTTGGATATATCAATGCCAAACTGCAGGAACAAATTCCGAATTACTTCATGATATTTAGACATATCAACTATTTGATTTAATTGTGGTGCAACTTTTGCCGAAATATAAGCATTATCCCATGGCATTACTTGCTCGTCACTAATATATTCCTTGCCAAACTTTGTATTAGTATCCTTTAGTTTTGGTAGAAATCTTTGGATTTCTTCAGTCCAATTGTCGAAAATTCTTGATTCGAGTTCATCAAATTCCAATCGGAATTCGACGAAACTTTTAGCGCCGTAAAGACCTGCATATTCTTTGCGCATATTAACTAAATCAACAAATCCGCCGTCAACCAGCGGTTCGTTAATCTGAGCACGGGCTAAAAATGCTCTTTTTCTTTTATCACGATTATCTTCGCTTCTTAAAATCTGAGCGATTTCAGTGGAGCGGATTTCATTGCCATCGAGCGTAAATCGAAATTTATTTAAAATTTGGGCGAGTTCAGTCGTCTTATTCTGAATTTTTAAATCAAGCTTGTTCATTTCATCAGATAAATGGTACGGCTTAAAAGCCAAAGCGATAATTTCGACCCGGCGTTTATCTAATGGGTCAAGTTGTTTTTGTTTGTGTTCCAATATGATTTGATAATGCTTTTTATTCTTTAGTACCTCGGTCATTTTTTCATACGCCTGATTAACACCAAAATCAAATCCAGTGGTGTATTGGGTCCAGGACAGACTTGAATATTTGACACTCAGTTCTTCTAATTCTTTTGCTATTTCAATGACTTTATTGATATCGTTCATGTTGTCTCCAATTCAATAACATTCTATTTCTGGATTCCCGTTTACATGGGAATGACGGAATGCAAGTGCTTATTGTCATACTTTCACACATGGTCATTCCTGCGGACGCAGGAATCCAGAATTCCTATTTGTCTCTGGATTCCCATTGTCATGGGAATGACATATTAACTTTAACTAATAATACTAATATCGTCATACAAATCGATCCACTTTTGGTTATCTTTTTCAATAAGTTGTAATTTCCACTGTCGTTTCCATTTTTTAATTTGTTTTTCTCTGGATATCGCTGACACCGCATTATCATGTGTTTCATACCAGACTAAATTGTGAACTTTATATTTCTTAGTAAAACCAGCGACTACATCATTTTTATGTTCATCCACCCGTTTAATTAAATTTGAAGTTACCCCGACATATAGAGTTCCATTTCGTTTGCTACTAAGTATGTAAACATAAAAATACTTCATATTCGACGCACGGTTGTCATTCCTGCGGAGGCAGGAATCCAGTTTTCATTAAAATATGGTTCCCTGCTTTCGCAGGGGCAGAGCCTGGATTCCCGTTTACACGGGAATGACAAAAACATCTGGTTATTTTTCATTTACACTTTGATATATCTTTACCAGTTTTTCTGCGGCATGTTTCCAAAGAAAATTATTTCTGATATGTTCTTTTAATTCAGTGGATTTTTTCTGTTCCAATGAAGTTAATAAACCTTGTTTAATCGAGCGCTCGGAACTCGGTTCGATATACTGGACAAAATTCTTAAAATATTCATCGGTTCCACCATACTTGGTAATAACAATCTTTGCTCCAGCGAGTCCAGCTTCTAAAGCTACAAGTCCCGGTGTTTCGTAATAAGAGGGGAGAACTAAAGAATCGCAAGCGGCATAAGCGGATGAGAGAATCGGGTTGGTGTGTTCAATATCAGTAATAAGAATTGTATTGCGTCTTGATTTAATAAGTTCGAGACATTTCTTGCCATAATCGTTCTCGATAACTTTTCCAATTAACACTAAAGGTACATCAATCTTCTGACAGATTTTTAATAAAGGCAGGAGATTTTTTCTTTGCCAGCCAATATGCCCGACATATAGGATAAAATCTTTGACGCCGTATTTATTAATAAACAGAGATGGGTCAGTATTATAAAATCGCTCGTCAACACCATTTGGCAATAATTTTATTTTAGTATTTGGAACTTTAAGTCCATTTTGAACAAGGTCACACTCTTTTTGAGTATTCGGTGCAACAATATTTGCCATATTACATAATTCTGATGCAATCTGATAAAACTGAAATACACCTATTTTGGAGAATAGTTTCGTGATTGGCAAAGTTGCTCGTATCAATCTTGGATTTTGGCGACTATAGAAGACTGGTGTAAGAACCATCTTCACCCCGCCCCTTTTGTCAGGTTGTTTGTTGTCTCGATTAAGGTTTAGTAATTTATCTTCATTCTCATTGTCAAAAGGGGCGGGGTTCATATTAAGTGCGGACATTGATTTGGCAAGATGATAGGTGCCGATATGAGCGCAAAACAGATGAACTAAATCAATGTTCATCAATGAATATTTTTCCCAGGCATCAAATAGCAAGACTTCTACCCCAAGTTTTTCTAATTCCTGCTTTAATGCCGAAACTTGAGTCTTGACACCGCCTTCAAGAATCGTTATCGCTTGAAAACTACCAAAGATTACTTTCACTTTGTTCTCCTGTTAATCATGAAAACAATAAGTCTTTTACCACGAATGACACGAATAAAACGAATGACACAAATCATTAATTTTAATATTCATTCGTGATATTCGTCTATTTGTGATATTCGTAGTCACTCTTTCGTGGTTTCAAATAATTCCAATATTTTATCAATATTCCTATAAAACTTTATCTGTAATTTTGTTCTATGCGTTTTTAGCTTTGGATAATTTGTAATATCGTCTCGTTTAGTCATTAGTATTGATTTATACGATAAATCTTTCAAATTGTAAATACCTTGTGCTAACGGTAGGAACGTTTCTTGTTGGTCGGGGGTGGTTATGTGTAAAGAGATTTTATCATTTTGTTTTGATGATTTTATATTGATTTTGTTGCTTTCTACCTGCCATTGTGTGTTAGTAAGCGCAAGTAAACGTTCTTTCCACCAATGATAAAATTCAGTCATATTCGTTACCCAAACTAATGGCAGTTTCTTGCCCAGCATTAGAATTTCATAAAAGACTTGAGGAAATTGAGCGATGCGATGCGGGTGGTCGTAGATTAACAATGGTTCGTTTGCCTGAAGCTGTTTCTCAAAATATCTTTTATAGTAATCGATACATTTTTCTAAAGTTAAACCAGCATGAACTAATCGGCCAATACAAATTGGATGAACTGGAAGTTGGAGAACATTAGACTTTCTATTTTCAATGATTGGGAAGAATGGTAAATCATCGTAAGCTAAACTGAATTCGGAAGAATATTGAATCTTGCAATCTTCCATCGCCTTCTGTAGATTTTCGTTCCAAAATCCAAACGGACTGACAAATCCAATAGGTTTTACTCCCGAGTTTTCTAATATCTCTTGCGCTTTTTTAATATTATCATAATTTCTTTGATAATCTTTGAAAACCTTATGGATATAACAATGGATTTGAAAATCTCGCTGGTTATTAGCAAGTTGGATGCTTGCCCCGCACCTATGTTCAAGGGTTTGTTTATGAAAACTTTTTTCTTTTGTTTCCTTCTCGGCTTCAATATACAAAGGTGCGGGGTGAACTTTAGTATTTACAAAATATGTTAACTTAACACCAGTTTTTTCTTCTAAATCAAAAGTTGCTTGAAGGGAATTCTCAGGGCCAAAGTCGGTATCAACGCGAAAAGCAAATGCACTTCGATAATCTTTTGGAAAGTACCAGAGATGAACATAAGGAAGATTCATCTTTTCATATAACTTTCTTATACAGTTTACTACTAATTTTCTAACTTCACCTTTACTAACTACAGAGGTTATTTCATTAGGATATTTTCTTGATGGATAATAGAACGGTTTTCGTTCGTTTCGGGTATCGCAGATAGCTTGATTAACATCAAAAGGTAAGGCAATAATATAGCCTTTACCAAAATTACTTTGATATATTACCGGTGTCGTCTTATGACCATTCAGTTCTAAATCGATTGCGGTAATATTGTTAAAAATATCACTGCCATCGCTTAAAATATATGGAATCTTAACCGGTTTGTAGGTAAAATCAGTGATAATTTTTTCAAGGGTTGGAAAATCAGTGAGGATACAAAGTCCTTTATTTAACAGGTTTCTAATTTTTGAAGCTTCCAACTCGCTAAGATTACGATTAACAATAATCGGCCCTAAAATTTCATCAGGAATATTTGACAGTATATTATAGATAATACCTTCTTGTTCAAATATCTGTTGCCAACCAAAATCGTCTTTTAATATGCCAATCATTGATTAGTTTTCGCCAATGATAAATCGCTTTTACTGACACCTTTTATCAAAATGATTACTATTACATATACCAGAGTTGCGATAATCACCAAAGGAATGATTGATAGTTTAGTATAAAATAATTGAATTACAATACACATTATAGCAGTGGCAAAGAGTGGTTTTATGATATTAGGAAAAGTGAATCTTATATGAGCGATTGGTTTTATCATTTGAGTCAGGAAAATCAATGTTACGAATTCTCCTACAACTAAAGCAATTGCAGTTCCAGAAGCGCCAATTATCGGAACAAGAACTATATTTAAAATCACATTCACAGCGACTCCATATCCAATTGCGGATACATATTGTTTATTTTTCTGCCCGGCAATTAAGCTGGAAGTGTATAGACTATTTAGCATCGTGAGCAGGAAAAACCAGACTAAGATTTTAAAAATTGGATAGCTTTGTTCATAAACCGGACCATAGATTAAACTTGTTATTCCTTTTGCTAATAAAAACCCGCCAACACAGATTGGAATAGATACAACTAAAACTAATTTACTAAGCCGATTGAGAACCTGCGATAATTTTTCAGTACCCTCGATATAGTATCGGGAGATTATTGGAAACGTAGTGTTATTCATCACTCGGTCGAAAATAAGTATGAATACTAAAAGTTTGCTGGCGGCACTAAATAAACCAACTTGCACATCCGGTTTAACCATTCCCAAAAATATCGTATTAAAATTATTAGGAAATTGTATTAAAATTGCTCCGATTCCGAATGGCAATGCGGTCTTAATTAATTGCAACCAATCATTATAATTGAATGCAAGTTTATATTTATGTGAAGTTTTAGCGCCGTGTAATTTTTGGTTGTAGCGATATATAAAGAACAAAAACAGCGCTCCTAAAATATTACTGATGAGAAAAACAATCGGTATGACTGATAAATGTTTTGACCCTTTAACAAAAAACAAGATGAGCGCGAGATAGCTCAGTGCCACTAATACCCGCTCGATTGTAATAAATTTCATCTTTTCCCAACCAAAGAATGCCCATTCCAAAAGCAAGGCAAATGGGAATAAAGATAAACCATATAGAATAATTAATAGTTTTATCGGCATTGGTTTTTGAATAAGGAGAGAAGTTAGCAATAGCAGAACAAAAGTAATAATTGCCAAAACTTGTCTAAGGTTGATAACATTTGATATGTATTTACTTTCAATTTTTGAATCGCTTGTTTTTAATCGCTGCGCAATATCTCTCGTGCCAATTGAAATTAATCCTAAATTTGTGATAAACGAACTGAATGAGAAAAAAGCAAAGGCAAAACTTATTTTTCCAAAGTTGCTAACTTCTAAATTCCTTGCTAAATAAATAGTAGTGGCAAAATTTAATAAGTAGCTTAAGCCATCACCGATAAATAACGTTATTAAATTCTTAACCGCTCTCATTGTCAGATTAAAATCTTTTCAACTGGTTCAAACTGCTTTTGCCAGATTATCTCTTTCTCTTTTCTAAGCATTTTCATTTCGATATGTAACTTATCTAAATTTTTTCTTGCCTGGTTTACAGCTTCGGCAATAGATTTAGCATCGTTGGCAGTGAAGATTGTTCCTTTGTAAAAATATTGCGTTAGAGTTTTTGTATTAGAAGTGATTAATGGTTTTTCTAATCCTACTGCTTCATAGGCACCGCTTAAGACAGTATCTGGTCTCGTTGTTAACACTATTATAATATCAGTAGTTTGTAAGAAATTCTCGTATTCAATATCAGAGAGATACTCTGTCAATTCAACGTTTTCTGGTCGTCTTTTATTCTTTAATTTTGTGCTATTGCCTGTTAAATAGAATTTAATATCAGGAGTTAGTTGCGCAGCCTGCAATATTTCTTGAATTGGCTCGTCCTTTCCATATCCGCATACTACAGTTAATTTTAAAGGTGTGTTTTTTTTGTGCTCACTGGGTCGAAAAGGAATTTTACATTCAAGAACAATGCTTGGTGTGTTTCTTAAACAATCCCGACTGATAATCGATTCGTTATGAACAATGTTAAGGTTAATATGTTTAATCATTTTACAATATAGTCGAAGATATAATCGTTGATGTAGTCCTTGAGTAAAGAAAATACCTGAATGTGTATCAAATATTAATTTTTTTCTGAAAAGTTTACTATAAAGATATGTCGGTATTGAAACTTGAATAGGGGGTAGTTGAACGAAAATAATGTCGGGTTTTTGATGAAGAAGCTCACTGAATGTGAGTAATATTAGAAATGGGTAATTGAATAGTTTGAAAATACGATTTGCTGGTATCCGATAAGTGATAGTCTCGGCATTTAGGTGTTCAGCTAAAACTTTACTGCGTTTAGTAATGTTCCAGGCGACAAAGGTAATTTTATTTGGCATTATTTTTTTCTAATTTGATATTATAATATTTTCTAAATAATTTTTCATAAATCAAATATGTGTTATAAGCAATAATTTGCCAAGTATAATATTTTTGAGCTACTTCTCTGCAATGCGTGAATTCATTATAATTTCTTAAGATATAATCAACCGCACTAATTATACCCGAAGATTTACTTGCTAAAATACCGATTTTAGCATTTGGTTGAGGAAAATGAGATAGAGTTCCGGTAATAACTGGAGTATTACAAGCAAGCGATTCGATTGTGTTGACCCCGATACCCCCCCAGCGATTATATTGCTCTGAACCGGGCAAGATAAATATGTCAGCAGCTTGATAAAATCTTACAAGGTCTTCATGCGCTTGACGTGGTAATATGATTGCACCGGAATGTATCGCTTGTTTGTAAAATTCGTCTGATTCGGATGCGCCAACGATTAGTAAAACAGCATTACGTTCTTTTTTTATTATTGGATAAGCATGAATAAAATTATCACTCCCTTTGTATCGGTCTAATTTTCCTATATAAAGAAGAATTTTAGTATCGGTCGGTAGATTTAGTTTTTTTCGAGCATCAATTTTAGATTCTATTTTGAATTTATTAAAATCGACACCCATTCCTTGAATCGATGATTTATTTTTAATTCCTAAATAATTTAGGGATTGTTGTGCGGTTTTTGTCAAACAAAAGAACCAATCAATATTATGAATAAATTTATTAAGAAAAAAATGCTCGAATTCTAATAACGGCAGTATTGTATAAAAAAGAGGTCGTCGTTGTAATAAATTAAGTGGTGGACAATCGCCATGATGCTGGGCAATAATCGGTAAATTGCCATGCAATTTTCCAATCAAATAGGTCGAGCAGTTAAAAATTCCATGCAGATGAAGTAGTATCGGATTTTTGGATTCAGCTTTTATCGCATTAATCATTGACCATGATATTTCCCGACCATAATTAAATGCAAACGAAGGAAATACTCGGTAGGTAATTCCATCTTTTTCAGTTTGACATTCTTGGGAATAGGTTCTTTCCGGTAGCCAGCATTCGATTTTACAACTTTTGATTCCTAATTGCTGGATTGCTCTAGCAGTTCGAACATGCCAGCCATCAAAGATATCATCCTCGATATTTTTAGACTTCCAAGATGATGAATGATGTAATATCTGGATTATTTTTAGTGACACAGACATCTTATGCGTTTCGCATCACGGTTTCGATGTTTTTAAAGCAACTTTGCAAGTATTGAAATGGATATCGACCGTGTCTTTAATATCATAAGCATAACCTCCAGCAAGGGTTACAGCAACGGGTATATTTTTATCCCAGCATCCTTTTATCACTATTTCATCGCGCTTTTTTAAACCTTCTTTGGTTAATCTTAACGCTCCTAACTGGTCTAATTGAAATGGGTCAGCACCCGCCACATATACTACTAGTTCGGGTTTGTAGTTAGACAGTATTTTTGTCACGGCATCTTCTAATTTTTCTAAATATTCATTATCAGTTGTGTCATCATCTAAACCAATATCCAAACTTGATTCTTCTTTTATCGGGTATAGATGCTCTTGATGAATTGAGAAAGTGAAAACGGTTTTATCATTCCCGAAAATTTTTGCGGTTCCGTTACCTTGATGCAAATCACAGTCAATCACCGCTGCTCTTTTAATCAGTTTTTGTTGCTGCATCTTGCGTATTCCAACCGCAACATCATTGATATAACAAAATCCCTCACCATGGTCAGCAAAGGCATGGTGAAATCCACCGCCAAGATGGAAACCGATTCTTTTATTGATAGCCTCCTGACAAGCTAAAATCGTACCTTGAGCGTGGATGAAGTAGGATGTGATAATTTCCGATGTTAAAGGTAATTCGGACCGCACGGTTCTTGATGTCCAGTGTAATTGTTGCATATCATTGATATATGCTTTTGTGTGGACTAAAGCAACATCTTCAGTTTTAGCTATTTCGGGGTAAAGAAAGTCATCTTCTTTTGCCAATTTTCCATTAATTAGGCGCTCTTTGATTAGTCGATATTTTTCAGTAAGAAAGACATGTGCACCAAAGCTCACCTCATATTTATCGGAATAGACAAATTTCATAGTAAAGCATTGTATTATAATAATAAAAGCTTGCAAGTCAATTTATATATTTGGGATTTCTGAAGAAGTCCTGATTACACCGATTAAGGTATGATTACACAGATTAAAATCCCTATAAATGCATATCCGTGTAATCTCTCGGAAATCTACGTAATCAAGAGAGCGAGTTTTTCCGAGCTCTCTATTTATATACTTGACAACTTGAACAAAATAACCTATATTAAACGATAATGATTTACCGATTTTGGGGGCGATTAGCTCAGTTGGTTAGAGCGCTTGCTCGACATGCAAGAGGTCACCTGTTCAAGTCAGGTATCGCCCATTAATGCGGGGTGTGTCTTAAAAAAGACTCGCCCCGATTTTTTTAGCTAATGATCGATATTTTAAAAACATTACTACAAATTCAACAACTTGATACTGAACTTACCGTATTAGAAAATAAAAGCAAAGATATTCCCCGGCGAATTGAAGGTATCGAGCTTGTCGCGGAAAGTAGGAAAAATGAGTTACAGGAACATCAGCATAGTATTATTGATTTCAAAAAGAAATATAAATTATTAGAAGTCGATTTACAAGAAACCGAAGAAAAAATCGGTCAATATTCAACCCAACTTTACTCGGCAAAAACTAATGACCAATATAAAGCATTTTTAAAAGAGATCGAAAGTACTAAAAAAGAGAAATCGGATATCGAAGATAAACTAATTGAAGTTTTGGAAACAATCGAAAATACCGAAAAAGAGATTAAACATTTACAACTAGAATTAGGTGAAATCGAAGTTGAAACGAAAGAAAAAGTTACGATTCTAAAAAAGGATGAAACAAACATTCACAATGCAATTAAGGAACGACAGAAAACACGAGAAAGCCTATGCGAGGTTTTGGGAAAAGAAACTTTATCGGTTTACGAACGGATAAGAAAAAGTAAGGGTGGTATTGCAGTTGTGATGGTTGATAATGAGAGATGTCAGGGATGTTTGAATCCTTTACCGGCTCAACAAGTTTTAGAAATCAAGAAAAATGAAAGGATGTATTTCTGCGAATATTGCGGTCGAATTACCGTTGCACCAGATAGTTTTAACTCGACTCAATAATAACTCAACCTTTGCTTAAATTAAATAAAATCATTATCAATATTGATGGTTCATCACAAGGGAATCCTGGACCAAGCGGGATAAGTACAATTTTTGCGACCGAAACAGGAGAAATATTATCAGAAGTCTATAAATATATCGGTGAAGGGACAAATAATCAAGCAGAATATCGGGCTTTAATAATCGCCTTAGAGATGTTAAAAGTAAAACACTTAAATTGGTCATTAAAAGCTCATACCGAGATTGAGATTAAGACGGATTCAGAATTATTATTTAATCAAGTTAATGGCTCGTATAAGGTAAAAGATTGGGGATTGAAAAAGTTATATTCTCAAGTATTAAAACTTAAAAAGGATTTACCTAATTTCAAAATGGTATTAATACCGAGAGAAGAGAATCGAGCTTGTGATAAATTAGCAAAGAAAGCAATCAAAGATACTATGAAAAAGTATAGTATAAAATCAAAAGACGCAAACATTGGTAAGCCGCAAAGGTTATTTTCATAATGGCAACCGTTAAGTTTATTAAACTAAAACCAACCTTAACTCCTAAATATCAAACAAAACATGCATCTGGTGTTGATTTACATTCAGCACAGCAGATATTAATCAAGCCCGGCGACTTTCAGATGGTTGAGACCGGTATTGCGGTTGCAATACCAAAAGGTTTCGAAGGACAGGTCAGACCGCGTTCTGGTTTAGCGGCAAAATCAGGGATAGGTGTTTTAAATAGCCCTGGTACAATCGATGCTGATTATCGGGGAGAGATTAAAGTCATTTTATTTAACTTTAGCAAGAAACCATTCAAGGTTAAAAAGGGTGATAGAATTGCCCAATTAGTATTTTCTAAAGTGACCAGAGTCGCTTTAAAGGAACATAAATGTTTATCTAAAACCACTCGTGGGGCAGGTGGTTTTGGGCATACTGGATAGTTCTACTTAAATAAAATATCTCTTACAAAAATAAAAGAAGATAACCACGAAAGCTCGAAAAATTAACCACGAATGGATACGAATAGACACGAATTAACACAAATAAGTCGCACCCCTAAGAAATAAACCACTGATTACACAGATTTCACAGATTATATTGGGTCGCACCCCGCCCTATGCTCAAGGGTGTTGAAGTCTTTACCCAATTTGGAATGATAGACGATGCCTCTGTATGCATTAGGGCGGGGTCGTACCCATCAGTCAATCAATAAGTATTTTTATTTCAGGTATTTAGCATTATATACAGGTCATGCCCGGGGCGTGCCCCGGGCATGCCACCCACATGCCCCGGTCAACCGAGGGGATTATGGTGGGGTATGCCCTGGGCATGGGTCAGATGATTTAATAGAAGTTCTAATAAGAATTTAAAACGTAATTCTATTTCAAAATCTATTCATCAATCTATCTCGATATTTACCAGAAAACCTATCCGAAATCATATCCGGGAGCATATCAGGGAGTCTATCCGGGAATCTATCAGGGATTATACTAGGGTATTATTTTCACCACTCGGAAATTCGATTCGAAGATTCAAAGATTAGAAGATTTAAAAATTGTAGGGCAAGTCCTTCTTAGGCGGATTCGGATTTAGGATTTACTTCTAAGTGCATAGTGCCCAAAAAAGGAGATGGAAACACTGTCTTCCGTCTCTTTAATTGATTATGATGAACCTTTTTCTATCTCTTCTTCAACTTTTCTTGAATTGATATATCAGAAACATTTTATTGTTTTTTGGATGTAAAAAGTGAGTCACTTACATATACTGGAGATGGCTTAGGACGGACATAATCTTTTTTAGTGCTTTTCTTTTTACTGCTTAGCTCAATTTCTTTCTTCTCTAATTCTAATGGTTCAGAAGGAATATCAAAGGCATGTTTTACAATATCCCAATCTTTATTTCTTACTGTAATAACCTTATCTAAAAATATACTCAAATAACAACCATTTATTATTGTTGGGTTAACTTGTTCAAGTTTACTTTTTGTGATTTCCACGTATTTGGGGTCTATATCAATACCAATATATTTTCTTCCTAATTTTTTAGCTGCAATAGCAGTAGTTCCAGTCCCAATAAAAGGATCAAGAATAATATCATCTTTATCACTACTCGTCAGTAATAATCTCTCAATCAGATGAATTGGCAGTTGGCATGGATGCTCATCTCTTCTTGTCTTATGCCTGATTCTGTGAATATCAGTCCATACATCTGAAACAAGCGGTCCAAACTTATGCATTTGGTCTTTTTTACCGCCATAATCTTGAAGAACATAATGACAAACTCTACAACGCTTATGTATCATTCTAATATCATAAAATTTATACATCGCAGATTTCACGTAGTACAAAATCCCATAATGATTTGGTAAAAGTGTTTTACCGAGTGGAGAACCCATAGCACTCCAAGCAATCCAATGACGGAAAATCGCAATTTCGTTTAAATAAGAGCCTAAATATATTAACCATTTAGGAATATTATGTACAAAAATAGACCCTGTCGGTTTAGTAATTCGAACCATCTCATTTAGCCATAATTTACACCAAGACAGGTATTCTTTAACTTCGTGTTTATCACTATAACTATTGTATTTCTTCTTTAGATTAAAAGGTGGGTCAGCAAAAGTAACATCAACACTATCATCAGGAATTTTTCGCAGAACTTCTAAACAATCCCCTTGAATAACCTTATTTATTAAAGACTCAAAAAATTCTTTATTTTTCATCTAGTGTTTTTGTTAACAAATTTTTGAATTTCTCAAGTTCGTCTGTGTTAAATGTGAAAACAAAATCGTAAGCATCAACCATACGTTGTAGGTCACCTCTTCTAACATACCAGCCAATTCCATCAACAAAACCAACAAATAAGACGCCGGGATAATTTTTCTTCAAATAATCAGTAACAGTTTTTTCAGTTTTTGCCTTATCTCCCATCCCTGAAGCAGTAGTTACTGCATATGAACATTCAATTATCATCTTTGGTTTAGCTTTACTTGGAATTATAAAATCCATTGTTCTCGGAATATTTCCTGCTTTTTTTATCTTAAACTTACCTCTTTCAAAGGATATGTTATTCTCTTTAAGAATTTGTTCAATTACTACTTCGGGATTGCCTTCTTTTCCTGCCTTGTATGCACCTTTAGTTTTGTATCTTATTATCGTATCAACTAATGATTCGATTGAAAAACTAAATTTATTTATATCAAGTTTCTTAAACTCAAAGAGCGGCAATGCACTTTTAATTACTGGAATTGTAGAACCTTTAAAGAAGAGTTTTATAATTCCTTCTGCAAATTTCTTATTTTTCTTAATAAGTATCTTAATTTTGTCAAGACCCCATTCAGTCGAAAATTCTTCTTCTGGCCAATTAGCTTTATTGACTAATGTAGATAAAGTCATATCATTAGTAACTCTAATAAATGTTACTATTCTCAATAGACTTTCTTTGGAAAACCCAGTTATTGTTAAAAGTGCATCTATTCCGTCTTCAACTTCAGTAATATGCTCTAGTAATACAGAATCTTTTAGTCCCTCTGTTTCAATTTTATTCCGTAACAGAAAGATATTTTGAGCAATTGATGATATATGACCTTCATAAAATTGCTCGTATTCTATGTTCTGAAAATAGAAAGTGTTTTTAGAAATTACTGTATTAAATTTTTCGTTTAAAGACGGGTAATTCATCACATATTTCATTTCGTAAGTTCTTTTATTAATTGCTTTAATTCTATAACCTCAATGTATTTAGGACATTCTTCCCAATCGTGTTCCCAACATACAATTATGTTTGCTGCTTTGTCTTTTTCAGTAGGATGTGGTTTTCGTCCTTTAATATAACCAGAGCTTTTAAATTCAAATTCGATTGTCTCCCTTACCCATGCATGCCCGTTGAATCTCCTACAAACAGCGTCAGGGAATCTTAGTCTTATCTCTTCAATTAGTATACCTATATCTTCAGTTATTTTGCTGAATAAAAAGACTACTCCTTGTTCATTTATTGGGGCAAAAATAAGACCCCTGAAATTAATTACTTCTCCAACCTGGGAAACGTCTCTTCCCTTTCGAAATGTTAATCTAAACCTTTTCGCTTCCTGACCTTTTGAAATTCTACCTATTGTGAATCTGTATTTTTTATTTTGGTCAAGAACTTCAATATTTATTTCCGTACCTGGAGTAACAGAATGTTGTTTAAACCACCCAGTTAAACCCTGAATCCTTCTATCTTGTGGTGAATAGAATGCGTAGTTTAATTCAATACCATATTTACTGTCATCAAAAAGAACTTCAATTTTTTTACTTTTCTTTGGGAAAAATGGAATATGTTCTTTTCTTATAGAAATAAAACCTAATTTCACATTAATTGGAGTAACTTTTTGGCTTATCTTGTGAGTTTTCATTGAGTCCTTCTCAAAAACAAAATATATTCATCTTTCATAGTATTCTGTATTCCCTTTATTGGTTTTAGAATTTTTTGGTCTAGGGTAAAACCATTTTTTAATGCCATTTCTTCCACTTTCGTTTCCAATCGTATTCCACCGGTTTGGACATCATTTGAACCTATAATAATAACTGCATATTTACCAATTTTCAAGACTCGTGCCATTTCTGATATTGCTTTATCTATATCATCAAAGTAGTTTTCAAGCTTCTCTTTTCTGGTTCTTCCCTTTAAACCAATCATTTCATCTTTAAGTTTCGATACATCGCAACCTAAATACTCTAGTTGTGGTCGGTCGTTTTCAGCATAATCAATAGCAAAAGAATATGGTGGAGAAGTAATAATAGCATCTATTGAGTTATCTTGGAAAGGAATATTTTTTGCATCACCAATTTCAAATCTTGCTTCACCAATATTCAGGTTGATTTCATCTCTGGTTTTAATAAAAGAACTGATTTGCCCAATGTATCTGTTTAGTACTGATGGAAAGAGAACATCAATACTCTTTGTGCATCTTCTTGCATAACCCATAGCATCTAAAAAAGCCAGCAAAGTGATTCCTTTCGCAATATCAAATCCATTTTCGAACTTAAAACTGACAGGCAATTTCTTACTTTTTCTTAAAATGCTGTAATTCCTGTCGCTATTTTTCTCAACTTCACTTAATTGTTTAATAGAACTTTTTAGTGCTTCATATTTAACCTTGCTCATCAAAGCGCAAAATGGACTTTTTTCGACCCCGATCGAATCAATACCTATTATGCTTGCCTCTACGTTTAATGTTCCACTGCCACACATTGGGTCAAGAACAATATCACCCGGCTGGATTTTTAAAATATTAAGCAAACCTTTTATAAGTTGTGGATGAAATTTACCTCGATAAGGAAAAAGACCATGTGTTGCATATCCGGTGGAAAAATTACCTTCTTTGAAATATGATTTTGTTATCCTTGACCGACCTTCCCAAATAAGATGATTGTTTCCCGAACAAATTAGATAGTGATTAGTAGGTTTTCCATCAATACTTTTAAAAAATGCCCCTCTATTAATAATTTCGTTTTTTGTAAGAAATTTATATTCGTAAAATGCAAACTCTAATTCAAATATTTCTGAGTTGTTTGGCAACAATTCATATTCTTTAGGTAGCAAAAGTGCATTTATTTTCGGTAAATTAGCAATCATCGCATCCGCTAATTTAATATCATTTTTCACTTTTCTATTTTAACCCGCAAATCGATTCTGTCAATGCTAAAAATACGAATGTCAAGTGCTTGCTGACCTACGGCAAAGCAGATTAGAAGATTGAAAGATTCTAAGATTCTAAGATTACAGATAATACAGACGGAATGAGATTGCCAGGGCTTGCCTTGCGCCACCGCTAAAGCTTTAGCGACACGCGGTTGGCAACAGCGCAACGACTGCGTCGGATTCTATGATTTTAAGATTGAAAGATTAAACCTTCAAATCTGTAATCTTCTGAGTTTTATAATCAAGTTTTACTTAATTTTTAATGTCTATTCCGATAAATAAACTCCGACCGGGTCTCGGATAATCTCGGTCAATAATGCTATTGCCGAATTGTTCTGAATATTGAGTATCGTATAGATTTTCTATTTTTAGCATTAGGTTTATTATGTTAGAGAGTTTTTGAGAGATATGTAATGAAAGGATAAAATAAGCAGGCAATTTTTTAGTCTGCATTGTTACTATAACTTTAGGAAGTGAATCATAATTATAAGAAGGATAATAGTTATAGCAAATACCTGCATATCTGCCATAAATGTTTATTTTCGTTCCTAAATCGTTTTCTATGTTTAAACTCGATGAAAAAGAAATACTGGGGATATTGGCTTGTTTTCTTTTTTTATAATCAAATTCGGTAATACCGCTTAACCAATCATCATATATCTTTTCTTTTCGGATTTGATGTGCATTCTGTGCAGTTCCTGAACATTGGAACAAAATTCCTTGCTGAAGTTTTATTTTACCAGTTAATTCAATACCAGAAATAGAAGATGAGTCGATATTATTTGGTCGCCAGAATCCTGCACTGTCAGGTGACCAGCTAATTAAGTTGTTAGTCTTACGAGCATAAATAGTAGATGAAAATGAGAGATTAGAATTAGGAATGAAATCAAAACCAAGTTGATAAGCATTGCCGATTTCAGGTTTTATATTAGGATTGCCGTAAGGGGGCCAGTATAAGTCATTCATAGTTGGTGCACGAAAGGCTCTGCCGATATGTAATCTTAATTTTAATGTCGGTGTCACGATACCAGTTAAACCGATTGCTGGACTAAAAAATCTATCAAAACCTGAATTCCGGTCAAATCTTAAACTGCCAAATGCACGAATGATTTTAGCAAAACCGACCGAGCCTTCTGAAAATATACCAAATTTTGAGAGACTTGGCGACCAGCTCGTGTCCTGAGTAAACGCAGAAAACTTATCATTTTCATAATCACACCCCATAGCGATGCTTCGCTCTTCGCTAAATCGATAGCGACTGATTAGATTTCCAATCAAAGTTTTTGTTTTGTAGCGGTCTTGATATAGCGAAGTATCAACACTCCACGGGTCAACCCATAAATAGTTCGTATTGTTATTTGTGTAATGGGAATTGAGATTGATGTTCCAGTTTGGTTTTATTTGCCAGTCACCAGATGCTCTGATGAGATATAAAGTATCCGATTGCCGGTCATAACGAGAAGTTACGGTAGAATCGCCATAAAGGGGTTTTTGCGATAAAGCGGGTTTTGGTCCGGGTGCACCAATTTCTTTCGTTTCATATCTAAGGTCAAGTCGAATACGGTTAAATTGGCTAAGAGAATAACCTGATACAAGTCCGATTCCTTGTGATAACGCATCGTCGTTAGTTCGTAATCCATTTGTTTTGGTGCGATGAACATCTAAAATAGACCCAAAATTTCTTATTCGGTTTTTAAGTGATAGATTAAATTGAGATGTTTGATATGAACCATAATTAATACCAACATCATACTCAGGTGATCGTGCTATGTCGAATGGATTTTGGGTTATTAAATTAATAACACCACCTAATGCATTCGCACCATATAAACTCGAAGTCGGTCCTTTTACTATTTCGATTCGGGATAAATTATGAACCGGGAATAATCCTAAATCCGGTATACCGATTGATGGAGAGTTAATTGGTAAACCATCGAGTAATATAAGAACTTGTTGACTGGTTGAACCTAATAGATTGATTGAAGATGCACCATTAATTAAAGAGACATTACGAATATTAACACCCGGTTCACCAGAAAGTGCCGATGCAATATCACCAATTGATTTACGCGCGATATCGTTTTTTGTAATTAGTTTTGTGCTTAAAGGTAATGTATTGATTTTATTTTCAATTCTTGAGGCAGTGACAAAAATTGTATCAGACATTGAAACATCCTGAGCATAAGTAGAAGCAAGAGGTAAGATGTAAGAAACAAGAATAATAGCTTTGGAAAAAAAGGATTTTATTGTCAGTTCGGGAATTTTATACATAAATCTATCCTTTCCGCGCAAGGCGATTTAGGTTTACTGAAGGATAGGTCTCCTGACTTGCGTGTCTTTTAGTTTCTTCCTTCCTGCATATTGTAATGCAGTGGCTTTAAAGAAACATCACACTTACAGTGGGTGGGACCGTGGTCGATTCTCACGACCTTCCCTGACAAATTCTTTATCAAAGAACTGTTCCGTCAAAACGGACTTCCTTCAGATAGATGATTATAAGTTCTTTTATTATATTGTCAAGTTGGGCAGATTAATCAGAGCAGAAAGGGTTTTCGCAGCCTTGTCCGCAAATTCTAATTACTTCATCCTTTTTGCCTTGATATAAATTAGTTGAAAAGTACCTTTCGGAACGGTCAGGCAAAACAGTTACAACAGTTTTATCTTTACCAATTTTCTTCAAGACATTTATCGTAGCTAATACATTGGCACCAGATGATACACCAACCATCATTCCGAATTTACTGCTGATTTTTCTGGTTATTAAGACAGCATCGTTACTTGAAATCGGTTCGCACCAATCGATTTGTGTTGTATCGACAAGAACTGGTATAAATCCAGCACCGATACCAGGAATTTCATGTGGCGCTGGTTTTTTACACCCGTTTAAAACCGCTGATTCTTTTGGTTCAACTGCAATTGCTTTGCATTGCGGGTTAGTTTCTTTTATTCGTTTGATAACTCCCATTAAAGTTGCACCAGTGCCAACACCAGCAATAAAAGCATCAATATGTTTTTGGTCAAACTGTTCTAATATTTCTTTGCCGGTTGTCTTATAATGACATTCAATATCATCAGGATTTTCAAATTGGCGAGGAAGGAAAATTTTGAAATCATTTAATGCCATCTTGCGGGTGCGTTTCATTGCACCTTCATAAAATTCCTCCATTGGGGACAAACAAATTTCCGCACTAAACATTGATATAATTCTTTGGCGCTCGATACTCACATTTTCGGGCATAACAATAATACATTTGTAACCTTTAACTGCACACACCATTGCAAAACTAATGCCAGTATTTCCGCTGGTTGCTTCCATAACGATTGAATCAGGTTTTAATTCGCCACGCTTCTCTGCTTGTTCAATAATATATTTGGCAATACGGTCTTTGATACTTCCAGTTGGGTTCATAAACTCAAGCTTAGCATAGAAATGCCATGTTTCGTTGTCATGTTCAATATTCACTTCAATCATTGGGGTATTACCAATACAATCTAATATAGAAGTTGGGACTTTTCTATACGAAATGGTCTGGGGTTCTGTTGACATTTCACCAGTATAGTTAAAAAACAGGTACAGTCAAGAATTGTTAATCAATTATGGGTCCTAACCATCTGTTTGACATCCCTGCTTGGAATAGTAGTCAATGCGAATAGTAATCTTGTCAGCAATGTCATCAGCAGGCAAGTAGTCAAAATGGTTGGGAAAGGACCGGGAAGCCCCTAAAATTAAGCCCTAGGGTAAGCTCCGGACTTACCCGTGGGTTACCCACTGGCTTGCCTGGGGGCTCACCTAAATCACAATATTTTGAGCGGGCGATTGGATAGGTGAGAGAGTCTAACAGCATCGTGATTATGGAAATCCTAAATCCGAAATTTGTCAGGAGTTTTTTCAACACAAATAAAATGCGGATAGTTCTAAATTCACTTAGGGGTGCGACCCGTCAAACCGGGACGCACCCCACTGTAACAAAAGGACTGACTAAAACAACATGAAATTAAATATTATAAATATTTTTACGTGAATTTTGACAGACGATAAAAAATATGATATAATACAATACTATGAAAATCGACGCTATTAAACCAAAAGCAATAATCAAAAATTTAAACAAAGTAGAGTTAAGAAACTTAGCCGGGAAAGATGAAATAACCACCGAATTTGGCAGTGCTTCTTATATTACACATATCCGGTCACGTTCAGGAAAATTTACTGAAATTATCGAGACCGAACCCAATCCAGTTCAAGCGGAATTAATTAAAAAGGGATTAGAGTATATTTCTAAAAAACGAATGGTAATGGTCGAACGGACAATGTGTAAGTCGGAAGAAATACAATTATTATGTCGTTTTTATGTGACAAAGGATTATGCCCGCAATGCGTTTATGTGGCACGAGATGCTTTTCGAGCCGATTGAAAAAACCGAACCGGATTTAACCGTTGTTTCAATCCCGGAATGGCCAGAACGGAAAGTGTTAGTTTTGCCAAATGATGGAATTACTTTTATCTTTGGTAGTGATTATACCGGTGAGGTTAAAAAGGCGTTCTTAAGAATGGCAATGTATTTGGTTAAACAACATGGTTGGTTAGGACTTCACGCTGGTAGTAAAATTATAAAAGTTAGAGATAAAACACAAAAATTGATTAATAAAGGTGTATTGCTTTTTGGACTTTCCGGCACCGGCAAAACTGTTCTGACCTGTCACAATCATTTTTTAACCGGTGATGAAGGAGTGATTATTAAACAGGATGATGTTGTATTTCTAAAGCCGGATGGTTCAGCAATCGGAACGGAGAACAATTTTTATATGAAAACTGAAGGGTTGAATTTAAAAACCGACCAGCTTTTATATAAAGCTGCAATAAGTCATAATGCAATATTAGAGAATGTTTTTGTTGAAGAAAATGGCAAAGTTGATTTTAACAACTGCCTGTTAACCTCGAACGGTCGGGCAGTTGTGATGCGAAGAGAATTGGACTATTCGGATGATAGTATTGATTTACCGTATGCTAATATTTTAATTTTTATTTATCGCAGAAATGATATCATCCCTCCAGTAGTAAAACTAACGCCAGAGCAAGGTGCAGCGTTCTTTATGCTGGGCGAATCGGTTGAAACTTCAGCCGGTGACCCAAGTCAAATTGGTAAATCAAAACGAGTAGTTGGTACAAATCCCCTTATTATTGGTCCTGAAGCTGAAGAGGGGAATCGGTTTTTCGAGATTCTGAAACAACATCCGGATATGGAAATATATGTTATAAATACTGGGCGGGTTGGTGGTGAAAATGGTGAAAAGATAACAGTTCAAGAATCGGTTGAAATCATAAAACAAATTGCGCGTGGTTCAATTAAATGGAAAGTTGATCCGGACTGGCATTATCTTATCCCAATTGAGATAGCAAATATTAA
>Ga0315274_10000602_pt1 | contig 55991 bp, 53 predicted proteins | sample YL17G02_20_MG_FD_203700 | JGI IMG/M metagenome (GOLD analysis project Ga0315274, IMG submission 203700) | Sediment microbial communities from Yellowstone Lake, YNP, Wyoming, USA - YL17G02_20 | ecosystem: Environmental > Aquatic > Freshwater > Lake > Sediment | place: USA: Wyoming | collected...
ACGATCTCCTTCACTTCACCTAGATATAGATCAACATACGACATACGCTTTCCTCCTTTCATTTTTTTCTTAATAATACACGCACAAACGAACTCAATCTGTTTGTCTGTAAAAACTCCTGAAAATCCCTGTAAAGTTTATCATCACCTTTTTCGAGTAACGTCTTAATAAATCTCGGGACATCAAGCTTTTTGTCCCTTTCAATAGCATTTCTTACAATATCCAGGTCAAGTAGCCCGGGTGTGCTGTACTCAAGCATTTCAAAATCGTGTCTCTTAAATAATAATCTTAACCCCTCGCTCGAAAACACACTTATCCGATCCAAAGGGAAAATGGTCTTTGAGCTATTCCATAAAACTTGCAGATCGAATCCGCTTATGGAGATAGTGGTCATAAAGCACAGACCGCCGGGGACCAGCAGATCCTTTATACCACTCATTAGTCCATTCACATCACTGATGCAGTCGATCACCTCAAAGGCAGAGATAATATCTGCCAATCCCTTTTTCTTTTTTGCCTCTGCCAGATCATCAATGACCTGCAGGCCGCCGCAGTCAGCGCGGATATCCTCAACATCAAAATATGGATTGATGACAATCTTATTTTCGAAATCTTGAAGATCCAGAAATGCCTGCACATAATCCTTATTCTTGTCGCACAAATCCGCAATCGTCTTTGCTGCCGGCAGATATTCACCCGCCATATCGACTATCCACTGCAGGCGCGGCGCATATATTTTTTCCTTCCTCTTCCCTTCAGTCCTTTTTGAAAGGGTATCTCTCCAGAAACGGGCAGAGTTTGATGTCAAATAATGCCTTTTTATATCCACATCCTTTGGGCCGGGCGACATATAGACGGTCCTGCAGTTCCGGCATTCTACGTACTGGAAACCAGATTTCTTAAAGACATTTTGCTTCTTATCGCTGAGACAGGCGGGACAACTATTTAGCACAAGATCTTTCTCATTTTTAAAGCGGCGTTCCAGATCTTTTTTATTCAGTTTTAGGTATTCTTCAAACACAAGATCCGGTTTAAATTCTACTTCCCTGCCGGTGTCATTGAACACCACATTTTTCATTTTATTTATCTCTCCTTATTCTTTAACAGAGGCCCGGTTATAACCGTTTCATTCTTGTAGATTCTTTCGATCAGTTCCATTACCTTGAGCGCGTCGTTCGAAGAGCTGTTTTCGACCTCCCTATCATTCAGGATACAATCAATGAATTTTTCAATTTCCATGGCCCAAGAGAGATCCTGGTCAAAATAGATGATTTCTTCTCTCGGATTGCCGAGGGCAAAGGTTTCGTCCTCAAATTGCCTCCGGCCGATGGTCAACGTCTCCCGGCCATAACTACCGGTCTTTGAGAGCAGGCCGGAAATAATCAAGTATCCGCCCTCAAGAAATATTTCCAACTTAAAGGTGTGCTTCCAGAGGGTCGCTGAAGAATGCAGGGACGCAACCTGTCCAAAGCTATTGCGTAATATTACAAAGGCATTGTCCTCAACATCCGTGTTCCAGAAGGTCTTGGACAGAAAACCTTTTATCTCATCGAAGTCCCCGCAGAATAGCCTGAAAAGATCAAGCATGTGGATCCCCTGGTCGAGCAGAATGCCTCCGCCCGCTATTTCCTTATTATTCCGCCATGACTGGAGATAATTTTTACCGCCGGATTTGCCATAGGTTCCCTTTAAATAAAGGACCTTCCCCATTCGGCCGCTGTCAATAATGGTCTTGGCTTCAAGTATCCCCGGATGATAACGGTGGTTAAACCCGAACATCAATTTTAGCGAAGCGTATTTTCGCTCAGCATCAATCATCAGTTGAATATCCTTAAGCCCTCTTCCTGGTGGTTTTTCACAAAAAACATGCTTTCCTGCTTTTAAGCTTTCAACGACTATCCTCGGAGAGAAGCTGTTGGGAGTACAAACAAAGATCAAATCAGCATCCGAACACAGCAATTCCCGATAATTGTCGACAACAAGGCCATCAAGACTTTTATCGGCTAGTGGCAAGTCTTTGTTCGTATCACATATACCCAGCAACTCAATATTCGGATTCTCGTCAATGATCCGTCTGCGGATCTTGCCCATATATCCGTATCCGACTATCCCGGCCTTTAATTTTCCGTTAATCTCTTCGCTCATTTCTTTCTTAAGACCGCTCTGATCCACCATCTGCCCTCTCCTTCTTCATTGAATTTATATTGCTTATAAAGCTTTTGAACATCATCTCTTCGGTGTATTTTGTTCGCTATCCGACCAAAAACATTTTCGAACCGATTAATTAAGTTTCGTTTCGCACTTGTCTGTGCGATTAGATCTGAGCGTTTCACTCCATAGCCGGTAAGGTGGATAATTTTAAATCCCAGTTTATTCGCCAAATGCTTCAAACTCTCGGCCGTGTAAACTGCAACGTGTGGTTCCAGCACCGGTTTAAATGTATCATCCCGCTCAGGCAGGTCAATAAAAACATACCCGCCATCTTTCACGTAATCCATGACCGAAATCATGAATTGATAGGGATCATTTATATGCTCAAGCACATAGCACAGGGTCACCAGGTCAAAACCCCGCTGATTGAGCTCTGCCAGTGATGAAAAAGCATTGACTCCTTTTGCTTTCAATCGTTCCAGATTATCCGGACTGGGATCAGTGGCATAAAAACTGTCAGCTTTAATGTCAGTTTTATCAAAAGCATTATAAAGATATCCGAATCCTGCTCCAATATCTAATATTTTCATGTCAGGCCGAAGACTGATAAACCTTGATAAATATTTGACTCTTTCTTTAGCCTGGATCCGGTAAACCAGTTCGGTTTCCCTGGAAAGAGAAACTGATTGGCCGTCCTTAATCCAGATATTCTTATAATACCAATCCAGCTCAGCTGCATCAGGCATAGGATGGACAAAGATCAATTCACAATCCTGGCACTTAAAGAGCTGTTTATTGCAAAACATTTTGCTGCGGTGTTTGTAGGCACCGATTAGGTCAACCGACTTATTTTCTTCGCAAATCGGACAATAATATTTATTAGCAAGCATTAGCAACAACCCTTTTAAATATATAGTTACCCATCGTTTCGGTGTGCTTATGTTTTGAATGTAAATCGAAACCTTTTTGTTTCAAATATTCTATTATCTTTTTTAATTCTTTTGTGCCATCCTCTGCTTCTAAAATGAGGCTCCTTACAGAACAGTTCTTGAGTGTTTCCGTTGCCCCCTGTAATATCTTGAACTCAATTCCGTCCACATCTATCTTAATATGATTTGGAACAGGCAAATAGAATAATTTGATGAGATCATCGAGACGAAAAGATATTACTAGCTGTTTGAATACGGGGTTGAACTGGTCGCCTTTATCGTCAACCGCATCGCCCAAGGCGTGTAACGCCCCCCCGGGGATTAGATTGTTATAATTGAATATTTCAATGTTAGTTTTATCTGAGAGGGCAATCTGAAGAGGAAAGATGCTTTCCTGGCAATTATTTAGATAAATATTTTTGCAAAGCTGGACAAAAGTTATAAATCCAGGTTCAAATGCATAAACTTTGATTTTGCCGTTCAAATGTTTTGAGGCGACAAGGGAATACGCTCCGACATTTGCGCCGATATCATAGAGGACCTCTCCATGATTAATAAAAGAATGTATCCAGCCGATCATTTCGGGCTCCTTTTTACATGAATGGAGTCTAACATCGTATTCGATCTTTGATTCAATATCTAAAAATATATCCTTTTTCTTGTAATCCATTTTCTTCCGCATGACGGCATTGGCCTTTAAAAAAATCAAAAATCTATCTGGGAGCATTGTGATAAATGAGGCTCCAGCCGTCTCAAATAAGAAATAAGCTTTTCTTTTTAACGCATTTTTTGTGTTTGCCAATTTCTCCCATAGGCGTTTTGAGATGATTTTTTTCAATAGTATTTTCATTTTAAATCATGCTTAACCTTTCTTAATTTCAATAATTTTATCTCTACCCCATTTATCGCGGTAACGCTCGGCAACACTGGCCAACAGCTCTTCTCGCGCTATATTTGTCTTAAATCCTTCCAAAAGCCAGCTAAGATAATCGCCTATTCTTTCCGCGGCTCTGCCATCCCGAAAAGGATCGATCTCACCGATGATCGGGGACCAATTACCAAAACCAGGCAATGCCTTTGGATCATTAAAGTATGTTCCTAATTTTTCCCAAGCTTCAGCCCACTCTTTAAAAACTACCCTCCCCTTTCCTAACCGGTACAGCTTGCTTACCTGCCATCCTTCCCGATCTATCAGGAGCGTTGGGACGCCGGCAAGAGCAGATTCAACCCCGGCGGTCGCAGCGCAGAGATGCCCATGGATGGCAACATCCGCCGCAAGCGCAGCTGCTGTCGGAGGATAAGATCCATGCATGGCTCCACCCTCAAAAACAAAGCATCTTCCCGTTTCCTCTGCTTGTTTTAGTAATTCTGCAACCGGACCCAATCGTCTTCGGAGGGTTGAAGGAACCTTTGGCTTAAAAACGATGCCGAGCTTGGGATTCTTCAGGGCTTTTTCAAGCAGAAATAAATAGTTTTCTCTCATGAACTCATGCCCCGTATGCCAGCGAGAATCATCTGCTGAATTTTCATCAAAATAAGCAATAATATGCTTTGCTCCGTTATGTTGCAACCTTTGCTTGATTGCTAAGGCGACTGGATTAACGTAAGAAAATCTATAATCACCAAAGTATCCCGTGACAACATAGTAAGGAACACGAGATTTTGAAATACTCTCTGCCTCTGCTACATCTCTCGAAAAGCAGAAAACTACATCGGCCGATATGGCTGTTTCAGCAGAAGGGAATTCCTCATAGGCCCGCTGATAAATCGCAAGAATCCCCCCTAATTTTTGAATCGCCTCTGCGATAGCACAGTGTTCAGCACTATATTTGTACCAGGACACATATATTCTAACCCCATAGTTTTCAAAAAAACTGTGCCAGAAATCCAGTAATGACTTGTAATATATTAACTGTTCTTTGAGCCATTTGTACTCGCGATGCTTTCTTGGAATATCCGGTTTGATGTAATTATTAAGAACCGGCTTATAGAAGAAAGCTGGCGCCCCAGAAAATCCAACAGCTTGATCGCTAAGTGCGATACAGGAAATGCCGTATTTCGAAGACTCCGTCATTTTTCTTTCATCCAGAGGGTCATGTTTATGATCAAAAGAAAGAAGAATGTCGTTTCCCTCAAGTTTCGATCTATTCAAAAAAAATAAATCCGAATTAAGTTCCGGCCGATCAAGATTAAGATGACCATAATACTCAACACAAAGTTTTGGAGAGGCCTGTTCTATTGCCTTGATACGATCAGCTGGAAAGTCCTTTCCCGATATATTCCTCCTGTTTCTTGAAAAATAAAGCTTAAAAGATCTCAAGTAATTAAAGTTTGACCCTAGCAACCGCAGCAATATTCTTCTGGGTTTAAAAGCGAAACTATGCATTTTTATAAGCCTTATACCGCTTTTTGCGGCATAATCATTAATGTTTTCAAACCACTCGCGTCGGTTAATAAACAGGACGGCATCCGCCATTTCTCTTTCTTTCTGTAACCTCCAATAAGCAGCCCGAATAAGAAAAAGCGCCCTCCAGATGGTTTCGCCGCTATAAATATCCGTTGAAACCATGCGTTTCGATATAAAAGAATATAATCTACCGCAGCCGGATGCTTTTCGCCGGAGCGTTTCAAAAATTGGGTCTTTTAATATTTCGCTTTGGACCTGGCCCAGATCATAATAGGCTAATCTTAACCTGATTAGGTTCCCATCCTTATCCTTGACGTCCACCAGACGGAATTTAAACTCCTCCACTACACCACCAAAAATCCGCGAGACCATTTGAGCAAGAATATTCCCGAGTTTGGAGGAATCGAAATAATACACTTGAAACTTATTATGCCTTATATTAGATCTTTCTCCTACCATAAAAGGTATAATATAAAACAACCATGATATTAGGGTTAAATTTTCCACAAAACAAAATAAAGGACGATTATTTATCATCTAATCTTTCCTAACCTATTTTTCTTAATTACATGTATAACTCGTTCCTGATCCTCTTGCTTAATGCCCACTGAACTGGGCAGGCTCAATCCTTCGTTATAGAGGCGATTTGCTATCTCAATTTTATGAGCATAACAATCCTTAAAGGGCTTAAGTAAGTGCAGAGGATGCCAGAAAGGACGAGACTCGATACCCGCATTTCGTAATTCTTTCAACAATTCTCGACTGCTCTTCCCGTAGTTTTTCTCGTTTACCAGTATTGTGTACAACCAAAAAGCTGATTCAGCCCAGGCGGCTTTTATCGGAGGAGTGATTCCCTTTACCTCAACCAGAGCCCGTGTGTAGCAACCGGCAATTGCACGCTTTATCTTGATGTATTCTTCCAGGCATTCCATCTGCGCCATTCCCATGGCCGCCTGAATATTTGTCAAGCGGTAATTATAGCCAATCTCATGGTGAATGGATTCTATTTGATCGTCTTTAGCTTGTGTTGTAAGATAGCGCGCTTTTTCCGCCCAGGACTTGTTGTTCGTAACGATCATGCCTCCCCCGCCCGTGGTTATGATCTTATTCCCGTTGAAACTGAAACAGGCGATATCTCCTAAAGTCCCCACCTTATGTTTCTTATAGGTGGCACCCAGACTTTCCGTAGCGTCTTCAATCACTGTCAGACCAAAGCGTTCGGCGATCTCAAGGATTGGGTCCATATCCACTGGATGTCCCAAGATATGGACAGGAAGAATAGCACTTACAAACCGATTCGTCATGCGATCGACCAATCGGCCATCCCTGAAATTGCATTTCTTTGTCAGGAAATCAGCAACTTTTTGTGGATCCATTTGCCAGGTATCCCTCTCCACATCAATAAAAACCGGCCAGGCACCGAGATAGCGAACCGCGTTTGCGGGGGCAATAAATGTGAGCGTGGGCACTAAGACCTCTTCATCTGGTTTAACCCCCGATACAATGAGAGCCATATGCAGAGCTGCCGTTCCATTAACACATGCCACCGCATATTTCGAACCCACGTAATCCGCCAGGACCCTTTCGAATTGCTCAACAAACTTTCCAACCGATGACACCCAGTTTGTATCCAGGCACTCTTTAATATACTTCCACTCATTGCCCCGGATTTCCGGAACACAAAGTGGAATCGTCTTATTTTTTATGATTGTGTTCATTCTGTGCTCAATCTTGCGAATGCTCCACCATCCACGATAAGCGTCTGCCCCGTCACAAAAGAAGACCTTTCATTATCGGCCAGGAAATATATCGCTTGCGCAATTTATTCCGGCCGGCCGACCCGGCCAACAATATCAAACTCATCATGATGCCTCATGGGAACCAATGCCACTATTTTTGTTTTAAGGTTCACTTAAGTTCTCCATCATAAAGCACCGCCCGGACAAAAGAGGCTTCAACCTCCACCAGTTTCAAAGGAAAACAAAATAAAGTATAATATCCCGGCTTCACCTGGTGGAGATTAAGTCCTTCCAAAACCGTAACACCAGCACCCAACAGTTTGCGATGAACTTCCGGATGGTCCTTATATTTTTGAACAGAAAGGTAGTCGATCCCAACCAACTCAACCTTTCGATCAATCAGCCACTGTGCCGCATCCGCCGTAAACGCGACAAAATCTTCAAAAAACACCCCGTTATCATACAGCCAAAGTTGCGAATTGTCGGTTTTGCATAATATCCTATTAGCTGAAATCGGGATTCCGGCACCTGACAGGTCTTTGGCTGTGATTTCATTCACGCCCATTATCTCCACGACATAAACTTTTCCAATAAACCTTTTGAGTTGTATCTGATCTATGGTTTTGCCGTCCTTTATAAAATGCCGCGGAGCATCGATGTGGGTTCCGGTATGTACATTTATATAAATTTCAGTATCATTTGACCGGTCACCCTTATCCATCCGTTTCCATTTTTTGAATTCAACCTTGCGGCTTCCCGGCCACACGATCATTCCAGGAAGGATAGGGAGTGAAATATCGATTAATTTCTTACTTACCACTCCTGTCGATCTCCTTTGATCAGAAATATTCTTTATTGACATGGCTTAATTGGTTACAGGCTCTTTCTCATCGATCAAGGATTCAAGAGCAAACAGGTTTTTGACCAGCGCTTCGACCCTTAGATTTATGAATGGATTTTTTCCATTTGTTATTCGACCGATGAATTTGAGGCCGGCTTTCTCTGCACCTTTATAGTCATCTATAGCATCTCCCACGGCCAAAACTTCTTCCCTGTTCAACCGATACTCCAGCAGGATTTTTTGATAGGTTTCATATTTATGAGGAGGAAATCCGAAAACAGCTACAAAATACTTTTCTAAACCTCGTTTTCTGACAATAGAACGGATCTCGTTCTGGGGAGTAGCAGAAACAACGAACAAAGAAATATCTTTATGGTGCTTGAGGATAAATTCCTTTGCACCTTCAACAAAAGGACACTTAATGACCTGTTCATAAACATATTCTGAGAATTGCTCGGCAAGCGAATCCATTTCATGCTCGGATAAAGGTTTTTGCAGGAGATTTTTATAGATCCAATCAAATTTTTCAAAACGAGACACCCCTCCGTGCTTCATGTGGTAGTCCAATATTTGTGGAACATGCTGTGGCCATAACCCGAAAAGATGCGCAAAAGCTTTGCCCTTTATGTCTACGGACTCAACGATCACACCATCAAAATCAAATATAATTGCTCTAATCTTTGACATATATTCTGTTAAATTTTTTGTGAGGAAACTGTTCCTCATATATTTTTGCCATAAGATCAAGAATCCCCTGCCCGAGGTCCACATAATGATTGCTCTGAATCCTCTTGGCCAGCTTAGGGCTAAAGTTATAGGGAGTCATTTTATAATGTTCCCTAGAAGCTACTGGAACTAATTCTAAATCAATTTCATTATTAAGCATTTCTTTTACCAATACCAACAAATCCATTATTTTTATTTGTTGATTGCCAGTTATAATTAAATGCTGATTTTTATATTCTTCGCGTAAAGCCTCAACACTCAGTCTGGCAGCGTCATAAACATGAATATAATCTCGCAATTCCTCCCCGTCACCACGTCTAATTATCTTTTTATCTATCAAGGCCTGCTTTAATAGCTGGTAAATCGAATTGCTCTCACTAGCACGCGGGCCATAAAGTGAACCATAACGCAATATTGTAAAATTGAGACCATAAACCTCATGATAATTTTCAATTAATAACTCACTAGCTTGCTTGCTGCTACGGTAAAACGAACCGGCGTTACTATAGACATAGAGCGTACTAGCAAAAATAAATCTTTTTATCTTCTGCTTGCGAGAAGCTTCTAATAACACAGTATTTCCCAGGATATTTCTCTTTACAGTCTTTAAAGGATCTTTCTTGGCCTCATCCATATCTGCATCGCCAGCAAAGTTGTAGACCACCTCACATCCTTCCATAGCTTCTTCAACCTCTTTTTGATCAATGACATTACCAACAACAGAAACCTGTCCCTTTTTCAAATAAGGCGATTTCTCTAAGTCGTAAATAACAACCTCATGGCCTGAATCACTTAAGGCATCCGCCACATGACTGCCTAAAAACCCAGATCCACCAAAAATAATTGTTTTCATTTTTTCACCCCCAAACCTTTTAGTAAATTTTCAGCAGCTTGCCTTTCCATCAAAATTCGCGCCTCTTGAGCGTATGAGCCGATATGAGGCGTTAGAACCACATTCTCAAGATTTATCAAAGGCCCTGGATAGGGTTCTTTATTGAAGGTATCCAGTGCAGCTGCACCTATCCTTCCTGACTTTAAAGCATCATACAAGGCATCCTCATCTACCAGCCCGCCCCGTGAAGCATTGACAAGACACGAGCTTTTCTTCATCTTGTGAATTACTTCTGCAGTAATAAGAAATTCTTCAGAGGCCCCCGCCGGAATATGAAGCGTGACAATATCGGATTGTCTTATCAACTCATCAAACGATACCATCCTTGTTTCAGCATTCTCTTCAAAGGTTTTAACATCAAAAGCCAGAACATTCGCTCCAAAAGCTTTTACTAAACTCGAAACAGTCCTGCCAATCCGCCCGAACCCCACCACCCCAACCGTTTTCGATTGAAGTAAGGTTCCCATGGGTTTGACCCATTTGCCTTTCCGAATATGACGATCTGCTTCAGCTATATGTCTGAGGCAGGCAAGCATTAAGCCAACTGTCAATTCTGCAACTGCTTGAGTAGGCGCGTCCGGAGTATTGAATAATTTTATTCCAGCTCTGCGGACGGCCTCAAGATCAATATTATCAAGTCCCACCCCACAGCGGGAGATAACCTTTAGCTCCGATAGTTGTGCTATCACATCTGCGGATAAATTCTCGGTCCCTGCGATTAGCCCGACTGCATCACCGGCCAGCCTGATAAGTTCGTCCGGGGTGATTTTTCGACCATAAGGGTTCAGAACCACAGCATATCCCGCTTTTTGGCACTCGTCTATCGGAGACATGTCATATTTCCCGAACGAAGTGGTCGAGATAACGATCTTTTTCATTATAATTCCATTATTAAAAATACTCTGCAAAGAAAACATCTCTCAATTCACCCAAGGCAATATCCCCTTCTTCATTCAGTTGTTCCGCTATTTTGATCTTGGGATAATAGGATTCGGGCATTTTCACGTACAAAACAAATGTCCTCAGCAAGCCCATCAATTCCTCTTTTGAGAGCTGTGGCATATTTAGGGCCGGATCCCCTATGGGCGTTCCGGCTTCTATCTGTTGGCCCTCAACCAAATACCCTTTTTCAATACAATATTTTCGCAATTCAGTCCCAGTGTAGGGCTGAAAAATAAAGCCATTGATAGAATCAGCTTTAATTTGCCTGTTTAACTTTATGGTGTCAAAGATCAATTCGCGGGTTTCGTCCGGGAAGCCAAGCATGTTGTTAACGCTCACCTTCATTTCATGTTTATTGAAGACCTCAAATGCTTTGATCACCATTTCATTGGAGAAATTTTTCTTCAGCATTTTTCTCCTGAACTCTTCGTTCCCGTGTTCCAAGCCAAAAGAAATCCTGTCACAATTCATCTCTTTCAAGATTTTAATTTTTTCATCCGTTACGGTCTCTACCCTGGTCTGGCACCAAAAGGGGATGCGAAATTCAGAGTACATCTCCGCAAATTCCTTAAGATTTTCAAGAGGCATTGACAGAAAGGTTTCAGAATTAAAATATAAATATTCCACTTTGTAACGCTCGAGCTGATGTTTTATTTCGGAATAGACCCGCTCGATCGATTTGCGTCTGAAATACGGTTGGCGACCCGTCTGCGTGTATATTTTTGAGATAGCTGGTGCATTGCAAAAAGTGCATTGATACGGGCATCCCCTGTCAAAATTGATAGGAACAGTTTTCACGATCCGCCCTTGCATCGGACGAAAGAAACGCTGCTCTTCAAAAATAGAAAAATCCTCAAAGGGTAGAGTGTTAATATCAATTAATGGGACGAGATCTGTCTTAACAATTGTTCCTTGAGTTTCTTTGAACCACAAATTAGGGACATTTTTTAAAGAATGCCGCTGCTTAAAAGCTTCACAAAGTTTTTTCATAGTGATTTCGCCTTCCCCAACGCAAAGCATATCCACACTTGGGTTCTTCATCAAATGCTCCGCATTAAAGTAGGTATGTACGCCGCCAAAAATAACCGGAATGCCTTTTTGCTTGCATTGAGCCATTTGAACTAATTCTAAGGCCATTTTTACCGTATCATCCACAACAGAAACGGCAATCAGGTCTGGGCGATATTCATCGACGGCCTTAGTAAAATCATCATAAATATCTGTTTGTTTTAAAGTAACTCCGCTTTCCTTGAGATCAAAACGCCTCACCTGCATCCTCTCTACTCGCATTTCATCGTTACTTTTCTCGGAGGTGCGATAAAGTGTCGCGTCGAAAAGCTTTACATCATTACCCTCTTCCTTAAGACAGGCAGATAACAAGGCCACATTGTTGGGTAAAGTACTGATCAGCATCAGGTTTGGATAAACAAGCAAAACCTTAAATTTTCCCATGGATCCCTCCCTGCCTATTCTGTAATATGAGCTCGGCCAAAGCAAAATCCTCTTCGGTGCTTATTTTTACCGCTTTGAAGGGGTCTTGCGGGAAAAATTCGAGTTTGCCGGAGAAAATCGCGCTACCCTTTTCTTCAAACGCTTTCATAAAACTGCTCACCCTCCAAATACAAACGGTCCAGATACATACCAGTACCCCCGGAATATTTTGGGTTAAAGGCAGAGGGCCCTCCGGGTCGAAGTTTATCGGCTTTACTTCTTTGATGGATTTGGCGAAAGTGGTTAGGCCGGAATCATTTTTCCCCTCCGGACAAAAAGCGTGCAGTTTAATCTCACGGACGGGAATGAGCGTATCAAGTTCATTTTTTAAGAAATAATCCACCATTTGGTCAATGTCTTCCGCGGTGACGAGAGGAGCGACCGGATTTACCATTACAACGATATCCGCTTCGACATTTTTCATGAAATCATAATTGAATTCATCTGATTTAGCTGTGTCGTCCGCAAGTTTTGGATTGCGTTTATAATATTTAACATGGTTATCAATTGCTACCTGCCCGATAAGATCATCTTCAGTATTTACGTAAATCTCATTTATGGTTTTGGACGCTTTTGCCGCCGCTATGGCATAATATATGAGCGGCCTCCCGCACATTGGCCGCAAATTTTTGTTCTTTACCCTTTTACTCCCGGCGCGCGCTGGAATTTCCGCAACAATCTTCATAATTCAATCCTCCTTTTGTTTTCCATAAAGACATCTATCTGGCCCCAACGCTTCAACAACCTTCCCCACAATCCCCTCCTAATATTTTTCAACTAAACTTATAAACTGCCTTCCCAATTATCTGGTCGTTTATATAATGAATCAAAAGATTATGTATTATTTCCACATATCCATAAGCATTTGTTCTAACATATATATTAACGTCACCCTTGGTCCGCAGAGAATTATCCTCTTCGAATCCTGAAAAAGTTATTACCTTGCACCCGATTCTCTTTGCTGCTTCAACGGCATTCAATATATTTGGTGACGTGCCCCCACTGCTGATCGCGACCAAAACATCTCCGCTGTCCGCGTAAGCTTCTATGCCCTTGCTGAAGACCCTTTCATACCCGTAGTCATTGGCAAAGGTCGTAAGCTGCGGGCTCCCACTGATGGAAATTGCGCGGAGTCCGGCGTTCTTGGTCAGATCGACTGCCATATGTTCCGCGATTGCAGCGGAACCTCCGTTTCCCACCAAAATTACCTTATTTTTGCTTTCTTTTGTGTCCTTGATCATATCGACCGCCGCCAACAAATATTTCACGTTATTGGGATCACCTAGATGTTCTGATAGAACTTGATTGAAACCGTCAAAATATTCTTTTGTATCCATTTTTCCCTCCTTATTGTTTGTAATGTTTTCTTCCGCCCATAAATCGTTCCTCATAGCGCTCACAGAGAGTGTCAAGCAACTGCAGGGCATCTTTAGAAGTCCGCTCTGCCATATATTTCCTGCGCGCGGCAAGCTCATCCTCTTCATTTGAATATTTCGGCGGTTCCCAGCCGCAGCGTTTATATATTCTCAGACTAATTCCTTCTGCATACATTTTCCTCGGCACCTTTTGTTTTTTCATTACTTTGCGCGTGTATAAAGTAACCTTACTTCCCAGAGCCAGTTCGATTTGACTCAAATAGGGCCATGGATCAATTACAAATATTTCAAAAGGAATAGTGATCAACGCATTATTCTTTTGGGAAAGTGTTTCCGTGGTTTTTTCTATGAGCCGATCAAGACAATCCATCTTGTAAATTGCTTTTTCAACAGGAGAAGAGCGGAAAAATAGATCCTCCCAACCCAATGCCCAGTAAGGTAATTCTTGGCCCCTATATTCATAATGAATAGAAAAATGCCGCACATCCGAGATCAAGCGCTCCATATTAAGGGCCTGCTGCTTGATCCGATACAGAGGATGACGCACAACCTCAATCATTACCACTCTCTGTCCCAAGCCTTCAAAAACCGGTTCGCTGATCCCGAGGAGATTGTGAGTGGTAAGATGCAGTATAGGCCTTTCTTTGGCTGCCTTATCCGGAATGGACTCATCGCCCTTAAGGAAGAGCCTTTTGATGTATTTCCAGAGGCGGTCGGAAAACGCGCTGGAAAGGTCTGAGAATCTGAAATTAACTTCCCGGCCCTGCATGATATTATATAACTTCAAATCCGTCAGCATCCGCACCATGGTGGAAGCAGCATCCGGCTGAACCCTTCCCAGATAATTTAGCGCGCACAGATGTTCGATCTCATAAGCGTAAGTCAGCAACTCAACCCTATCGAGAGCTGCAATAATGGGAGAAAGCATCGTCTTCCCGCATCCACCCTGCCCATCTACAATCACAATCTTTTCCGCCAAATGCGGCTCGCGTGTTGCTCGTATCTGATCCATGGGAATTATTTGATCCATATCGCGTTATTTTCCTCTTTATTTTTTATAATTTTTATAAGCCACCAAATTACCAAAATAAATGCAGCCACAGAAATGAACAACCCCACCCAAAAAGAATAAACATATAATGTGTCAGCCATATTATTTTTTATGCTCAATACAATGTTGGGGGATGGCAACTCACCCCAGATTCGATTAGCTGTAACCCAATCAAATTCGCTTTGAACTCTGTGCAGGCGCCATATTCGGGAATGATTGAAAATAGATAAAGCCATTGCCACAAGCAAAGCAGTTAAGCCGCTTTTAATAAATATTGATTTCCGGTATATATTTAAATATTCTTCCATATTCACAGCCGCTATGACAACAAGGAATAGCAACGGAAAGATCATATAAAGCGAGGGCTTTGATTCGCCGTTAAGCAGGGATATAAAACGTGGGATCAGCAAATTCTTAAATCTCAAAAGTGAAAGAAAAAACATGATAAAACACGGAAGGGCCAAAGACTGCCAGCCCTTAAATTTCACCCATTCATATTTCCTAAAGCTGCCCCATAATCCAAAAAAGAGCAAAGCAAAGACCCCGACCCACCCTATATATAAGCTGTATTCCCACCAGGCAAAGTGAGGCGGAGAAAGTTGTGTATTAGTTAACAGGACAGCCCTGAAAAGCATTGTTGGAGTATACCCCGGCCAGTCGTGGCGATTCGCGGCGGCGCCGAATGTAACCGCTGTAGGCAACAAACGCACCGCAGCAGTTGAAAAAGCGGCCGCAAAGGTGGACGCGGTCAGTCTCCAGAATTTATAGTTCACGATACCCCATATAAATAGAAAAGTTATGCTATCAATAAAAAAATGCATGGAACCTTGATAATAGATACCAGATACAACAAGACCAAGCAAGAGCCCAATCCTGACCTGTTGCCGTTTATCCAATAGTTTTGGTTGAGCAGCGCGCATTATAAGAAGAATGAAGAAAGGCAAAAGAAAATATCCCATCTGTCCAGGACCATAGGCCGTCACTTTTTCTACAAAATGACCATTAAAGTTGAATAGAATAAAAATAAATGCAAAAGGGATCAACCCCAACTGATAATGCTTGCGGATCAGCATACAACCATAGAATCCGACAGAATACATTATTAGTAAATTGATCACAGCAAAAGTGAAAGGGTCTAAAAGATAAAGTAAAATTATCTGAGGGGACATAGTCCACATAACAGCTCCAAGAAATCGATTTTTGATCGTAAATACCCTGCCAAGGTCAGGAACGTGAAACGGAATAGTTCCGGAAACCAATGCATCCTTAGTTACCTTAAGGTATTGCACTTCCTTATACCAATCATGGGCATTAAAAACCCGATTCTCAAACCATCTAGCCGGCGGCTGTTGCAAAGCAAGGAAATCCCTGTCCCCGCCCGGAGGATAAGCCAGGTAAAAGAACATAAGCCAGTGGATTATGCCGAGGCAAAATAAAATTATCAGGAATGACTTCTTTAAAATACTCGCGCTCATGAATACCTTCCAATTATTCTAATGAAATTCTTCGAAAAGACTTTTTCCTTATCCTCCAGACTTAATGGCATTTCACTTATCCACCTAATAATTGTCCTTCCCGCATCACTTTCGCCGTATGGATCATCCGTGCCAAAAAGACATCTTTCCGGCCCCAGCGCATCAACAACCTTCGCAATGATCCCCTGATCAACGTGATGGCTGGACAAATCAACGTATTTATGTGGATTCCTTTTTATAATTGGCCAAATATCCCAGTAGAAAGGCACTCCGGCGTGGCCAAAAATAACTTTTAACTCTGGAAAACGGGCGCAAAACTCAGCAATGGCTTTAATGTTATCAAAACCTAAATGCATTAATAAAGGCTTGCCCAGGCTCTGGACTTTTTCTGCCACCTGATCAAGTTTTGACACGGAATACCGGTGCCAGAAAGGATGGACTTTAACCCCGATCATGCCCGGCTCTTTACTCCATCTATCAATTTCTTGAACCCATGAATCATTCATCGGGTTGACAAATATCCAGCCAAGGAAACGGTCAGGATAGCGCCTGATCGCTTCGGCAACACTCTGATTGTCAGGTTCCTGCAATATCTTGAACATCCCCTGCTTCCCGGTCACCCGTCGGTACCAGGGGTTCCATTCTCCTTTTGTCCCGTGAAAACTATCGTCCAAAATCTTTGCAATCGGACGAAGATATGATTTCCTCATTATGAACCTCTGTATCCCCATCAAGATGCCGGGTTTCTTGTACATGGGCGGATCCGTGACACGGGAGATCAGCACGGTTTTGTTGATCCCTCTCTGGTCCATTTTTCTGATAATACCATCCAGATCAAGTATTCCTGGCTCGTAATGTGCATGCACGTCAATTATCATTGCTTTACCCTTCCCATCCTTTTTTCCAGGATATGGTCAAACAGTTTTGGCGCCCAATAGTTCAGGTGATAGCTGAGCTTTGTTCTCAGAGAGAGTACAACTTCTCTCCTCGGGTTTTCTGAAACAGCCATTATCTTTTTGGCGACCTCTTCAGCTGAAAGCATTCTGCCCTCAGTGAATTTTTCCTTTATTTTGCCAAAGACCTTGATCCGGTCAGCAAATTTGGTCTTTACCAGCCCTGGAGAAACTGAGATCACGTTGATTCCGTAAGGCAGCAATTCGATTCTGAGACTTTCGGTCAGAGCGTTAAGCGCGAACTTGCTGACACAATAGGATGAGGCTCCGGGTAAACCTCTTTTACTGACGCCGGAAGAAATGTTGATAATCTGCCCCGATCTTTTCTCTTTCATTTGCGGGATAACTGCCTTTGTCAAAGCCAGAGCTGCAAAGAAGTTGATCTCCAGATTATGTCTATATTCATCAATGGGAACATCTTCCACAAATCCCAGGACTGCGATCCCTGCGCTGTTGACCAATATGCTGATCGAATCGCCAAGAGAATCTTCAATTGTCCTGACCAATTCTGGAACATTATCAAGATCGGTAAGGTCAAAAGGAAATACGGAAGCCTTACCACCGCTCTTAAGAATATCCTCCTTGACACTGTTGAGAGCATCCTTGTTCCTTCCGTTAAGCGCAACCGCAGCACCTCTGGCAGCAAAAGCCTTGGCGATCTCAGCTCCAATCCCGGAAGAAGCCCCGGTCACTAGCACGATCTTATCTTTGCATTCATATTTCATAATGTTACACCTCAACCTGTCAGGGATAAGCCGTAAAGCTTTTTTAAAAATATTTCACTCTGCGCGAACAATTTCCCCTTGGGGGCACAGGATAATAAGCCGTCCTTTTCAACCAACCAGTTATTATCCACCAGCGTGTCGACACGATGCTTTATCATATACTCCTTTGGGTATAGGGATTGTATGCTGGTAAAATTCATCTTTCCTGAGCCTGATTTGACCAATTCCCCTAGAATCCTGATGGAAACCGATCGGTCAACACCAACGTAGAAATGCAGGTATAGCATTATTAACATCATAAAAAGCGGACAAGATACCCAAAAGTGACCGATCGATCCCCATCCATAATAAGACAAGGCGCTGACTACTACCCACAAATATGAAAATACAGAAATTTTGACCAGGAGCATAACGCCTCGTTTTTTTATCAATTCATCATGCCAAATCATGTAATGCACAATAAAAAAAATACATAGTGCCGCAAAACATGCTGATAAAGATAAATACATCACCTTTACCCTCCCTCTCCCATTTTCAATGTGCTTTTAACCAAAAGACCCAACCTTCCAACCGCGGTCCCAAGCGGCTTTCTGATTTCAACAACGTTTCCGTTCATTCTAGCCATCCCTAGGGATTCAATGGTCTTTAACCTTTTTTTTACCATCCAGTCCATTCCTTCTCCCCCGTAATTTTCAATAATTTCCGAAAGGGATAATGCTCTCTTTAAATAAACATCCACTATTATCCTTAATGAAAAACCACGGCAGACCATGGAAAAGAACTCCACATATCCAAGACAGAAAAAGGCCAGAAGAAACCCGCCTCCCAATATTGCTGGTATTGCGCCCTGCTCTGCTCTATTGATAAAGAGAAAGGCCAAAAGCCAGATCGCGCCATAAGCCAGGAATGAGCTAAACATCAGAATGACCACCTGGTCAACTTTTCTGGTCAACCTGATCAGCGCAATGTGCACGATCGGCACGACCGGCGATATAATGATCGCGATGATCAGTGATAATATCGCAGGGTTATTCATTATCATTTTTGGTAATGCTCCTTGTCGATCTTGGTAACACCAGGCTTCAACAACTTAAAAGCCGTATATTCCAGCCTTCGCCAGAAAATATGAAGAAGACTGTTGGCAACTGATAGAATATTTGACATGGAAAACGCTTTTGAAAATCCCCACTGCCGGTCCGAATTGGGAACTTCAACCTGGATGTAGGTTGCATTTTCATGTAAAAGACGGCAAACCATCTCCGCCTGATAGCCGTAGCCCATTGTTTCAGCTCTCCAGAAGCGGACATTGTCTGTCAGGTGCATTACCGCACCGTTATAATAATTGATTTTATGGCCGCTCAATGAATTTACCAGGAAAGAAAATATCCTTGAGACCGCTTTTCTGAAAATAGATCTTTTTTCTTTCGAACCAAAATAAGGTATGATCATGTCCGCTTTCCCGCATTGCCTTACAATCTCACGTATCGCATCTGCCGGTTCCACGTTGTCTCCGTTAATAAGCATGTAATGTCTACCTTCGGCTAAAAACGCTCCCCGAAAATAATTAAAACCAAGGCCTCTATTCTCTTTGTTGGCCCACATCCTAATGGCGATAGGCGGATTTCTCCTCATTACCTCTTCGAGAGCAATTTTCGTGTTGTCAGTCGAAGCATCGTCACATACTAAAATCTCATAAGTAAAAGATTGGCCGTGCATTGCCTCAATAATGGTGTTTATCGTGGCCCCAATGTTGCCTTCCTCGTTATAGCAGGGTATGAAAAACGTGATATCCTTCATTTCTCCTCCATTATACCTATTTATTAATTTCAAGTAGCGCCCGGGTGACCCTTCTATTTTCAATATCCGCCAGTGCCTCATTAATCTGAGGCAAGCCGTATCTTCTGCCAAGAATCTTTGTTAAAGGCAATTTACCCTCAAGATAGAGCTTCGCGAACCTGGGTATGTCTCTATCAGGATCCGAATCGCCTCCCCAGCTCCCTTTGATCTGTTTACCGCAGATCAGATCAAAAGGATCGATCGAGATTCTCTCATGTTGAGCTGGATGGCTGGCAAACAAGCAGAGTCCGCCGTTCTTTCTAACCGATTGAAAAGCCTTTTCTATGATTTTTGCCTTGCCAGAGGCCTCAATGGCGTAATCAACCCCTTTTCCATCAGTAAACTCCATGATTTTATTGACCGGCTCTTCCTTTGCTGCATTGATAACATGTTCTGCTCCAAATTCTTTGGCCAGTTCCAGCTTGTGTTCTTCAACATCCACCACGATTATTTGCGAAACCTGATAGAGCATTGCCGCCATCAAGGCGCTTAAACCAATACCTCCAATACCAAAAAAAGCTAGAGTGCTACCCTTTTCTGGCTTGATCGTGTTAGTGATGATTCCCGCGCCGGTCAAGACCGCGCAGCCGAACAAACTGCCGATGTCCAGAGGAACGCCTTCGGGTAGTTTCACGCACCTGTTCTCGGACACGACCGAATATTCGGAAAAAGTGGTAACTCCTCCCGCGTTAATCATAATGTCCCCTTTTTTATAGACAGCTCCGCTGGCATTAATCCCCTGGCCCTTGATCCAGGTCAGGACAACCTGGTCTCCTTTTTTGACTTTGGCAACATCCTGGCCAATCTCAACTACTTCCGCGGTCGCTTCATGTCCCAAAAGGTGCGGCAAGTATTTGTCTTCCCCTCTTCTGCCGCGGGCTTCCATCAGCTGGCTGTGGCAAACACCGCTGTAAAATATTTTTACCAGGACCTGTCCGGACTTCAGCTCCGGGATTTCGATCTCTTCGATCACCAAAGGCTTATTCAGCTCATATAAGACCGCTGCTCTGGTTTTCATCACGCTAATACCCCTTCTTTCCTCCAAAAAATGTCCTGACATTGCTGACCACGTACTCAAGGTCAGCTCCGGTCAAGCCCTGATAAACAGGCAGGCTTAATATCCTACCGGCTTGCTTCTCACTTACCGGGTAATCGCCGGCCTTATAACCTAAATTTTGCGCGGCTTTTTGCAGATGGATCGGGATAGGATAATGGATCTTGGTGCCGACGCCATGCTGCTGTAAATATTCCTGAAGCTCATTGCGTTGTTCAGTCTGGATCACGTAAGTATGGTAAGCCGATCTACCGTTTTGCACATCGACCGGGACTTTGACAATCCCGGTGAGTTGCTCGTTGTAAAATTGAGCATTCTTTCTTCTTTCCCGGATCCAGCGGTCAAGATGCTTCAGCTTTATGGATAACAGCGCTGCCTGGATCGTGTCCAGGCGGCTATTATATCCCCAGAGATCAGATTCATTTCGATTCTTTAGGCCGATGTTCCTCAACTGGATCAGGATTTGATACAGATTTTTATCATCGGTCGTGATAACTCCGCCGTCACCGCAGGCATTGAGAGTCTTTAAAGGATGGAGGCTGAAACAGCCAGCATCTCCCAGCGCACCGGTCTTCTTTGAGCCGTATTCCGCGCCGATGGCCTGTGCCGCGTCCTCGATGACCTTCAAATTGTGCTTTTTAGCCAGTTCCATTATCGGCCCCATCTCAGCCGGTTTCCCGGTCAGGTGAACCGGAATAATCGCTTTGGTCCTGCCGCTGATCTTTTCCTTGATCAGGTCAGGATCGATATTGAGGTCGTCCCTGACATCGACAAAGACCGGCCGGGCGCCGGCTGCCACAATGACCGAAGCTGAAGCCAGGAATGAATTCGGCGCAGTAATGACTTCGTCTCCCGAGCCGACCCCATAAGCTTTAAGGCATAAAAACAGCGCGTCCGTGCCGGAGTTCACTCCGACCGCGTATTTTGTGCCGCAATAACCAGCCGTTTCCTGTTCAAACTGCTCCACTTCACGGCCAAGGATAAAATTGGCATGGTCCAGCACCCTAGTAAATGCGCTGACCATTTCATCCTTGATCTGTTGATGCTGCGCCTTTAAGTTTATATAAGGAATTTCTCTCATGCTTTTTATCCCTTATAGAAATCCTTTACAGTATCAATGATATACTGCACTTCCTTATCAGTTAAATGCTGATGGGCCGGAAAAGTGATGATCGAACCGCAATCCCTTTCAGTTTTTGGGAAGTCGCCTTTCTTATAGCCCAACTGCTGACAACATTTCTGGTATGGCAGGGGTATTGGATAATGGACCTTGGCTTCAACACCTTTGTCTTGGCAATACTTTAATAATCCATCCCGGTCCCTAGCCCTGACCATGTAAAGATGAAAGACTTGCCGTACATCCAGCCGGCGTTTGGGTATTTCTATAAAATCAGCTAATTCGGCCAAACCTTTGTCCAGTTTTTGCGCGTTAGCTATTCTCTGGTCAGTTATCTGCTTGACGTCATCGAACATGCGCAAGGCAACTACTGCTTGTAAGGTGTCTAACCTGCTGTTGACCCCGAATATCTCCACTTCATCCCGGCCGACCAACCCGTGGTTCCTGATCAGCCTGAGTTTTCTGTTCATTTCATCATCGCTGGTGGTGATCATGCCACCATCAGACCAGACATTGAGGTTCTTTAGCGGGTGAAAGCTGAACGCCCCTGTAACGCCAAAGGACCCGGCCTTTTTGCCAGCGATATCGGCATCAATGCCGCAGCATGAGTCCTCAATCACCGGCAAGCCGTGTTCTTTCGCTATCTCCAGGATTGTTTTCATCTCCGGCGCATTGCCGGTGAACCAGACCGGCAGCAAAGCTTTGGTCCTCCTGGTGATCGCCTGTTTGATCAGGCCCGCGTCAATGGTGAACTCATCATTAACATCCACAAAAACAGGTTTTGCTCCGGTCGCCGCGATCGCCCCGGCAGTGGCGATAAAGGTTTCAGCACAGGTGATCACCTCATCGCCGGGTCCGATGCCCAGTGCCCTTAAAGAAAGAATCAAGGCGTCTGTACCGGAATTTACGCCGATGGCATGCCGGACCCCGATAAGCTTGGCAAACTTCACCTCGAACTCCTCTAATTTTTTGCCTAGAGTAAAGTCTCCGGTCTTGATGAATGCCTTAAGGTCATCGAATATCCGGTCGGTATAATACCGAGACGGGTCTTCGCCATTTTCCGCTTGCTTGAACTGCCTGCCTAAATATGAAAACTCTACTTTCATTTATGTTCCCCTTTCCTATGGTGTGAACCAGTAATAATCACCTGTATAGCCGGCTTCCTCGAACAATTTCTTCCACTGGTCAGCGTGCAGGATGGTTTCCGCGGTCAAATTCCATTTGAACATCCTGGCTTTTTCGTCATCATCCTTATACGCGTCTACCACGATGAATTTATGCTTTTTGCCCACCCGCTCGATCTCCTGGATAGCCCTTTTACACTCTTCCCTTTTCAGGTTGTGCACGGTATTGATCGAGATCACCAGGTCAAATGACTTGGTCTCATAAGGCAAGTCTTTGCAGTTGGCGACCCGGCAGAACGGCCTAACATCCTCCATGGTCTGATCAACGGCGTATTCAGAAATATCTATTCCAGCAACAGTGCATTTGGGCATGATCAGCTTAAAGTCATGTAACATAAAGCCCTTGCCTGAGCCAACATCCAGGATACTGGCAGTTTCCTCCAACTTATAATAATTTCTCATTCTTTTGACGATCAAAACCCATCTACCGTCATATTTAAAACCACCGTAGCCCTGGTCACGGTTGCCGTCAAAGAACTCCTTACCGAATTGCCTGGCGATCCTCCTGTTTTCTTCGCTGACTGCCGCGCGATGGTCCAGGTCTCTCTTCACCCTCGGATACAGATCTAAAAGATTTACTTCTCCCATTTCTTTACCCCTTTCTTAAATAATTTTGAAACTCGCGCAGGTTTCTTTAATCCCGTCTTCAAGCCTAGTGAATTTAAAGCCCGGCAGCATCCTGGAAAGCTTGGTATTATCATATTCTTCATGAAAAAGCTCTCCATTTCTGGCTGCCTCGACCACTTTAAACTCGAACGGAATTGTCTTTTTTAAAATATCAACCACTTCAATATAACTGCGGCTGCTGCCCGAAACCACATTGACTTCCCCGGTTGAATCACTAAAAACAAATCCCTCAAGCACCCTGAGCAAATCCCCCAGATACAAAAATTCCCTTAATTCCTCCCCATTGCCGAACGTGACCAGATCCTGCCTTTTGCCCAGCTGCCGTATAAAGGCCGAGGGCCCGTATTTTGAATTCACGTCCTCCGGTCCGTAAATCCGCGGTAATCTTAAGATAACTAAAGGGATAGCTTTGGCCTCTGATACCCTTATCAGCACTTTTTCACCGGTATATTTAGCTAAGGCGTAAAGCGAATCGAGCCGGATGGGATGTTCTTCCGTGATCGGGCCGGTTTTTGCCCCACTGCCGTAAACCGAGACCGTGCTGAGATAAATGCACTTGGCCGCCGGGTTATCCTCTAAAGCCTGAGCGACATTAACGACCATCTCAATATTCTGGCCGAATGCCTGGATCGAGTCATCTTTTTCTGCTGTGATCCCTGAAATAAAAACAACGACCGTATCCTTATTGAAATGTTTCTTCAGCTTTTCGGACGAATCTTTCCTGGTTAGATCAATATTCCCTGGAGTTATGCCAACTACGCACTGGCCATATTTCTCCTTAAAGGAATTGAAAACAGCTCCGCCAACAAAGCCGTCACTGCCCAAAATAACTATTTTATGAAGGGATGTGCACATAATCCAATGGCTCCTTGATTATCAATTCATAATTATCTTGAACCCACTCAACAACTTCACGGATCCCCTCTTCAAAGGAGATTTTTGGTGCCCAGCCCAGCTCTTTTCTGGCCTTGCTGGAATCGATCACGTAACGCGAATCCTGGCCCACCCGTTCGCCCACAGGTTCAACAGACCGTGCAAAATCATAGCCCATTGATTCGCAAACTTTCTTGACCAGATCATGGATGGAGATGCTATCATCTGGAGAAAAATGATAAATTTCACCGTCTCGACCTTTTCGCAATGCTGCCAGTATCCCTTCACAAACATCCTTAATATGAATATAAGATTTGATCGCTTTTCCGCCGCCCTGCAAGGGAACTTTTTTGCCCAATTTTAAATAGATTGCGGTGCGCGGGATGATGCGATAAAGTTGTTGATATTTCCCATAGACATTAGTTGACCTAATCATCACCATAGGGAAGCCGTACTGCTTTACTAAGGTGAAAACAAACAGATCGCCAGCTGCCTTTGAAGCGGCGTAAGGCGTTGAAGGGGCCATTGGCGCGTCTTCTTTAACATCATTGCATGTCCCATAAACTTCCGGAGTAGAAATATGTACATATCGTTTAAGATAATCCTTGCCCTTCAAATGATTGCAGAGTTTTACAATGCCCACCGCATTGGTTTCAAACCACTGCTCTGGGTACTTCCAGCTGGTGCCCACCTCACCCTGGGCAGCAAAATTTATCACGTAATTCGGCCTTATTTCATCAAACAGGGTGTACATCTTTTCCTCGTCTTTGTTGATATCAATCTGATAGAACTGAAAATTCTTGAATTTTCTGCTTTTATAGGGTAAGAACAGGTCGCTTTTCTCCGGTGAACGGCTCATTCCCACTACTCTGCTTTCCGGATGCGTTGCCATAATTGCATCTACCATCCACCCACCAGAAAAAGAATTGCTGGCCATGACTAGGTAAGTTATTTTAGGCATCATTCCCTCCTCCCTATAAAATTAGGATAATTTTCCTATCTATCATACTCTTATATACGCAGGCACAGTCTCTGTTATCCATTTATTTACCATCTTTTCAAAATTATCACTTGAGGGTTCATATGGGTCATAAACTTTCATATTGATTAATTTCATGATTTCCTTATCGTCTTCTCCACAGCAATGAGAATCGCCAAGGAATCTAAAATAATCATTTACACCAGTAGCAATAAACTTCACATTTAACCCCTGTTTTATGACATTATTCCTTATTTGTTCAATGGCCCGAAAAGCCAGAAAATTTACAATAGAATAAACAATTGGAATCAAACCGGTCATTGACATCCCTGCAGCTATGCCAACTGTTCCCTGTTCCATAATACCCATGTTAAATATCCTGTTCGGTAATTCTTTTTTGAAATTATCCGTAACTCCAAAGCCCATATCACAAACCAGCAGGTGAATCCTTTCATCATCCTTCGCGTAGGGAATAACAAGATCTATTATCTTCTTCCTATAATACCCAGGTTCAACACTCATAGCGTTTTCCCATTTCCAACTCTTTTTCATTCGGGATTCTAAAATGGAACTCAGGAACATTCTCCATGCAAATTAAGCCATAACCCTTAATCGTCTTAGCAATTAAGCCCTGTGGCCTGCCGGTTGTTCCTTGCGCTCTTTTCCATCTTTCGATTATATCAATAATTTCTTTTGGATTATGCCCATTGCAAGTGCTCACTTCAAAACCAAAGGCTTCCATTTTAATTTTCAGGTCATCGTCTCTTTCTTCAGGCGTAAGGACATTTTTTAAAAAGTTCATCGCCTGTAATGTATTATTGTCAATAATTACCGTTAAATTCGCGAGCTTGTGTTTTACCGCAAATTGAATAGCTTCCCAATTGGAGCCTTCCTGCATTTCACCGTCGCCCACTATACAGTATGTCCTATATTTCCTGTTCTGAATCTTTGCCCCAAAAGCAATTCCTACCGCCTGAGGCAATCCATGCCCAAGTGACCCACAACTTGCCTCCAAACCACGTTCAACATCTCGTTCAACACATCCTTGCAGAATACTTCCCTTATAGAATTTTTCCCATTCCTCTCGACCAATATAGCCAATATCTGCTAAAATAGCATAAAGAGCATAACACCCGTGAGCTTTTGAAAAAATCAAGCGATCTCTTTCCTCCCACTTTGGATCCTGTGAAATATTCATAACCCGATAATACAAAGCAGTTAAGATATCGACGGTTGAAAGTGATGGTGCAATATGTCCCGCACCGTTTTTCACCGCGACATCAACCATGTCCTTTCTAACATGATTTGCTTTATTTTTGATTTCTTGCATATCTAATTTTCTATACATTGAACATCCTACTTTAAATTGATCACTTGCATGGTTTTAATATTGTAATAGCGCTTGTCTTCCATGGGATTGGGGATCTTTACCGCCTTAAAGGCCGCACAGAGATCCCTTACTGCTTCTGCAATTGTTCTCTTTGCCACGAAACCGAGCTCCCGCTTGATCTTTTGTGATGATACATGGTAGGACCGATTGTCATCCGTTGGCTTAAAAACGACAATCAAACCATCTTTTCTCATTTCTTTCATTACAACCTTTTTTACAGTTTCTGCAATTTCTTTCATTTTCATGTTGTCATATCCAGCATTGAAAATCTTGCCATCAATCTTTTCGTCGGGATAATCAAGGCACTTCACATATAGGTCAGTCATGTCTTCGATGTGAATGTTTGGCCTCTTTTGTTCCCCGCCAAACACCGTAATTGCGCCTCTATTTACGGCATGATTCGTCAGTATGTTTACTGACAGGTCAAGCCGCAGTCGGGGAGAGTATCCGCAGACGGTGGCAGGGCGAAGCACAAGAACCACAAATCCCGGCGTTCTCTGTTCCAGAAGATAATCTTCACACAGGGCTTTATACTTCGAGTAATCCGTAAGTGGTTCGAGGGAAAGATCTTCCGTAACATTGTCTTCATCTTTTATGCCGTATACACTCGAGCTCGAGGCATAGATGAAGCGCTTTATGCCTGCTTTTTTTGAAATATCGACCAGAGGGATGAATGCATCATAATTGATGGATTTCCCTAGTTCGGGATTAAGCTCGTAACTCGGATCGTTTGAGATGCAGGCCAGATGTATCACCGCATCAATCCCAGGGAGTTCTTTCTCCAGAAGATTGGCATCCCTTATGTCGCCTTTAATTTCAATCAGACCGGGATCCCCCCTCACAGAAGAAAGCACATCTTCGCCAAAAATGTATAGGTCAAGTACCTTTACCCTGAACCCTTTCCGCAGGAGCTTCGGGACAAGAACCGAACCAACATAGCCGGCTCCGCCAGTAACTAATACATTTTTAATCATTTTCTGTTTCATTTTATTTTAATAACCGGTTGACAAATTTTAGAAGATCAACCGGATTGACCGGTTCCCGGTTGCAAACAATCTGAACCGCCAGGGCCCCGACCGCGTTGCCGATAAAAGATAATAGGTCGGGCGGAAACTGCAGCGCCATGCAGGGAGCGGTGTAGGCAAAAAAGGCATCGCCTGCCCCGACGGTGTCCACCACCTTTGAGGCAAGTGCGGGTGATTCGTGAAAACCGTATTTCTTGCTATAATAAAGAGATCCCTGAGCTCCTCGGGTGACAATTAAATGCCTGTAATCATGCCGGTCTGTAATTTGCTTCATCACTTCGTTTAAATTAAGATGCTTCTCGTGAGCGGCCAGCCTTATTTCCGGCTCGTCGATTGAAACATAATCCGCCCGCGCGTATTTTGAAACCAGATTAAATCCCGTGTTCGCACTGTTGGTCTGAACGTTTATGGCTAAATATTTTGAATGGTTGCAAATAAAATCAACCAGCGTTTTCCCTAAAAAACCATGCCCGAAATCGGAGACTATGACAAGATCAAAGTCGGAAATAATATCTTTCAGATATTTGACGATCTCGTTTTCCTGTTCTTTTGGAATTGGATTATCATTCATGTAACATATTTCGTGCATTTTTCGGCTTGTTGAAATATCAACATATCTGCGTTTTATAGTAGTTGGGGAACCGGGGCGGAAAAAGTATTTTGGCGAAATATTTGAACCTAGATGAGCGCCAATAAAATCAAGATTCTGATTCTCCATCCCCAGAATTGTTATCATTGAAGCTTCGCGGCAGATACCCGCAACATTGTTTGCCGTAGCAAAAACACCGCCGGCAAAAGATTCTTCTGAAAGATACTTGGTGACGACAATATGCCCTTTCAATGACCTTCCCATTGACTCGCAATAATGATACTGGTCGATGATTGCGTCTCCAATTATAAGCACTTTAAGACTATCGATTTCTTTCAACCGCCCCACTATTTCATCCATAGGGTATCTTTCGGAAATCTTTTTTAAATATTCTCTGGTTTCCTGCGGAAATACATCCAGATGTTCATTGATGAGCTTGGAAGAACTAAAGGTTATATCCCGGGTAAATATCATTCGCCCTCCTACCGATTTTATTGCTTCCTCCTCTTCAATGATTTTCCCGGTCAGGTCCTGGTCCTTGTTCTCATAATCCTGTCCTTTAACGTATATGTGTGGCGCAAGCTCTCGTATGCAATTCACCGCCGTAGGAGCGTTATTTATGCAGACATAATCCACGGCGCTCATGGCAGCCAGGGTCTCCGCTCTCAGCTGTTCATTAAAAATCGGCCTTCCCGGTCCTTTTCTGACAAAAGCGTCCGCCGTTATGGTGACAACCAGGATATCCCCCTCTTTTTTCGCCGCGGCAAGATGTCGTATATGACCGGGATGGATCAGATCGAAGACCCCGTGGCAGTGAACTATGGTTTTATTCTGTTCTTTAAGTTTATCGATGATCTCCTTTAGTCGGTCGATGGGTTTTATTTTGTTATAGATGTATTCCACTTTATCACTCCTTTTTCCCGCCGAGGTATGCGAACCATTCTTTCGTTGCCTCGCTTATTGATTCCGGGGTCCATACTGGGGCCTCCCGCCAATAATTGATGTTATCTAACAATATTCTTACTCCCTCTTCAAAAGTAACTTTCGGCTGCCAACCAAGGTGTTTCTGTATTTTTGAAATATCAGCAAAAGTACAATCTGGCTCGCCGGGCCGTTTTGGGATAAATATTACATCGCCGCCCAAAAGTTCTACCAAGGTATTAATGCTATAAGTGTTTCCACTTCCAACATTGAACACTTCATTGGTCATCTCCGATTCGGCTGCCGTTATAAAAGCAGAAACAACGTCGGTTACAAAAGTGAAATCACGGGTTTGCGTACCATCTCCAACAACGGTAAAAGGTTTATTTGCCAGCTTCTGAGCTAAAAATACACCAAAAACTGCTCCGTATGTGCCCGATGTTCGCGATCGAGGCCCATACACATTAAATAGACGTAGAGAAATAACAGGCAATTTATAAACTTTAGCCCAATGCAGTGCAATTTGTTCCCCTAAATACTTCGTTAAAGCATATGGATACTCGAGACGCATTGCAGCTGATTCGGGGGTTGGATACTTATCGGGAATTCCGTAGCAAGAAGAAGAGGCTACATATATAAACTTCTTAATATTTGGACTCACTTCACGCACTATTTCTAAAATACTTAATGTCCCCTCTACATTTGAACGATAATAAGCTAAAGGATTAACTATAGAAGGAACTATATCCGCTAACGCGGCTAAATGAAAAATAAAATCAGCATAATGAAAAGCCTTTTTGATCTGTTCTAGATCATTTATATCAGCTTTAAATATTTTGAGCTTGGGATCGTTTTTAAAAGACTGTAAGTTCTGCGGCCGTCCAGTTGAGAAATTATCAATAACCACAACTTCGTGCCCTCTGCGCAATAGTTCCTCTGCCAAGTGGCTACCAATAAATCCAGCTCCTCCAGTTATAATTGATTTTTTTACGCTCATTTTATTCTTCCTTCTGCACTCTAAAGAATTGGTTTAGGATAAAGTTTAGCCCATATTTTGAATAATTTATAAATTCACTCGGAGATTTAAAGCTCATCATTCTCTTCAATATTGAGGATGGTGATAGATAGGCTGACCTTAGCATTTGTCTTTGATATCTCATAAGGTCTTCCTTTGTAAGTCCAAACGCGGTTCCAAGAACACCCCCCTGTATTTTTGAACCGATCGAATTCTTAAGTAGGGTTGCGTACTTTGACTTCATCTCCTTATAAATAGCTGTGCCTTTATATGGCACGAGAATCTGTACATCGATAAAGTCGCATTGCATCCTTTTTATATGATCAAAAGTCTCTTTAATATGTTGTTTGCCCTCCCATGGAAATCCTATTATGTATTGTCCTTGAACTTTAATTCCATGTTTTCTGCATTTCTTTCTTGCAGCTTCGTTCTGTTCAACCGTTATACCTTTTTGTGTTCTTTTTAAAGTTTCAGAAGAGCCCGATTCGAAACCAAACGCCAAAAGCCAGCAACCGGATTTCTTCATTGCTGCAAGAATTTCGTCATCAATAATATTAGCCCGGCTATTTGCACACCATGAGATCTTAAGACCGCTGCTAATTATCGCCTGACAAAGATTCTTCACCCAAGTTTTATTGATTGTAAAAGTATCCGCACGAAAAAAGATCTGGTCGATTCCGTAATTATTGACACAGTTTTTTACCTCCTTCATTACGCTTTCAACAGATCTTTGACAGAATGCCTTGCCCGTAAGAGAGGGGGTTAGACAAAATGTACAGCTTGAGGGACATCCCCTTCCAGTCTGTATCAGGGCTTGCGGCTTTCCGCTATCCGGCCGAATATAAAGACTATTGTTCATAAGATCTCTTGCTGGTAGAGGAAGCTCATCCAGATAGCCAGGCACTGGATAAGGTGTTTTGACTTTAGAGTTCGTTGCCGGATCTTTAAAGAGAATTCCTTCAATTATTTTTAGGTCCCCAAATCTGCCTAAAATAAGAGATTTAGCAAGGGGAACCAGAGATTCTGGATGTTCTGCAATTAGAATTGCATCGCAGCTATCAAGCACCTTGCTTGATAGTTCTTCTAGCTCATAAAGTGCAAGATACGGAGCACAAGCAATTATCTTGCAATCAGAAAGTCTTTGGCGAATCAAATCAATTGCCGCAAGATCATCCAGTTCTGAAGAGGGATTTACATTTACTATGCAAATAACTGGTTTTATATTTTTCAAGTCTTCTGCGAGATCAACCAGAGTTTTCCTTTCGGCAGGATAATCCTTTAGAAAAGGATCAAAAGATGCTTCTTTCAGGCATGCTGCGCCATATGCCAGATTCATGGGGGGATAGATCCACTTGGCGGCAGCAAATGAGGTTTTCGGATCTGTTTCAGAATCGCTGCGACCCTCCCCGCGGATTAATATTTTCCCAGGAGGATTAAATAATAGCACTTTCCTTTCCATAATTATTTCATCCCATCCATATTTTTCATTTTCATATCGCGCTCCATCCTCCATCAACCATTATTGTTGCACCGGTAATATAAGAAGCCGCATCCGAAGCAAGAAATAGTACAACCGAAGCAATCTCTTCTGCCTTTGCCATTCTCTTCAACGGCGTTTTCTTCGAATAATTTTTCACAAAAATTGGGTCCTGATTGTCGAAAACCCCTCCGGGACAAATGGCATTAATCCTGACATTAAAAACCCCATAATAGGAAGCTAAATATCGGCTAAGATTGATAATTCCGCCCTTTACCGCGGCGTAGATCATTGAGTTTTTCATATCTGTGCCCTCATATATTGTAAAATCAGGTCCTCCCACCCCATAAATAGACCCGAAGTTAATTATTGATCCGCCTTTAACTTTCATTCTCTCCGCCACATGTTTTGAACTCAAAGCGTATGAATTTAACTGCATGTCTATATTTTTCTGCCATGATTCGTAGGTGATGTCTTCAACTTTCGCACCATAGTCATTTGTTCTGGGATATGCACTATTAACCCAGACATCGATCCTCTCCATGCGTTCCGCCAGAGAGATAATATTTTTTTCAAGATTCCTTATGTCCGTTATGTCAAATTTATAGAATTCGGTGCTGAAACCCTCATTTGTTATCTCATGGGCAAGGGAAATTCCCCTGGCTTCATCCACTTCCGCTATAAACACTCTGGCCCCCGCCTGCGAAATCGCCCGCACTACCTCTCTCCCGATCAGTCCCGCCCCACCAGTTACCACCGCATTTTTTCCTCTCAGACTGAATTTATCCGGATATTTCATCAGAGCTTGACCACTCCTTTCGTCACCAAATATTCAATGAATTGGAAATCCCTTTCGCTGTCGATATCGAACGCCGATATTTCATCCATTACGTAAACCAAAGTCCTGTCGGACAGCGCAGATCCCGTTATATCGTCCAAAATATACTCCCTGTCGTAAACATAAATAGAAGCGTTTACGTCATACACTGCAGGCGCATCTTGCCTTCTTAAAAGAGGCCTGTCTGGATTTTTCACTATTTTCGCGTATCCGTTTTCGCCAATTTCAACCATATTGAAATATGGATTCCTTCTCGACTTCGTCACGGAAAAAACCGATTTAGGTCTTTTGCTCAAGAAAATATCTACAGAACCCTGAATATCCCTGATTTCTCGTATCGGGGCAGTTACATCAAGGTCCACCAATATTTCAAATCTCTTACCGCTTATGCCCTCATAAGTTTTTAAAGCGTGGCGTAAGACATCGATCTTCCCGGTAGTATCACCAGCAAGTTCTTTCGGTCTCATGAAAGGCACTTCAGCGCCGTACTGGGCCGCTATCCTTGCTATTTGCTCTGAATCGGTCGAACATATTAAACATTCGGCGCCTCCCCATTTTTTTGCCTGCATTATTGTATAAGCAATCAAAGGCTTTCCGCACAGGTCTCTTATGTTTTTATCCTTTACGCCCCTTGAACCGCCTCGCGCCGCAACCGTCAGCAATATTTTCTTATTGTTTTGCATTCTTAAACTCCAAGATTTTTCTCAAAAGCTCGCTCGACTCCGTAATGTCATTCATGATTTCAGGCTTTCCCATGTTATTAAAGAAATACTGCGTTTGTTCCTTGAAATAAGCATCCCTGTCTGATGAAAATGTCATAGTTTCTTTTTTATTCCCGTTACTTGCTTCAATCTTCGATTCGATCAGGTCACCAACCATGTATCCCCCCTCATAATCAACGATAAACATTCGCTCGTTCAATCTGCTCAGAAAATTAATGTGTAAGCTAACGCAAATCATTTTTTTTGTCTTTATTGAAACATCAGCAAAATCTTCTGCGTCAACAGTTACCTCGCTTGCCCTTCCAAAAAATCCTTTTATCTCATCAATTTGTCCAAATAAATAGCTTATGTAGTCAAACTCATGAGACAAGTCAAGCAGTACTCCGCCGCCGAGTCGCTTTGAAGCAGAATATGTGTCTTTTGAATTCGTTTCTTGTCTCCAGCTGGGCAGGTACGATGAACACACTGCCCTAACATGCAGGACCCCTTTGCCGGAAATTAAATTCTTTATTTCTTTTATCACTGGATGGAAACGAAGACAATAGGCCGTGTAACATGTCAGTTTTTTTTCTCTGCAGATGCCAGCAAGCTCATCGACTCCTTCCATTGAGTCGGAAAGGGGCTTTTCGATAAAAAGATGCATGCCGGCAGACGCACATTTCAATGCCGTTTCAATATGCCTGCTCGTCGGATTTGTAATGAAAGCCGCATCGGCTTTTTGATTTTCTACATCCTTCCAGTTGTATAGTTCCGTGATCCCCAAATCATTGCCGCTGTGGCTTCCGCTTCTGAATGCAAACAACTCAACATCAAAGCATTCTTTTAATATTTTTGCATGTCTTTTGCCAACTGATCCAAGACCAAATATCACAATTTTCATCCCTCTATCCTCATCTTTTCTACCGCTTTCCTGTATTCCTCCCATTGCCCGATGTCAATCCATGAATCCTCCCCTATCGGAAACACCCCTATTCTAAAACCCGCGCTCTTTACCTTGGCGATAAGATCATTAATGTTAAAAAAATGGTTTTTGGGTATCAAATTTAACACCTTCTTATTCATGATGTACATGCCGGTATTGACCAGCAATTCGTATTCCGGTTTCTCGTTAATGTGCCTCAGAATGCCCCCGTTTTCAATCTCGCAGACACCATAGGGGATGATGTAATGCTTGCAGGAAACCACCAGCGTCATGTCATGCCTGTTTTCCCGGTGGAACTTGATGATCTCCGCGCAATCCGCCTCGATGATAACATCGCAGTTTGTGATCAGGAAGGGATCCCTTAGCCTGTGCTTCATCAGCCGCAGGCCTCCCACCGTTCCCAACGGCTTCTTTTCCTCGACGTAATGGATCTTGTATCTGCCGTCGCTGTCTTCAAAATAAGACCGGATCATTCTTGCTTTATGGTTGACGGACACGAAAAATTCCCTGATCCCGTGTTCGTTGAATTTATCCATGATCAGTTCAATGATGGGCTTGTCTCCGATCGGGATGAGCGGCTTCGGGAGGATCCTTGTGAAGGGATCCAGGCGGGTCCCTTTTCCGCCCGCCATGATAACCACCTGAATATCCAGGGGCTCTCTTTGCTTTCTCTGGCTTTCTGAAAAGGCATCTTCCCAGGTCAGCACCATGATTATTTCATTACTGCGGTTCAAGACCGGGACACACTCAATTACGTGCTTTAACATGATTTGCTTGGCTTCCTCAAGCTCAAAACCTTCCCTTACCCACTTTGGCTTCCGGTTGCAGAGCTTGATCGCCTTTACCGACAGGCTCCCCCCGCCCAGAATCCACTTGCGGATGTCCCCGTCGCTTAAAGACCCGATCAATCTGTTTTTTTCGTCAACGACGAAAACTGTCTTTTGCCCGTTCTCGTTCATTTTGGTCATCGTTTGCTTGACGGATAATTCTTTGCCCACTAAAAACGACTCCAATTTCTTGGTCATCTGTTTAGCTGCGCCTCCCTGCTCTTTTGTTCAAAAAGCGCAGAACATGTCCAGCGATTGTTTTCATGTCATAGGTCCCGTACCTGGAATCAACCGGAATGGACAGGACTCTTTTATAAAGAACATTATTGACCCCTCGGATTTCAGGCCAGTGAACCGGCAGGAAGATCCTTTTTGAAATAAGATACTTCCTGAGACCGTCACGGCAATCCACATCCAGCAGATAGAATGACGGATAGTCAGGCAAAAGCTTTACGGAAACTTTGTTTAAACAACGATCAAGGGTTTGAAGGTTGCTTTTCCTTGTATTATATTCCTCCGCATAACCTCGGAATAATTTAAAGAGATAATTTAAGCTTCTGGCCGAAACGGAGTGTATCCCTTTTTGCAGGTCAAGCTTGTTTTCCGCTTCCTTAAATAACTTTAGATATCTGTTCTGGGAGTGCCGTCGTTTATTTAAATATTCATGCTTCATTTGTTTTGCCGCATATTTCAAATGAATGAACGGCGCCTCGCCTTTTTGAATCAGCTCCTGCCGCAATTCAAGCGTTGAGAAAAGCATACTTCCTTCCGGGACAAAAGATGCTTTTCTGAAGCTGTTAAATCCGATCCATTGATTCGCATTTTTTGGTTTTATAATTATTGGCGAAAATACGCTGTCCTCAACCACAAGAGCGCCCCCCATTTCCGCGATCTGGTCAAGCAGGGCATTTCTCCTTCCGAAATAATTAATGATGTATATCGCGTCGAATTCTCTCTTCCCAATGTCATACATGTCGGCGGAAAGATCCCGGTTGATCCGGTAATATTCATATTTTACCCCGCATTGATCGAATATTTGGGGAATGATTCCGCAGAGGTAATCGGGAAGCAGGAATTTCCTTTTCTTCATGCCGCTTTTAAGGATCAACCTGAGCGACGAGCGGCCGGAATCGGTAAGATAATGAAACATGTCTTCGTCCTTCAATTCAGCTTCTCCGCCGATAATTCTCATCTTTTTGCCTCAAGATCATAAAACTTTTTTATGAGGATGCCACTTAAGTCAAAGTTTTTCAGGATCCGCACGACATCTTCGGAGCTTTTACCATCTCCGTAAGGATTTTTCACATACTTCAATTGTTTTTTAAAGGCGGGCAAATAGAGTGTCCTTATCGCAGACCGAATTTCGCTCTTCGAAGTTCCGCAATCTATAACGCTGACAGCCCTTTCTCTTCCTTTCTGCCGATCACCAATATTGATGGTGCCGATTTTAAAGCTGGGCGCCTCGACGATACCGCTGGAAGAGTTACCGATAACCGCATCACAATATTTCATGGCTGACAGATATCTCAGCCTGCCCAGTGACGAAAAAACAACGGACTTATGACGGTTTTTTGAAACATATTCTTCCATTATTTGGTTGATTATTCTTCCGCCCGCATCAGCATTAGCCTTTGTGAAAATGAGCATGGCCTTGTCAAATCCATCGAGCACCTCGAGCATATTTTTAATATACTTTCCAGAAGTGCCTTTCTCGATGGTTACCGGATGGAAAGTAACCAGGAAATTCATTTCCTTAAACTTAAATCCGAGGTCCCTTTCCAGTTCATTTCTTGACAAAAGGCCCTCGTTTATATTATCCAGTCCCATTTCTCCGACGCTGAAAACTCGATCCGGGGCTTCTCCAAGCTGGATAACCCTTTGCGCCGACCTTTTGGTCGCCGTGAAATGAAGATGGCTCATTTTTGTTATGGCGTGCCGGAAGGAATCATCAATCACCCCTTCTGTGATGTCTCCTCCGCTTACATGGGCAACCGGAATTCTGCATACCAGGGCGGCCGCCACCGCACAGAAGAGCTCAAATCTGTCGCCGAGTCCAACCAGGATGTCAGGTTTTAAGGTCGAATAGGCCTGTGGCAGCTTTGCCATTGCCCTTCCCATAGCTTTTGAGATTCCTTCCGGGGTATCTGAGCGCAAGTATATGTCAACCTTTTCATCCACAATGAACCCGTCCTTCTCTATTTCTTTATAAGTAAGGCCAAATTCCTCTGAGAGATGCGTGCCGGAGGCGATTATTTGAAGACAAAGCGAGGCGTCGCCTTTTATTAACCTCGCAAGCGGCATTAAAAGCCCCCAGTCGGCCCTGGTTCCCGTAAAAACACAGATTTTTCTTTTCATATTTCGATTAGCTCATCCCTTTGAAAATCTTTTTTAGCTTTCCTGCCCAGGATATGCTCCCATCGCATCGGATTGATTCCCGTCCCGGGCCGCTTTACTGTCAAATTCTCGCTGGTCAGCGCCGCACCTCTCCTGATCTTTCTTGCCGCTACGATACTCTTTCTGGCTATGGCAATATTCTTCGATTCAGAGGCAGATGGCTTTTTGACCGAAGACCCCAACGCTTTTTCCAGGTTTCTAATTGCTTTCACCATCGCTTTCAGTTCGACCGGCTCCAGTGAAGCCTTATGGTCCGGCCCCTCCATGTTTCTATCCAAGGTAAAATGTTTTTCTATCACAGAAGCGCCAAGCGCGGCCGCAGCAACCGGTACCTCAACCCCAAGAGTATGGTCAGAATAACCCGCTTCGACCCCAAACTTCTTCTTAAGAGTAATCATGGCGTACAAGTTCACATCCTCGTAGGGTGTAGGGTATTCGGTATTGCAGTGTAAAAGCGTTATATTTTTCTTTCTGGTTCCCGCCTTTATTAGCGCATCCAAGGCAGATTTTATTTCCCTGACATATGACATCCCGGTCGACATGATTACCTTCTTCTTTAATGCCCCTATTTCCTTTAAATACGGCAAATTAGTAATTTCTCCAGACGGTATCTTAAATATTTCAAGCCCAAGTCTGTTGAGGAGATCGATGCTGTCAAGGTCAAAAGGAGTGGATAAAAACATGATCGTCCTTTCTTTGCAATAGTCAAACAATCCTTTAAACTCTTTTTCATTCAGCTCAAGTTTTTTAGCCATATCAAGCTGAGATTCACTATGCCCGGTCGTACTCTTTTGATATTCGGCTTTTGGGGCAAATTTACTTATCACGTTTTCCGCCTTAAATGTTTGGAACTTTACGGCATCCGCGCCCGCCTCGGAGGCAACATCAATCATTCTCTTGGCGATGCTGACACTTCCATTATGATTAACTCCTGCCTCAGCAATTATGAATACCCTTTTCATGCTCGAGTCCCTTTTTTGCAAACAATGATCCATTCGCTAACCTTCCATAACCTATTGTTGTTCGTGTATTCAAGCTTATCAATAGAAATGACCTCAAAATGACTCCCGTATATGTTCCTTACTCCTGCCTCGCTCATAAGCCGGAAAAATCCTCTTCCCCCAAAAGGGCCGTCTGAAGCGTTGTTGAATTCATATTGCCTTATCTTATTGTATGAGCGACCCCTGTAAGTCCGGTCCGTAAAGGTCCTGCTATAGAAAAGGCCGCCCTTTTTCAATACCCTTTTAATTTCTTTCAGGATCACAGGCATCTTTGTTGCCGGATTGTGCGCCAGGCATTCATTATCCACCACGGCATCAAAATAACTGTCAAGATAGGGTAGATTTTCAATATCGCCAACAACTAATTCTCCTTTAAAACCCTCGTTTTTCATCTTATCATTGGCATTTTTTATGGCGGTCTCTGATCCGTCAATCCCATAAACATTAAAGCCTTCTCTTGCCATGTACCAGATATTGGCACCTGGCCCGCATCCCACCTCAAGTATTTTTACTTGTTTTCTGTCTTTAGCATAAAGGTTTCTTGCAACAAACCTGATTAGGCTTTCAGCGGGATATTTTCCCCATTCATGCTTATTAAATACCTTTTCCCATATTTTATCCCAGCTCATATAAAATTTCCTATAGCTTGTATTTTAAGAAATACTGCGCGCACAATTGCGCTTTCTCCGGATTTGCCTTTTCCCAGCTTTCACAAACATATTTGTAAATCTCATGATTATGGATCTTTTTCCCGATATAAAAATCGACCGCCCCATTTGTTGAAAAGGTTCTCTTATATCTAAATATCCCATCATCGGTTTTTGCTCCTCCTCCGATGCAATAAAAAGCATAATTCATGCTCTTAAATTGCTTAATAATCTCGTGTTTCAACAGATTATTTGGGCGCAACGGGAAATATTGAGAAAGTGTCCCGCCTAAGAATGAATAAACAGTCTTTCCGCCCACCATAACCAATTCACAGGAAATTGCTTCCCCCTGCAGCAACGTAAAGAAAAAGAAAGCATTGCCCCCCACAGAATTGATTAACTTCCTGAAATAATCTTTGTCGAAATAATAAGTCTTTTCTGCTTGATTTCTTTTCATGGATGAGTAATAAATATCCATAAATTCACCAAGGCGCTCCTCCTTGAGCTCTGTTCCCTTGAAAAAAAGAACCTGTAAATTATTTTTCCTGGCCTTGTTCACACTTTTTCTAACACAATGTTCATAGGACTTCATCCATAAGTCCTCGTCACTCATAGAAAGGTCTACCAGCACATTCGTATTTGATTTCTCAACCTCCATGTAGGAAGAATATTTATGGTTTGCCAAAACCGGATTAAATCGTGTAAATTCAGCAATTATGTTCTCGTTTTTGCAAAGATCAAAGAATTTCGCTGAAAAGTCAGAAAAGAAATTTTGATCTGCGGTGTTTGCAGCAATTCCATTATACCCATAAGCCCCTTCAATATCGAAATATTGACCATCCAGCTTGAAATTAACAATTGCATTTATATTTGTCATAAGAAACGGGTACAGCGCCGTTTTCTCTCCATCCTCGTAAACGAAACATTTTGCTTTGACGGTATCATTCTCATATAACTCATAATACTCTGGCAGAAAATATACATCCCGCTGAAAAACAGGAAGCTCCCTCCAATAATGCCTCCAAAGGTCCTTTTGGGAAGTATCAAGCAATCTATATCCCATGCTTCTTTTTCCCCTCTAATTGCGCTACTTGTTGAGTGAGTGACATCGTTCTATATGCCCCATTTAAATCCTGCACCGGCCATTCTTTCTTCCCGCTGAGGATCAAATTACCAAATGCCTCCATCTGCATAAAAAATCCCGCCTTAAAGCGCGTGTCGCATTCATCGGGTAAAATTTCATGTATTTTAAAATCCCTATCCATCCAGGATCCCTGTTCCAGCGGCTTGAATTCGACCGTAACACCGTCTCCGTACAAGACAACTCTCCATCCACCGGGAGAATACCAGTGAGAAATATAATGCCCGATGGCACCTGATTCGAGCTCCATTACCGAGGCAAATTGATCACCGTTTTTTTCTACATAACGATGGGCGATTGACTTTATATCCCTCACTTCACCGCCGAAAAATCTGATTAAATCGATTGTGTGAACACTGTTGGCAAAAACCCATTTTGAACGGATATTCTCTTCCAGCTTATCCGCCCTGAGCCACATTCTCTCGTGCCCTTCAACCAATACGCCCAAAAGCGGACCAGAATTCTTTATGATTTCTATCCCCTTTCTAAAAACCGAATAAAAACGACGATTGAATCCAACCATGGACGAAATCGAATTCTTCTGAGCAAGATCTGCTAAGTTCTTATTTTCTTCAGGAGTCAATCCGGCTGGTTTTTCAATGAATAAAGGAAGATTGTACCGGACAGCCTCTGATACTACCTTGTATGTCTGATCAATGGATACCAGAACCATCAGGCCATCCGGTTTGGCTTCCCTCACCAGCCCATCAACATCATCGGCGCACACGGTCATTCCGTATTCATCAGCAAGAGCCAGGGCCTTTGACCTGGTCCTCGAAGTAATCCCGACCGCTTCAATCCAATCGATAGCCTTTATCACCTCAAGGTGCTTCCTTGCAATCTCGCCGGCTCCTATTAATCCCAATCTAACTTTCTTCATGTTTTGCTTTTATGTAACCGGACAGAATTCATGATTTTTACCCAACAGCTTATTAAAATATGGCAGCAATTCTGAAAGTATATATTCATGCGCAGGATAACACTGCGCAAGAGTTGGGAGATCACAGGTGCCTTTCCTCAAAATATCGGTGGCAAAGGATTTAGTCATATGGCTCACCCTCCAATTTTCTTCAACTGGAATACGCTTCCATTGCCAATCGGATTCAGGACTACTTTCGAATACAAACTTCTGCATATGATCTATAATGAATCTACCACGCGGACTCACAATAGAAATATGATCGGGGCTCATGTGGTTAGAAGCAAATGACATGGTAAAATCACTGCCCTTCTCCGTATATCCATGCAGGGTTCCGCTTAAATCAAAGTTCTCTTGCCCGCGTTTTGAAGGATGTAGAACCAAGTCGATTCTTGAGCCGGAACTATTGATCCGCGCCGCATCGTCATAAAACACAAAAAGATCAGCCGTGTGCACTCCATTATTTGCCAGACCATCATTGCCGCTGATGCGGCTGTAGATAAAGGGTTCGTTTGGATCAAGCTTTGACTTAATATATTTGTGGACAGCATAGGCCCTGGTCTTACAGTTAACCCATACGGAAAGCCCATTCTCTTCGGAAAAAGACATCAGGTCCCGGTATTCATCCACAGACTGCGAAACTATTTTCTCAATCAGAAAAGTCCTGAACCCTAATTCTCCGGCAATTTGTTTCACCAGCGCGCAGCGGCCTTTCGCCTGAGTTGAAACTATGCACAAGTCTCCCCGGGCAGAACTTTCATGAAATTCATCGTGCCAGTAAAACTTAATATTTTGATTAGAGCCAGATATTTCCTTAAGTCTTAATTTGCCAAGTTCAATCGATGCCGGATTGGGATCAACAACGTGAATTTCAGCAATATCTTTAAGTGAAGCAACGGCTTGAAGATGCCTGTTTCCCAACTGCCCGCAGCCGACCAATAAAATCTTATACTTAGCCACGAAATGCTATCTCCTTGGTTTTAGAAATATGCTCGACACCCATGTTTATGCAATGAGAATTGATCGCCAATAATTCCGGCTTCCGATTCACCAAATTTATAACATCCAGAAGCGAAAATATTACCCCCGACACGTAAAGCTCATCAAATATTCTTTTCAGAAACTCATAGTCCTCCGGATAATCAATGGAAGTTTTCAAAGTGGGATGAAGATAAATATCCTCAACTTGCGGGCTGTGAAAAGTAAACAGGCCGGATCTGGTAAAGTAATCTCCCCATACCTCGGTCTCGGTTTCGGCTTTAATTTCGCACACCTTCTTTAAAGCACTTACTTTTATGCCATTCGGGCCCTGTCCTCTTGGAAGCAAATCGAACCTGACAAGATCAGCATGTGTCCTTTCGTATTCATCGACCGTCCTATTAATAAATAAAGGATCAATCAAGGGGCAATCCGCCGTGATATTGACAAAATAATCAAGGCCATGTTCAGAAGCCGCCTCCAACAATCTCATTAGAACATCGTCCTCGCTCCCCCGGTAACAGGAAACCCCTTCTCTTTGGGCGATTTCATGGAATGGGTCATCCTGCGGGTTGGTCGAAGTGCAGATCACGATTTCGCCAATTCTCTTCGCTGCCTTGATCCGATCAAGCATATGGCAAATTAAAGGCCTCCCCTTTACTTCAAGGATAACTTTTCTGGGCAATCGTTTTGATTTCAGCCTCCCCGTGATTAAGAAACCCGGTTTATTGTTAAACATTGTATATTTCTGCCTTATAACGACCCAGGTTCTGCTTTATCCATTTGATTGTTTCAGACAACCCCTTTTCCAGACTATATTTGGGTTCCCATTTCGTCAAAGATCTTAATTTATCACAATTGCCCAGAAGCCTCATAACTTCACTCTTTTGGGGCCGAACACGCTCTTCCTCCTGGATGATTTTGACCTCTGAATCTGGAGAAATTAAAGAAATTATGGTCTCACATAACTCGTTGATGCTTACTTCTACTCCGCTACAGACATTAACTTCTTCTCCTACAGTTTTTTCCGATTTAGCTACTTCCAGGAAACCCTGGCAGATATCTTTAACATAGCTAAAATCCCTTTTGGGCCTAATATCTCCTAATCTAAGCTCCTTCTTTCCGCTTAGGAGCTGCATGATTATGGTAGGAATAATCGCACGAGCCGATTGTCTGGGGCCGTAAGTATTGAAAGGCCGGACAATTGTAACCGGCAGGTCGAACGACCGGTAAAACGATTCTGCGATACGATCCGCGGCAATTTTGGTGGCGCTGTACGGGGACTGCGCTTGCAAGGGATGCTTTTCATCAATGGGAGTATAAATGGCAGTTCCGTAAACCTCCGAGGTCGAAGTTACAAATACACGTTCAATTGATAAATCTCTGGCTGCCTGAAGGATGTTCAGCGTGCCCTTTACGTTTGTATCAACATAATTATCAGGCGAGTGATATGAATAAGGGATTCCAATTAAAGCTGCCAGATGGAAAACCGCGTCCATTCCCTTAAGAGCAGTTCTCATCCCATTTGGATCCCGCACATCCCCCATAAATATCTCAATTTCAGAGAGCTTTTCCTTAGGAAAAGTATCCAGCCAGCCGTAACTGTTGAATGAATTGTAGAAGCAGAACGCCTTGACTTTTGCGCCTTCCTCAAGCAGGGCCTCCGCCAGATGGCTCCCTATAAATCCATCCGATCCTGTAACTAAAACTCTTTTATTTTTCAATTCCATATCGCGAACCTTGATGTTTATCCTTCATACCCGAACTTCTAAATTCTGCATGCGAATCAATCGGGCATATAATCCGTTTAGACGTACAAGATTATTATGGATGCCTTCCTCAATGATACGTCCATCTTCAATAACAACGATCTTATCGGAATCAAAAACCGTGGAAAGACGATGGGCAATAGTGATTACGGTCCTCCCGCGGCCAACTTCATCAATCGCCTCCTGCACGATCTTTTCCGACTCGGTATCCAGCGCGGAGGTTGCTTCGTCAAAAATAAGTATTTCCGGATTAATAATAATGGCCCGCGCGATCGCCATCCTCTGCCTTTGGCCTCCGGACAAAAGCACTCCCCTATCTCCGATAATCGTATCGTATCCTGCCGGAAGAGCTACAATGAATTCATGGGCATGGGCTTTTTTAGCCGCGCTTTCAATATCTTCCCGCGATGCTTCCGGTGTCGCGTAAGCAATGTTTGCCCTTATGGTATCGTTAAACAGAAAAACATCCTGAGAAACAACTCCCACATGCTTCCTCCATGAATTAATATCATATTCGCGCAAATCTACACCGTCGACCATTATCCTGCCTGCCTGTGGATCGTAGAACCGCAGTAATAATTCAGTTATGGTGGACTTGCCCGCCCCGGATGGTCCGACAATTCCCGCTTTAGCCCCCTTGGGTACGGCAAAAGAAACGCTCTTTAAAACTGGAGAACTTTCAGGATCATAGCCAAAATCAACATCTTTAAATTCGATTCCATGTTTTAAACCGGTAAATTGCCTTGCGCCATTCTTTAAATACTGCTTGTCACCCGCCTCAAGGAAGCGAAAAACTTCCCGGCAGGTGGGCAGATCTCCAGCAATTGCAACCCTTAATTGATTTATGCTCAGCACCGGACTAATTATGCGATTGAAGATAATAAGAAAAATCACCAGGATTCCTAACCCATTAAGTCCCGGACCAAATAAAACGAATGATGCCAGGATAATTATTATTGAAAGTATAAACATGCCTGTGAACTCAAATACCGGTTGAACCGATCCTCTGGTTTCGGTCAGTTTATAGAGCGAAGTATTGTACAGATTTATTTCATTTTCATATTGGCCAATTGTATCCCTTTCGCGGTTAAAAAGGCGAATCACTTTCATTCCCAGTATCGCATCAATTAATTTTCTATTAATCCTCTTGATGGCTTCCGTAAACGCTTTTCCCGCAATTTCCGCCCTCACGTAAATAAATCTCAATGCAACAGAAGCTAAAATCATCAAAAGAATTGAAGCCAGGGTCATTTGCCAGGACAAAAGCATCAGTATCGAAAACAGAACGATGATATTGAGAATTTTGGGAGTGGCCGCCCCCACCATGCTCACCAGAGTTGCCAGGTTCGAGGCGTAGGCGTCGCAAACGGTCTGATAGTCAGCTCCTTTGCGTTTATTAAAATAGCCCAGTCCCACTTTCATAAGCTGTTCAAAACAATTCATTTTAAAATATTTTGAAACCTCAATCTGAAGCTTACAATTAAAGATATTGTTAAGATACAGCATCCCGGCCTTGACGCCGGTTATCGCTACCAGCAAAAGCGCGGCCACCCTCAATCTTGTGGGAATGGTCATGCCCGAAAATAATGCGGAGACGTTGTTAAACGGAAAAGGCACGCCTATTTTCCCAAATCCTTGTGCGGCATCTAAAATGGGGAAAACCAGCGAGATACCGGCCCCTTCAAGCAGAGAAGCGAACAGTCCCGAAAACAGGATGACCGTGATCATATGCCAGTATTTAATCATAAAACGAAAATGCTTCAATTTACCGCCTCCGAAAGCTTAGAAAGACGAGCTTTCAGCAAATCAGTTACCGCCAGCCTATCATTTTGCTTTTTTCGGCCGGCTTTCAAGTGCTCCGGTCCGAGATCTTCATTCCCCTCCAGCCAGCGAATGCCTTCCCCGTTTCCCAGAATCCATTTCTGATCATCCAGGCCTCCGTCGCTGTTGTTGGGAACGCCCACGACAAATATTCTGTCGCAAACCGCCCGTGCCACTCTTAAAGAGCCCGAAGGTGCGCCGATAACCCCTTCATATTCACAAACCGAATCAACTAATGATTTTTCAAGCGGTTTGATTATTTCCACCTTAAAACCGGACCGCTGCAGTTCCTGCAATAATCTGTGCGGCCAGGTAAGGTTGTTTGAGGTGCGGGGATGCAGACGCAGATGGACCTCACCGGCGTCAATCAGCTTAAGCGCTCGTTTAATTATATCTACCCAGCGGTTGAACCTGTCAGTTCGCGGCTCTCCAGCAAGATTCCCAGCGAATGCGGCCAGTATCTTTTTCCCGGCTCTATTTTGTGAGGCTGCGCCGCATTTGCAAAGTCCGGACGCCGGATGTTTGGCGAGAAAAATGTTCTTCATCGCCGGTATAACCTTCCGCAGCGCCTCTTTCTCCAATGGGTCAAAACATATGACAGAGTCCGCCCGGTTTGAGGCGAAAGCAAATCGATCATATATATTTCTTGGAAAGATACGACCTGAAAATATAAACGGGAATAGATAATAATTGATAAATGAATCAAAAGCGCCATACCAAGATGTCCCAAAATCAAATAATTTCCGAAGGATTCCTTTAACATTATGGTTTTTCCCTTCCGTATGTTCTCTCAAGACCCGCCACATCGTTCCCGTGGAAAGAATTACGACAGTCGCCCCCTTTGATCTGGCAAAAGTGATCAAATACCGGTCAAAAACATAAAAATCAGAACCCAGAAGCAGCAGATCATACCTGCGATGGTCCAGACTGTGCAGAATATCCCGTATGTTTCTGTGTGATTCATACGCGGATTTGTTTCTAGGATAGGGTTGAACTATTTGATAGTCACTGATCTTACCTTCAGTTTTTAACCTCTCCAAGGAATCCATATTTCGAGGGGCAAGATAAAAATCCGCCATCAGCAAATGAATGGCGGCTTGCCCTCTGAAACTCTCTATGATAGGGCCATATATTTCATCAAAAACATAACCGCTCCCGCAATATATCAATATTTTTTGTTTTGTAAGCTTAATTTCCATTTTTAGTTTCATATCCAACGATCAAAGCTCCTCGTCGTAAATTACAGAATAATAATTATTTGACGCATTAAGCTCCTTTTTTAAATTTCCCACATCCACATATTTTCTCAATGTTTTATTCTTCAGCGACATCCGGATAAATATCCTCAAGCTCGCTTTTTCAGAAGTATGCAAACCATCTATCATTTCCTTGTCTGATGCGCCAGTAACCGCCAAATCGGAAAAATCATAAAGTTGATACCCATATTTTGGAAATATGCTTTGCAGGGTCGTTCCAAGTTTAATAATGTACGCGTACTTGTCTTTCATCGCAGCTATCTTCTCATAGACAACATGCGGGTACGGCGGCAGAAAGGCCACGACATAGATGCTCCTTGACTTGCATTCTCGCAGAAACAAGTCGAGCTCTTCAATTGCCCCTTTTAAAATCTCTGAACTGTATTCAAATCTATAGCCCCCTCCATTTACCAGTTCAATCGTATTTCTAAAGCGATAATCGTAATTTTTATCGGAATTATCAATCTCCCGTATTTCTCTGGCATAATAATAACTCCCGTCATTCCTTAAGCCGTTGCCATTAACTACCGCATTTATCCCTATTCGATTATTCCTACGCCTTAACAGGTCATTGAGCGAAAATTTTCCCTTTAAAAAATCGTCCGGGACCTTAAAATAGCCATATTGCAGTATATCTAACCAATTCTGTTTGCTTGGATATGCGCTCACTGCTTCAACTTCTTTAAGATTTTCCCAGCGCGGACTGAAAAAATACTGATCCAGCCCAAGAACAATAACCCTGGGTTCACAACCAATCGGGATACTATCTAAAAAGCGCCTTAAATGAGTTACTCTCGCAATTGCCTTGGAAGCATTATAGAATTTTTTCGGAGAAACAATAAAAGAAGAGCGAAATTGGGTCGTTCTAGAGGTGCCCAGAATTACGAATTCCGGCCTTCTTAATACTAATGATCTTATTTTATAAGAACGTGTCGGATCGCTGTACGCCAGCCCTAAATATATTTGACGATCTGTCTGATTTTGTTCTTCTATAACCCTATCAATCGGGGTTAATTCTCCGGATACCATCAATACAAAAGAAGAAAAGCAAAATATAAATATGAACGGCAGCATAAATACTGCCAGCTTAATAACGAACTTTTGAAAATCGGCTCTGCTATTATTTTCTTTCACTTATAATCTCCTAAAACTGGAAATAGATAAACTGAGACTTATTGAATACCCCAAAAACAAGGATCGTGATCACTATAAGATAATATGCCGCCCACCTGAAATATATGGGTTTCTCGGACAGCATGTGCCTAATACTCCCGTGCCGTTGAATATAATGAAAAGCGATCAATAAGGCCGTGAAGAGAGAACCTAATAATATTTCATTTATCGGAAGTCCCAGCCCTTTACCCACCAAAAGGGAACGCGCTACCGCGTAATCCCCGCTAATCATATTTCGGATCGTTTCTGCCGTACCGGATAAAATATGGCTAATTATGTACAAAGCGTCAAAAACATTGCTTGCCCGAAAAAATATCCAGGCAAAACAAACCAGCGAAAAAGTTATTGCTACTTTAGTATATTTGTATATCAATGGGTACCTGCTTAATCCAATTAAATCCGCAGCTTTCTCCCTGATTTTTTCGGTCCATATTCCAAAGATCAGATAAAAGCCGTTCAATGCTCCCCAAATTATATAAGTCCAATTTGCTCCGTGCCAAAGTCCACTAATGAGAAAAGTTATGAAAAGATTGTAATACCATCTATGATTTGAAACGCGATTCCCCCCAAGCGGTATGTAAAGATAATCCCTGAACCAGGTCGATAATGAGATATGCCATCTTTTCCAAAACTCAGCAATGGATTTTGAAAAATACGGCCTATTGAAATTATCCATCAGTTTGAACCCCATGAATTGTGCGGAACCGATCGCAATATCGGAATATCCTGAAAAATCACAATATATCTGTATGGCAAAAAACAACGTTGCGACAATGAGCGGGATCCCCGTGTATCCAGAGGGATTTCCGTAAATGTGATTTACCAGGATGGCCAGCCGGTCCGCAATGACCACTTTCTTGAATAACCCCCATATCATCAATTTTAAACTGTCGATTGCTCTTTGATATTCAAAATAATGCGGCTCATAAAACTGATGCAAAAGATTCTGGGGCCGCTCGATCGGGCCGGCCACCAACTGCGGATAGAACATCACGTAGAGGGCATAAATGCCGAAATTCCTTTCCACTTTTTGCTTGCCCCGATAGACCTCTATTACATAGCTCATGCTTTGAAAGGTATGGAAAGACAGGCCGATCGGCAGGATTATCTTTAGCGCTTCAATGGGGTAATTCCAATGAAAAAAGTTCGCGATTAACGCGATATTTGTGTTGAAAAAATTGAAATATTTAAAGACAAAAAGTATTGCAATAGTAAAAACAATGCTAACGACCAGATAGATCTGCCGCCTTCTGCCGATTGACCGCTCCATTAGCAAACCCGCCGAATAATCAACAATGATCGTTGCAAACAGAACAAATATGTAAACCGGGATGAATGCCATGTAAAACATGCAGCTCGCCAGTAAAAGAAGAAGCCATCTCCACTTATGCGGAAGCAAGAAATATAAAATGGTCACTATCGGGAAAAATATTAAAAACTCTATCGAATTAAATAACAAGTATCTTCACCTTTTTCATTTATCAATAATCAACGCGCATTGAAATAATTTATTGTTCTCGCTAAAATATCTGCTTGTTTTTTTGCATTACCTCTACTCTTAAAATTAGTCTTGAGCTGGATCAGGTTTGGCTGCAGAGATTCCGCAATCGGGCATAAACCTTTCTCATATTTGATCCCATTGTTCGGGAATTCCATACCCTCAAGCGCCGGCTCGAGATAAGTGAGCAGCCACGCGCTATAATAAGGTTCCCCACCGTTCGCCAGAAATATTTTCCTAAAATCAGCCCAGGCTAACTTCTTTTTTGATGTATCGAGGCGCATTACATATGTCCAGTAGGAATGCTCAACTCCGGCAGGGATCTTCTGCGGAATAAGCCAGCCGCATTTCGCTTCTTTTATGGCCTGGTCGTACAAACCGGCCGCTTGGATCCTTTTTTCAACAAGCCTATCCAGTTTTTCAAGCTGGGCGATCCCCATCGCGGCGCAGACTTCGGGCATCCGAAAGTTATAACCAACCAGCAAATGCCTTTGAAAAGTCGGATTTTGTATCATTTCCTTAAAACTGATATTCGGGTCGTTTTTGGCCTTAAGCGTTGAATAGCCAAGATCCCCGATCTTTCTCATTTTTTCAGCTGTTTTCTCATCATTGGTCAGGATGACGCCGCCGTCACCGGTCGTTAAATGCTTGCTCCTCTGCAGGCTGAATATTGAAACATCGCCTATGGAACCGGTGATCTTCCCCTTATATCTGCCAAATACGCATTGGGCATTATCCTCGATTACTTTTAAGTTGTGTTTTTTCGCGATAGCCATGATCCTATCCATGTCGGGAGTAAGCCCATACAAAGAAACGGTTATTATGGCCCTGGTCCTTTTGGTTATCCTCTTTTCTATCTCATCTGCACTGATCAAGAATGTATCTTTATCTACATCGGCAAAGACAGGAACAGCTCCCACATACAACGGTGCAAATCCGGTTGCCGCAAAGGTTAGCGGCGGAACTATCACCTCGTCTCCCGGGCCAATATCCAGACCGGCAACAGCACAATGCAAAGCCGAAGTGCCCGAATTTACGGCTATCGCATATTTCATGCCGAATTTTTCGGCAAAACTCTCCTCAAATATATGGGTCATTTTATTTGTAAGGCCGCTTTCAATCGCCTGTCTTACATATTTCAATTCATCTTTGCCGACCCGCCATAGTTTATTTGACACCGGCATTACCCCCCACTCCAAGCTTTTCGAAAAACAGACTGCTATACTGTAAAATCCCGTATCCCGATATGTAAGGCCAGTCCAGGTCGTAATTGAATGGAATCAACTTATACTGTTCCCGGCAAATCAAATTAATTATTTTAACTTTGTTTAATATCCAGCAAGGATACGAAATTCTCTTCTTTTCGCCTTGGTTCAATCTGGGTCGCAATTGTTTTGTTAGGCGATCAGGAAAATCCCACATGGGGGTTCTATTGATAAAAATAATTTCTGGATTCAGCTTAACAATGCTCTCAAGAACTGAAGAGGGCTCCTTGAGGTATTGTAAGGTTCCTGAAAGATATACAAAATCAATCTTAATATCCGAAGAAAGTATTTCTTTCACATCGCTTATATAAGATAGACCTGGTTCGTCCTTTAATTTATCCTTAAATGTGTTTGCAACCTTCTCGTTCTCGCATATAATCCACCTTCCAATTGCATCCTTACCTAATAATTCTCTGCACATGAAGTAATCTTCCCCAACCGCACCTCCAAAATCCAGGACCGTTGGCCTGATTTTCTTGGCCAGAATTGAAGAAAGGGCGTTAAGTAAGATTCGATTGCGGGAAGTTATTACCCGGTTTGTTGTTTTTCTGTAATTTTCAAGATTTTTAAGATACCATTCGACAACGGATTCGCCTGAATAAGTATCACACTCTTTCGCAAGTGCCTCGAAATTATCATAAAGTAATTTCCCACCGCCAAGTTTCATGGGAATATTCATGAAACGATATACATAAAAGTCCGTGAATGCCCGCGGAAAGAAACGATTCAATATTCTAAAAATAAGCCTTTTCACTTCTCCCCCTTCTTTGAGGATGTCATTATATTTTTAAGCCCACGTCGATATCACTGCTTGTGTATTTCGCAACTTTATGTTTGTTGATATCCATGACAGCTGGGTTTTCTCTCAACCATTCAAGCACTTCTTTTAAGGTGAAATTCGGTTTATTTTCGTAGAAGTGTTCAAATATACTGGTGAAAATCATAAAATCTTCTTCATAATCAAGAGTAAGTCTCAGTTTTTTGTTGAATTGATAATCGGATTTTACATAATTAACGCTGAAATACCGGTCATTCTCAAGAAACCATTCAAGATATTCGGTATTTGAAGGAACTTTTGCGGTATTCAAGATTGTTTCTAGAGCACTTAAGCTAAACACTTCTGATGAAGTGCCGTAGGGCATATTGTCGGTGAAGGTGACATCGCATGAGTTATGAAGGTGGCTTTCCACCGCCCTGTCAATCATTGCTTCATCACGCAGAATGTCATCTCCGGTAACCCTAACGATCTGGTCAATTTCATAATGTTTTGCCGCCTCATAGAATCTTAAGGAAAGGTTCTCAAGCGAGCCCCTGAAAGGAAGAACACCCTCCCTCTTCGCAATCTCCTCAAGAATATTATCAGAAGGATCGGTCGATGTTGCGAGCACAACGCAATCCAAATTCCGGCAGCGCCTGATCCTCTCAATCAGCAAGGCGATGGTTTCTCTACCCAAAATCTTCCTGGTGGCTTTGCTCGAAAGACGGCTGGAGGAACATCTGGCGACAATTATTCCTCCCACCTTGTGTGCTGTTTTTGAAAGGCGCATGACATCTCCGGATCTTACGGCAGTTTTAAGCTTCTTACCCACCAGATTTAAGCTCGACAGAGGAACCGTTTCTGTAGCATGCTTTATATATTCTATGTCCGGTTCCGATATCACTTGTCCGGCTGCCAGATCCCTTGCGGCCGCCGGCGACTTTTTGAACGTCTTTCGATATTTTGCCTCAAATGAGTTCATGCGGCCTACCTTTGAAAGAAGCGGTGATAATTCCCTAACCCGCGTGACGAATTCCATGAACTCATCTTTGCCCAGGGCCGATTGATAGTCCTCCCACTGGTCCCTCCGATTGACGGTGACATGCTTTTCGATCACGCTCGCCCCCGCGGAAAGAGCCATGAGCGGGACAATTTTCGCCGCCTTAAGCTCGCCCGAAATATGATCGGAAAAAGCGATCTTCACTCCCGGCTGTTCGTACTTTTCGACCAGATCTTTCACCTCTTTTATGGAATGGGCCTCAACCGGCGTGGGGAAGGTTTGCACACCGGTGGTGAGCAAAACTTTGCCGAGAAGATTTCTCTTTTTCAGAAAATCAATTAAATTATAGATTTCAATCCTGTGCGCGCCGCCGATACCGATCATAATTATTTTGTCTTCCTGCGCTACTCTGGTAATGAAATAGTTGTTTAAAAGATCTTCGGAATGTATTTTAAAGCCGGCAACGCCGATACTTTTCGCAATTGATAAGCTCTTTTCCCCAAAAATATCAGCGAAAAGGCAAAGATTCTTTTCTCTTGCGTAAGCGGCGGCCTTCCTCCAATCCTCTTCGCCTAAGGCGAATTTGTTAAATACCTCCCATTCCGGATGGTTTCTGGTCGCACGTTCCTCCGGGATAAATATCTGGAACTTGATGATCTTCGCACCGCCTTCGGCGACGCAGTCAATAAGCATCTTCAGCTTTTTCAAATCGCCTTCATGCCCGCAGGCGGTTTCTCCGATCACATGCCCGTTTTCCGGAATTAATTCTTCATATTTAACCATCTATTCAAATTCCCCCCTTCAAACGCCTCAGCATTTCGGCCTGCTTTTTTGACGGCTTTCTAATAAAATCGCCTCTTCCGTTCGCGATCCCATAAATGAAAGCCGGATTATTTACATTATCAACCACCACTTCCCCTCTTCTCCCCAGCAAGCCCCCGGAAACGACCGGAATTTTATGAAATAACTTCCTTCCCATTTTATTCTCAACTATATTTTCCATCGCCCAGAGCTTGGAAATAAGCCCTTCGAAGGCGGCCGCGACATCCAATCTGAAAACGTTAATGTTGAGCCTATGGGCGGTTTTGATCGCCTCCGGATATAGAGACCCCTTGCCCACATCGACAATAATCGCTCTGGGAGAAAGGCTTCTTACCATTCCCGCCGTGATCACGGGCATTCCCTGGGTGGCGCCGATAAGGATATCCGCTCCTTTGGATGCTTTACAATTATCAGTAACAGCCGTTATCATGGCCTTTGTATATCTTGGCTTCACATAATTTAACGCTTCGGCAATGACCTTCAATTTTTTTAAATCACGCCTGGTGATGAAAACCTGGGCCCCTCTTTCCACCAGCTTGAGAGCCAACTTCGAACCCAGGTTGCCGGCGCCGATGATTGCTACTTTCTTGCCTCCAATCCCCCTGATTTCATTCTTTGTAAGCTGGGCCAGCAGACCATCAACCGCTTCTACCGAAATGTCATTCCCCTTGTATACCCAAAGGGTTGATTTTCTGACACTTTCCCTCACCGATCTCTCAACGTTAGCCGGCTCCCCTGTCATCGACATTTCATCCGGAATTTTTTTCTCAGCGTCAACCAGGACGTATTGCACTTTTCCATCCACAGTCCTGGATATATCAATCGCCTGCCCTTCGCTGTAAACGATGACGCCGCCAAAGACCATAAGCGATGTCATCCTGATGGGAGTAAAATATAGGCTGTTTTCGTCAATTTTGGCGGTGTTACCAATGCTGAAACCGGAAAGCTTGCGCTCTTTATTTGCCATCTCTAATATTTTCTTCACCATCTCCAGGGTTTTATTAAGGTGTTCTTTTCTCATACATCTTCCCAGGTTATGGGACAATCATCTTCAACATCCCTGCGGGCAGGTCTTCCTATGACCACGTCAAGATAGCGCGGCAAAAGCCCCCCGCCCGGACCTTTAATTGTCACCATTTCCTTCGAGATTGCCTGTCCTTTTCTAATGTTTTTTGAGGCATAGATGCTTTTTCTCTGGGTGTTCAAGGTATCGAATTCGTTAGGTTGAATTCTTTTTATGCCGTCTCCCAGTAGAACGGGCATTCTCTTTGAAATCCCCACCAGCTCGGCAAATTCATCTGGCTCAGACGAGAGAATGTGATCGGGACCTTCCAATGTGCGATCCAAGGTAAAGTGTCTTTCGATAAGATCCGCGCCCAGGACAATCGCCGTGTGCGAAACAAAAAGACCAAAAGTGTGGTCGGAAAGACCAACTGGAATTCTGAAGCACCGCCTTAAAGTTTTGATAACATTCAGATTCATTTCTTCGGGTACGGCAGGATATGAGGAATTGCAATGCAAAAGCATCAAATTGGGATTGCCTTCTTTGACAACTGCTTCAACCGCTTCTTCAATCTGCCCGAGAGTCGACATGCCGGTTGATAAAATTATCGGTTTTCCGGTTTTCGCAACATAACGGATCAAAGGCAGGTTCACGATATCCATGGAGGCGATCTTGTACACGCTCACCCCGAGCCCTTCAAGGAAATCGACGCTCTCATAATCAAAGGGAGTGGAAAATATTTCGATGCCCTCGGATGTCGCATAGGCAAAGAGCTCTTTTTGGTCATCAAAGCTCATCGACAGGCGGTCAAACATGTCATAAAGGGTTTCTTCCATGCCGATGATGGTTTCAGCGTATCTCACCGCTTTTACTTTTTTTGAAATACGACTGCCCGCCTTGAAGGTTTGGAACTTAACCGCATCACAGCCGGCCCTTTTTGCCGCGCTGACCAGCTGCTTGGCAACCTCCAGACTGCCGTTGTGGTTCAACCCCGCTTCGGCAATGACGTAGCACCGGTTCTTTCCTCCAACTTCACGACCGTTAATTTCAACCGCCTCGTTCAGCTTGCACCCCGGGGTCTGGCGAATGACCTGGGTGAAGGTCGAGTCCTTCCCGCATAAAACCGCAACCGTATCAAAAGCTTTATGGAATAAAATCTGGATGTCAGAATAATGAAATTCTCCGCCCGTTCCCAATGAATAAATTTGCTGAAATTTGGAAATGGCCGATTTCGTTCTTGCCAGCTCCTCCTGATAGCCTCGGTACTGCAGGGGATAAACATAATCTTCCCGATGGGTCTGCGCCGCAATCAACTCCTTCCGCCCCGCCAGTCCTGTCATTTCAACCTGCTCTGCCACTTTATTTATCAGTTCGTCATCATCCATGCTGAATATCTCATCATTTTTGCTGCAGGTAATTTCGGCGGTGAGATACGTTTTATCTTCCGGAGCCA